>OGJX01001047.1_pt1 | contig 19454 bp, 16 predicted proteins | sample 1572381 | NCBI WGS metagenome assembly OGJX01 (sample SAMEA2582085, study PRJEB24529) | metagenome | biome: Human gut stool | place: China | collected 2011
CGCGGCCGCCGCGCTTCTGGGCCTGATAGGTGGCCTTGAGCTGGCGCTTGATATAGCCGGCCTCGGTGAGGGTGTAGACGCACTGCTCCTCGGCGATGAGGTCTTCGATGTCCACTTCGCCGGTGACGGACTGGATCTCGGTGCGGCGCTCGTCGCCGAAGCGCTTCTTCATGTCCAGCAGCTCGTTCTTGACGATTTCCAGAACACGGGCGTCGTTGGCGAGGATGTCTTCCCAATCCTTGATTTTTGCCTGCAAGCCGGACAGCTCTTCCTCAATTTTAAGGATCTCGAGACCAGCCAGACGGCCCAGCTGCAGCTTGACGATAGCGTCGGCCTGCGGGTCGTCGAAGCCGAACTGCTCCATGATCGCGGCCTTTGCCTCGGCCATGCCGCCCTTGCAGGCGCGGATGGTAGCGATGAGCTCGTCCACGATGTCGGTGGCCTTTTTCAGACCTTCCAGAATGTGGGCGCGCTCCTTGGCCTTTTTCAGGTCGTACTGGGTGCGGCGGCGCACCACTTCATCCTGAAACTCCACATACTTCTGCAGCATCTGCTTCAGGGTGAGCACCTTGGGCACCTTATGGTCGATAGCCAGCATGATAACGCCCACGGTATCCTGCAGCTGGGTGTACTGGTACAGCTGGTTCAGAATGACCTGTGCATTGGCGTCCTTGCGGATATCCACCACGATGCGCATACCCTTGCGGTTGGTCTCATCGTTCAGGCCGGTGATACCCTCGATGCGCTTTTCCTTGACAAGGTCTGCCATGTGCTCGATCAGACGCGCCTTGTTGACCATATAGGGGATCTCGGTAATGACGATCTGGGTGCGGCCGTTCTTGGTCTCCTCAATGGTGGCGCGGCCGCGCAGGGTGATCTTGCCGCGACCGGTGGCGTAGGCGGCGCGGATGCCGCTGCGTCCCATGATGATGCCGGCGGTGGGGAAGTCCGGGCCCTTGATGTGCTCCATCAGGCCGGGCAGGTCGATATCCGGGTCATCGATATAGGCGATGCAGCCGTCAATGACCTCGCTCAGGTTGTGGGGCGGAATGTTGGTGGCCATACCGACCGCAATGCCCTGACTGCCGTTGACCAGCAGGTTCGGGAAGCGGCAGGGCAGCACGCTGGGCTCCTTTTTGGTCTCGTCAAAGTTGGGGTCCCAGTCGATGGTGTCCTTCTCGATATCGGTCAGCATCTCCACCGCCATGCGGCTCATGCGGGCCTCAGTGTAACGGTAAGCAGCCGGGGGGTCGCCGTCCACAGAACCAAAGTTACCCTGACCATCCACCAGCGGATAGCGCAGCGAGAAGTCCTGTGCCAGACGTACCATGGCATCGTAGACCGATGCGTCGCCGTGGGGGTGGTAAGAGCCCAGCACCGCACCGACGGTATCGGCAGATTTGCGGTATGCATGGCTGGGGTCGTTGCCGCGCTCATGCATGGTGTACAGAATGCGGCGGTGGACGGGCTTCAAGCCGTCCCGCACATCGGGCAGGGCGCGGGACACGATGACCGACATGGAATAATCCAGGAAGGCCGTCTCGATCTCCTTTTTGACATCGCGGATGATCTTTTTGGTTCCGCTGCCCGGTATCATCACATAATCTTCTTCCATTTGTTCCTCCGTGTCTTACACGTCCAGCTTTGCGTACTGGGCGTTGGTCTCGATAAAGCGGCGGCGGGGCTCCACCTGGTCGCCCATGAGGATGGTAAAGGCTTCGTCGGCCTTTTCGGCATCGTCGATGGTGATCTGCACGATCACGCGGTTGTCCGGGTTCATGGTGGTCTCCCACAGCTGGTCCGGGTTCATCTCACCAAGGCCCTTATAGCGGTTCACCTTGGCACCCGGCATTTCCTGCGAAAGCACGGCCATTTCGGCGTCGTTGTAGGCATACTTGATGGTGCTGCCCTTCTGCACCTTGAACAGGGGCGGCTGGGCCACATACACATGGCCCTGCTCGATGAGCGGGCGCATATAGCGGAAGAAGAAGGTCAGCATCAGGGTGCAGATGTGAGAGCCGTCCACATCGGCATCGGCCATGATGAACACCTTGTCGTAACGCAGCTTGGAGATGTCAAATTCCTCGCCAATGCCGCAGCCCAGGGCCAGCACCACCGGCATCAGTTTATCGTTGCCGTAAATTTTGTCTGCCCGGGCCTTTTCCACGTTGAGCATTTTGCCCCACAGCGGCAGGATGGCCTGGATTGCCGAGTCACGGCCCATCTTGGCGGAACCGCCTGCAGAATCGCCCTCGACGATGAAGATCTCGGTCTTGGTGGGGTCCTTTTCCCGGCAGTCGGCCAGCTTGCCGGGCATCCGGCTGGTCTCCAGCGCGCTCTTGCGGCGCACCAGTTCCCGGGCCTTCTTGGCGGCAGCGCGGGCGCGGGCAGCCTGGGTGGCCTTTTCAAAGATGGCCTTGGCCACACCGGGGTTCTCTTCAAAGAACTCCATCAGCTTTGCATAGACCATGTTGGACACGAGGGTGCGGATCTCGGTGTTGCCCAGCTTTGCCTTGGTCTGGCCCTCAAATTCGGCCTCCTGCAGCTTGACCGAGATGACGCAGATCAGGCCCTCCCGCACATCGGCACCGGACAGGTTCTCGTCCTTGTCCTTCAGCAGGCCGTGGCTGCGGCCGTAATCGTTGAACACGCGGGTCAGGCTAGCTTTGAAGCCCTCCTCGTGGGTGCCGCCGTCCGGGGTGTTGACGTTGTTGGCAAAGCTCAGCAGCAGCTCGTTGTAGCTGGAATTGTACTGCAAAGCGATCTCCGCCACGCCGCGGTCGGTCTGTCCCTTGAGGTAGATGACGTTGGGGTGCAGCACTTCCAGCTTGCGCTTTTCGCCCAGATAGGTGACAAAGCTCTTGATGCCGCCCTCGTAGCACATGACCTCGGAGCGGTAGCAGGGGTCGCCCTCCTGCCCATCCTCCAGCACGGGGGTGTACAGCTGGCGCTCATCGGTCAGGGTGATCTTGACACCGGCGTTCAGGAAGCTTTCCTCCCGCAGGCGCTTTTCCAGCGTGTCGAAGTCGTAGACGGTGGTATCCTTGAACATTTCCGGGTCGGGTTTAAAGGTGACCCGGGTGCCGGTGACGCCCTCGGCTACCGTGCCGATGCACTTCAGGGCGCCGTCCGGGTCGCCCCGACGGAAGGTCTGCTCGTACTCCTTGCCGTCGCGGCGCACATTGACGGTAAGCCACTCGGAGCAGGCGTTGACCACCGAAGCGCCCACGCCGTGCAGACCGCCGGCCACCTTGTAGCCGGAATTTTCGCCGCCGAACTTGCCGCCGGCGTGCAGGATGGTGTACACCACGGTGACGGCGGGCAGACCGGTATCGGCCTGAATGTCCACGGGGATGCCGCGGCCGTTATCGGTGACCTGAATGATATTGTCCTTCAGGATCTTGACCTCGATGTGGTCGCAGTAACCGGCCAGCGCCTCGTCAATGGCGTTGTCCACGATCTCGTACACCAGATGATGCAGACCGCGCTCACCGGTGGAGCCGATATACATACCCGGGCGCTTGCGCACCGCCTCCAGACCCTTCAGCACCTGGATCTCGCTGGCGTTATACTCGTGGTCGGTCGCGGTATCGGCATTTGTACTGGTAATGATTTCTTCTGCCATATCCTTTCTCCCTTTTGTTCGTTTTTGCGTTTGTTTTTTCAAATTATAGCAAAGCGGAAACCGGTACACAAGGGTGTACTTTTTTCTCGCCGTTTTGTTGTGTTTTCGCGCGCTGTCCGCAGAGGGCGTTCCAGCTGGTACGGTGCGGCTTTCCGGGCAGCTCCGGGGCTTTCCCATCCCTCTTTTTCTGTGGATTTTCCGCCCGTTTTCCGCAAATTTCACTCCACCATCTTTTGCGCTCTGCGGCGCATGGCGGCGCTGGACAGCTCCGAAAGATACACCGCATCCACCAGCCCGCCGTCTGCCAGCACATAGCACTGGGGCAGCTCGTCCGAAAGGCTGACCACCGCCCCGTTCTTCTGGGCGTAGTTCAAAAACTCTCGCCCCCGGGGGGAGGTGGTGGTGGTTTCCAGATCAAAGATGCCGATGATGTCACGGTCGTTCAGAACATAGTCCCGCCCCAGATGAATATACATACTGTATTTTCTCCCGTGTTTCTCATTTGCATAAAGCCTTTCGGAATACAGGTTTTATGCAATGCAGCTTGCAACAATTTTCCATGCTGTCAGACCCGGCTCAGCACCCCGCCGTCCATGCGGTACACCTCGCCGTCAGTCTTTAAAAAGTCCGTGTCATCGCAGCTGGTCACAAAGGTCTGCTTTTCCTTCATGCAGGTAAGCAGGTACTGCTTGCGCCCCTCGTCCAGCTCGCTCAGCACATCATCCAGCAGCAGCACCGGGTGTTCCCCGGTGATCTGCGCGGCTGCGGCAGCTTCTGCCATTTTCAGGCTCAGCACCACGCTGCGCTGCTGTCCCTGACTGGCATACACCCGGGCAGGCTGGTCGTCCAGCAGCAGCTCCAAGTCCTCGCGGTGGATGCCGCACAGGCTCTGCCCGGCACGCAGCTCCTCCTCCTGCCGCTGGCGCAGCAGGTCAGCCAGACCGCCCGGCGCGAACTGGGCGGCATAGCGGATGCTCATCCGCTCTGCCCCGTGGGAAAGCTCGGCGTAGTTGGCACAGGCGCGGGGCGCCAGCAGCGCCAGATACTCCCGCCGCCGCTGCTGCAAGGCTTCGCCCTGCGCGGCAAGCTCGGTGTTGAGCACTTCCAGCAGGGTGCGCTTTTCTGCATAGGGGCGCTCCTGCCCGTTTGCGGAATGGCGCAGCAGCGCATTTTTCTGCTGCAAAACCCGCACATAGCGGCGGTAGCTGGCCAGATACCCGGGGTACAGCTGGCACAGCGCAGCGTCTAGGAATTTGCGCCGCCCCTCCGGTGCACCCTTGACAAGGCTCAGGTGGCCGGGGTCGAACACCACCGCCGGAAAGCTGCCTGCCAGTGCCGCCGCCCGCTTGGGCGCTGCGCCGTTCACCGCCGCATAACGGCCGGGCTTTGCGGCTTCCGGGGTGCCCACGGTCATGCGGATGTGGGCAGGCTCGGCGGGCTCACAGCCTTCCGGCCGGTCCCGCTGGGTGTCGGCTTCCAGCACCGCAAATGCTTCTCCCCGGCGCACAAGCTCGGCGTCCTTGCCGCCCCGGAAGCTTTTGCCGCCGGTCAGCAGCCAGATGGCTTCCAGAAGGTTCGTTTTACCCTGGCCGTTGTTGCCGCAGATAACGGTAAGCTCCCGGCCGGGCTCCAGCCGTGCCGCACAAATATTGCGATAGTTCTGTACTTCCAGCGAAAGCAGACGCATTTACTGACCCTGCCCGATCTCTACGCTCTGCCCGTCCAGCTCGATGACGTCCCCGGCGCGGCACTTTTTGCCCCGCATGGTGCACACCTCGCCGTTCACCTTCACAGCACCGCCCTGCACCAGCTCCTTGGCTTCGCCGCCAGTCTCGCACAGGCCGGCAAATTTGAGCAGGGCATCCAGCTTGATAAACTCGGTATGAATGAGAATCTTCTGCATAAAACGCGCTCCTTAGTCGTTTTTAAAGCGTACCGGCAGTACCAGATACAAAAAGTCGTTGCCCTCTACCGGCAGCACCTTCACCGGGCTTAAGGGTCCGCTGATCTCCATGCGCACCTGCTCGGTGCGGGCGTTGCGCAAAGCATCCAGCAGATAGCGGTTATTGAAGCCGATCTCTACCTCATCGCCCTCGCAGGCGGCGCTGAACTCGTCCACCACACGGCCGAGGTTTGTCTGGCAGCGCACCACGACTTTACCCTCTGTAAAGGAGATGCGGAGTGGATTTTTTAAACGCTCTGTAATAATCAGAGAGGCGCGCTCGATGGTGGAGATAAAGTCCTTGGTGTCGATGGTCACCCGGGTGCGGCTTCCGGCGGGGATGACGTTGCGGTAATTCAGGAATTCGCCCTCGATCAGGCGGCTCATGATGGTGTAACCGGCAGTGGTGAACACCACATAGCGGCGGTTTGCACTGATGTGCACATCCTCTTCGTCATCGTTGGCCAGCAGGTGGGACACCTCGGTCATGGTCTTGCTGGGCACGATGATGCGGATATCCTTCACGGCAGTGATGGGGCGTTCCACAATGGCAAGGCGGTAGCCATCCAGCGCCACGATGGTCAGCTTGTCCAGCTCGATCTCGAACAGTTCGCCGGTGTGGGCGGGTTTTTTCTCGTCCTGACTGACGGCGTACAGAGTGCGGTCGATCATATCCCGCAGCACGCCGGTCTTGATGGTCAGGGTCTGCTCCGCGCCGGTGTTGGGCAGATCCGGGAAATCGGTGGCAGGCATAGACTGGATCTCGAACTGTGCCACGCCGCTCTGGATGGTGGTTTTGCCGTTATCGGCTGCCACGATGCTGATCTGACCTGCCGGCATCCGGCTGATCATGCTGCTGAGCAGTTTTGCATTCAGCACGATCTCGCCGGGTTCCTTGATGTTGGCTTCGATGGTGGTCACAATGCCCATTTCCAGATCGTAGCCGGTCAGGGTGAGCTGAAAGCCTTCGGCCTTCAGCAGAATGCCCTCCAGCACCGGGATGGACGAGCGCATGGTGACAGCTTTGGAAACGCCGTCGATGGCTGCACTGAGCAGCGTTTTATCGCAGACGATGTTCAAAACAGTATCTCTCCTTTTTTCACACTTCCGGCTTGATCTGTGCCCTTTGGGCTGCTGCCGGAAGGCAGTAATATATTGAACTTGTTGTAGTAACCGTAGTAGGGGGTGGGGAAGATGTTGAAAACCCGGAAATGTCTTGCCGGGAAGCGGGGCTTTGGCTTTCCACCGGGATGTGGAAGGCTCGTGAAGGAAATGTTGAAAGGTGGGGAACGGTGTTTCTTTCCACAGCCGATGTGAAGAACTGATGTTAAATGTTGAAAACTAAGTGGAAAGTGTGGAAAGCTTCGCCTTTTTGCCACAAGATATAGGCGTATTTTCCCCCTTTTGTTCCGTTTTCTCCCCATATTTTGGGGTCACGCCCTGAAATGAGTATGACTTTTACCCGGTTTTCCCCGGTTTAGGCTTTCACGTTCTTGATGATATCGCTCACGGTCTCCCGCAGGTGCTGGTCGTTTTTCATGTCCCGCTCCATGGTCTTGAGGGAGTAGACGATGGTGGAATGGTCGCGGCCGGAGAATTCCCGCCCGATCTCCTCCATGCTCATGCCGGTGACCTCCCGCAGGATATAGATGGCAACGCGCCGGGCAGAAGCCACATTGGCGTTGCGCTTGGTGCCCCGGATGTCGGCAGGGGACACGTTGAAGGTGCGGGACACCTCGCCGATGATTTTTTCGATGGTCACCGGTACCGGCTGGGTCTCGTTGAGGATATCCTTGATGGCGTTCTGCGCCACGCTGATCACCGGCTGGATGCCCTCCAGCATATAATAGGCGTTCAGCTTTTTCACCGCGCCTTCCAGCTGGCGGATGTTGTTTTTCAGGTGGTTGGCAATGAACTCTGCCACGTCCTCGGGCAGATCCAGATGCAGAAGCTCTGCCTTGCGCTTCACGATGGCCACCCGGGTCTCAAAATCCGGTGGCTGCACATCGGCGGTCAGACCCCACTCAAAGCGGGTGCGCAGACGCTCTTCCAGGCTCTTGATCTCCTTGGCGGGGCGATCGGAAGCGATGACGATCTGCTTGTGGGCATCATGCAGGGAGTTGAAGGTGTGGAAGAACTCCTCCTGCGTGGACTCCTTGCCCGCGATGAACTGGATATCGTCCACCAGCAGCAGGTCTGCCACGCGGTACTTCATGCGGAAGTCCTCGGTGCTGCCGGCGCGGATGGCGGCGATCAGCTCGTTGGTGAACTGCTCGCAGGTGACATACATGATGACGAAATCGGGGTGGGTGCGCTTGATCTCGGTCTGAATGGCGGTCAGCAGATGGGTCTTGCCCAGACCGGAGCCGCCGTAGATGAACAGGGGGTTATAGGCCCCGGAGGGGTTTGCCGCCACAGCCTGCGCAGCAGCAAACGCAAACTGGTTGGACGGCCCCTTGATGAAGTTTTCAAAGGTGAACTCGTAGTTGCCCTGCGGGGAGGCGGGATTTGCCTCGTACTGCTGGGCCAGCACTACTTCGTGGGGCGGGGTGCTGGGCACCACAAGGGTGATGTCCACGTCAAAGCCCAGCACGGACTTGAAGGCCTCCTTGAGCAGGCCGAGATACCGGTCGGTGACGATCTTGCAGATAAAATCGTTGCGCACCGACAGGGTGATATGGCTGGAGTCCTCAAAGCTGATGGGCTCCAACCCGTCGATATAGAGATTGTACGTTGGCTCGGCCATCTGCGCCTTGCAGTACATCTGGGCCGCTTCTAAAACGTCCTTGAAAGAATCCATAAAACATCCACTCCATTGAATCGGTCGAAGTTTTCAACAATGCTGCTGATACCACGTTAGTATACCACAAAAATCTCCCTGCGTCTATATTACTATAATGTAATTTATAATACATAAAATAAGCCCCCGCAGCGCCCTTGTGGAAACACGCCCAAAAGACCACAATATCTGGTAGAAAAAAGTTTTCCACAGCAAAATGGTGAAAAAGTTGAAAAGCTTTTAACAGAAAAATCAGAAAAAAGTTTGCAGAAAACTGCAAAAAATGCTTGACAGAACGTCATACTATGCGATATACTGTTGAATTGCAAGCCTGTCCCCAATCTGGGACCGATCAAGACCCCATACCGGGGATAAGTTTTTACGGAGGATACAACCATGAAGAGAACTTTTCAGCCCAAGAAGCGTCAGCGCAAGGAAGTTCATGGCTTTCTGACCCGCATGAGCACCAAGAACGGCCGTAAGGTCATCAATGCTCGCCGTGCAAAGGGCCGCAAGAGCCTGACTGTCTGATCTCTGCCTTGCAGGTGAGATCCGGCGCAGAAATGAATATGCGCACAAAAGACCGCTGATATCCCATTGGCGGTCTTATTTTTTTACCCGTCAAAAGTTTTTTCGTAAAAATGCCCGGATGGGCTTTTAAAGTGCAAAAATTTTTGATATACTGGCTAAAGAGTGCACCTATGTGCACCCGGACGAAAGGAGGTGCCGACGTTATGCGTTATCGTCCGATCCGCCGCAACAGCGAGTTTGGCCGTGTGTACGCCCGCGGCAAGTCCTATGTGAACCCGGCACTGGTATTGTATGTGCTCAAGACCCGGGGCAAAAACACCCGGGTGGGGCTGACTGCCACCAAAAAGATCGGCCACGCCGTGCAGCGCAACCGCGCCCGCCGCGTGATGAAGGCCGCCATCGACGAGCATTTGGACTACAATATCGGCGGCTACGATCTGATCTTCGTGGCCCGGGGCATGACCCCCAAGCTGAAAAGCTGGCAGCTGAGCAGCGTTGTGGCAAAGCTGTTTGCCCAGGCCGGTCTGCCGGATAAGGCCAAGCGCCCGGACGCAAAGCCGCCCGCCACCGTACCCCCGGCCCGCAAGCAAAAGCCGGAGCCCCGCGCGTGAACCGGCTGCAAATGCTCTGCCGCAGGGCATTGTGCGTGCCCATCCGCATCTACCAGTACACCCTCAGCCCATGGATCGGCCGCAGCTGCCGATTTTCGCCCAGCTGCAGCAACTACACCATGCAGGCCATTCTGACCCACGGCTGCGTAAAGGGCATCCTGCTGGGCGCATGGCGCATTGCCCGGTGCAATCCCTTGGGCAGGTGGGGCTACGACCCCGTACCGCCGCCCGGCCGCTGGCAAAGCCCCGCCCGCAACCTGCAGCCCGCAAAGCTGTTTGAAAAGCGGCACAGGGGATAAAGTTTTCGCTTCTTGTGACGCGCTGCACTGTGGGCGGCGTGTCCTACGATAAAAAAATAATGCGTCCCGGGCCACAGCCGGGGCAGAATGGACAAAGGTATGAACTTCTTTTACATCCTGAGCGGTCCTCTCGGCTATGTCATGGAGTGGATCTACAAGCTGCTGCCGAACTACGGCTGGGACATCATCCTCTTCACCCTGCTCATCAACATCGTCAAGATCCCCCTGCAGACCAGCCAGCAGAAGAGCATGGCGAAAATGTCTGCTTTCCAGCCCATGATCGCGGAGATCCAGACCAAGTACAAGGACAAGCCCGAAAAGCAGCAGGCTGAGCTGATGAAGCTGCAGCAGGACTTTGGCTATAAGCCCACGGCCGGCTGCGTGCCCATGCTGCTGAATTTCCTTGTCATGTTCGGTGTTATCGGCGTGGTGTATAACCCGCTGGAGCGTATTTTCCACATCAGTGCCGCTGCGCTGGCCAGCGCAGGCGAGGCCATGACCGCCGCCGGCATCTCCTTTACCGCCATCACCCGCGATACCAACATCATCGCCGAGGTACTGGCAGGCAACAGCGGCGTGCTGGGCTGCTTTACCGCACAGCAGATCGCTACCATCACCGAGTTCGGCCAGCACATGAACTTCCTTGGCATCGACCTGACCCGCATCCCGCAGATCGGTCTGTCTCTGGATATCGTGCTGCCGCTGCTGTCGGTCATCACTATGTTCCTGTCCACCCACATCAGCATGAAGGCTTCCGGCCAGCAGATGCAGGGCAGCATGAAGCTGACCATGTACATGATGCCGCTGATGTACCTGTTCTTCTGCTTTACCTTCCCTCTGGCATTCTCTCTGTACTACGTCATTTCCAACATCGTTATGACCGTACAGACTCAGGTCATGCGCAAGTTCTACGACCCCGAGAAGATGCGCAAGGAAGTGGAAGCGGAGATCGCCGCAAAGCGCAAGCAGGAAAAGCGCGGTGTGAAGAACACCACCATTCAGGTCACCGACCCCAAGACCGGCAAGACCATGGAGAAGAACCTTTCTGCCAGCGAGATGAACAAGCGCCGGCTGGAGTATGCCCGTCAGCTGGACGCCGAGCGCTACAAGGACGAGCGCACCGTGCCACTGAGCGAGCTTGACAAGCAGGATAAACAGTAACAAGGGAGGTAAACGGTTATGATCCGTACACAGGAATCCACCGGCAAGACGGTGGACGAAGCCCGCGCCAAGGCCTGTGCCCTGCTGGGCGTGCAGGCAGACGATCTGAATGTCAGCTATGAAGTGCTGGAAATGCCCCAAAAGACCGGTTTTCTGGGCTTAAAGACCACCCCCGCCAAGGTGCGCGTGAGCGTGGAACTGCCGGATGCCCCCGCCGCTGCGCCCGCAAAGCCGGTGGAGGTTGTGGCAGAGCAGCCGGTTGAGACTGCCGCCCCCGTGCAGGAGACTGCCCCCGTGGCAGAGCAGACCTCCGCTGTGGAAGAGCCTGCCGCCGAGCAGACCACCGAGACTGCCGAAGAGGCAGAAGAGGTGGAAGTGCCCATCGTCATTGAGGAGAACGCCAAGGTGAAGGCCGCTGTGGACTATCTGCGGGAGGTCATCACCCTGATGGGCGTGGAGAACGTGACCTTCAGCGCCGTGCAGAAGGGCGAGGCTACCATCATCCGTCTGGACGGTGAGAAGCTGGGTGCCCTCATCGGCCGCCGTGGCGAGACCATGGAGAGCCTGTCCTATCTGGCAAGCCTTGTGGCAAACCGTCTGGAGGGCGATTACATCAAGCTGGGTCTGGACGTTGCAGGTTACCGCGACAAGCGCGAGAGCGACCTGACCGCACTGGCACAGCGCATCGGTGCCAAGGTGCGCCGCACCGGCCGCAGCTTTGCCATGGAGCCCATGAACCCCTACGAGCGCCGCATCATCCACTCTGCCATCAGCAAGATGGAGGGTGTGCGCAGCGAGAGCAAGGGCGAGGGCCGTGACCGCCGCGTGGTCATCTACTCCACCGCACCGGATGCTCAGACCGAGAACACCTACGGCGAGCGCCGTGGCCGTGGCGGCAACCGGAATGGCCGTCGTCCCGGCGGCAACCGCAACGGCGGTTATCGCGGCGAGCGCCGCAGCGAGAACGGCGGCCGCAACGGCGGCTACCGCGGCAGCCGCAGCGGTGCACCCCGCGGCCCGCGTCCGTCCAGTGTGCCGGAGCGCACCTACGCCCCCCGCGACGCCGAGAGTGCAGCACCCGTAGCACCCAAGCGCACCGAGCGCGTGGACGACTTTGCAGATTTCAGCTTCGGCAAGATCGAGCTGTAACCGGCAGATTTCAACAAAACCATAAAGCGCCCCGCATTTCCACCGGAAGTGCGGGGCGCTTTTTTGGTTTCACAGGAGGGGGTCGTGGAGTAAAACGGCATTTGCAGCGCCGCTTTCTGCGAAAGCGCAGCGCTGCGGGAAAAGTCTGCACAGGTTTTCAGCGGGCTGAACCCTCTCAGCTTCGCTGCGCTCAGCACGGTACGATGCGGTCTATCTCTGCTAGAAATTCGCGTTTCTTTGTCAGCACCTGCGACAACTCATCGCTCAGCGCCGACAGACTCATTTGTTTGTTCATATCTGTATTATATCACTTCTGTGGTTATATTGCCATTGTGCGGTATTGCCTTAGCTTGCAATTCTGCCTTCTGCCTTTCCGTTAGAAATATAATGTTCGTAGTATTTCACATTACTATTGCCAAACGCTGCTACAAGATCCGGGTTATTTGTCTTATAGGTAGCCAGGTTGAACTGATAATTTCCCTGCCGCCCCTCTTTCATGCCATTTGTAACAAAATGCTCAAAAAGTGCTTTCTGATTTGTTCCAAATGCCTCTACAAGGTCAGGATTCAGTTTCAGATAATTCTTGTAATTGTAAACTGCCTGGTACTGTGCCAGCTGCTGTGCAAACGGAGGATTCTGCAGCTGTATTCCCCGATGTGAACCATTATCAACATTTCTGACAGTTTCTGTGCTTCCATCCATATAGATGATAACAGCATAATCTACATTGATGTGGTCGATTACATTGCTCTTCCACCAAATATCGCTAAAACTAACCAGTCTGTTGCACATTGCATTCTGGACTTCATCATCAGACAGATATGTGCAACTGTCGCTGTCATCTGTATCCGGCACAACAAAGAAGTTTCCATGCAAATCACAGTAAACCGGTGTCAGAATATCATCATCGCCGATTGAAACGAAATAGTCCGTATTTGTGTAGTATTTAAATGGACTATCATCCGAAAGCTGACGATTCATATTCAACTGCGCGTCAACATTTTTTATAACCCGAAAAGGCTGGTCAGGCCCAACTACAGTTAACTTTTTTGTTGCAAAAGCAGGAACAGGATCTCCGACACGATTGTACGCAGTCGTATAGAAATCAATATACTTCATTGCTTTGTTTGTATTATTGCGATAATAAAATGTTGGATTCCATGCACAATTATTTCCCCATTGAACTTGCAATGTTATCACTTCGATGCTTGGCTTTTTAGTCGCAAATGCACTGCCACAGAAGCACACACACAGCAGCACTATTGTAAACAATGCGGCAGAAAGTTTTCTTTTCATGTCGATTCCTCCTTCTATGGAAAGCCTTTCTTGCCATCAGTATACCGCTGTTCAAACTAATTTTCAATTTGTTTTTTGTGAAATTTCTTAAAGATTATCGCATGTTACCGTTAAAAATATGGACGCTGCTTTTTGCAACAGCCCCTTGACTCCCTCAGTCAAAACCTGACGGTTTTGCCAGCTCCCTCTGGGAGGGAGCCTCTGGCGCGCCCGGACGTTTTGCACTTTAGCCAAAAACTTCGCCGCCATGCCAAAGGCCCCATCTCCGAAGATGACTTCCCCCGGAGCGGGGGAAGATGTCGCGCAGCGACAAAAGGGGGAATCTGGCAAAGCCGTAGGCTTTGACTGAGAGGGCGCACGCCGTCAGCCCTATTTTAAAGTATCAAACGCAATAGAAAACCTTTCCGCCACTGCCGAAAGCCGTCCCCTTGGGGAAGGTGGCTGCGAACGCAGCGAGCAGACGGAAGGGGTAACTTCGCAGATACTGCCCCGCCATTTTCGTTCCGTTTTTCCACAAACATTTTGGAAGATGTGGAAAAACCGCGCGGCGGGTGTATCTTTTTGCGCAAAAACGTGGTAAAATAAACTGTAAAATCAGAAAGTGTGCGCTGCGGCGACTCTGCCGTGCCGGGCACACGAGTAGCGCATCTGCAAGACGGGTGCGCGGAAAGGATGCAGTATGCAGGGATCGACCATTGCCGCCATCGCAACGCCCCCCGGGGCGGGCGGCATTGCTGTGGTGCGCCTGTCCGGCGCAGAGAGTTATACCGTGGCTACCCGGGTGTTTCGCCCGGCAAATCCGGCAAAAAAGGTGGAACAGGCCAAGGGCTACACCGCACTGTTCGGGCATTTTGTGGACAGGGAAGAAGCCTTTGACGAGGGCGTCGCCCTGTTTTTCCGCGCACCCCACAGCTATACCGGCGAGGATGTGGTGGAGCTTTCCTGTCATGGCGGAAATGCGGTGGCGCGGCGGCTGGTGGAAGCCTGCCTTGCCGCCGGTGCGCAGCCTGCCGCCCCCGGCGAGTACACCCGCCGTGCTTTTCTGAACGGCAAGCTGGGCCTGACGCAGGCCGAAGCGGTCATGGATTTGATCGCAGCGGACGGGCGGCAGGGGGCGGCACTGGCTAACGCCGCGCTGGGCGGTGCACTGGCGAAAAAGATCAACGCCCAGAAAGCCCAGCTGACCGCCCTGCAGGCGCATCTGGCCGCTTGGGTGGACTTCCCGGAGGAGGATGTGCCGGAGCTGGACCCCGCCCACCTGCGCACCGTGCTGGGCACGGTGCGGGAGGAGTTGGACGGCCTCATCCGCAGCTACGATGCCGGTGCGGTGCTGCGCGAGGGCGTGGACTGCGCCATCGTGGGACGCCCCAACGCGGGCAAATCCACCCTGCTCAATCTGCTGGCAGGCTTCGACCGTGCCATCGTCACCCCGGTAGCGGGCACCACCCGCGACGTGGTGGAGCAGGCGGTGCAGCTGGGAGATATCCGGCTGAACCTCTTTGACACCGCCGGTCTGCGGGAGACCGAGGATGCTATTGAAGCCGAGGGTATTCGTCGCAGCTGGAAAAAGCTGGAAGAAGCTGGGTTGATTTTGGCTGTCTTTGACGGCTCCGAGCCGCCCAGCCGGGAGGACTTGGCGCTGGCACAGCGCTGCGCAGGCCGTCCCGCCATCGCCCTTGTGAACAAGGAGGACAAGCCCACCCGATTTGATGCAGAGCTCATCGCTCCGTATTTTGCCATGGTGCTGCCGGTCTGCTGCCGGGAAGAGGGGAGCCGCAAGGTCATCGCTGCTGCGGTGGCGCGGCTGCTGGGCACGGGGAACATCGACCCTCACGCCGCCAGCCTGTCCGGGCAGCGGCAGCTTTCTGCCGCCCTCCGCGCCCGGGACGCCGTAGCCGGTGCACTGGATGCCGCCGCAGGCGGTTTTGGTCTGGACGCCGTCTCGGTCTGCGTGGATGACGCACTGGACGCCCTCTGCGACCTGACCGGCGAAAACGCCTCGGAAGCCGTCATCGAACAGGTGTTCGAGCGGTTCTGTGTGGGAAAATAAGGAGAGTACGCCCTCTCAGGCGCTCCCGCGCCAGCTCCCCCAAAGGGGGAGCCAAGGTCTAAGGCTCGTTGCTAAAGTATTAGGCGAAATGAGAAAGCTTCCGGCAGTGCTCTTGGCTCTCCCTTTGGGAGAGCTGTCACCGCAGGTGACTGAGAGGGCGCACGCCGTTAGCCTTGTCACTAAAGTATCAAACGCAACAAGAAACCTTGCCGCCACCACCAAAAGCCGTCCCCTTGGGGAAGGTGGCATCGCCGCAGGCGATGACGGAAGGGGTATATCATTTCAAATCAATTGTTAGAGGAAACCCGAAAGTATATGAACCACTTAGGAGATTATGATGTCATCGTCATCGGCGCCGGCCATGCGGGCATCGAAGCCGCCCACGCAGCTGCTGTGCTGGGCGCAAAAACAGCCGTCTTTACCATGAGTCTGGACGCCATCGGCAATATGCCCTGCAACCCCAGCATCGGCGGCACCGCTAAGGGCACGCTGGTGCGGGAGGTGGACGCGCTGGGCGGCGTGATGGGTCTGGCGGCAGATGCCACCTACCTGCAAAGCCGGATGCTGAACAAGGGCAAGGGCCCTGCCGTGCACGCACTGCGGGTGCAGACCGACCGCCGCCGCTACAACGAATACATGAAGCACGCGCTGGAACAGACCCCGGGGCTTGCCATCCATCAGGCCGAGGTGGTGGCGCTGGAAGTGGAAAACGGCCATGTGAAGGGCGTTATCACCCAGCTGCACGGCGAGTACACCGCCAAGTGCGTGGTGCTTGCCACCGGTACGAACCTCGGCGGCAAAATTTTTGTGGGCGATGCGTGGTATGCCTCCGGTCCGGACGGGATGCACGCCGCCAACGCCCTGACCGACAGCCTGAAAGCCGCCGGTTTGCCGCTGCGCCGGTTCAAGACCGGCACCCCCGCCCGGGTGCACCGCCGCAGCATTGATTTTTCCAAGCTGGAATGCCAGCCCGGCGACCCGGACAGCGAATTGCAGCCCTTCAGCTTTCTGACCGATGCACCCATGCACAACAAGGTGGAATGCTGGATCGCCTACACGAACCCGGAGACCCACAAGATCATTCTGGACAACATCCAGCGCAGCCCGCTGTACGGCGGCATGATCGAGGGTGTCGGCCCGCGCTACTGCCCCTCCATTGAGGACAAGGTGGTGCGATTCTCCGGCAAGGACCGCCACCCGCTGTTCGTAGAGCCCTGCGGCGAGAACACCGAGGAAATGTATTTGCAGGGTGCCTCCAGCAGCCTGCCAGAGGACGTGCAGAACGCCTTCTACCACAGCATCAAAGGCTTTGAGCATCTGGAGATCATGCGCCCCGCCTACGCCATCGAGTATGACTGTGTAGACCCCACCAGTCTGGAAGCCACGCTGGAAAGCAAGGTGGTGCGTGGTCTGTACGGGGCAGGGCAGTTCAACGGCACCTCCGGCTACGAGGAAGCCGCCGCGCAGGGTCTGCTGGCGGGTCTGAACGCCGCCCGCAACGCGCTGGGCTTAGAGCAGCTGGTGCTGCCCCGGCACACCAGCTATCTGGGCACGCTGGTGGACGACCTTGTGACCAAGGGCGTCATGGACCCCTACCGCATGATGACCAGCCGCAGCGAGTACCGGCTGACCCTGCGGCAGGACAACGCCGACCAGCGCCTGACCCCCATCGGCAGGGAATACGGCCTTGTACAGAATGACCGCTGGGCAAAGTACCAGCACACCCAGCAGATCCTGGAAGCCGAGCGCCGCCGCCTGCACGAAGCGCATCTGCGCACCGCCGACCTGCGCACCGCCATGGAGGCCGCCGGTCTTGCCCCCGCCGCCGAGGGCGGCATTGCCGAAGAGCTGCTGCGCCGTCCCGAGATCAGCTACCCGCTGGTGGCGGGCATCATCGGCTGGGGAGAGGAGATCACCCCCATGCTGGCGGAGCGGCTGGAAACCGAGATCAAGTACGCCGGGTATATCGCCCGGCAGGACAGGATGATCCGGGAGGTGGCACGCCACGAAAAGACCCTCATCCCGGAGGATTTCGAGTATGCCGCCCTGACCGGCCTGACGCTGGAAGCCCGGGAAAAGCTTGCCCGCATCCGTCCCCGCAATCTGGGGCAGGCGGGGCGCATCCCCGGCGTTTCACCCTCCGATGTGGCACAGCTGAGCATCGCACTGGCAGGGAAACAACAAAAATAATACGAAATTGCGATAAAATAAACGATTGCGCTACCCCAACCACCTGACAGAAAGGAAAACACTATGATCGACAAACAGCGGTTGGAGGAAAAGTGTTCCACATGGAACATTGCCCTCACCGGCACCCAGCTGGATCAGCTGGATGCCTTTGCCCAGATCCTTGTAGACTACAACCAGAAGGTCAACCTGACCGCCATCACCGACCCGGAGGGCATCGAGGATAAGCATTTCCTCGACAGCCTGCTGTTTGCCAGCCAGCCGGAGGTTGCCGGGCGCATGGTGGACGTGGGTGCCGGAGCAGGCTTTCCGGGCATCGTGACCAAGATCTTCAAGCCGGAGCTGGAACTGACCCTGATGGAGCCCACCGGCAAGCGGGTGGAGTTTTTGAAGTACGCCTGCGCCCAGCTGGGTCTGACCGGGGTGGAGTTTGCCAAGGAGCGCGCCGAGGAAGCCGCCCGCAAGGTGTGGCGGGAGCAGTTTGATCTGGCTTCTGCCCGCGCCGTGGCAGCCCTGCCCATGCTGGCAGAATACTGCCTGCCGCTGGTAAAAGTGGGCGGCAACTTCCTTGCCATGAAGGGCGCATCCGGGGAAGAGGAGCTGACCGCTGCCCGGGGCGCTATCAAAAAGCTGGGCGGCGAATACCGCGAGACCCGCACTTTGCATCTGCCCGGCGGCGACACCCGCACTCTGATCCTGTGCAAAAAGATTTCGCAAACTCCGACAGCATACCCCAGAAACGGCGGTAAAATTGCAAAAAGCCCGCTGAAATAACGCATAACTTGACGCAACCTGTAAGACCCTGCCGAACGAAATTTCTGGCGGGGTCTTTCTTTGTGTGCTACACTGAAGCTGAACAGGTTTTCCACGATTTCCCGGAGAAATGTGGAAAAACCGAAGGTTTATTTCACAGGAAAGGGGCAGCATCATGTTTGAACGCAAGAAACCGTCCGGGAAATTACTCTCTCTGCCCATCGACCAGATCCACCCATCGCCCTTTCAGGCACGGAAAAGCTTTGACGAGCAGGAGCTGACGGCGCTGGCGCAGAGCATCCGGGAAAACGGTCTGCTCCAGCCGGTCACGGTGCGCAAAGCGGCAGAGGGCTACGAGCTGGTGGCGGGGGAGCGGCGGCTGCGCGCCTGCCAGCTGGCAAGGATGACCACCATCCCCGCCATCCTGTGCAGCTACGCCGACGACCGCACCGCTGCACTGGGTCTGCTGGAAAACATCCAGCGCGCCGACCTGAATCCCTTTGAACAGGCGCAGGGGCTGCGGGATGTGATGGTGCTGTGGGACTGCACCCAAGCCGAAGCCGCCAAGCGTCTGGGCATGGCGCAGCCCACCTTTGCCAACAAGCTGCGGCTGTTGCAGCTGACCGCAGACCAGCGGCAATTTGTGCTGGACAACAACCTCACCGAACGCCACGCCCGCGCGGTGCTGCGTCTGCCGGAGAACCGCCGCAGCGAAGCGCTCATCACCATCGCCAAGCGCCGCCTGAACGCTCGCCAGACCGACAGCTACATCGAGCAGCTGCTGAACAGCCCGCCCAAGGCCGGGCACCGCATCTCCATGGTGCGGGATGTGCGCATTTTTGTCAACACCATCGACCACGCCATCCGTCTGATGACCGACAACAGCGTGCCCGCCACCGCCCACCGGGAAGAGAAGGATGGCTACATCGAGTACACCGTGCGCATCCCCACCGCCGCCGCGGAGAAGTGAGGTGTTCCATGTGGAACAGGGGAGGGCGAAGAGGATGTAGCCGAGAGATGTTCTCTTTTGACACCAAAAGAGAACCAGAAAAGTGCCAGCGATTTCGACGC
>OGJX01001059.1_pt1 | contig 19264 bp, 16 predicted proteins | sample 1572381 | NCBI WGS metagenome assembly OGJX01 (sample SAMEA2582085, study PRJEB24529) | metagenome | biome: Human gut stool | place: China | collected 2011
GAAAAACTCATAAATAGTTCATTTTTAGCTATTCGGCTGATTTTAGCGTAATTTTGGAAGAAAAAGCATCCTCTATGCGCTGACGGAAGAAGTAGAGAGCATTCTCCAACTGATAGTCGGCTAAGGTGTCGAAAACAGAAAGCATCGCTGGTGTCTGCGTTCTTACGATCATCTCTTTCCACAAGTTGGGATGCTCCTTCAACTTCTTTTCCGCTCCATTCAATCCATGTTTATGAATCAATATCTCAGCCACTTTGCAGAGCATCAGGCAGGTCATCATCCTCATGGTGGTAGGGCAGATACGGAAACGCTGGCGAGCTTTCACCTTGTCGTCATTCTTCATCGTCTCCAGTCTTATCTGCTCCAACCATTCTCTACCTCTTTCCTCCAACTTGGTCAGCACCACTTCTCCGTTCATCAGCGGCAGCAGATGGGCTATCTGGATGATGCGTTCCTTCTGTCGCTCTTTCAGAACATAAAGATTTTCGGTAAGCGGTGTAAAGGTATTATCGGGAGTTCGAGCCACGACGATACGGCTTTGAAAACCATCCGTGTAATTGCTGATTACTCGGTAAAGTGCATCAGGCGTTCCGCACATCACCACGTTCCACAACAGCCTGTCTATATGCACATTCACTGCCTCAGCACTTCTTGCCTCACGTTCATAGCTGGTGCCGTCGTAAGCCTGACGGAGCATCACGGAGAAGTCGCTCATGGCCGATTTCCGCTTCTGCGCCACGGTGTCGGCTTCCGGAGTGAAGGAGAAGGCGTGCTTGCCTTCGGTGTTGGCAAGACGTTCAGCGAGATTGGCCACGGTATTGTTCAGCGTCAGACATCTGATAGGCAATTTCGGTTCTTCGGGCTGCTCCTTCTTGTTCTTTGCCGCACGCTTCTTGACTCTCCAGTCCTCCTCCGTCTGCAGATACATCTTGTCCATATCCTTCAATTCTTTCGTCCAGGTGTTGATAATCGGGTCAATACTACCCTTTCCTGAGGCGAAATCTCCTGCAATATAGGAGATGAGATTGAGCGAGTTCATCTTGCCGTGCACGCTTACCTTTACACCTGTGGCAAGCATTCCGATGACCGGGCAGATAGCAGAGATGACAGGCATGGCGAGGGCTGGACCCACAGCATCAACCGAATCCTTGATACCTTGCGGCAGTTTCGGCAGGGCATTATAGTAGAACTGGTCGTCCTGCGCATTAGCTTCATCCAGCGCATTGATGAAAGCTTCATCGTCTTCATCCGTTCCAGTCGCTCCCGTTGCCGCATTCTTGTTCAGTTTCTCTTGTCGAATGGCAAACAATACGTCTTTCAGACGTTTTGGCATTTGCGTGATTTTCTCATTGAGTGCCGAGTTGATGCAAGCCATTTTCTCCTGATCAGGGAAACCATCGTAGCAGGGAATCACCTGAGCCATCAGATTGCGGTCGAAACCGCAGATATGACGGAGATTAACGGCAAGTTCGAAGGTCAGCGTATTGCGATTGGATTTCACAGGTTCCTGACCGTCATTATACATCTGCCACCATTTGGCGATGATGTCGGAATAAGGAATTCCGAGATATTTGAGATCGGATGGGGCTGAAACTTTAGGAGTTCCAGCAGATGGGCTTGGAGCTTCATTCTTTCCTGTAGAAGCTGCAGGAGCAGTCGATCCTGTTTTCTTCTCTGAAGAGCCTGTAGAAGCATCTCTGCCTAAAATCATAGCAGAAGCATTTGGCACCGGATTTTCCCAAGGTTTGTAATGCTTGTTCGCCTTGTGAGCACCCTCATTCAATTCCTCTTTTCCATACTTCTCTCGTTCCTCTAATACCTTGCCTTCAGCTGCCACGGCGGCCTCGTCATAAGCATCCTGAAAGAGATGCGGAGAGAGGAAAAGCAAGTCTTCATCATCCGAAGTAGTGGTGAAGTAAACCCGGTTGATGTCGTGAGCCGACGTATCCATTTCGCACTCCAGCATTGTAGCAATCCTCACCTGATTCTCCAAGATAGTCTTGCCCTTTTCACGCTCAAACACCGCATGACCGCCTTGTCTTGCGCTGCGTTCCAACATCAGCAGACCGTATTTACTCGGCTCCTTCAGCAGCAGTTTGGCAGCCTTGGCAAAAGCCTCTGGTTCATCCATATCAAAGCCGAAAGCCTGGCTTGGCAGTTTCATGCCTTTCACCACACCATTGGGATAATGCCCGGAATAATTAAACTGCACCAGTCTGCGTTTCGCAGCATCGCTTCCGGCACGAGCCTGACGCAAAATCGCCTTCTGCTCGTTGCTTCCACGCAGCTGCTTATATTCCTCTTCCGAGGTGATGGGACGGGCAACCTTGTGCCCGTTCTCCACCTTAATTAAATAACAGCTCATTCTGTTTCGTTCTTCATGTTTTAGTTCTACAATGTTTATTTAGTTTCTACAATGTTTAAAAATATTTATCGCATAAACAAACTTACTGTTTCAACTGTAGCTCTACCACGGCATTGGCAGCCTCTCTTGCTTCCGTGATGAGTGCCTTGCCGATATTGACCCCCTCGTCACTATACACTTTGAGGGTAAGCTGCACGGCATTGTCCTTCGTCTTGCTCACACGTCCGTGAGCCAATTTCTTGATGAGTTTAGACTGAGAACGCGGCTTCGCTTTCGCAACGAAATCGAATGTGCCGTCACTCAACTGTTGGGCAACGCCCTGTGAACGGAACCCAGGCACTTGGTCTCTCACGCCCTGCTGGTCAGGAGTAAAGAGAAAACACTTGCTTCCATCATAGAAAGCCACACCGCCCAACTGTACATGATTGCAACCGTTATTCTGTTGCCCCAGATTGCAACCATTATTCTGCTGGTTGCAGTTTTTAGAATTATCTTTGTTCATATCTGAATTGAAATTTACGAGGAGAAACATCAGGAATGTTGCGCGCTTTACTTAAGAAAATCCTCCGTCCGTCCCAACTCAGATTAATAACTTGTTCCAGAACCCTCGCAGCCTTTCTCCCTGCGAAGCTCTTTTTACCTTTTTACCCTTTTACCTTTAAAAACGCCTTTTCAATGTCCGTCACTAAGATGTCCTGATAAACCTGACCATTGTGCTCATGGGTAGTAAAGCGGAGCGTAACAGCCACCAAATCGCCAGGATAGAATTTGCACTGAGCCGCATTCCCCAACATTGCCGCAGCGTACTGGTTCTCATACTTGCCACCCATCTCTTGGAGAACGATGTTACATTTCATCATCTGTCCGTTCTCACTTTTCTGACTCTGCACAGCGAAGGGCTCGCCCTGCTGCACCACTCTCATGATTTGAGTATTCATATTATAAAGTAGTCGGAAGTTGTTTCAAGATCACCAAACCATTTCAGCGTTGTCTTGTTTCTTCGACGCTGCAAAAGTACTGCGAAAACAAGGGCAAAACAATGCTTTTCCCACAACTTCCCCGAAAAACCCACGTTTTTGGGAAAAATCGGTCCCTTTTCGGGAAAAATCTGTTTGAAGGGAAAAATCGAGTAAAAAGCGAAGACAAAAATACATTTCTTAACATTAAAAATCCCCATTTTTCCCAAAGGCTTTAAAAAAAGTCTCACTTTTCTGATATTTTTCTTATCGTAAAGCGCTGATAATGTGATACTTATAAATTTACCGTCTGTTTTCCCAAGAAATTCCCAACCCTTGGGAAAAATGAAGGGAATGATAGAGGAAATGCAATTTATCACACACACATTAAGGGATTATCGCTTTGAGTTCAAGTCCTCAATCAAAATTCTACACTCCAAAAGTTTATAATTCAAAAAAAATACTTATATTTGCATCGTTTTAGCATATCATTTAATGTTAATGCTATAATGCAACTACCATGATTATCAAAAAAGAGACAATATTCCCTTTCATCATTGGAGTTGAAGAAAAATTAACATATATATATTTAAGTTATGAAGAAACTGGATATAAGACGTGTTCTAAGCAAACATAATATGTCTCAACTTGCCCATCACAGAAAGACTGATGTGTCTCCACAAGGCATCTACATGGCTATTAAAAGTAATCCTACGCATTCTAAGTTCATTCAAATAGCCGAAGACATCGGCTGCGATATAACCGATCTTTTTGTTCCGAAACAGATGACACCATTAAGGGGGAATGTGCAAATGAGAATAATACAAAAGTAATAACGAAAGTTGAGGAGGATAAACCTATCATACAAACAGATACCTTGTGCCCTCATTACAGCAAGAGGGTAAAAAAGTGGTGTTGGGCTGATAACTAAATAGTATCAATGTATAATACTATAGGTATAATATTAAAAACAATAAAATGGGTCTAAAAGAAATATACGAAAGAAATTTAAATAAAGAAGAACTGCTTAAAGAGTTATGGCATGTTTCTGATAATTTTCTTCTTGGGAAGCTACGACACGTAAGTAAGGGTAGATATATTATTACTTCTGTTCAAAAAGAAGATGGAGAAATGTTGACTTATCCCAACGGTCAAAGAGTAAGCATTCTTTTTGTTGATAAAAATAGAGAATATAAGGAAGGGCTTTATAAATTTCAATGGAGCATTGTTAATAGAAAAAATCCTGATGTATATAAAATAAAACTCTCAAAAAATAATATTATAGAAAAAATCGAATTACCAGTAAGGCTTCAATCCAAAGAACAAAAAGCATCTTTGAATGAAAATAAACTATCGAGCCTAACTCAAGAAGTAAGAACTATAATGAAAGAAAAAAAAATAAAAATATGGATATAAAAAGTTTTGCAAGTGAACAATATTCATTAGCATTAGAAGAAGCTAATAATAATGGAACGTGCATAGAAGTAGAACTGGCCCGCAACATATTGACCTTAATGAGTGAATATGGGGAAATTTCTACCTATGAATTATGCCAATTCAAAAAGGGTCAAGCTATGTTAACAGCATATTCATACAATGAAGATCTGGAATCTCTTGATCTATTCTTGTTTTCAAAAGCTTCTACGCCAACGGCAAAAATTGATGTAGATACAGTACAGGACAAATATAGTAACATTAATAATTTTTACCGAGAGGCTTTAAGAAATATCCCATTTTTTGGTGCAGAAGTTAGCGAGGATGTAAGAAATGCTATTGCTCTTATAAAGGAGGTTAGAGAAAATATACGAAGAGTACGTCTATTCTTTTTAACAAATGGAATAGTGGAGCCATCTCCTATATTAAATTTCTCTGAAGAAAATGAGTATGAACATATTTTTATGGAATATAGTACTTGGGATCTATCTCGTGTATATAGAATGAATGCTATAAACTCAGGTAGTGAGTCTATAGAAATTGATTTTCATCTAAATTATAAAACCAAAATCCAATGTCTCAGAGTTGAGGATGAGAATCCAAAAGTTGATGCTTATTTTGCAATAATGCCAGGAAACATCCTGGCAAAAATATATGAGCAATACAAACAAGCTTTACTTGAAGGTAACGTGCGTCTTTTTTTACAAAAAACGAACAAGGTTAATCAGCAGATCTGCAAGACAATAAAGGATAAGCCAGAAATGTTCTTTTCCTTCAATAATGGAATCTCAGCTACTGCCAAACAAATAGAATTTGGTTCAGGAGGCAGCAAAGCTGCTCCATATATAACTAAAATAACTGATTTACAAATAGTAAACGGCGGACAAACAACCGCTTCCATTGCATCAATGCAAGAATGTGATTTAAGTAAGGTCTTTGTACCTATGAAAATTAGTGTCATAAAGGATGAAGAAGAATATTCTGACATAGTAAAAGAAATATCAACATCTGCTAATAGTCAAACTGCTATTAAACGATCTGATTTTCTTTCAGGTGATGATTTCTTAAAAATCTTGGAAAAAGTTAGTCGAACAGAAACAGAGCCAACATCCAAGACTAGATGGTATTTTGAAAGAAAAAGAGGACAGTATAGAAATGAAATATCAGAGTTATACGGCTACGATAAAACTTTATTTATTAGTAAATATCCTAAAGCGCAAGTGTTAGGAAAAGCTGATATTGCTAAATATGCATTTCTTTGGGAAATGAGACCATATCAAGCTTGCAAAAGCAAAGAAGTTGTTGCTGTTACCTATTTTTCAAAATTGCATGAAGATAAGGAAGTTAAAATAGATGGAGAATACTACAGAAACATTGTATCATTGTACATTTTGTATAGTTACGTAAATAATTACGTAAAAGAGAGTTTTCGGAATTTATTCGGTACATATTCCCATAGAATAACTAATTATATTATTTCATCTATAGCATATTTAACTGACAAGAAATTTAATCTCGATTATATTTGGAAGAATAAAAAAGTAAAGAGTGGATTGAAAACTGTTATCAAACAGCTAGCCGCAGTGATAAACGATCATTTGTTTGCCGATTTTAAGCCTCAATATCCCAAAGAGGAAATATGCTGGACAGAGCTAAAAGCAAAATTAGATGATTTAGAGGATGTAAGATTCAAGATTATGTCTTTCAGCGAGAAAGCATCTGCAATCAGTTCTGATATCAAAGAGAAGGATGAACTAATAGAGCAAGTTTTTTCTATTCCAGCACCATTATGGAATGCTATTGCAGAATGGGGAAAACAAACAGGAAAACTTTCTATGGTAGAGAGAATGCGAGCATTAGCATATGCGGATAAACGGCGTTCTTTAGTCAAGTTAAAAACTCCAGAAATGGCTGAAAAAGCTATCGAGTTGGAACAAAAAGCTAGAATGTTAGGCTTTTCGATTCAAAACAAGTAATAATTAAAAAATCAATTATACGACTATGATTATGAATAGTGTTAGAGAAATATCCAAAGAAAATGACATCATTCGAACAATAGGAAGAATGCCTGATCGAGTTTTGGATAATGATGCAGAAGATAAAATAAAATACTGATTTCCCATCGCTTTGAAAGTATTTATCCGCTCATTTCATTAATTAGAATTTGAGAGATGATGGAAGGAGTAACTTCTATCGCACCTTTCCATCATCTACCCAAACAAATGCAGAGCTCAAGTTTCTTTTATGGCTTACATATTATTTCCAGTTTCTTTTGTCTGTGTCGAAATACTTTATAATATCCTCATTACCATCCTCTTTTGTAAAAGTTACAGCAAGATGTGAGGTTGCTCTAGAAACACCTACATAGAGATAACGACGTAGCATTTTATGAGATTGACCTGCAAGAGCTGCATCTATGTCATAGAAAAATACTGCTTCAAACTCCATACCCTTTACTTCCGACAGTCGGAAAATACGGATACATTTCATTGCATTGGTTGATCTTCCATCAGTACAATTAAAAACTGAGAAACCATTCAAAATGTCTAAATCTTGCATTTCACTGACCATTTCATCAACATCAACCTCGTCACCAACAAGAATCGCAACTGCAGGAAGATTGTCATTGCAATGTTTGTAAATCTCACATATACGCTTTGCCATCCATTTTATCTTTCTTGAAGAATCATCAGAAATATAGCAAATTGGTTGCGGCTCATCCTCTGTTTTCTCCATATTAGAATGGTATGGTGCTTCAACACCTTGATCATCCATATAGAGACGTTTTGACAAATCCAATAAAGTTGGAGTCTGACGATATGATACTTTCAATTCAAAGACCTTTAAATCCGGCAAAATCTGTTTCTTCAACTGTTGCCAACTATCAATACCATTATTGTTCAAGCCTTGCATAATATCACCACATAGGGTCATTGTATTAAACTCATAATAGCGGAACGAAGCCATAAAGTAGTAGTCGATGATAGAATAGTCTGTAGCCTCATCAACAACGATTACCGGCTTGACATTTTCTATATATGCACGTACGTACTTATTGTTGCGCATAGACTCAAAACGGAGTTTAGACTTCTTATAGATACTATAAATAAGATTATTTATAAAGCCCACAAGAAGCTCTACCTCTTCTCTATGAAGACGTTTGTTATTATCTTTAGCTACAATCTTCTTTAATAGCAGTTGCTTATAACAAGTAGAACCTGTTTTAAGAAGTTCTTTACGAAACTCCTTATATGTCTTTGGAATCTGACTGAAAATATTACTTTCAATACCTCTGCAAGTATAGGCAAATTTCTTGGAGAACCATTCAAGTTGGCCCAACAAAGATAAATCCTGTGCGTCTACATGAGGCTTTATAACTGCATACAATTCGGCCTGTCGCTTCGAAAGTTTCTGTTTGCTATCAATAGTTTTCAAACTAAGATTGCGAAGAATTGACTTCACATTACGATTCAAAACAAGAATAAAATCTTTTGTTGAAGCAACATCTTCAACCTCATCTATTCCATCCATATCATCGTCAATAAAGTCATCAGAGAATCCATCCTCATCCTCATCTTCCCATTTATCAAACAACTTCTTTATCTTAGAAACCATAGACGGGTCAGCAGAAATAAGATTCTGGACACGAACTGCCAATAAATTCTTTTGCCCATTAACCTTTTTCTCATTATCTTTGATAGTTGCAGACTCGTTCTCCTTCATTGAATTCAATAGTCTCATCAAAGAAGCAATATCTTTGACATTTTCTGCTTTCTGACAATAAGCTTTTATAGAGACAGCCTCTTTATGCCAAGGAAATTCATTGGTTGATAATTTAGAAATATCCACCAAAGTCTTTTTTACCTTTCGCACAAGAAAGCTCTCAAATGAAGCAATAGCCACACTTGCATCAAGGATGAGGCAATCCTCACCTTCACATTGCTTATACCTAAGGAAAGGACCATTCTGATCAGGTACATTCAACTTATAGGCAGTAAGCATGTGACGGCAGAAATCATCAAGAATCGTTGAGTTTCTTTCATTAGCGTTCAGTCCCTCATTAGCCATATTGGTACGTAGAAAAGCTAGCAAATCCTTTGTAGGCGAGAAATAAAGCCATTTCGTATCTCTCGTCTGAGGATTTGTTATTTCATCTATCTGTTTATCAGTAAGACCATTATCATAATCCTTCAGGGCTTCATCAGAGAGCAAGAAGTTAAGACGCTGAATCATAGTAGTAGTCTTACCCGTACCTGGTCCTCCTTCTATAAGCACAGGAACCCCATTAAACAAGTCCGAACGTTTAGCATCCTCCTGAGACGGATCAAGAATATGCTGTGAACGGAGTTCTGCTCCCTGTCTAAGAAAGGCTTTGGCACGAGCGGTCTTCTCCATCGCTTCAGCCTCCTTCAATTCCAACTCTTCAATTTGTTTCTCCTCCTCTTCGCGCTGCTTTCTTAATTGTTCTGCAAGAAGACGAGCTTTTTCAGCTTCTTCTTCCTGGAGTTTTCTCTTACGCTCTTCTTCTGCAGCTTCAAGAGCCTTGCGTGTCTTTTCCTGCTGCTTTTTCAGAAGTTCAAGATGTTCAGAAATAGCTTCTTTCTCATGTAGCAACTGCTCTAAAGTCTGATAGCGATAAGCCTCATCATTAAGGGTTATCACAACTTCCTTTACAGAGTTAGGAGTAAGATTGTAATAAGCATGGTTGTAGATTTCTATTTCGACCTCATTTACCGTACCCTTTCTGTAGCCACGTAAATTATCCTGTACATATTTCTGTTTTCCGGAAAAATGCTTGATTAGGATTTCACCCATTCTGGTATTCTTGCAAACTGACTGACCATGTCCTTGCAAAGCAATATCTTTTCTATTATCACGAACAGCCCAACTTCTATTCACAAGCCAAAAAGTTTTTTCACCGCTATCTTCAGGAAATAACGATGAACTATAACTACACGAAGCTCTTGCTATAGCGCAGTTATGAATAAACCCGCTATTTTCTTTGTTCCTATGAACTTGAATATCTTTTCCTATTTCATATAAACTTTCCTTCTTCCCCATATAAGCAAGTTTTATAATTATTATCTTTAAAGTATTTTCTAATCAGACACAAATCATACTATAGCGTTAGTTTATATAATATAAAAGAAATGCTATATATTTATCATTTCTGTCATCATACAAAAGTACACAAAAAATATGAGACCTAATGTATTTTAAGTTTTTTTATTCTTTTAGTTTTAGCATTTTCTTATCACATAACTTTTCTCTACCCAGCAAATTCCCAACCCTTGGGAAAAATAGAGGGAATAATAGAGGAAATATAGGTATAAAAACAGAAAAGCGACTCTCATGGCATGAGAATCGCTTATATGGGGTTTTATTTATGCATAACAGAAATCTCTCTTATATTCTTTTTCATCTTTCAATTTTAAGTGAAGATCAAAAGCAGTATTGTAATCAGGATCAGAATCTTTATACCATTGCATAAAGTCCTTGTTGTGGTTCATTTGCGTTTCCATCTTTCTGAAAGATTCGCTGATACATTTCTTTTCTGCATCAGGAAACATCTGGTTCATGCGGGCGGCAAAGGCATTTTTGTCCTGATCATCACGCACCATGTGGAACGTATATTTCATCAGACACCATACTATATACCATTTCTGCTGCGTATCAATATTGCCCTTAATCCAGAACTTCAATTTATTCTCCAACTTCACAGGATCTACCCAGTTCACAAAGAACGGATCACTCTGGCGCTCATACTCATCAGCCTTGGCAATCTCATCCTCCCACATCTTATACTCACCTAAATACTTAAACAGGTTTTCAAACTCCTGGGGAGAAGCCTTTTCCTTAGAAAGAATATAGACAAATTCCTCCATATCCTCCTCATCCTGAATGTAGTTATCGTTCCAGTAAGCACACAACTTATAATTACCATAAGCTCCCATGGTATCATCCAAAACCTTGCGCAGAGATTCCGTGTTATAACCGATTCTTCTACTCTCCAGGTGGTGCTTCTTAACTCTTGCCACATGATGAAGATGCTCGGAAAGAAAAGACTCGTCAAACATTCGTTTGATATGGCGATAGATGATGCAACCCTCGTGATGAGAGCGCTTAAGTCTCGTTTGATAGATTGATAAAACATCCTTACTAATCTGGTCCATCAAACGCAGGCATTCCTTCACAGACATTGTCAAGCCCATAGAAATATAGTTTTCATGGCAGGGCTTAAACAGAGAAAAGGTAACAGGGGTTATCAGGTTCTCGTTCATCTCACATTGATTGAAAATCTCCTCGGCATCAGGAATCTGTTCATAGTTCTCCAAATCCGGAAAGAAGTTCAGATGCTTTCGGGCTATCACCTGAAATTCACGAAAAATAGGTTCTAATGACTCCGTGAAAATCTGCATGATCTCGTCGTCATAACATTTATAAATCGAGATATAAACTTTTTTATGGAGTGAATGAACGGTTTCCAGAAAATCGGTAAGATATTCAGTCAAGGTTTGATAAATACAAAAATAGTGTGTGAGTCTATTATGCTTGACGGCAAACCATTTAGAGTCGTCTATAACATGTTGAAGCTCCTTACATAAAATTTCTATTTCTCTCTTAAATAGGTTTACATCAGTTATGGTAATAGGAATGTATTTCCTCACTCCTGTCGCCTCGTCCATTACGAGCAAATCGTCTTCAGTTTTAATTTGTAGAAGGTCATTGTAATCGCAATAGTATTTGGGTAGTTGTTCTATCGCCATTGTATTGCTTTTAGTATGAATTAATTTACAAAAAGCGGCGTGAGAGTCCCTGTAAGCACCGGTATTCTGGCACCTGCAAGAGCCTTCGACAAGGTACAAACAAGTACTGCCCACGCCGTGGAGGAGTGGACGCCTTGCTGTCACCGTCTTCTTGTCGATTTTTCTTGAATTTGCAGGTTCTGAATACCGTAGAAGTGCAGTTATTCAGCGTCTATTGGATTATTATGTTGTTATTTCTTTACTTTCTGTTTCTTAATCTAAAATTTTAAAGGGTTTATAATACATTTTCTTCCTGATCTGCCCAGTGGTCGCATTGCCGCATCACGGTTTCCAATGCCTTTTCTGCTCCCTCAGGCGGATACTTATACTTCTTGAGCAGTCGCTTCACCATCACACGCATCTTGGCTCTTGCCGACTCTTTGCGGTTCCAGTCGATGGTGCGGTTGCGGTGCAGTACCTCCGTCAGTTCCTTGGTGAGCGCCACAAACTCCTCGTCAGAGTAAGCCTGTCTGACTCCTTCCGGTGTGGAGAGTGCATCATAGAATGCCTTCTCTTCAGGCGAAAGTCCTAAGCTGTTGCCCTCTTCCTCTGCCTTCTTGAATTGCTGCGCCATCTTCAGCAGCTCCTCTATCACTTCCTCGTTGGTGAGCAAGCCTTTCAGGTAGTTGGAGAGACTCTTGCTGAGCATATCAGAGAAGAGGTCGCTCTGTATCACGTTGGTTTTCTGCTGCTGCTTGATTTTCTCCTTCAGCAGTTTGGTGAGCAGTTCCACAGCGAGATTGCGCTCCTTCATGTTCTTCACCTCCTTGATGAAAGCTTCGTCGAAGAGCGAGAACTCTATCTGGCGGTCGCCGAAGAGATTGATCACTCCGTCGCTCTTCACGCTCTGCCTCAGCAGTTCACCGATGCGCTCATTGATTTCATGTCGGCTCACCTTGCCCTTCTGTGCTAATTTGAGCATCATCACGCGCAGCGCATCCATATAGCACACCTCCGCTTTCTGCTGCTCATCGAGGAGCGAACGGCAAAGGGTGGTGGCGTTGTGCAGCTGGCCACTGTGCTCCATGAAATCCTTCCGGTGCTGAAGATGGTCGGGAGACGAGAGGAAGTTGGCACCGCCCGTGATGGCTGAAGCCCGCTTCACATTGTCCTGCTCGAAGAAGCCGGAATAGTCGAAACCATGCAACTGGTCTCGGCAGATTTCCATCTCTTCCTTCCATTTCACCTTGGCGGTCTTGGCGATGTCGGGGTCTCCGAAGCGACGGCGGTCTCGGTTGGTGTACTGCTGCATGGCATTCTTCAATGCCTGCGCAATACCTACGTAATCCACTATCAGTCCACCTTCCTTCTTCTCGCCATCCTCGGTCTGGAACACTCGGTTCACCCGGGCAATGGCTTGCATCAGGTTGTGACCACTCATCGGCTTATACACATACATGGTGGCAAGCGATGGAACGTCAAATCCCGTGAGCCACATATCCCTCACGATGGCTATCTTCATCGGGTCGTCGTTGTCCTTGAACTTGCGTGCCAGCTCCTTCTTGTAGGCTTCGTTGCCTATAATCGGTTGCCAGTCGGCAGGGTCTTGGTTCGAACCGCTCATCACCACTTTCACTTTCTCCGTCCAGTCTGGTCGAAGTTCAAGTATCTTGCGGTAGATTTTGATGGCGATAGGTCGGGTGAGTGCCACGATCATGGCCTTACCGGTGAGTATCTGCGCTCGGTTCTCCTCGTAGTGCCGGATGATGTCCTTTACCAAGGTGTCGATGGTGGCATCTTCGCCCAAGATTACTTCCAGTCGGCTATGCTCCTGCTTTGCCCTCCTGATCTGGTCCTCTGTGGCTCCATCTTCCTCCAACTTGTCAAACTCATCATTCAGCAGTTGCATCGTTTCCTCGTCCAGATTGAGGTTGACCACCCTACTCTCGTAAAATACGGGGCGTGTGGCTCCATCATCCACTGCCTGACTCATGTCGTAAACGTCGATGTAGTTGCCGAAAACCTCCTCCGTATCTCGGTCTCGGTCGCTGATAGGCGTACCTGTAAATCCGATAAACGAGGCACCTGGCAGGGCTTCTCTCATCTTCCGGCTGAATCCCTTCTTCATCGTCAGACTCTTGGCATCCCAGTGCTCATCGCCGTATTGCGAGCGGTGCGCCTCGTCGGTCATCACGATGATGTTGCGACGGGTGGAGAGTGCTTCATCGCCTTCATCAAACTTCTGGATGGTGGTGAAGATGATGCCGCCACTCTTGCGCCCCTGCAGCAGATGACCTAAGTCTTCACGGCTCTGGGCGTTCACGGGTTCCTGACGGAGGAAGTCCTTGCAGCGGCAGAACTGACCATAGAGCTGATTGTCGAGGTCCTTGCGGTCGGTCACCACTACGATGGTTACTTCGGGCAGTCGCTGCACCAACTGGTGGGCATAGAACACCATGGAGAGGCTCTTGCCCGAACCCTGCGTGTGCCAGAATACACCGATTTTTCCGTTGCCTTCCACCGCCGTGCGAGTCCTTTGCAGGGCTTTGCCTACGGCATAGTACTGATGGTAGGCGGTCAGAATCTTGGCATATTTGCCCTGGTTCTTGTCGAAGCAGATGAAGTTCTGCAGGATGTCGAGCAACCTTTCTTGCTGGAACATTCCGAGGAAGAAAGTACGGTAGTCGGCCATGAGGGTTGACTCATACGCCCCGTCCACGGTTTTCCATTCCATGTAGCGGTCTTGCTTGGCGGTGATGGTTCCGGCACGAGTTTCGCTCATGTCGCTGATCACGTTGAAAGCATTGTAGCTGAAGAGGCTCGGCACGCTCTGCTGATAGTTTTTGATCTGCTTGAAAGCATCGTCGATGGAAGCATCTTCGGAGGTGGCGCTTTTCAGTTCCACCACCACGAGAGGCAATCCATTGACCATCACCACCATATCGCAGCGCTTGCTCTTATATTCCTCCACACGCCATTGGTTCACTACCTTGAAGAGGTTTCTTTCAGGATGGTCGAAGTCGATGAGTCGCATCAGGACCGTCCGTTCTTCTCCGTCCTGAGTATATCCCACCTCCATGCCGTTCTGCATCCACAGGGTAAACTGCTCGTTGTTTTGTTCTAAAGTACCGATATGAATGTCTGTGATTTTCTTGATTCCATCATCCATTAAATCGGCTGGCAGTTCGGGATTGAGTCGTCGCATAGAGGCAACTAAATCGGCACGATAGAAAGGCTCCTTATAGTCGCGCTCCACATCGTACCCGCATTCATACGCATAGCCCAGTTCGTCTCTGAACAGGGCGATGAGCGTTTGCTCGTATGCGTCTTCGGTGAATTTCTTGTCGTCTGCCATTATCTTATATTTTTATATTTTCGTCTCGTTATTCCTTATTCCGGAGTCGCTTTTTCAAGTAGCTCCAACATCAGGAGAAGTTTTTTTCGTTTCTTGAGGAGTTCAGAGAGTTCAGCTTCTTTTTTTAACTTTATTGACTGCCATACCCCCGCTTGTTCCTCATAAAAATTCAAATCTGCTTCAGCAGGAATCAAAACAGGTTCATTTTCAAATCCGTTCGTGATGCCCTGATCATATTTAGATTTCCAAGCATAATAAACATAATGACTGAACTGGTATGAAGTTTCCAATACCTTGTCGAGGTTGATATTCTCTGTCTTTTGCTTATATGCCTTCAGCAAGTCGGCAAAGGTTCCTACTTTCCATCCTTCCGGTATCATTCCCAATTCACTTTCCACCAACCGCTCATCCTTGTAAGGATTGAAATCTACGAAACAATAGACGAATTCATCTTGTTTCAGTTTCTCCAAATCAGCAATGATCTGTTGGATCATTTTAATCTTACATTCGAGCAAATTCTTTTGCTCGAATAATTTTTCAATGTCTTTATTTCTGTTTCCCATAATTTGTTGTTATTATTATGTTTATTAATCTTTTCTTTTTCTTTCCGTTCCTCCCAGATTGTTATTCCGGGACTTCTATCTCGCCCGACATTAAGCGAGGGAGAAGGGTGTCGCGGAGGAGGGAGAGGCGGGAGTTCTCCAATCGCAAAGAAATCATCTTGCTCAGAATAGGCTCAAATAGTTCATGTGCCTTTTCCATTGAATCATTATCAGGAATAGCGACCAAAGCCTCTTCTAAATGTCCTCGCTTGATGTGTCCCATTGTAACTGCCTTATCTTTAGCGATATGGATAAACTCTTGCAGATGATGTTTCGTCCAATAATAGTAAAACCATTTTGGATAATCATTTGATGTAACCTTGAATAGGTGTTGATTTAAACCGCAATCTCCACCACACCAAACATCAACCAAAAGCGTTCCTGACCATGAGAAAATCACATCCCCATTATGAATCTTACATTCATCTTTTATGTTACAAGAACATCTGTCGCTGTCAGTTCCACAGAAACCTTGACCTAATTCTTTTATTTTGAGAACAGGTAAAGAGTCTTCGATGTTTTCAGGAGGGTATTTCTGCATAGCGAGACCATTCATATAAGAAGCAATCTCTGTAAGCGTTCCTACTTTCCATCCTTCCGGAATCATTCCCAATTCACTATCCACGAACTTACCATCCTTGAAAGGCTCAAAGTCAACGAACCAATTCTTGAAAATAGCCTGCGCCATCTCCTCCAAATCAGCATTGATCTTGTTGTTCAACTCTATCTTCCGGTCGAGAGATGACAAGATGGAGGCAATGCGGCGCTGTGTTTCAAGATTTGGTAAGAGAATCTTATAATCCTCAATTTGTTTTTGTGAGATATGAGGAATCGCAGAACCTGTATGGATGGAATTAACATAATCAATAAATTTTTTACTAAAAATGTTATAATACAAATAATCCTGTTCTGCAAGTTCGTTATGTCTAACACATGCAACTCGTTGCGCAAGTAATAAAGGTAAATCTTCCTCTTTTATTCTTGCTTTATTTTTCCCCACTCTTGAGCCATCCATTCCTATAACAATATCATTAGCTTGTAAGGAATAATACTCTGTTTTATCGAATGGTTCATTCCAACGCTTATCTTTTTCCGTATCCCATCGAAGATTACCTATTGTCACATTATCTCCACGAACAACTCGAACTCCTTCTTTGGAATATTTCTTTCCCGGAAAGGGAAAACCAGTAATAATGTTGCACACATCCCCCAATCTTACTTCTTTCCACTCCATCGTATTACCTCCCTAATTTATTTTTCAAATAATTCTTCCGGCTATAATACTCCCTTTCAGCAAGACTCATCGGAAACATAGAGTTGCTTTCTATAGCCTCATACTCATCCTGCAAGTCTTGAAGATGATCTTGTTGCTGCTTCAGATAGAAGTATTCTTGATCTTTTTTCTGCTTGAAGTAGTATTTCTCTTGCTCTTTCTTCTGTTTATTAAAAATCACAACAGAAACAACTATTGCAACCACAGACGCCACTACCGCCAACAAAGAGAAAAGTCCAGAATATTCATTTAAAAACTCCATACTTACACCTCCCATCCAATTTTCTTCAACTGCATTCTGATCTCCTCTTCCTGCTTCTTGCTTTCCTCAAACAGTTGCTTCAGCTCTCCGGTGAGATTCGTCATTTTCTCCTCAAATGGCACTCCGTCGCCTTTGTCTTCGGCGATTCCTACGTATCTTCCCGGAGTCAGGATGAAGTCCTGGGCAGCAATCTGCTCGGTGGTGCACACCGCACAGAAGCCCTTTTCATCCTCCAAGGTTCCCTGCTGGAACGCATGGAAGGTGTCGGTAATCTTCTTAATATCCGTATCTGGCATCAACTCACGCAACTTGCGAGTCACCATGGAGCCTAAGTTGCGAGCATCGATAAACACGGTCTTGCCCTTCTGCGCCTTGTTGCGGCTGATAAACCAAAGACTTACAGGAATACCCGTACTGTAGAACAGCTGCGAAGGCAAAGCTACGATTCCCTCTACCAGGTCGGCTTCGATGATGGCTTGGCGAATCTGTCCCTCGCCGCCACTCTGACTCGAAAGCGCACCATTCGCCAGCACTAAACCAATCTTTCCGTTAGGTGCCAGATGGTGAATCATGTGCTGCATCCACGCAAAGTTGGCATTGCCAGCAGGTGGCAAACCATACTGCCAGCGCACATCTTCCTGAAGCGCACTCTGTCCCCAGTCGCTGAGGTTGAAAGGAGGATTGGCAAGAATGAAATCTGCCTTCAGCGTAGGGTGCTGGTCATCATAGAATGTGTCGGCAAAGACATTGCCTAAGTTTGCATCCAAACCACGAATGGCAAGGTTCATGTGCGCCATCTTCCAAGTATCTGGGTTGGCCTCCTGACCGTAGATACTAATCTTGCGCAGGTTTCCCTTGTGTCGCTCGATAAACTTGGCGCTCTGCACAAACATACCGCCCGAACCGCAGCAAGGGTCATAGACTCTGCCCTCGTAAGGTTCAAAGATTTCTACCAGCGTGCGCACAATGCAGGACGGCGTATAGAACTCGCCGCCATTCTTGCCCTCCAAGGAAGCAAACTGCTGCAAGCAGTATTCGTAGGTTCTGCCTAAGAGGTCCTTCTCATCGCCAGCATCATGCATTTCTATATTCGTAAAGAGATCCACCACATCACCTAAGCGGCGCTTATCCAGCTCCGGACGGGCGAAATTCTTAGGCAGAATACCCTTCAGTCTTTCGTTTTCACGCTCAATGGCAGTCAGCGCATCATCTATCACCACACCGATTTCAGGCAGATGGGCAGCAGCACTAATCTTGCTCCAGCGAGCCTCAGCAGGCACGAAGAAGATGTTCTCGGCAGTGTATTCATCCTTATCTTCCGGGTCGGCGTATTCGTCGCCCAGCAGCTCCTGAAACTTCTGTTCGAAGCGGTCGCTGATGTATTTCAGAAAGATGAGTCCGAGCACCACGCCCTCGTATTGTGAAGCGCTCAGGTTGCCCCTCAGAATGTCGGCAGCCTTCCAGATTTTCTCTTCAAAACCTATGCTGATGGTATCTTGTTTCTTTGCCATTTTCTATCTATTTATATTATAATAAGGTATATAGTATCTATTTGAGAGCTAAAAATTTCCTGCTCCCGCGCTAAAAAAACGCATCAGAAAACCCCTTTTTGTGATTTTTTCTGCATTTCCCTGCATTTGCTCCTCAGAAAATGAAGAAATCTGAAAACATGAAAAGGGCGAATACCAGCGCCTGAAACACGCTGATATTCGCCCTTCGATATACACATAAATACTGGAGAATAATTTTGACGGTTCAAAATTACCCCCCCCTTAATGCGCTGAGTACCAAATGGTTATACATATATCTTATCGATTAATTTTCTATTTTAAGTCTTAGATTGCATGGGGATTTCCCCACTAAGCATTTATAAGAAACAAAGGTATAAAAATATAAGGAAAACACCAAATTTAATTACTTTATTTAACGGAAAAGTTATTTTTGAGGCTATTTTTGCGATTTAAGACCCCCGAAAATGGCGAAAAAATGAAGCAGAAATGCCAAAACAAGTACCCCAAAATGCAGTTTTAGTAAAGAAACACTACAAAATGACAGGCAAGAAATGGATATTGAACATGGATTTTCTTTGAATTTGAGAGACAGGAGCATATAAGAATAAGATTTTTCAGGAGAGAAAAAGAGGGTTCCAATAATCACATAACACACTGATAGTCAAGTACTTCTAACTATATCTTATACGCTAAACACTTGCTATAAAGAAAACAAAATCCGGTCAAAATCGGTCATGGTCATTTTCGGTCAAAATGAAAA
>OGJX01001094.1_pt1 | contig 18556 bp, 17 predicted proteins | sample 1572381 | NCBI WGS metagenome assembly OGJX01 (sample SAMEA2582085, study PRJEB24529) | metagenome | biome: Human gut stool | place: China | collected 2011
TTCGAGTAACCCTCAGCTCGTAAAAACGCCCCGACCGGGGCCTGCGTAGGGGCCGTCCCAAAGGGCGGCCCGCCGCGAATAAATGGTGATATACATAACAGGTCCATGAGGCATGGTTCGTAGGACTGCGGATGCTAACTGCTGACCGCTAGCTGCTAGTAGGGGCGCCCACGTGGGGCGCCCGTTCGGAATAATGGCATATCCATCATACATGACAGGTGATGCATGAAAACACGCACATATATTAGTATACGTTATGCTCACATAGTCACAGCGGGCTTGCCACGTGCAGGCCCCTACGAAAGCGGTCCGGTGGACCGACCGCTAACGGCTAATCCATCACTCTTCCTGCGTGCGTTGGAAGATGGCGGTGACTGTCGTTCCTTTATGGAGGGTGCTGTCTAATTCCAGTTCGGCATTATTGGCCTTGGCGATGTATTTGGCGATGGATAGGCCCAGGCCGGATCCGCCTGTGTCTTTGGTGCGGGACGAATCGACGCGGTAGAAGCGTTCAAAAACGCGTTCCAGGTCTTCTTTGGGGATGCCGATGCCTGTATCGCTGATGACATAGCGGACGGTCTTTTCGTCGGCCTGGCAGGTCAGGGTGACCTGTCCGCCGGCAGGCGTATATTTCAGGGCATTGTCGACGAAGATGCGCAGCATCTGTTTGACGCTGCCCGGTTCGGCCGTAATCAGGGCTTCGTCGTTTTGACGCAGGATGATCTGGTGTTCTTTGTCGATGAGGCTGACTTCGCTGTATACTTCCTGCAGGAGGTCGGCCGTATTGATTTTCGTAAAGTGTTTCAACAGCGTTCCATTATTGGAACGGGCAAAGAAGAGCAGGCGTTCGATGAGCTGCTTCATATAGTCCGTTTCTGATTTGATGGCCGTCAGGCTTTCGTTGAGGACGGCTGGGTCGTCTTTGCCCCAGCGGCATAAGAGGTCGGCGTAGCCGGCAATGACGGTAATCGGCGTCCGCAATTCGTGGGACGCGTCGCTGATGAACTGCTGCTGTTGTTTATAACCGTATTCGATGCGGTCCAGAGCCTGGTTGATGCTGACGGCCAGGTCGTGGAGTTCGTTCTTGTTGTCAGACAGGGCGATACGGTTGTCCAGGCGGTTGACTTCAATGGTCTTGACCGTGTCATTGATGACCTGCAAGGGGGCCAGGGAGCGCTTCATGAGGTACATACCCGTGAAGATGGTCAAGATCAGGCTGATGAGGACCGAAGCCAGGAGCTGTTTCGATAAGAGCGACACGAAGCCCGTTTCTTTATCGGGGCGCTGAGAAAAGCGCAGGTAGTAGTTCTTTCCCTGTTTGTCCGTCCAGAGCTGATAATAGGAGAATTCAGACGATTCGTTGCCTTGGACGCTGGTGGGCAGCGGCTTTTTCTGCGGATTGCTTATGGCGTCGTCGATGTAGCGGTCGCTCAGTTTGCGGACGGCATGGGTCGGGCCGTTGTCGACGATGAGATGGCCTGCGCCGTCATAAATTTGTAAGTTCATCGACGGTGGTACGTTGGCCCGGACAAATATCGTGGTATCGACCTTTCCGTAGTCGTCCAGGTATTGGATGGCCGCCGCAGCGCGGGACTTCAATTCATCGCGCAGGGAGTCGTTCATGATGTAGTGGACGCTGGTAATGGTTACGACCGATACGGTCAGGAGGATGAAAAAGACGATAGACGAATAGAGCAGGACCATTTTAGCGAAAATGGGCAGGGGAGCGATGAGCAGGTGCTGTGTCAGCCAATGATTAATCTTCTGCCACATAACCGACTCCACGGACTGTACGGATGTAGTTGCGCCCGTTCGGGCCCAGTTTGCTGCGCAGGTAACGGATATAGACGTCGACGATATTCGTGTCGCCGATGTAATCGTAGCCCCATACCTCTTCGACGATGCGCGACCGCGAGAGGACGATGTTCTTGTTCCGGACTAAATAGGCGAGGAGCTCGAATTCTTTCTTCGTCAATTTTAATTTTTTCGTTCCCTTCATGACTTCGTGACGGTCGAGGAATAAAGTGATGTCATTCAGCTGGAGAAAATTTCCCCGGTCGGCCAGCTGATGGCGTTCTCGCAGGAGGACACGGATGCGGGCAAAGAGTTCTTTGCTGTTGAAGGGTTTGGTCAGATAGTCGTTGGCGCCGATGTCCAGGCTGACGACTTTCGTTTCGATATCGTCTTTGGCTGAGAGCATCATGATCGGGACGTTCGATAGCTCCCGCGTCCGCTTACAGATGGTCAGGCCGTCGACGTCAGGCAGCATGATGTCCAGCAGGATGAGGTCGAAGTGTTCCTGGCCGATGCGGTCCAGGGCAGCGGCGCCGTTGTATTCGATGCCACATTCATAGCCTTCATGTTCCAACTCCATTTGCAGGAAGCGGGCGATTTGTTTTTCGTCTTCGACGATTAAGATATGTGTCTTTTCGGTCATATAACAACCTCCCCAAAAAAGAATTTGCACACTCTAAGCCATATACATACTATTATAACGTATAAATTCCCTTTTTTGTACTACTCATTCGGACATTGTTACAAAAATATCACGAAAATTTAATCTATTTTTAATCTTTAGGGATTTACTTTTCGCCAGAACCTGTTATTATAATATATGTAGAACAGATCATCTACGAGACGTTGGAGAAGAAGTTGTTCATATACCCCTCGAACACCCCTATCTTATTTTCTTCAACTGCTGAGATATTGTCTTCCCCCGATGATATCTTGCAAAAAGAGAAAGCCGGCTCCCCTCGCCGGCTTTTTTCTATTTCTACGGAAAATGATTTTGGCGAAATTTTGAGAAAATTTTTTTGGACAATCGCAAAAACCTAGGAAATACCTATATCTTTACCCATTCGGTATTCATTGACAAGTCTGTCTATTCGTGTAATAATGAGGAAGACGAAGGGGAGATTCCCCCGAAGGCTTGATGTTTGGAGGTGAAAACCATGCATGTTATTTCCGACGAATGCGTAAAATGCGGCGCTTGCGCTAGCACTTGCCCGACCGGTGCCATCGAAGAAGGCGAAACGAAATACGTTGTAACTGATTCCTGCATCGACTGCGGTGCTTGCGAATCCGCTTGTCCTACAGGCGCTATTGCAGCTGAATAATTGCTTCGGCAAAAGGCTGTCGCAGAAGGCTTTGGCCATCATGCGGCGGCCTTTTTTTATTGAATTTTCCCTGTTTCTGTGATAGGATAAAAGCACTGTAAGATGCATAATAGGAGGAGTTTGCTTTGTATGTATTAGGCATTGCCCTGGCCGTGACCGTTGTCGATCAGCTTACGAAATACGCTATCCATCAGGCCATGGTCCTTCATGAATCCATTCCGGTCATTCCGGGATTTTTTCATATTACTTATATTTTGAATCGCGGTGCTGCTTTTGGGATTTTAGAAAATCAGCAGTGGCTCTTTTTAGTCATGGCCTTGGCCTTATTCCTGCTGTATGGTCTATTCCGCAAGAAATTGCCGGCGACGCCCTGGGTCTATGGCGGGGCGGGGCTGCTTTTGGGCGGTGCCTTGGGCAATGCCCTGGATCGGACGCTCCGCGGGGCAGTAACAGATTTCTTCGATTTTCGCATCTGGCCCGTATTCAACGTTGCCGATATCGGTATCGTCGTCGGCGTCGCACTTTTGTTATGGTATAGTTGGACCCATATTTCGGATAAATGAGGATGAAGACATGGAAGAAAAGAAATTAATAGTCACAGAACAGGAACAGGGAAAGCGGCTGGACGTCTATTTGACGACGGCCCTGGATATTTCGCGCAGTTATGCCCAGCAGCTCATTCAGCGCAAGGAAGTCACTGTCAACGGTAAGGAAGCCAAGGCTAACCGCCGCCTCAACGAAGGCGATCAGGTACAGGCTGTCATCGAACTCCAGGAAGAATATAAGGTGGTCCCGCAGGACATCCCCTTGGATATCGTCTATGAAGATAAGGACATCATCGTCGTCAATAAGGCCCGCGGCATGGTCGTCCACCCGGCTGCAGGCAATCCCGACGGGACCCTGGTCAATGCTCTGCTCTATCACTGCCAGGGCGAGTTGTCGGGCATCAACGGCGTCATCCGCCCGGGTATCGTCCATCGCCTGGACAAGGATACGTCAGGCGTCATGGTTGCTGCCAAGACCGATGAAGCTCATAAGGGGCTGGCCGAACAGATTAAAGAACATTCGGCGCACCGGACGTACTGGGCCCTGGTCCACGGCAATATTTCGGAAGAACGGGGCGTCGTCGATGCCCCTATCGGCCGCCATCCCAAAGACCGGGTCAAGATGGCCGTCACCTTTAAGGGTGGCCGCGAAGCTGTGACCCATTTCAAAGTATTGAAGCGCTATGGCGATTACACCTGGGTCGAATGTAAGCTGGAAACGGGCCGGACTCATCAGATCCGCGTCCACATGGCTTATATCCACCACCCGGTCGTCAACGACCCTTTATATGGGTATAAGAAGGACGATTTCCCTATCGACGGTCAGGCCCTTCACTCGCATAGTCTCGATCTGGTCCATCCGATTACGGGGAAGGCCATGCATTTTGAAGCGCCAGCGCCGGCTGATTTCCTGGCCTGCCTGGAACGGGCGGAAAAGAAAGACTGACAGGTGGTGAGTCACATGTGGAAAGAAAAGACACTGCTCATGGACGAAAAAGCAATCGGCCGGGCTATCCGCCGCATTGCCCATGAAATCATTGAACGCAATAAAGGCCTGGACAAGACGGTACTCGTCGGTATCCATACGCGCGGCGTCCCCCTGGCTCAGCGCCTGGGCTGGGAACTGGCAGCTATCGAAGGCCGGGATGTGCCCGTGTATGATCTCGATATTTCGGCTTATCGCGACGACGACCGCAAGAGCCCCATCGCCGTCAGCGATGCCGGCAAATTCGATGCCGACGGCCAGACGGTCATCTTAGTCGACGACGTCCTGTTCACGGGACGGACGGTCCGGTCAGCCCTCAATGCCATCATGGAACTGGGGCGGCCTCAGTTCATCGAACTGGCTGTCCTCGTCGACCGGGGTCACCGGGAACTGCCGATCCGTGCCGATTATGTCGGCAAAAATGTGCCGACGTCGCGGAAGGAAGACGTGTCGGTTCAATTAAAGGAAACCGATTCGTGCGACCGCGTCGTCTTGCGGGAACAGAATTGATTTTCCCCTTATTTCTTGCTATACTTAAGTGAACATCGCACGAAGTTTTCGACCATCTTATCTGGTTATCCTGGCGTTAATGTTTGAAGATTGATGTAAATTTTTAACCATCCGCTAACAACTGACTGCTAGCCACTAACCACTTAAAAGAGCTTGTCGCACGTGCGACAAGCTCTTTTAACTATATCCTAGAAAGAAGGGGTTATCATGAAAAAAATTGTCAATGATGTCAACAACGTTGAAGAGGAAATGATTCAGGGCCTGGTCAAATCGGCACCGAAGAAGCTGCGCAAACTCGATTATGGGACCATCGTCGTCCGGGCCGACAAAAAAGAAGACAAAGTCGCCCTGGTCAGCGGCGGCGGCAGCGGCCATGAACCGGCTCATGCCGGCTACGTCGGCACGGGCATGCTCGACTGCGCCGTGGCCGGGACGGTCTTCACGTCGCCGACACCGGACCAGGTCCTGGAAGGCATCAAAGCCGTAGCGACGGATAAAGGCGTCCTCTGCGTCGTCAAGAACTATACAGGTGATGTCATGAACTTTGAAATGGCCATCGAAATGGCAGCCGATGAAGATATCAAGGCCGACTATGTCGTCGTCAATGATGACGTCGCCGTCCGGGACAGCCTGTATACGACGGGCCGCCGCGGCGTAGCCGGTACGATTTTCGTCCATAAGATCGCCGGTGCCAAAGCTAAACAGGGCGCTGAACTGCCGGAAGTCAAGGCCGTCGCCGAAAAGGTCATCGCCAACGTCCGCTCCATGGGCATGGCCATCGAACCGTGCACTGTTCCGGCTGCGGGAAAACCGGGCTTTGAACTGGCCGATGATGAAATGGAAATCGGTATCGGCATCCATGGCGAACCGGGGACGCATCGGGAAAAAATGCGTCCGGCCAATGAAATCGCCAAGATGCTCGTCGACCAGATTCTGGCGGATCTCGATTATAAAGGTCATGAAGTCGTCGTCCTCATCAACGGTATGGGCGGGACGCCGCTCATGGAACTGTACATCGTCAACAACTTCGTACAGGATTATCTCAAGGAACAGGGCATCAGCGTCTACGACACGATGGTCGGCAATTATATGACATCCATCGAAATGGCTGGTTTCTCCATCACTCTCCTGCGCCTGGATGACGAAATGAAGGCTCTCTACGATGCACCGGCCGATACGCTGGCCTGGAAAAAATAAGAGAGGATGAGTTCATTGGATACGAAACAGATGGCAGCCATCGTCGAAGGGATGGCTAAGAAAATCGAAGCAGAAAAAGAATATTTGACCGAGCTCGACAACGAAATCGGTGACGGCGACCACGGCATCAACCTGGCCCGCGGCTTTGAAGCCGTCGAAAAGAAGCTGCCTTCCCTGGCAGGCGGTGACATCGGTGCCCTGCTCAAAGGCGTCGGCATGCAGCTCGTGTCGACAGTTGGCGGCGCATCGGGCCCGCTCTACGGGACGGCCTTTATGAAAGCCGGCATGGCCTGCAAGGGCCTGACGGAAATCGACGGACCTGCTTTCGTCAAAGCCATGGAAGCCGCTGTCGACGGCATCAAGATGCGCGGCAAGGCGACAGAAGGCGAAAAGACCATGCTCGATGCCTTGTGCCCGGCACTGAAAGTCCTGCAGGATGACGTAACGGCCGGCAAATCATTGAAAGAAGCCTTGCAGGATGCAGCTCAAGCTGCGGAAAAAGGCGTAGAATATACGAAGACCATTATCGCTACCAAAGGGCGTGCCAGCTATTTAGGCGAACGCAGCCTGGGCCATCAGGATCCGGGCGCTACGTCGTCGCTCTATTTGCTGCAGGTCCTGGCTGAAATGGCCTGATCTTTAGGAGTGAAGGAAAAGATGGTAGGAATCGTATTGATTTCCCACAGCCAGAAGGCCGCTGAAGGGGCCGTTGAACTGGCCCGCATGATGGCGCCTGATGCGCCTATTGCCGCTGCCGGCGGACTCGAAGACGGCAGCCTGGGAACGAGTTTCGAGAAAATCACGGCGGCTGTCGAAGCCGTAGATCAAGGCGATGGCGTCGCCTGCATCATGGATATGGGCAGTGCCGTCATGACGGCAGAAATGGTCGCTGAAAGCCTGGACGACCGGCAGATACAGCTCCTGGACTGCCCCTTCGTCGAAGGGGCAGTCATCGCCGCCATTGAAGCAGTTGGCGGTACGCCTCTGGCTGCCATGCAGGATAAAGTAGAAGCCAGCCGGGACAGGAAGCTGTAAGGTATCATGATGAAGCGCTTCTTGAAACGCCTGCTCCTGTTCCTGGTCTGCCTGGCCGTCATCTTGGGCGGTATCGGGGCTTATATCGGAAACATGGCTTATGAAGAATTTTATGATGCTCCCTGGGACCAGCTCCTGGGCATCGAGAACCACAGCCGAGACGTGTCCACCGTCCGCCAGTGGGAAAAGGAACGGGGCTGGGAACCGGTCCGGGTCAATGGTCAGGACGGGACGATCCTGCGCGGGACGTATATCGAGAACCGTCATGATTCCCATAAGACGGTCATCCTCATCCACGGCCTCTACCAGAATCGGTCCATGTGCCTGCCTTATATGGAAGTCTATCGCCGCCTGGGCTATAATATCCTGCTCATCGACCTGCGGGGCCACGGCGAAAGCGAAGGGGCCCATACGGAATGGGGCATCCGGGAAATCGATGACCTGGCCATGTGGTGCCAGTGGCTGCGCAACCGCGATGAACAGATGAGCATCGGCCTGCACGGCGTCTCCCTCGGAGCGGCCATGGCCCTGCTGTATGCAGGCAGTGAATACGGCAAGGACCTGTCCTTTGTCGTCGCCGATAGCTCTTATGGCAATATCATCTCCCTGGGACGGGAGAAATTGTGGCAGGCTTCAGGAGATAAGCGGGCTATCTGGAGTTATGACCTCCTGGACCCCTTCTTCCAGGCTGCCATGTTCTACCATACCCACAAGACCGTGTCTTCCCTGGAACCGGCGCAGGCTGTGAAGCGGATGAAGATGCCTGTCCTCTTCCTTCACGGCAGCGACGATGCCCTGGTGCCGGTCAAGACGGCAAAGAGCCTCTATGATAATTGTACGAGCCCGAAAAAAGAACTCTATATTTTTGCTGACTCTCCTCATGCTGTCGGCATTGAAACAGACCGCAGCGATTACCTGCGCGTCGTCAGCCGTTTCATAGAAAAGGATGTCCTCAATGACTAGGAAGGCGTCGGACTATGCATTTCCGATACTTGACTATTTCCCGCCATCCTGCTATTATTAGTATAGTAAATGACCGCCGTCTACTACATGTAGTAGACGGCGGTTATGCGTTTGCTATGCGCAGTGGAGGAGGAAGATTATGAACGAACAAGAATGGCTCGGTGCAGAGAATCAGCTCGGCCTGGATATTTGGAAGAATAAATATTGCGATAACGGCGAAACCTTTGACCATTGGGTCGGCCGCATCAGTGGCGGCGATGAAGAAGTCGCCGATTTGATCAAAACCAAGAAATTTCTCTTTGGCGGCCGCATCCTGGCCAACCGGGGACTGGAATATGAAGGCAAGAAGATTACCTTGTCCAACTGTTACGTCATGACGCCGCCGGAAGACAGCATCGAAAGCATCTTCGACCGGGCCGGGAAATTGGCCCGGACCTACAGCTACGGCGGTGGCTGCGGCATCGATATTTCCCGCTTGAGTCCGAAAGGGGCGCGCATCAACAACGCGGCCAAAGAAACGAGCGGTTCTATTTCCTTTATGACCCTCTATTCCCTGGTCACGGAACTGATCGGCCAGAACGGCCGCCGCGGGGCCTTGATGATTTCCATCGACTGTGCCCATCCTGATGTCCTGGATTTCATCAAGCTCAAGACGGACCTCAATAAGGTGACTAAGGCCAATATTTCCATCCGCCTGAGCAATGAATTCATGGAAGCCGTCAAGGAACACAAACAGTTCCGCCTCCATTTCAAGCGACAGGAAACGGGGCAGGTCATTGAAAGCCTGGTCAATGCAGCCGACGTCTTCCGCCTGGTCGCAGAAACGAACTGGGACTATGCCGAACCGGGCGCCCTGTTCTGGGACCGCATCAAATCGTGGAACCTCCTGGCCCACACGCCGGAATTTTCCTTTGCCGGCGTCAATCCCTGCGCCGAAGAACCGTTGCCGGCCGGTGGCTCCTGTCTCTTGGGCAGCATGAACCTGTCCAACTTCGTCAACAATCCCTTTACGCCGAACGCTACCTTTGATTTCGATGAATTCAAGCGCTGCGTCCGCATTGCCGTCCGGGCCCTGAACGATGTCCTCGAAGAAGGCCTGCCCCTGCATCCCTTGGAAGAACAGCGGGAAAGCGTCAAAGCCTGGCGCCAGATCGGCCTGGGCATCATGGGCCTCGGCGACATGCTCATCCAGATGGGCCTGACTTATGGCAGCACAGACGCCGTCGCCTTCTGTCATGATATCGGCTTTGCCATGGCCGATACGGCTATCGCTGCGTCGGCAGAACTGGCTCATCAGCGCGGTGCCTTCGAAAAATGCCATATCGATGAAATCATGAGTACGCCTTATTTCAAAGCCAACACGACGGAAGCGACGGCCAAACTGGTCAAGGAATACGGCCTGCGCAATTCCCAGCTCCTGACCATCGCCCCGACGGGGACTTTGTCGACGATGCTCGGCATTTCCGGCGGCATCGAACCGATTTATGGGAACTTCTATGAACGCAAGACGGAATCCCTCCACGGGACGGACGTCTATTATAAGGTCTATACGCCTATTGTCGAACGCTATATGAAGAAGTACCACATCAAAGACGACGGCCAGCTTCCGGAATACTTCGTCACGGCCCTGACCCTGGATTATCATGAACGCGTCGAAATGCAGGCAGCCTGGCAGCAGCACATCGATGCGTCCATCAGTTCGACAGTCAACGTGCCCAACAGCTTTACCGTCGAAGATACGGAAGACCTCTACCTCTTGGCCTATGAAAAGGGCTGTAAGGGCCTGACCCTGTTCCGCGACGGCTGCAAGCGGGCCGGTATCCTGACGACCCATGAAGAAGAAAAACGCGTACCTACGGCTGGTGAAGGCCTGGAACGCGGTGAAATCGTCAGCATTGACGACAACGTCATCGGCAAGAAGCGCAAGCTCATCACGGGCTGCGGCAGCCTGCATTGCATGGCTTTCTTCGATCCCCAGACAGGGGCTCTCCTGGAAACGTACCTCAGCAAGGGCTCGACAGGCGGCTGCAACAACTTCATGATCGGCTTGTCGCGCATGATTTCCATCAGTGCCCGCGCCGGCATCGATATCTATACCATCGTCGACCAGCTCAATTCGACAGGCAACTGCCCGTCCTATTCGGTTCGTCGGGCGACGCGCGGCGATACCAGCCGCGGTTCGTGCTGCCCCATGACGGTCGGCAACGCCCTGCTGGAAATGTTCGATGAAGTCCAGGAAGAACTGCATCAGACGGCATCCGTCGCCAGCGGCCATACGCCAGTCAAAAAGACGCCGGTCCGGCCGAAAGCTGAAAAGAAGGTCACAGCCGAAAGCATGCTCTGCCCCCAGTGCGGCGAACCCTTAGTCTTTGAAGGCGGCTGCAACACCTGCAAAAACTGCGGCTGGAGTAAATGTAATTAAGATGCTGACGCCCCATATGGGGAGGCCCGTCTTACCGCATCTTGACGCATCTGCCTGCGTCAGCAATTCCTCGACGTAGCCCTGCTACGCCTTGCGGATTGCTTCCTTGGCAGATACGCCAATCTGCGGCAATCCGAACCACCCCATACGGAGTGTCAGCATCTGGGCACGGCGCTCCATCTTAGTGATATGTTCGTATGGATGTAATTCAATGGACCTGTTACACATCATTGTGTGCAGGTCCTTTTTTGTTCGGACTCAGATGCGGCGTTCCGCCGCGACAGACTCAAACTAACAACGATGCTTCGAGAAACCCTCAGCGCGTAAAAAAATGCCCCGACCGGGGCTTGCGTAGGGGCCGTCCTGGTAAGGCGGCCCGCCTGTAATGGTGATGTACACGTAATACATGGCGCCCGCTGTGATATTTGACCATGGCCTATCCGGAATGATGGTGAGCTTTTACGAACCACGAGCAACGAGGAACGGCTTTTTTCTCGGACTCAAATGCGGCGTTCCGCCGCGACAGACTCAAACTAACAACGACGCTTCGGGAAACCCTCAGCGCGTAGCGGGACGCCTTGTTCAGGACGTCCCCTACGATATCGCATACAGGCGATGGGAAAGGAGCAGTCCGTGGTCCGCTCGGATCGGATGCGGCTTCGCCGCGACAGATTCTGGATGATAAGGCGGCTGAGTGGTTTGAGAGCTCCCTTATTTTTGTTGTTTGTATGAATTGTGTTATAATGAAACGGATTTGCGGCAACAATTTGTCGATTTTATTACGATAAGAAAAGTAAAGGAGAGGAAATCATGCACGTTTTGCCATATATGCAGCGTCACAGACAGACGATTTGTCGTAGTGTGCTGTGTATTATCTTATTTATGTTAATAGGTATTTTGATTCAATGGTGTATCCCTTCTTCATCGTCGTTTGCCTTTAAGGGACGACTGTTTTATAGCGGATTAGCTTTGGCCTTCAGTCTGTTTCTGTGGAATTATTCTCGATTCTATATAGGGGCTTTTTGTTTGTATACGATAATTTTTTTATCTTCTTCATTAATGCCTATGTTGGCAGGACAACATATACAACGTATTGAGGTCACAGCAGCGTATTTGGTAGGAGCAGCTCTATTTTTATTTTTTACCGATTTAATCTATATCAGTCGTCATATTCGTAAAAAGTCCTTACGTTGTGTACTTGACGGATTATTGTATGTATGTATGGTAGCGGCCCTATTATTTCCGCTACTTATTTGGGGATATTATGCTGTTAGTGGTCATGTCCTGTCGGCTACGATTGTTTTGACACTTTTTCAGACGAATGGTAGTGAATCCTTGGCTTATCTCAAAAGCCAGAACTTGTTCGTATGGGGGGGGACATTCGCAGCGCTTATCTTTATCCTCATCGGTTCAGGGAGCGTGCTGTATCGCCTAAAAACGCCTTCAGGCAGTTATCCTAAAAAAATTGTCTGTATGTTGTTTGTGTTTATTTTAGCTATTAGTGGTTACATGAGTATTAGAGCTACTAATTATTTGCCCGTACGTATTGCCATAGAGACAAAGGATGCTTTGCACCAATATAAAGAATATGGCAAAGCAAAGGCACAGCGGGAAGCCCGGTTGCAACAGTTGCAGGGACTGAAGATTACATCGGATGGCGGGATATTTGTCTTGGTCATCGGCGAATCGGAAACGCGGGACCATATGGGGGCTTACGGTTACGACAGAGATACGACACCATGGATGACTGAAGAAGCGCAGAAACCAGAAGCTATCCTTTTCCAAAACGCTTATTCCAATCATACCCATACGGTACCCGTCTTGACTTATGCGCTCAGTGAAAAGAATCAGTACAATGATGTACCTTTAGAAAAAGCATATTCTCTCATCGAAATCGCCAAGGCCGCTGGCTATGATACTTTCTGGCTTAGCAATCAACGGAAATATGGAGCTTGGGATACGCCAGTAGCTGAAATCGCCAGTACGGCAGTTCACCAGGCCTGGCTCAATGAACGGACGGGGACACATGATCTCCGTTCTGACTATTACGATGATGCTTTGGTACAATCTTTGCCAGACTTGACGAATGAGAAAAATGCTTTGATCGTCATTCATCTCATGGGATGTCATGGTTCCTATGCAGATCGTTATCCTGAAGATTGGAAGCATTACAGCGGCAAGAGTGATGTTATCGATAAATATGACAATGCTGTCCGTTATAATGATTATGTTCTCCAACAGATTTATGAAAAGCTAAAAGAAAATCCTCGGTTCAAAGGATTCATTTATTTTTCCGATCATGGAGAAGATGTGGAACACAATTATGGGCATGAAGCCAGCAAATATACGGCGACGATGAGTCATATACCGCTCTTCATGGTAGTTAGTCCATCATTCCAGGCAGAACGGCCGCAGACAGTAGAAACACTTCGGTCGCATCGTGATAGTTACTGGACGAATGATTTAATCTATAATGTTATGACAGACCTTTTGGGAATTGACGGAGTTCCTGGCACCGATTTGGATTGGGACCTGGCGTCTCCCCAGTATAGTATGACAAAAGATACTTTGCGGACTTTACATGGAAAACAAGTCCTTCAATAAAGACCTGTTAAAATTTGTCTTGACAGGCAGGGCGTTTGTGTTTATAATAAACGTAATTTTACAGAAGGTGATGAAGGAGAAGCAAATTATGGGTCCTTTCAGAGAACTGCCGGGTGGTGCGAGGCAGCAGGGCTGTAAGGCGTTCCGCTCTGGAGCTGCAAATGATGAATTTGACGGGTACGCCCGATATAGCGGTACAAGTTGGCCGAAAGGCAAGTTGGGTGGCAACGCGGGAATATCGACTCTCGTCCCTTTGATGGGACGGGAGTTTTTTTATTGGTATGGCAGAAGACTTTCCCTGCGGTCTTCGCGCAGTAAGAGGTGGAAATATGAAGAGAGTGTACAATTTCAATGCAGGTCCATCGGCAATGCCTTTGGAAGTCCTCAAGGAAGTTCAGGATGAATTCCTCGATTTCAATCACACGGGGATGAGCATCGTCGAAATCAGTCATCGCAGTGCTGCCTATCAGGAAATGCAGGACGACACGGTAGCGACGCTGAAGAAGCTCCTGGCTGTTCCAGATGATTATCATATCGTCTTCATCCAGGGCGGCGGCAGTATGCAGTTCGTCATGCATGCAGCAAATTTCCTCAAGAAGCGCGGCGGTTATCTGAATACTGGGGTATGGTCCAATAAGGCCATGGAAGCCGCTTCCTTCTACGGGGAAACGTATGAAGTCGCTTCGAGCAAAGCCGATGGCTTTACGTACATCCCCAAGGCAGACCGTTTCGTCGTCAAGCCCGACACGGACTATATTTACATGACATCGAACAATACCATCCATGGGACGGAATGGCATGATTTCCCGTCTTTCGACGTTCCCTTGTTCTGTGATATGTCCAGCGATTTCCTCAGCCGTCCGGTCGATGTGAAGAATTTCGATTTCATCTATGCCGGTGTCCAGAAGAATGTCGGCCCGGCCGGCGTCGTCGTGGCCATCATCAAGGACGACTTGCTGAAGAAGGTCTGCCGTGATTTGCCGCTCATGCTGCAGTACAAGACCTATGTCGACCACGATTCGACGTACAATACACCGCCGGTCTTCAACATTTATTTCGTCAATAAAGTGGCCCACTGGCTCGACGATAACGGCGGACTGGCTGCCATGCATGAACGAAATAAGAAGAAAGCGGCTATCGTCTACGGTGTCATCGACGACAGCAACGGCTTCTACCGCGGCCATGCCCGCGTAGATTCGCGCAGCCTCATGAATGTCACCTTCAACCTGCCGACGAAGGAACTGGAAGCCCAGTTCGTCGCTGAAGCGGCTGATCACGACCTCATCGGTGTCAAGGGGCACCGTTCCATCGGCGGCTGCCGGGCATCGATTTACAATGCCGTTACCGAAGAAGGCTGCCAGGCTCTGGCCGATTTCATGAAAGCGTTCCAGAAAAAACATTAATGTATTACATAGGGGGAGAAGAAAATGAAGATTTTAGTCAGCGATGACGTATCGATGAAAGGCGTAGATCTCTTACGCGAAAATGGATATGAAGTAGATGTGAAGAAGAACCTCGATGAACAGGGCCTCATCGACTGCATCGGCGAATACGACGGCCTCATTACCCGTTCCATGACCCACGTCACGGAAAAGGTCATCGAAGCGGCTACGAAATTGAAGGTCATCGGCCGTGCCGGTGTCGGCGTCGACAGCATCGACTTGAAGAGTGCGACGGCACGGGGCATCGTCGTCGTCAATACGCCGACGTCCAACACCCTGGCCGCTACGGAACATACCTGCGCCATGATCATGGCCATTACCCGCCACATCCCGCAGGCCCACAACTCGCTCATGGCCGGCAACTGGGACCGCAAGACCTTTACGGGCATCCAGCTCCAGAACAAGACCATCGGCATCATCGGCGTCGGCCGCATCGGTTCGCGCATTGCCAAACGCATGCAGGCTATGGAAATGAAGACCATCGGCTATGACCCGTACATCCCGGAAGAACGGTTCAAACAGCTCGGCGTCGAACAAGTCGACTTGGATACGCTCTTCAAGCGGTCGGACTACATCACCATGCATACGCCGCTGACCAAAGAAACGCGGGGCCTCATCGGCAAGGAAGAAATCGCCAAGATGAAAGACGGCGTCCGGGTTATCAACGTATCCCGCGGGGCGGTCCTCGATATCTATGCACTGGCTGAAGCCCTCAAGAGCGGCCACGTCGCCGGCGCCGCTATCGACGTCTTCCCGACGGAACCGCTGACCAAGGACATCAACCCCTTCCTGGGCATGGATAACGTCGTCATTACGCCGCACCTCGGCGCTTCGACTGTCGAAGCTCAGATCGGCGTTTCCGTCGACGTCGCCGAAGGCGTCATGGAAGCCCTGAAAGGCGAACCCGTCGCTACAGCCGTCAACATGGCTCCTGTACCGCCCAATGTCTACAATGTCATCCATCCTTATTTCGACCTCATGGAACGCATGGGCAACCTGGCCGTTTACCTGGCCGATGCGCCGATGAAGGAAATCGAAGTCGAATACACGGGCGAACTGGCCGATACGGAAACGCGCCTGCTGACGACGGCCGTCCTCAAAGGAGCCCTCAATCCGATCCTCCAGGAATCGGTCAACTACGTCAATGCCGCCGAAGTCGCCAAGACGCGCCACATTGCCATCAAAGAAATCAACAGCCAGTCCAATGGCTATTTCGTCAACTCCGTCACTGTCCGGGTCCGCACCAATAAGGGCGAACACGCCATCGTCGGCGTCTTGTTCAACGGGACGGAAGCCAAAATCGTCCAGATCGATGAATACCGCGTCGACTTCACGCCCGAAGGCTACCTGCTCCTGGTACCGCACGTCGACCAGCCGAACATGATCGGTCAGATTTCGACCATCCTCGGCCAGGCTCATATCAACATCATGGGCATGCAGGTCGGCCGCATGACCAAATCGGGCAACAACATCATGGCCATTGCCGTCCAGGATGACATCCCCAACGACATCATGGTCAAGCTCCGCTCGATCAACGGCATCCTCGATATGAAGCTCATTCACTGCGATATTCACTAACAGGGGGAAACTATGGTACGCATCATACTCATTCGCCACGGCGAAACACAATGGAATATTGAAGGCCGTTACCAGGGCCAGGAAGACACGCACCTGAGTGAACGGGGCCTCCGCCAGGGCCATATGGTCGCCGAAGGCCTGAAGGATACGCCCATCGACGTAGCCATTTCCAGCCCCCTCGAACGGTCGTACATGACCTGCTCTTTCTGTGCGGACCTCCACGGCCTGCCGGTCCTCAAGGACGACAGGCTCCTGGAAATCAACCACGGCGATTGGGAAGGGAAGCTGGCCGATGAAATCGAAGCCAAGTATCCTGAAGAATTCCACCGCTGGCATACACAGCCTCATACGGTGACCATGCCCGGCCAGGGCGGCGAATCCCTGGAAGATGTCCGCGTCCGCGCCCGCGCTGCCTTTGATGATTACGTCCGGAAGTACGACGGCAAGACGGTCCTCGTCGCCGCTCATGACGCCGTCAACAAGGCCATCATCTGCGATGTCCTGGGCCTGGATATGAGCCATTTCTGGCAGATTAAACAGGATAATACGTGTATCAACGTCTTGGAATGTCAGGACGGCGTATGGCGCCTGGTCCTGCTCAATTCTACGAATCATATGGGGTATTTGTTCAGCGGTATTGAACAGAAAGGCTTATAAGGATATAATACGAGGGGTATAAAAGCATATTTACTGAGGAAGGAAGAAACTATCATGTTAGATACGAAATTCATCCGCGAACACGTGGAAGAAGTCAAAGAAAATATTAAGAACCGCCATGCCAAAGCCGATGTCGACGCTTTCGTCGCCTTGGACAACCAGCGCCGCGACATTCTTCAGAAAGTCGAAGCCATGAAGAACGAACGCAATACGGTCACCAAGGAAATCAGCCAGCTCAAACGCAACAAAGAAAATGCGGACGCCCAGATCGCAGCCATGAAGAAGCTCGGCGACGACATCGACGTCCTCGACAAAGAAGTCAAGAAAGTTGAAGCTGACATGCGCGCTATCCAGCTCATGATCCCCAATATGTGCCACCCCTCGGTCCCCGTTGGCAACGACGACAGCGACAACCCGGAAGTCCGCAAATGGGGCGAACCGACGAAATTCGATTTCCAGCCCCTCAATCATTGGGATGTCGGTGAAAAACTGGGTATCCTCGATTCCGAACGGGCTGCTAAAGTCACGGGTGCCCGCTTCTATTATTACATCGGCGCCGGCGCCCGCCTGGAACGCGCTGTCTACAACTTCATGCTCGACCAGCATACAGAAAAGGACGGCTACACCGAAGTCATCCCGCCGTACATCGTCAACCGCGATTCCATGACCGGTACAGGCCAGCTGCCGAAGTTCTACGAAGATATGTACAAGCTCAACGTCGAAGGCGAAGAAATGTACATGATCCCGACGGCAGAAGTACCGCTGACCAACTACTACCGCGGTGAAATCATCGACGGTGCCAAGCTGCCGGTCTACTTCACGGCCATGACGCCGTGCTTCCGTGCCGAAGCCGGTTCGGCTGGCCGCGATACGCGGGGCCTCATCCGTCAGCACCAGTTCCACAAAGTTGAAATGGTCAAATACGTTGCTCCGGAAACGAGCTATGATGAACTCGATAAACTGACCAACAACGCCGAAGATATCCTCAAGGCCCTGGGCCTGCCGTACCACGTCGTCTGCCTCTGCACGGGCGATATCGGCTTCTCCGCTGCCAAGACCTTCGACGTCGAAGTCTGGTTCCCGGCACAGGGGAAATACCGTGAAATCTCGTCGTGCTCCAATACGGAAGATTTCCAGGCACGCCGGGCCAATATCCGCTTCCGCCGCACGCCGAAATCGAAACCGGAATTCGTCCATACCCTGAATGGCTCCGGCCTGGCTGTCGGCCGTACCGTCGCCGCTATCCTGGAAAACTACCAGCAGGCTGACGGTTCCGTCATCGTACCGGAAGTCCTCCGCCCGTACATGCATTGCGACGTGATCACGAAACAGTAGTAGGGGACGCCCAAAGGGCGTCCCGCAGTTCGCATTCGCAGGCCGCCGGTCGCGTTCGTAGGGGGCTGTCGCACGAAAAATTTTGCCATCATACACGGTCCCTTTTACTTTATAGTTTGTAGTACAGAGTTTGTAGAAGATGGCTTTAAATTTTTTACCATTTGCTG
>OGJX01001110.1_pt1 | contig 18241 bp, 15 predicted proteins | sample 1572381 | NCBI WGS metagenome assembly OGJX01 (sample SAMEA2582085, study PRJEB24529) | metagenome | biome: Human gut stool | place: China | collected 2011
ACGTGCCTGCACCAGACGTAAATACAAACGCTCAAATCATGAGCTGGATTGCTGATGAATACAGCACATTAAAAGGCGAATGGAGCCCTGGTATCGTTACTGGTAAACCTATTGAAGTAGGCGGTTCCTTAGGTCGTAATGAAGCGACTGGTCGCGGCTGTCTCATCGCATTACAAAGTTACTTAGCTAAGAAAAACTTAGACATCAAAAATCTTACTGTAGCAGTTCAAGGCTTCGGTAACGTAGGTTCCGTAGGTGCTCGCCTCATCGCGCAAGAAGGCGCTAAAGTTGTTGCTATCGGCGACGTAAGCGTTAACATCTACAACCCTAACGGTATTGATGTGGAAAAAGCATACGAATATGCTAACTCCCATGGTCGTTCCCTTGAAGGTTACAGCGAGCCAGGTATGACTACAATTGGCGCTCAAGAACTATTGGCTCAGCCAGTTGATGTATTGTACATGGCAGCTCTTGAAAACCAATTGAACAAAGACAACATGGAAAACATCCAAGCTAAAATCATCTTGGAAGGTGCTAATGGCCCTACTACTAATGATGCAGACAAATACTTCTATGAAAAAGGTATCGACATCATTCCTGACGTTCTTGCAAACGGCGGCGGCGTAGTTGTATCCTACTATGAATGGGTCCAAAACAAAGCTAGCTTCTACTGGACTGAAGAAGAAGTTAATGAACGGTTAACTAAAAATATGCAAAATAGCTTTGAAGCAGTTTGGGAAATGCAACATAAATACAATGTACCTCCTCGTCAAGCAGCGTACATGGTTGCCCTTGAACGTCTTGTAGTAGAAACTAAATGGCGCGGCTACAACTGCTAATACCTTCAACCTCCATAACATTTAGCCATAAAAAAGGCGTAAGCTCACATCGAGCTTACGCCTTTTTATTTACCTATGTACTTTTATTTGAAAGCACCTAATAAAGCAGCCATGCTAGGACGGCTGATCAATGCTTTCACCAAAACAGAGCCAAGCACTGCTGGAATTGTTTGACCTACGATGAGGTTCAATACCAATGGCCAGTATGGAAGGCCAAGTAATGGGCTGAGCCATAACGGTACACATAATGCTGGAACAAAGATAATTGGTAGAATCGCCCACCAAGCGCTAAGGCCAAGCTTACGCATACCTACGATTATACCTGTTGTTAAAATACCAACGCCAAAGCCTCCCATCATATCGAGGATACCAAGACCACCGAATAGGAAGTTAGAAATGAGGTTACCAATCCCCATTGGAATTACCAAAAACGGAAAGGCATAAGCAAGTGCATATAATGATGTTGCTATACGAATTTGATACGCTCCGAAAGAAACGCTTTGCGTTAAATATAGTACAACGATGTACAATGCCACAACCATGGCAGAAATAGTCAATTTACGTGTAGTAATCATAACACTCACCTCCTCAAATAAAAAAGCATGGCAAAACTACCATGCTATAAATGCTTATGAATTTCCGTAGTTTTGTTTAGAGACAGGATGGTTTCAAACTGTCTTATTTAGTTGTGCGCTTATAATATCATATATTTTCAATATTTTCAAGTCGAGGGAAATTGAAAGCGGCCTGTTACAGTAACTACTATCGATGTAATATTGGCAAGGACGGGGTGGCAGAAGATACCTTTCCTCATCGCTCCACTGGCTATACGGTCATCGGCTGAGAGCCTCGACCTGCCAAAGTCGCTCTTTGAAAAGGTATCTCCTGCCACTGCGAATTTAGCGAATCAACAAATAGTCTAATATTAGTGACGTAGCTGTCCGCCTTAATTAAACATAGTATCTTATCTATTAATTTATATGCAAAGTAGCAGCCTAAAAGGCCTCTACTAATTTAATCCAGTTTACGGGTATTATAGAGCAGGGTCTTCAACGTCGTTGGCGCGGAAGGCGGCTTGTCTGTCGATGCAGGTACCGCAGTGTCCGCATGGTTTGTCGCCGCCTTCGTAGCAGGACCATGTTAGGTGGTATGGGACGCCGAGTCGTAGGCCTTCTTTTACGACGTCTGCTTTGTTATGGTTGATGAATGGTGCTTCTAAGGAGCATTCTTTGCCGGATCCTTCGAAGATAGCATCGCCCATGGATTTATAGAAGTGTTCTGTACAGTCTGGGTATGCATTACCAGCCGCATCATCGCTATGGGCACCGTAGTAGATATAGCCGCAGTCTAGAGATAAGGCTAAGGAAGCCGCCGCAGATAGGAATAGACCATTTCTAAATGGCACATAGGTGCTAACCGTACCTTCCCCTTCTGTTTCTTGTTGTTCCTTGTATGAACCTTGAGGTATTGCTTCTGTGGATTGGGTCAATAAAGAGCAATTGCTGAAGGCAAACAATTTAGTGACATCCATCGTTTTACCTTCAATTCCATAATAAGCGAGAATAGATGCAGCAGCCTCTAGTTCTTTACTATGTTTTTGACCATATTGAATGGATAACGGCACTACATTGTCTTTGCCAAATCTTTCAATAGCTAGCGCTAAACATGTAGTACTATCTACCCCACCGCTGAATAAGACAACAGCCTTTTGTTTTTGAGCCATAATGTCTCCTTTCACCTATTACAACAGCCCCATCCTAAGATGAGGCTGTAGATTATACTTTCAATATATTATAAATCGATATCTAATTCTACTGGGCAGTGATCAGAGCCAAAGATTTGTTGGTGAATTTTAGCTTCTTGAATTTTGTCGTCAAGACGTTTAGAGGTGATGAAATAGTCAATTCTCCATCCCGTATTTCGTTCACGAGCCTTACCCATATAAGACCACCAGCTGTATTCTTCAATAGCATCTGGATAAAGATGACGGAATGTATCTGTGAAACCAGCACCTAAGAGCTCTGTCATTTTTGCACGTTCTTCGTCGGAGAAGCCTGCATTTTTACGGTTTGTCTTAGGATTTTTAAGGTCTATTTCTTGATGGGCTACGTTAAGGTCACCACAGAGAATAACTGGTTTTTTCTTATCTAATTCAAGCAAATAGTTACGGAATGCATCTTCCCAAGTCATACGGTACTCAAGACGAGCCAATTCACGTTGGCTATTTGGCGTATAGCAGCATACTAAATAGAAATTATCATATTCAGCAGTAATAACACGGCCCTCTTGATCGTGTTCTTCAATGCCAATACCGTTAGTTACGGACAACGGTTTAATACGCGTGAATACAGCCGTACCACTATAGCCTTTTTTCACAGCGCTATTCCAGTATTGCTCATAGCCTGGCAATTCCAAAGAAATTTGATCAGGTTGCAATTTTGTTTCTTGTAAACAGAAAATATCCGCATCTAGTTCGTTAAAGGATTCCATAAATCCTTTTGTTACAGCGGCACGAAGGCCGTTTACATTCCAAGAAATTAATTTCAATGCTTACTCCTTATTCTAATAGTGCTTTTACATACTAATATAATTTGTGAAAGCCTCTATTTCAACATTTACCTTATATTTCAAAAATATTCTTATTTATACTAGCAATTATAGTATGTTATATAGTTTAGCCAGAAAGTTGTACATTACTATTGTTTGTGTTTCTTTGCATGTCTTGCTTCCGCACGAGCCTTTCGAGCGTTTTCGTTTGCTTTAAGATCACTTTCACGTTTTTCACGGAAATAATTAGCTATGGAAGATAAAACAAGAATTACCAACACCGTAACATTAAACATGCCGGGCCCGAAGGTATAGATGTGATAACACAAATAACCAAACGCAACAAGGGTTAGTAGATGTTTTAATATTTTCATTTGCCCTCCTGTATTATCGTAATGTTTCTACACCAGTCTTAAGTGGGAAACCGTCATAGGTTACCCAGTCACTAGAGCTACCAACATATAAAGCCGATTCAAGCCCTACTTCGCTCATAGTTAACAGAGCATTACAAGCGGTTACCCCTGAGCCACAGTAAGTCACAACAGGTCTATTTTGGTAGATTTCATTATAGTACTCGGCTTCTAAATCTTTTACAGACTTAGGCCCATCTACGGTATAACCACTTTCATAAAAATGATTAACAGCACCAGGAATGTGACCAGTCATGCCATCCATCGTATCTACTTGAGACCCATCGTAGCGGAACGGCGCACGAGCATCAATGATAACATGATCACCGCTTTCACTAGCCTTGAGAACCTCATCTCGACTCATAACCATATGCGTTTGCAATTCATAGTTAAAAACGGAAGGTTCTGTAGGTAATGGAGTTGGCTCTTTAGTTAAAAGATGACCTTCCTTGACCCAACGTTCAACACCACCAGACAACACACGTACATCAGTTAAGCCCATGTAGCGCAATGTCCACCAAAGACGGCCCGCTAAGAAAAGCCAAGAGTCGTATACGACAACCTTAGATTCACGAGTAATACCATAAGACTCAAAGGTATGAGCCAACTGTTCCATATCTGGCAACGGATGACGGCCACCATGCTCGCCTAAAGGACCTGTTAAATCCTTATTTAAATCCACCGGGTAAGACCCTTTAATATGGCCTTGTTTATAATCTTGATAACCTCGAGCATCTAAAATAATGACCTCGTCGAGACAAGCTAATAATTCTTTAGGAGTGATAAAATTTGACATGTTGTACTCCTTTCATTGATTATATCGAAAAATACAAATTTGATAATATTATTATATACCGATATGTAGCTATGGACAATGAATATCAAAATATAATTTAAACAATACGCTAATATGTTCTAATAGCTCTTTCACATTACAAATATCCTATCCATACAAATAAAAGGTACACCTATATAGTATTATAGGCGTACCTTAATATTGTATGCTAATGTATTTCAATTATAAAAGAAAAGAATTCCCACAACGTAAACATACATATGTATGCTCCCAGTCGCGACGTAATCCTGGATATGTGTCTCTATTACATAACGTTGATATGTTTTGTAGATTAACAACGCATAGGCACCAAAATAAATAATTAGTGAAGCCTCATGTTTACTCAACCCAGTAATCATAAGAAGAAAAACTAGACCGATCTGTATTGCAAGAGACCACTTAAAAATATATTTACCTATTGATTTTTTCATTGGCGGTTCTGCCATCATAGAAAGTGCTGTTTGTTGCGTGCCTACTGTATTGCCAATACCAACACCTACTCGACCACCAGCCCCAATACCTACACCTGTAGTTACGCCATTTACATTAGAAAAACCTCCAGCATAAGCAATATTATAACTTTGGATATTTTCCGACTGGCAATATGGACATACGTATGCATTCTCGCTCATAATTTTCTCTCCTATTATATCTCAACATATTATAATAGTTTATATCCTACTTAGAATTAATGAGAAAGTAATGAGAATTACAATATTTTTATGACTAAAAAAGCCTCTATCATGGATAGAGACTTTCTCGTAATTAAAAGGTAACTTTATAATATTGTTTAAATGCCTTTACTGAGAGAATATATCCACTTGAAGTTGCATCAACTTTGATATTTTCAGCTGTCTTAATTGGATTTCCAGAGTATATCTCCTTCCCATTAAAGTCATAAATAGCACTAACTTTAAGGCTATTTACAATTCCCGAATCTTTTAACTTTGCTTTTTTTACGGTAGACTTAACCTTTTCTGAAGTATACGGCATTTTTGATAAGTTATTCCTTTTTATTATACCTTCTATTGACTTATTATAATCGTAATCGGCTATAACATCGCCTTCACCAATATACTTATCTTTCTTATCAACTGTATATACCTTAAATTTTAAAGTATATTTTGGAGGGTTATAAAGCATATTCTGTATAGAATTCAAGTCTAGATAAATATCACTACTACTATCATGACGTTCACGCCAAAACTGTGGTGAATTTTGTAATTCACCTAAAGAAATGGCAAATGTTGCACTGGAAATACAAACAAAAGTAACAATTAAAGTAAATAGTCTAATAAGACGTAACAACATAAATTATCCTCTCTCAACACTAAAGAAAAGGAGCTCTAATCTAGAGCTCCTTTATTAGATAGCATCAATCTTTTGAAGCTCATCACATAATAAAACTAGAGTTTATACTAACATTAATAATTATAAACGTTTAGAGATCGCATCTACTGCATCAATATCAGCAGGTAACCAATCTACTGAGTATAAATTCTCTTTTGAAAGCCATTTTGCCGCTTCGTGTTCTAATAGAGTAATATCAGAGTCATTTACTAAAGAACATAAATAGCAATGCATTGTTAAATCAAACTTCTCATATCCTGTATATTCAATAGTAATAATATGTTCTTGAACAGCAATATCAGCTTCTAGTTCTTCATGTATTTCTCTTTTGAGTGCTACCTCGTGAGCTTCGCCAGGCTCAACCTTACCACCTGGAAACTCCCAACCATCTTTTAGATCACCATAACCACGTTGAGTAGCTAATATAGTATTATCTTTTTTGATAATTGCTGCTACAACTTCAATATGTTTTCGTTCTTCACTCATATATCCTTACCCATTAATAATATAATCATAAATATCATCCCGTACAGGCACTTCAAGTTGATATTCTAGCTCTACTGCCATAGTACCATTTGCCATAAAGATTTCTTTAGCTCGTTCTCGTCCTGTAGAATGAATAGGACCCAAATAGTAAAACTCTTTAGACTCTTCATCATCCTTATTCTTTCTCATAAATAAGTGCATAGAAACACCTAAGGCATCAGCATTAAATGCAGTCTGCACATCATCAGAAGAAAATGATCGTTTATTTTTAGAAATAGCTTTCAATAATCCTGGATTTTCAAATCTATCTTCATACTTAATAGTATCTTGAATATCATCTGCTTTATGATAATTGATGAATACAGGATATGTCTTTGTTTCCTTATGGAATTTATATCCCCCAATATTCAATGGCACTTCATTTTGAGGCCATTCTAATAATTGGCACACTTGTTCATAGGTATACTTTTCATATAAAGCAAAAGGAGTATTCGGATAAATCTTACCTTTATATTTATCATCAAACTGTTTCAAACCATAGGCGACAAGTTCTTGCACTTGCTCTTTAAAATTACTATTTTCTAATGCATCTTTAAATGCTTGAGATATTCCATAACGACCATTAGATAATTCAATAAATACACTATCTTCAAATGTTTTTTGTGCCGCTTTCACACCGAATTGATTTGTCATAACATTAATGAGATTAATTCGCCCATGCTCAGATAATTCTACATTATATGTATTTAAAAGCTCATTAGATACATATGTAATAACATCCTGCTTTTCTTCTAATAATGCTTGTAATACTAATAGCTCTCGTACACGTATTCCTGTTGTTAGTTTTTGAGATATAAAATGTAACATTCGTTCCTGAATAGGTGTAAATGATACATCATAGTCTTTATCTTTAATTTTTATCAAGAAATTATGATAAGACTTAAATTTATTGAAGATCCGACTAATATCAATAGATCCATGCTCTGCAAAATCAGAAATTCTAGGAATACGGCCTAATTTAAAGCGCAAATTAAAATAGGCTTCTTTTATTAATTTCATATCAGAAAACTTTGCTGTATCAATAGATTCATAAATACGTTGTTTCGCAATTTTATCAAAATGTACTGTTGAGCTACCAGAGATAATACGATTACCTGCTTGTACATATCGACGCAATGTATCTTTGTTATAACTTCTATCACCAGATAGTGCCAAGGGAATCATAAAGTTATTTGTATAGTTTCCAATAAAATCAAGGATAACTACATATTCCTTATCTTCAAACTTACGAAGTCCACGCCCTAACTGTTGAATAAAAATTATTGGGCTTTCAGTTTGACGTAACATAATAACTTGATTGATTTCAGGTATATCAACGCCTTCATTAAATATATCTACAGTAAAGATATAATCTAACTGCTCATCAAGTCTACCTTGATACTCCCCAGTTCCTGTTAATCGAGCGATCGTTTTCTCTCTAATTTCTTGGCTATCCTCACCCGTCAAGCTTACCGTGCGATAAATTCCCCGCTCATTAAAAGCATCAGATAAAGCCTTTGCTTCAACGCGATTACTGCAGAATACCAGGCCTTTTACTCGACTACCACTATGTCCAAAGTAGCGAATCTTTTCAATAATTTTATCTACACGCTCCTTTGTTGATAAATTAGAAAAAGTAACCTCCATATCACCAATCGGTTCGTCTGTATCAACCCATAAGTCACTAATACCAAAATAGTGGAATGGACACAATAAATCTTCCTCTAGAGCCTGTTGTAATCGAATTTCATAAATAATATTATGATCAAAGAGCTCATATAAATCATAACCATCAGTCCGCTCCGGACTTGCAGTCATACCTAATAGAAACTGTGGTTTAAAATAGTCGATAATACGTTGATAACTTTCAGAGCCTGCACGATGTACTTCGTCAATAATAATACAATCAAAAGTTTTTGGATCGTATTGTTTCATTACATCATAACGCCCCATCATTTGCATTGTAGAAAATACATGGGTAGCATCATATTTTTTAACATTACCAGATACTAACCCAAACGTTATAGATGGATCATTATAAACCCGTGAAAAACTTGCCATTGCTTGTTTTGCTATTTGTTCTCGATGCACTATAAATAATATTCTTTTCGGATTCATTTCGCGCATCGCAAAAGCCGCTGCATAGGTTTTCCCCGTCCCCGTAGCAGAAATTAGAAATCCTCGTTTAGCATGATTCGCTCTTAATTCATTAAAGTTGGCAATAAACTGCTGTTGCATCATATTAGGTTCTAAGGCCGGTAAATCTACCTTCTTAAATTGTTCCGCTACAGACCTTTGTGAAAAACGCTCTGGACGAACCCATCTAGGCTTATACCAAGGTATAAACTCTTCATAAGGAATGGCAAATTTTGAATTCCAATACAGTTCAAATTCCTCATTAATCTCTCGAGCATAAGTATCGCTACCATGTACTTCAGAACGGGTATTCCACTCTCTATTGCTCTTTAGCGCATTAATAGTTAAATTAGAACTACCTATTATAATTTGATAGGATTCATCTTTCCTAAAAATATATCCCTTTGTGTGAAAACCATGTCCACTACCTTGAGTAGTACAATATACCTTCAAATCAATATTCTTTAGATTACCTAAATCTTCTAGAACTTGTGGACTATTAAAACCAAGATAATCTGTTGTTAATATGCGACCATGTACGCCTCGATTTTCTAACTCTTTAAGTATTGGCTTTAATGTTAGTAATCCTTCTGGTGTTATAAATGCTACAGATATTAAAAACTCATCACAATTACGCAAGCCATCTTCTATAGCAGATAGCACATTGCGCCCTTCCCCATTTGCTATGAGTTCTGAAGATGTAGCAAAGTTGAGCAAACGATTCGATTCTGACATAAAAAACTCCCCATATAATGAATACTATACTTGCTATTATACCAGCCGCAGCTGCAGCGTCTAGAGAAATATATTTTTATGCAGAATAGCTTATTTATGTGAAAGCCTTTTAAGGCTATCCCTCTACAAATCACTAATTACAAATATTAATACATGTTCACATAACATAATTTCATCTATTCCTTATGATTCTCCGCTCTATACGTCTTTTTTGGGACCTAAGTTTATGATATAATATAACTAATGACTCTTAGGGGCGTAGTCCGCCCAAACGGATCCAAAAAGAGTTAGTGTGTTTTCAAGGAGCGTGCGCAGTTGAAAAAGGGGTACATCAAGTTAATAGCAGCCGTTATACTTGGCATCGCTATTATCGGTGGTGGGATCTACGGGGTGTATACACTCTTGTCATCCAATACAACGACAATTTTATATCGATCAACCGTTGACGACAAGATCAACGCTATCCGACCTTATATCGTCGCATTAGACTCATATAACGCGTACAGTGTAGCCTATGCAAATCAATTACAACCAACGCTCGAAGAGTTACGTAATGGGTCCCATAACACGACGATTACATTACCTAAATACAAAGATCTTAAAACAGCATTAGAGGCTGCAAAGCAAGATAGCCCTACTCCATACGAAGATGTAAATCAATCAACTAATGATGTATTAGCAGTGCTAGATCAATTGATTCCTGTTGCGGATCAATTGCAAGCCTACTATGTAGAACGTCGTTTTGAAAAAGATAATTTCAAAGGTAGCGATGAGTTAGCGGCACAGTATGTACCTCTAGCTGAACAATTCTACGCTACATACAACGCTTTAGATTTAGCCTTAGATAATCGTAATAATGAGCTCTATACAGAACGCATGACTGAATATCAAGGTGAAAAACGTGAAAATGCAGTTAACTTCATCGAGTTAAATCTCATGACTGCCCAAACAATCGACCTTATCGATCCAGATGGAAATACGGATACCCAAAAGGTTGAAGCAAACTTGCAACAAATCACGCAACGCATCAACAAATTACAACCTGGTACAACATCAGAAACACAAAATGCGGTTCGCGAGTATCAAGATTCTGTAAAAGAATTTGTCGCAGAGGCTCGCAACTATATCATCATCAATTCTTCCTACGGCGAAGCATATACACAACTTTTTATAAAATATAACAAAATGGTTGGTAAAGCAAATGTCGTAAATATGGCAGAACTTGATGCAACAGAACAAAAGAAAAAATAACTAACTACACAAAGAGGACTAGTTCACATGGCTAGTCCTCTTTTGATATGTCTACAATTACTTTAAATTATATTAACAAGTTTCATTACTATAGGTTTATATAATAAAGTTATTTCCGTTTTAAGTCTTTCGTAATGATATAGTATTCAGATGGAGTTATCTTAATACCATCAATATGGTTATTTCCTACAATATTAATCTTAGGATATCCAAGGAAGAGTGCTATCGAATCATCTAGCATCAATTGTTGTGCATTAATCACCGCATTACGACGCACCACTGGATCATTAGCGCTTTCACCAAGAGCTAACAATTCATCGAAACGTGGATTAGAGAATCCAGAGCCGTTTGTATCACTACCTGTCCCCCAGTATTGTTTCAAGAACCATACAGGTTGGCCAGTATTAGCAGTAACTACACTAGAGATGAGCATATCGTAATCTCCAGATTGCGCCAATGTATCGATCACAGCATAGTCTACGATTTTAATTTGTAAATCTACACCAATTTTTTTGTAGTCCGCTTGTAATGCCTCTGCATATAATGGCAATTCAGGGCGAGATGTATAGGCATAGAAATCAAGTACTAGGTTTTCACCATCTTTATCTACAATACCATCACCATTTGTATCAATATAACCTTCACGTTTAAGTAATTCTTTAGCACGTTCAATATTATATGTATTAGGGTCCCGCAATTGATTGAATCCATAATCAATGGATGGTGGCAATGGAGCCTTACCGGCAATAAAGGTATTCTTCATAAGGTTCTTTGCATAGGACTCACGATCTGCTCCGGCAATGAGAGCCGCTCGAAGATTAGCATTCTTAAGCTTGCCTTTTTGGCTCATCCGAACGAATACATCACGTAAGGATGATTCTTCATAAATAGTAAATTTCTTATCGTTTTGGAAGATACCATATTCGCCAGGTCCAATGCTAACAGCCATATCTACATCACCCGCTTGCAATGCCATAGCTCGTGTATTGGCATCGTTAATAGATGGAATTTCAACCTTACCGAAGCCTGGCTTGCCATCCCAGTAGTTATCATTCCGTGCTAGCTCAGCACGCTCTTTTGTAAATGATGTCACTACATAAGGCCCAGTCCCAATAGGACCTTCCTTTGCTATATCACGACCATTTGCTTCTGCAGTCACATCCATAATTAAGAACAATGGATCTCCCAACAAATTTGGCAAATTATAATAAGGCTTATCAGTCTTAATTGTAAGCTCTTGACCATTAGCCATCATTTCTGTGTAATTAAAGAACGTCTTTGCTCGTTTACTTTTTGTAAAAGTCCTTTCCAAGGATGCTTTTACGGCCTCTGCTGTAAGAGGATTACCATTAGAGAACTTAACCTTATCGTTGATGGTAAAAGTCCAGGTCAGCTTGTCATCACTTTGTTTCCAAGAGGATGCCAACCATGGTTTGGCATTCATATGATCATCAAACTTGGTGAGTGTTTCGCCAACACCGTACCGTACAACAGCCCAGCTAAAATAGTTTTCTGTTGGTTCCAAGGTACCCGCAAAGCTAATTGCCCCTACCTTTAATACATCATTAGATGAATCGGAGGATTGATTTATGCAGCCTACAGTACCAAGGACCGTAACACCCAGCATCATGCTAATCAGTAACGCCTTACGTAATCCTTTCATTCACACACCTAACCTTTCTCTATATGTATATCACTTCATATGAGCATATTCCAATTATACCCATGGGGGTATGTTACTTAGTCAACTATACTATATATTTAGTGTTAACACAATCATTTCTAAGAAAATTTTCGATATAATTATATATATGAGAAAATCTGTATAGATACGTAACATACAAAAATAGCAGTTAGCTCTAAAGCTAACTGCTATTATATATGTACCTATTGTATTTTACCCATATTAGTAGGCGAATCCTCTAGTCGAATACACTAGGCGATCGCTACAATGAGAAGTCGGATACGTTGTGCCAAAGTCCTATGCTTCTACAGCCGCTTCTTCTAAAGTAAGTGGCTTATGATCTTGGCCAATTTCAAAGATGGAGCTCAATAGAACTTTTGTATAAGGATGCTTCGCATCAGCTAAGTGAAATGCATCTAGCTCTTCAACAATAGCGCCTTTGTGCATTACGACCACCTTGTGGCACATAGTACGAATGAACGCAATATCATGAGCGATAAATAGGTATGTTAAATTTTTCTTCTTTTGTAAACGCGCCAATAAATAGGCAATGGAGTCTTGTACAGACACATCTAGAGCACTTGTTGCCTCATCTAAAACAAGAATTTCTGGTTCAAGTACGATAGCACGAGCAATGGCAACACGTTGACGTTGTCCACCAGACATTTCATGAGGATAGCGATTCATGAACTCACGAGGTAAATCTACCATTTCAAGATAATCACCAGCAATCTGTTCTTCTTTTCCTTTTTCTAGAAGACCAAAGTTGTATAGTGGCTCAAGAATAATATCTTTTACCTTCATACGCGGATTGAAGGCTGCAGATGGGTCTTGGAATACCATTTGAATTTTCTTGCGGTATTCTTTTGTTTGCTCAGAGTTCATATGTTGAATCTCTACACCATCTACATAAATCTCGCCTTCTGTAATAGGCAGCATCTTCATGATCATACGAACCAAAGTCGTTTTACCAGAGCCAGACTCACCTACAATCCCAAGGGACTCGCCTTTTTCTAAGGTAATATTGATATCCTTACATGCTTCGAGCTCACCACCAGTAGGAAGTGGGAATCGTTTATATACATTTTTTAATTCTACAGCGTAGTTAGTCAATGTAACGACCTCCTCCCAATGTTGGTACAGCATCTTTTAATTGTTTCGTATATTCATTAGATGGATTTTCTAAAATATCTTGCGGTGTGCCAGCATCAACAACACGACCCTTTTTCATAACAATGATATAGTCGGACATATAGGCCGCTACACCAAGGTTATGCGTAACCATTACGATAGCAGAATTATGCTCTTTAGCAAGTTCTAGCATTTGCATAACAACTTGTGATTGTGTTGTTACATCTAAAGCAGATGTAGGTTCATCACCAATTAATAACGCAGGATCCATCGCTAATGCCATAGCAATGCCCACACGTTGGCGTTGACCACCAGATAATTCGTGAGGATAGCGACACAATATATCTGCACAATTAGGTAATGCCACAGACTCTAACAAAGCAATTGCACGACAATCACATTCATCATTAGTGATTTCTATATGAGATTTGAATAATTCTCTAAACTGTTTACCAATGCGAACTATTGGGTCTAAAGCACTACCACTATCTTGGAAAATCATGGCCATATCTTTACCACGTATGGCTCTCCATTCTGACTTAGATAGGGTGCGAAGATCTTGACCATTAAAGATCATGGTACCATCTGTGACCTCACCACCTATAGGCAACAAACCCATGAGGGCACGGATCACGGTAGTTTTACCGGATCCAGATTCCCCTACAATGGTCAATACCTTACCGCGTTCCAAGGTAAAGTTTACATCCATAACAGCAGGCACACCTTGGTACGCGATGTTAAGGTTCTCTACAGTTAGTATGTTTTCTGCCATTATAGCTCCTTATTATTTTGTAATTTTATTAGTAATCCAGTAGTAATCACTTGGGTACATGACAGCACCTTTCAAGTAAGAACCAGTAACGATATTAGTTTTAGGGTAACCTAAGAACAATGCAGCACCATCATTCATCAATAATTGTTGAATTTGAATTGCATAGTCACGACGTTTTGCAGGATCGAATTCAGTTTCAGCAGCATCTAACAATTGGTCAACTTGTGGATTGGAGTAACCAGAACCGTTTTGAGGGTTGGAACCATTGTCATTTGTATGCCAGTAGTTAGCCAAGAACCAGATTGGATCGCCTGTATTAGCCGTTACGATATTGGAGATAAGCATGTCATAGTCGCCATCTTGACCCATTTTATCGATCAAGTTATAGTCAACTGTTTTAATTTTCATGTCAATACCAACTTTTTTGAGGTCAGCTTGAACAGCTTCTGCATAAAGTGGCAATTCAGCACGAGAATTATATACTACGAAGTTGAATGTTAATGGTTTACCATCTTTATCAAGGATGCCGTCCCCATCAGTATCTTTCCAACCATCTTCGGCTAACAATTGTTTTGCACGATCAGGATTATATGCATTAGGATCTTTCAAATCTTTGAAACCATAGTCCATGGATGGTGGAATTGGAGCAGAACCAGGAATGAATGTACCTTTTAACAATACATCAGCATAGTTTTTACGGTCTGTGGCAGAGATAACAGCAGCACGAACTTTGTCATCACCAAGAATCCCTTTTTGGTTAATACGAGCCAATACTACGCGAAGGGATGCAATTTCATCAACCTTAAACTTATCGTTATTTTGGAATAAGCCGATTTCACCAGGACCGATGTTAACCGCCATATCAACATCGCCAGATTGCAAGCTCATAGCACGCGTATTAGGATCGTCGATAGAAGGAATTTCTACAGTTTTGAAAGGTACTGTACCATCCCAGTAATTTTCGTTGGCCGCCATTTCAGCACGTTCTTTTGTGAAAGATTTAACTATGTATGGACCTGTACCGATAGGACCTTCTTTAGCAAAGTTACGGCCATCTTTTTCAGCTTGGACATCAACAATTAAGAATAATGGGTCAGCCAAAAGACCAGGCATATTAGGATATTCTTTTGTTGTATGAATAACTAATTGTTGACCATTAGCTTCCATAGAGTCATATTCAAAGAATGTTTTTGCACGATTGGATTTTTCAAAAGCCCGTTCGATAGATGCTTTAACAGCTGCAGCATCAACTTTTTTACCATTAGAGAATTTCACTTTGTCATTGATTGTGAAAGTCCACGTTTTATGGTCTGGAGATACTTCCCATTTTGATGCAATCCAAGGTTGTGGTTTCATTTGTTCATCAAACTTCGCCAATGTTTCGCCTACACCATAGCGCATGACAACCCATGCGAAGAAGTTTTCTGTAGGTTCTAATGTGGATGCGAAGTTAGTTACACCAACTTTTAAAACATCCTTATTAGCAGCACCATTATTATCAGAGCCGCAACCAGCGATGAAGGAACCCATCATTACAATGCTAAGACCTGCTAAGAGGGCTTTTTTCCAAGATTTTTTCATGTAAAATCTCCTTGTACCATTACATATAAACATAAAACATACACATCATGACCACTACAATCTACAATAGTCATAATGGAAAAACCTTATTACCGCCTATTTATTTAACAACTTTCACAACATAACCTATAAATAAGCATCACACGTAACTAACCTTGATTTTTAGGATCCACTACATCGCGCAAGGAATCAGACCAAAGGTTAAAGATAGCAACTACGATAAGGATGGACATACCAGGGAAGGCCATCAGCCATGGACTGGTTTGTAAATATTGACGACCTTCGTTAAGCATAAGGCCCCATTCTGGTGTTGGTGGTTGAGCACCAAATCCAAGGAAGGAAAGACCAGCAACCTCAATCATAATAGCCCCAATATCTAGTGCACCTGTTGTAACAACAAGAGGCATAATATTAGGAATGATATGACGTCTAATAATAGTTGATGTAGATGCCCCCATCATGACAGCAGCCGTTACATACTCTTCGCCACGAACTTTCAATGTCATAGATCGTACCAAACGAGCATATTTTGCCCAACCTACTACAGATAATGCCAAAATCGTATTCATAATACTACCACCCAAAATACCTGCAATGGCAATGGCTAATACTACACCCGGGAAGGATAGCATAATGTCCGCAAAACGCATGAGGACCATTTCGATTTTCCCGCCGAAATAACCGGCTATGGCACCGATAATAGTACCAATGCTTACCATAATCACTACGATGGATACACCCATGAACAAGGATAATTGAGTACCATAAATGATACGAGACAATACGTCACGACCCAGTTTGTCGGTGCCAAACCAATGCTGAGCACTAGGGGCTTGTAATGCTTTAGACATATCCGATGTGAAAGCATCTCCCGGCGCAAGCCATGGTGCAAAGATAGCAATGAATACGATGACAAGCATCAATGCAGTGTAGAAAGAGAACAATTTATGTTTCTGAATAAATTCTTTCATTATGCTCTCTCCCTTTTCAATCTAGGGTCCAACAGAACATAGGATGCATCAACTAGAGCATTGACACACATATATGCTAAGGCAACCCATAACACAAAACCTTCGATCAATGGATAGTCGCGCATGGTAATGGCATATACCGCCATATTCCCAAGGCCAGGCCAGGAGAATACCATTTCAACAACTGCAACACCGCCTAATAGCCAACCGATGAGAACGCCTAATATAGTAATGAGTGGTAATACTGCATTAGGCAAAATATGACCGAATAAAATTTTCATCTCACTCACACCACGAGCACGTGCGCCGATGACATAATCCTTTTGCATTTCTTCAAGAATAACAAGACGAACTTGACGCATGTACTTGGACCCAACTACAACAGCTAATGTAACGGCTGGTAGAATTACACCGATTGGAGTTACACGAGAGGACGCAATAGGAACGAGCCCTAATTTAAGACCAAAGATATAAATCAATACAAGGCCTAACCAGAATGATGGCATAGACACGCCTACAAAGGAAGCAGCGCGCAACAGATAGTCGATCCATTTGTTTCGATTTAAGGCGCTTATAATCCCTGCCGGCAATGCATAGAGCAATGTAAATACTAATGCTGTACCCGCTAACATAACTGTCCCTGGCAAAGCCTCTAACATACGATCTACAACAGGCTTTTTAGCCGAATAACTCATCCCTAAGTCACCTTGTGCAGCATTCACAACCCAGTTCGCATATTGCACTATAAACGGTTTATCTAGCCCAAGCTGAGCTCGAGTCTCATCAATGAGCTCCTGAGACACGATAGTATCGGCCGTTTCTAGTAGCATCGTTACTGGATCGCCTGGAGCTAAATAGGTGAGACAAAATGTCAAAAATGTGATGCCAAACAAGGTTACAATAAATTGTCCCAAATGTTTAGCAAATCGTTTACCCATAGGCGCCTCCTAAACTCTCTAAACACTAACAACAAATCAAATGAAAAACTAAGGGTACCTCCCACTCAACGTAGCAGTAATACGCAAAAATAAGAAAAAATATAGCTCCCTGAGGAACAAAAAAAAGCTAGTCGCCTGACTAACCTAAATTAAGCACAGTATATGCATACCATACATTTAGAGCAGGCTTTCTGACTCAGACTCATCGCAACATTTCGGCCTTCCCAGTTTCCCAGTGACCCTATAATGAAACCTTGCTCCTCATTACAGCTATTTGCATAGTATGGGATTTACACCCATTTTCCTCTTTTACGCTCGGTGAACACCGACACTCACTAGTTCATTCACTTTTATCGATTATTAATATACTATATTAATATTCTGTTTACAATACACATACCCCTTAGGGGTATGTGTATATCGTAGATTTTAAATGTAATTTTTATACTAATAAAAATTATCGATTACTGAACAAGTCTCTATTTATGTATAAACCCATAAAAATCACTTTATATATATGATTTTTTCCGTATTAA
>OGJX01001122.1_pt1 | contig 18146 bp, 15 predicted proteins | sample 1572381 | NCBI WGS metagenome assembly OGJX01 (sample SAMEA2582085, study PRJEB24529) | metagenome | biome: Human gut stool | place: China | collected 2011
TTACTATTCTTATTTGTTGCAAAATAGCAAGGCAACGGCTATGCCAAAAACATAAACAACTGATTATCAGAATATATAGAAAAAAGACCATAAGATAACCTGTCTAAATACTTGACACGGCTATCTAGTTATTAGACACTCTGTGGTTTAACGATTTTAGTTGACCACCTTAAACAGATAGTCATATCTGGAGTTTGACTTCATATTTTTCACAAAACAAGTCCACTAGTTCACAAAAAACACGCTACATCCAGCCATACATTTTAAATATTTTGCTTACCTTTGCACCAAACTTATCAGTATGGAAGAATATCTCATCATATCAAATGCCAACTTCTTGCTCAGAGTGGCTTCCGAACAGATAGCATACGTCTGTTCGGAAGGAAGCTATTGCAATCTTCGACTCACCAACGGCGATGAATACACCTTCTCGTTCAACCTTGTGGCCTTTGAGAAGAAAATAGTAGAGCAACTTGCCCAAACGGCGCACTTCTTCGCTCGTGTTGGCAGAAACTACATTATTAATAGTCAGCACATTTTCAGCATCAATCTCAACACTTCAGAACTAGTTTTGTACAACGAACGGTTTTGCGAGAAATTCACTCTGCACGTCAGCAAGGAACCACTCAAACAATTAAAAGCACTTTTAGACAACTCCATAAAATCGTAAAAGGTATGAAAGAAAAAAACAATCAGGAAGAAACTTATTTCTTGGGCAAAGCACAGGAAACAAGATACACAAAATCTCATATATATAAAAAGGTATTTGGGATAGCCGCTTGCGTGATAGCAATAATAGGTATAACCATCGTCCTTATGTTCAAACCGCAAAGCGTATCACAACCTCATGTGTTAAAGACGATAGCTGTTTTACCGGAAGGTGGTCAGATGCCAATCTTCAACGGCAATGGCGACATCAACGATTTTCTAAGATGGGTGATGACAAACATCCAATATCCTAAAGGATTGGAAGACAAGCCTGCGCGAGTCGTCATCAACTTCACCGTTCAAAAGGATGGAACATTGGGATTGTTTAAAGTTCTCGAAGCTCCCAAAGAAAAAGCCTACGAGCAGACTGTGATTGAACTTCTCAAGAAAAGTCCCCATTGGAAGCCTGCCAGACTCTCCGATGGCGAGGAAGTCAACATGGAGTTTACCTTGCCTGTCGTTTTCACTCCCGAAGTAAGAAAGAAATAATCTGCAAAAACGATGAAACTGTTTAGATTGATCCTTATATTATGGCTATGTATGGCAATGAATGCCAAGGCCAACGAGACCTCAGCTAATCTACTTCAACAAGGAGACAGCAGTTTGAGTAGATATGATGTATTTCATGCAACCCAATACTACCAAAAGTATCTGGAAGCAAATCCATCTCACCTGGGAGCACGCAGGAAACTGGCTTCCTGCTATCGGAAAGTAGGCAACTACACCGCCTGCATTTCTTGCCTAGACAAGATTCCATCAGATAGCATCAACCACGAAGACATGCGAATGTTCTATTATGCATATCTCAATCAGAACAACAATGACAAGGTTTCTCTCTGGGGTGAACGCATCGCATTCTTATTCCCATACGACAGTGAAATTATCGCTTCGCTTGCCGTACATTACAATGGGGTGAACAAACCAGACAGAGCAGAAAAAGTGGCGAAGAATTACATTGCTCAATGTGATTCCACGAACTTATATGTCAACAAGGAATATGCCTATTCCCTATTCATGCAATTCAAATACGATGAGGCTATACCCTTGTATGAGAAACTGATAGCGCAAGGATTTGATAATTTCGAATCCAATTTCATCCTTGGTCTCTGTTATGAGGACCTGCCGGACAATGAAAAGGCGCTGAAACATTACCAGAAAGCAGTTCTGTTCAAAAGTGACAATGCCACTTGCCTTTTCCACTTGGCTTTGATAGAGAAATCCTTCTACATGGATTCTTTGTCTATGGCTCATTTCAACCAGTCGTTAGAGGTTTCCTTGCCAAAAGACAGAGCTTTGCGAACCTATAAATGGCTAGCCGACTTACATTTTCAACACAACCGATATGCAGACGCTGCACGTGACTTTGAGTTATGCACCTTATACGATGAGGAAGATAATCCTCTCAACTATTACAATGCCGCCCAAATGTTCATCGCTTCCAAAAACAAGCTGAAAGCGAAACAGCATCTCCAGATGTTCTTAGCAAATGCAAACAGACTGGAAGATAAAAAAGAGGCAGCACAACTCATATCCAAAGCCAAAGAGCAACTCAAGCAATAACCATCAAACTCACATAAATACATGAAAATAATTTTTATCTTAGGTTCAGCATTATTGCTGAGCCAGCCCCTTTGCGCTCAAAACGAAGAGGCAAAAGACACGCTTACCGCCCAGATGATGATACAAAACCTGCCCGAGGTTTTCGTCAAGGCGACACGTCCTATCGTCAAGGCAGAAAGAGGACAGTTGGTTTACAACATGCCACTGCTCATAGAGAAAATGCCGGCAGACAACGCTTATGATGCCCTTACCCGAATACCAGGAGTAAACGAACTAAACGGCAACATTAATTATGCAGGAAAGGAACTGACTCTCATCATCAACGGCAAACCAACCACGCTCAATTACGCACAACTGGCAGAGCGATTAAAAGCCATGCCCGCATCACAATTAGCCAAAGCCGAAGTGATGCTGGCAGCGCCAGCACGCTTACATGTTCGTGGAATGGTCATCAACCTGATTACCAAAGACTATGTAGGAAAGAACCTGCTTTCAGGACAAATACAAAGCATCTGGAGCCAAAGCAAATACGGAGAAGGGGAAGGCAAAGCCAACCTGCTGTTCCAAAAAGGAAAATTCGGACTGGATGCCATGTATTCATTTACAGATGGAACATCATACGGAAAGACAACCACCAATGCCAATCATCCGCTTCAAGGGAAACGAGTAGCGTATCATGACAAGACCTCACAGAAGACCCCTGGATTGACTCACAACTATCGCTTGGGACTGAGTTATGCATTTGCTGATAACCACCAGCTATCCCTGGCATATACAGGAAAATGGGACAGCAGTCATCCTCATCATGAAACGATGGGAACAGGCACATCCCAGCAACAGGGCAATGAGCATACCTACCTGCACAATGTAGATGCCAGCTACAACCTGCCCTTTGGACTACAAATAGGCATATCCTATCTCAACTACCAAAATCCCAGCCAGCAATATCTAGCAGGAACGATGCTTGACGAAGAGCGTATTCTATACACAAACAGCAAGCAGGTAATAGACAAATGGCTTTTCACCGCCGATCAATCCCACTCATTGAAGAAGGGTTGGGAGCTGTCGTATGGTATGAAATTCCAAAACTGCAACAACAGAAGCTACCAAGCCACGACCAACAAGGATGGAGCAGACATTCCAGATGCAACCAGCCAGGTGAATATCGAAGAAAGAATCTTGAGTTTCTATGGCGGCATAAGCAAACAGATAAACGAGCGAATCAGCTTGGAAGCCTCTGTAGAAGCGGAGCAGTACCATTCTCCACAATGGAACAAATGGCATATTTATCCCACACTTAATGCATCGTGGAAAGCCAATCCTGGCAACATACTCAACTTATCCTTCAGTTCCAGCTCACAGTTTCCTAGCTATTGGTCAACTATGAGCAGCATTTACTATGCCTCTACCTATATGGAGATATGGGGAAATCCTCATCTCAAGCCTTACTCTACATACGAGACCAACCTGATGTGGACAATCAAAAGTCGCCATACATTGATGGCATTTGCAGAGTTCCAACCCAACTATTCTGTGCAGTTGCCTTATCAGGCTACCGACCACCTGGCAGTCATTATGAAGGAGACCAATTTCGACTATAATCATACTATAGGCATTAGAGCATCGACGACTTTCGGTATAGGCAATTGGATGAACGGAAGTGTTTCGGCAACAGGAATCTACAGACATGACAAGAGTAACGATTTCTTTGACTTACCCTTCAATCGCAAACATATCTCTGCCATTCTTGCTGGAAATCTATCCGCCCAGCTTAGCCGAAGCCATCACATCCATTTCATACTTAACCCATTCTATCAGTCGAAAGCCATTCAAGGACTCTATGACATCAAATCAGTCTTTCTCCTGAATGCGATGTTGAGATGGGCTTCCGATAATGATAAATGGAGCATTGTGGTTAAAGGCAGCAACATCTTCAACGAGGGATTCTCTACAAAATCAGTACAAGGCAATCAAGACTACCACATGAACATCAAGCAAGATTGGGCATCAGCCTCCATCTCCATCATCTATAAGATAGGCAAGTACAAGGAGAAGAGGACCAAGGACGTAGATACTTCCAGAATGGGAGTAAACTAGCGAATTTCTTAAAAAATCGTCAGTAAACAAGCGCACTTTCTTAAAAAATCGTCTACAAACTGCTCTTTTTTCTGATAAAAGTAGTATCTTTGCACCGTAATTGCATTTTAACTATAAGACGACAATGAAAATAACAATTATCGGAGCAGGTGCTATGGGCGGTGCCATGGCTGAAGGACTCTTGCAGAGCGAGAAGTTCACTCCATCAGATATTACGGTATCTGACCATAACCAACCAGTATTGGATCACTTCGCAAGCGAAGGAGCCAGTGTAACCCTCGACAACCAGTTGGCTTGCCACGGCGCAGACATCATCTGCGTGGTAGTAAAGCCATGGTGCGTGGAGAAGACATTAAAGGGAATCAAGGATGCACTCAACTACAAGAGTCAGAAACTCGTAGTGGTAGCAGCCGGTGTGCCATCAGCCAACATCAAGGAGTGGCTGGACAAGGATGGCATCACCCCAACCTTCTTCCTCGTGATGCCAAACATCGCCATCGCCTACAAGCAGTCGATGACCTTCATCACTCCTGTAGATGCATCTGCTACAGAAATCCAGCAGATTACAGAAATCTTCGATGAATTGGGCGAAAGCCTCATCATGGAAGAACGTCTCTTCCCAGCAGCTACCGCTATGTCGTGTGCCATCGCTTACGCCATGCGCTATGTAAGAGCCAATGTGGAAGGCGGCGTAGAGATGGGCTTCAAGGCTAAGGATGCCCAGAAGATTGTCTTGCAGACCATCAAGGGTGCCGTAGAACTGCTTCAGGAAACAGGCGAACACCCAGAGGCTGCCATTGATAAAGTAACAACTCCTGGCGGCTGCACCATCAAGGGCCTCAACACCATGGAACAAGGCGGCTTTACCAGCGCAGTAATCAATGGTTTATTGGCAGGAAAAAAATAAGAAAATGATACAATGAATGCTGCACAGATTACTTTATTTGTGCAGCATTTTCGTTTTTATAAGTACAAAGAGTTATAAAAACGTAAGTTTTTTGAGCCGTTTTAAATATTTTTCGTATCTTTGCGCTTACATTTCGAAATTGCCCATCAGCAACTGTTCGATGTATTATCAAGCAAACAATAAAAAGAATATTTTATGGACGAAGCAATCAAACAAATCGGTGAAAGGCTGAAAGGTCTCCGCGAGGTTCTCAATATTCCTGCCGAGGAAATTGCAGAACTGTGCGAAATCAGTCTTGATCATTACCTCAAGATAGAATCCGGTGAGGCGGATCCTTCTGTTTATCGCCTGTCAAAAATCTCTAAGCGATACGGCATCGACCTTGACGTATTGCTCTTCGGAGAGGAACCTCGCATGAAGGGATACTACGTAACCCGCAAGGGACAGGGACCGGAGATTGACCGCAACAACCAGTATAAATACCAGAGCCTTGCCGTAGGATTCAAGGATAGAAAGGTGAATCCGTTCATGGTACAGGTGGATCCGTTGCCAGGCGACAAGAAGCCGAACAAGAACGGACACGACGGACAGGAATATGATTATGTGATTGAGGGACAGCTCGAAGTAACCATCGAAGAGAAGGTGATGGTGCTGAACCCTGGCGACAGCATCTACTTCGACAGTAGAAAGTCGCATTGTTTCCGCTCACTCAACAATGAGCCAGCCAAGTTCCTTTGTATAATTATCTAGAAGAGTAACTATGATCGAGAGATTTCTAAAACAGACAAAATTCACTTCAGAGCAAGACTTCAAGGAGCATCTGGAGTTTATCATACCAGAAGATTTCAACTTTGCCTACGACGTGATGGACGAATGGGCAAAGATCAAACCAGACCACGTGGCGCTGCTTTGGGCAAGTGAACGTGGCGAAGAAATCCGTTTTACATACAAGGACCTGAAGGAGCAGAGCGACAAGGCTGCTGCTTACTTCCAGAGTCTCGGCATCGGTCACGATGATAAGGTGATGCTGATTCTGAAGCGTCACTATCAGTGGTGGCTTGCCATGCTCGGTCTCCACAAGTTGGGCGCCGTAGCCATCCCTGCTACCCACATGCTTACCAAGCACGACATCGTTTACCGCAACAACGCAGCAAGCGTGAAGGCTATCATCTGCTGCGGCGATGATTACGTGGTAGAGCAGGTTAATCAGGCTATGCCAGAGAGTCCTACTGTAAAGACTTTGATTAGTATCGGTCCGGATATCCCTGAAGGTTTCCACGACTGGATGAAGGAATGGAACGAATGTGCTCCTTTTGTTCGCCCAGAACATGTAAACTCTAATGAGGATACCCTTCTGATGTACTTCACATCGGGAACCACAGGTGAGCCAAAGATGGTGGCACACGATCACCTCTATGCCCTCGGTCATCTGACCACGGGTGTATATTGGCATAATCTCCACGAGAATTCCATCCACCTTACCGTAGCCGATACCGGTTGGGGCAAGGCAGTATGGGGCAAGCTCTACGGACAATGGTTTGCCGGAGCCACCGTCTTCGTCTTCGATCACGAGAAGTTTACGGCTGATAAGATCATGCGCCAGATTGAGAAGTATCACATCACCTCTTTCTGTGCCCCTCCTACTATCTACCGCTTCATGATTCAGGAAGATTTCTCTAAGTATGACCTCAGCAGTCTTGAATACTGCACCACAGCAGGCGAGGCAATGAACCCATCCGTGGCAGAAACCTTCCAGAAACTGACGGGCGTTCAGATTTACGAAGGCTTCGGACAGACTGAGACCACGATGACACTCGGAACCTTCCCTTGGATCAAGCCAAAGCCAGGAAGCATGGGCAAGCCAAACCCACAATATGATGTTCACATCCTGCGCCCAGACATGACGGAATGCGAGGATGGTGAAAAGGGCGAGATTTGCATCCGCATCGGCGACGACAAGCCTATCGGTCTCTTCAAATATTACTATCGTGACGAGAAGCAGACCAAATCGGTTTGGCATGATGGTTTCTATCATACAGGCGATATGGCCTGGCGTGATGAGGAAGGCTACTTCTGGTTTGAGGGCAGAATCGACGACGTGATCAAGAGCTCGGGCTACCGTATCGGTCCTTTCGAGGTAGAGAATGCCCTGATGACTCATCCTGCCGTAGTAGAGTGCGCCATCACCGGTGTGCCAGACCCAATCCGCGGTATGGTAGTCAAGGCAACCGTCGTACTGAAGGATGAATACAAGAGTATGGCAGGTCCAGACCTCATCAAGAAGCTGCAGGATCATGTGAAGCACGAGACTGCTCCTTATAAATATCCTCGCATCATCGAATTCGTAGATGAATTGCCAAAGACCATCTCCGGCAAGATTCGAAGAGTAGAGATTCGAGAAAAAGACAATAAAAAGAAATAATGATTGAAGGGGCAAGGAATTTGAAACAACAGATTCCTTGCTCCAAATAAATATCGGCATAAAATGGGAAAAAGAATCGTAGTAAAGGTGGGCAGCAACGTGCTGACCCGAGAAGACGGAAAACTGGATGTAACGAGAATGTCGGCGATTGTGGATCAGATTGTCTGGCTCAGAAAGCACGACTATGAGGTGATTCTGGTTTCTTCTGGAGCCGTGGCTGCCGGAAGAGCCGAACTGCATGTTGACCATCATTTGGACAGCGTGGAGCAACGCCAGCTGTTCTCTGCCATCGGACAGGTGAAACTCGTTGGTCTCTATTACAACCTTTTCCGTGAATACAATATAAAGATTGGTCAGGTATTGACCATGAAGGAGAATTTCGGTGCCGAAGAGCAGTACAAGAACCAGGAGGCCTGCATGCAGGTGATGCTGGAAAACAACGTGCTCCCTATCGTCAACGAGAACGATACCGTGTGCATCACCGAGCTGATGTTTACGGATAACGATGAGTTGTCTGGCTTGATTGCCAAGATGATGAATGCCGACACCTTGATTCTATTAAGTAATGTGGATGGCATCTACAATGGTGACCCAAGCGAGCCTACCACCCGCATCATCCCATCGGTTTATTACGACCGCGACATCAGTGAGTATATCCTTGCCAGCAAGAGCAGTCACGGCAGAGGCGGCATGACATCGAAAGTAAAGACCGCTCACGACGTAGCCAATGCCGGCATCAAGGTAATCATCGCCAACGGCAATACGCCAAACATCCTCATCAATCTGAAGGAGCATCCGATGGAGACCCTTCATACTGAGTTTGTGGCAAGACCGCTAAACAAGTAAAATCATTAGGGATAAGAAATACAGAAACCTAAAAAAGCAGCAAGCCTATTATAGACTTTGCTGCTTTTCGTTTTCATTATGAATAGTTGATACGTTATTCTAATACCAATACATGGCTCGTTCCATCTGTCTGGCTGAATACATTCAAACCGACCTTCATCAGATAGTCACCGCTGTACTGCTTGCCATTGCACTCCAAATCAGATTCCTTGCCAGGCATCAGATTAATCTCCTTTACGGTATAAACCTTATCGGCATCCAATCCCTGCATCTTCACATTCATCACAGGCTCCTTGTAGCGTGGATGCAAGTCGTAAGCAAAGAGAACGGCACGCTGCTTGTCCTTACTTACATAGTTAATGGCACAGTGGTTGCCTTCGTAAGGAGAAACCAGACGATACTGGTCGCCCTCGAGAATCATAGGCTTCATGCTATCGTAGTTCTTTACAGCATTCTGCACAAACTTGTAGTCATCACCAGAAAGCGACTTGAGGTCGATATCAAAGCCCAACTTACATGAACTGCAAACATCGGTACGGAACTTCACACTGGTATTCTTGTTCCAATTGGTTACATGCGAACCCATGGTCTTGGCTGGGAAGAACTTCGACAGGCTCCACTGGATGTAGAGGCGCTCGTATGGATCAGTATCGTCTGAACACCAGAACTCAGTGAAATACTTAAGCATCTCATAATCCATTCGGCCGCCACCGCCAGAGCAGAGCATCATCGGCAACTTAGGATACTTCTTATGAATACGGGTAAGCACATTGTAGATACCACGGACATGATCGATATAGAAATTACCCTGATTCTCCTTATGATATGGAGAATAGATATTGGTAATCACACTGTTGCAGTCCCACTTGAAGTAAGCCACATCCGGATTCTCCGTCATGATACGATCCACGATGCCGAACACATAATCCTGTACCTTAGGATTACTGATATCAAGTACCAGCTGGTTACGGTAATAATAGGTATCACGCTTTGGCTGCATGATGACCCAGTCGGGATGCTTCTCAAAGAGTTCACTCTTAGGATTCACCATCTCAGGCTCAATCCAAATACCAAACTTTACACCAGCCTTCTTGGCATCTCTTACCAATCCTGGTATTCCATCAGGCAGCTTGCTCTTGGTAGCCTCCCAGTCGCCGAGACCAGCATGGTCGTCCTTGCGAGGATACTTGTTGGCAAACCAACCATCATCAAGCAAGAACATATCTACACCCAGGTCCTTGGCATCCTTCATCAACTCAGCAAGACTCTGCTGGTTGAAGTCGAAGCCGGTATTCTCCCAGTTATTCAAGAGCGTAAGGCGATCTTCCATACCCATGTTTACCTGATACTGGCGAGCCCAATTGTGCAAATTACGGGAAGCCTCACCGATACCATTATTACTCATGGCAAAGATAAACTCAGGGGTAGTGAACGTCTCACCAGCCTTCAGTTTATAATTAGAGGCGTATGGATTGATGGCAGGAATAACACGAAGGGCTCCCACGTTATCTACCTCGAAGGTAAAGCGGAAGTTGCCAGGCCATCCGATGGTTCCAAGCATCACCTTGCCCTCATTCTCCTTGGCAGGCTCATCGAATCCCAGTTCAAAGAACGGCTCCTCCTGCATGGCTGCACGGGTACCCAACTTGGTATCAACAATTTTCTTACCAGCAGTCAACTGGCAAGTTTCAGGCTGGCCTTCCTTAGCCCAGTCGCTATGATAATTGGTAACGAAATACTTGTTTGCCTTGAAATAAAGCATTGTAGAGCTATATCTCCAAAGTGTAACCGGAGCTTTCTCCTTATGAGAGATTTCGCTCCATGCCTTGATGACGTTCTCTTTAGAATAAGCTGCATAGTGAAGCTTCACGGTCAGCGGATACACCTTGTCCTTAAGCGTGATGATGGTCTCAACACCTCCACTGATAGCCTTTTCTTCAGAAGACTGATAATACAAATAGGTGGTCATATTACCATCTGCATGGGTCACTGCCACTGCCGGCTCGAAGAAATCTTCAGCACCAGAGGTTGCATAAACCTCATGACCTCGCTGGCAGACGGAACCATCAGAAGCCGCATATACATCCCACTTCAGATGATTGTAATCAGAAGGATTCTTCAACTTGTCACCCAGATACACTTGGTAGAGGCGACCCTTAGGAGAAACTTGCATCACGAGGTCGGTCTTGTCTGTTGACACTCTGATGGTCTTTTGAGCAGATGCCATGATAGATGTCATGCACATCGCTGCAATAATCATAAATACCTTTTTCGTTGTTCTTTGTTTTTTACGTTCCATAGAGAATGTACGGATTCTTAAGTTCATAATCTTACAGTTGTTTATTCTTAGTTTTACATGATTTCACTTGCTACCGAATGCGATTCGATTGCAGTTGCAAAGTTAAGGAGATTTTTCAAACATTGACATCATGTGTAGGTTACGAGTAGATAAATATCAGGTTTATTAAGTTCATAGCCCACTAATAATCAAGACATCAAAGACATTAATACTTTTTAATAGAGTAGATGTTAAAAAGAAAAATAAATGTAGTATCTTTGCAGAAAATACAATTATAAGGCTTTCTTATAGCCTATCAGATAGTAACAATAACAATTAAATAGTTATGAAAGTAGTATTGTGGTTCTTAATGATGTTTATGCCATTACTGGCAAATGCTTCTTCCTTAAACGAGGAACAGCTGTTCCATCGTTTAGACAGTTACATCGCTCAGCGAAGCAAGTTTACCCAAAGAAAAGAAGCGAAACTGCTAAGACTCAAAAAGCAACTATACATGACTTCCGACAAGCGCAGCCAACTTAGTCTCTATAACCAAATCTACAGGGAGTATTATACCTACCGTTACGACTCTGCCATGACATACGCCAAGAAGGGCTACCAGCTGGCAGTACAACTTCAGGATGATTATTTCATCAACCTGAATAAAATCAATCGTGCGGCAGTACTGTCAACAGGCGGTTTCTACAGCCAGGCAGAAGACTTAATGCTCACAATGGATGTGGAGAAAATGTCACCTAAGTTATTGCAATACTATTATTATACCTTGACTTGGGTATATAACTACTGGGAAACTTTCTGCAACAAGTCGGAGTTTCAAGAAGGATTGGCAGCCAAGAAACGTTTTTATTTAGGCAAGACTCTTGAGCATATCGGCAACAAGGAATCCGCTCTTTATTACTATCTGTCAGGAGAGTTTGAATATCTTAAGCAGCGTACAAGCAAAAAAACACTTCAGTTCTACATGAAGGCGCTTTCTGCCAGTCCCCTGAACAGCCGTGTGCATGCCTCATCGGCTTATTGCATAGCCCGCTTCTATTATGATACCGACCAAAAGGATTTATACGAAAAGTATATTGTAGAAGCAGCCATCTCAGACCAGATATGTCCCCTGAAGGAGAATCTGGCCCTTCAGGAACTTTCCACCTATCTATATCATAAGGATGCCTCCTATGCAAAGAGGGTTGCCAAATACATCTATTGCTCCATGGAGGATGCCCAATTCTACAACAACCGTCTCCGCATGGTTGAGATTTCCCGCATACTTCCCCTTATCACAGAAACGAACCATCAGGCAGAAGTACGCAAGAACCGCATCGTAACAGCCTCTCTCGTCATCGTGAGTATCCTGTCGCTAGGATTCCTTGCCATGGCTTTCTTTGCATTCAAGATGAACAAGCGTCTAGCCAAGAGCCGTAGGGAGATAAAAAGCCAAAATACACTCTTGGACGAACTGAACCAGAAGCTGCTCAACACCAATAAGCGAAGAGAGACCTATATGCATTTATTTATGGACATCAGTGCCGTATATATCAAGAAACTGGATGATTATCGCAAATTGGTAAGCCGCAAAATCAAGGCAAAGCAAACTGCCGATCTTCTGACTGCCACCAACAGCTACAAGCTGGCAGAAGAAGAGGCAGCTAACTTCAATATTCGCTTCGATAAGGCATTCATTGACTTGTATCCGAATTTCGTGGAAGAGTTCAACCAACTGCTGTTGCCAGAAAAACAGATAGTTCTCCCTGCCCCTAACAGTCTCACCAAGGAACTGCGTATCTATGCACTGATGCGACTGGGAATTACGGATGGACAGGAACTGGCCACCCTCCTGTTCTATTCTACCCAAACCATCTATAATTACAAGGCAGCCATCAGAAAGCGAGCCAAAGACCTCACCACTTTTGATGCAGCCATCAACCGACTATGCAATGTGATAGGCTAATAAATGGCAGAAAGTTGAGGAACAGCCCCAACTTTCTGCTATATTCTTTTGCACATGCAAGAAATAATCGTACGAATACAATTCTCTTGTGATACAACATCATCAACAATATATAAGAGAATAAGGAACGTTCTTCATAGAACTATCTTTTGACATTTAAAGATAAGCAAGAGGGCTGTGCAGACAAACTTAAAAAGAACAGAAGCAAGGCTAAAAGAAAATTTTTCCTTTAAATTTCTGGGTTTTATTTTGCTATTTCAAGAATTATCCTTATCTTTGCAGTTGGAATCGAATCACACTATTGTGAGGACTTCCATATTTTTGATGGTTAAATTAGCGTTTGCTATTCGGTCATGCAAATTGGAACGTAGGAAATTTCAAAAAGAGCATTAGAAACGACAGATAGTGAACGTCCGCTATATCGTGGGCGTTACTTGTTGTTCTAATCAGCTTTTCCTACGGCTGCAATTTGGACAAGTTTCGTCCACGTGTTTGTATCCGTAGGTTATGTAGAACGATGGCTTCGCAATCTATCCAGTCAACTAATTTAATAACATTAAAAGCTTAGCTATCGGCATAACGGGCAAATTTTATGAAAAAGTTACATTTTTCTCTTTTGGCGATTCTTTTCGCCTTGTTTGCAATGGTGTCCTTCACTGCTTGTTCTTCAGATGACGAAGACACGCCTTCCACAGAAGATGTCCAGACATACATCATTGGAATGTGGCAACCTACACATGTAACAGGCTATGACTGGGATGAAAATGACAAGCCTGCTAAAGTAGATAAGGACATAGACATTGATGATGCTATCTCTTTCGAATTCAAGCAAGGTAGCACTTTCAATGAGTATATTTGGACTGGAAACAAATGGAAAATAGAGTGTTCCGGAGAAGCCTATACTATCTCAGGCAACAAATTAACTACATACGAAGAAGATGGCATCAACGTTTTAGATGTTTATACCATCCAGAGTATTAATTCGACAACTATGGTTTTAAAATACAATCTGGATGGCAACGCCTCATATCCTAGTACTATCACATTCAAGAAGATTAAATAATCAAAAGATTGCATCATAAATGGCAGAAAGTTGAGTATGTACCTCAACTTTCTGCCATTTTCTTTTGCATATTCAAGAAATAGCTGTACCTTTGCCATTACATAAAAGTTGTAACACTAAAGATGTAATGGCGTATGAAACTAAGTAACAGGAAATTAGCAAATCCTTTCATCTACCAAGGTTATGAAAGTCCCGAGTATTTCTGCGACAGTGAAAATGTGCTTTAAACGTGCGGAATGTGCTTAAAAAAGACACATTCCGCACGTTTAAAGCACATTTTCTTAGATATCGCTTCATATTTGGGCTATTCCGCATACTCTTTTCTTTACTTTTTATAGCAACAAACGTTAAAAATATACTTTAAACGTGCGGAATGTATCTAAAAAAGATAGATTCCGCACGTTATCTCACTATTTTTTCGTATATTTGCCCCAGAAATATAACTATTTGAACTATGTTAATAGGTAGAAAAGAAGAACTGAAGACACTTCATCAAGCATTGATTGCAGATGAGTCGAAGTTTGTTGCCATATATGGGCGCAGACGAGTGGGAAAGACTTTCCTGGTAAGGGAGGCCTTCAACAATGACTTTGCCTTTTATCATACAGGATTGGCAAATGAGACCAATCGCATACAATTGGCAGAGTTCAACCGTTCACTCACATCATATAGCAAACAGAAACAGTCGAAGTTAAAAGATTGGTATGATGCTTTTGACAGGTTGGGGCAACTGTTGGCACAATCTACTATCCCCAAGAAAGTAGTGTTCATCGACGAGATGCCATGGATGGATTCTCCACGTTCCAATTTTCTTTCGGCTTTGGAACATTTCTGGAATGGATGGGCTTCCGCCCGCAAGGATATTCTCCTCATCGTTTGCGGCAGTGCTACCTCATGGATTATCAATAAGGTGATTAAAAATCATGGTGGATTGCACAACCGAGTGTCTGTCCGTATTCATCTGAAACCGTTTTGCTTAAGGGAATGCGAACTCTATTCCGAAGAAATGGGACTGCGCTTTAATCGCCGACAGGTTTTGGAAGGCTATATGATCATGGGAGGTGTTCCGTTTTATTGGTCTCAACTGAAACCGGGAATGAGTCTGGCACAGAACATCAACCAGTTATTTTTCTCAGAAGATGGCAATCTTCGTCACGAGTTTGATGACTTATACGACTCTTTGTTCAAACAGCCTAAGCCTTATCTCTCGATAGTAGATGCTTTGGCAACCAAGAAAGTCGGAATGACCCGAACAGAAATCTTACAAGCAACCAAGTTGACCGACAATGGCAAGTTGACGGAATACTTAGAGAACTTGGAATACTGCGGATTTATCCGAAAATACAATTGCATCGGAATGAAAGCTAAGAATGCCTTGTTCCAGTTAATGGACAATTACACCTTATTTTATTATAAGTTTATCAAGGACAGCTATATCAATGACGCACAATATTGGACCAAGATTACCGGCAAACCCGAGTACAACACGTGGTGCGGTTTGGCTTTTGAACGAGTATGCCTACAGCATGTGGAGCAGATCAAGGCAAAGCTTGGCATTCAAGGCGTTATCACCACGGTTTATTCTTGGAGTGTAACTGGGAGCAAGGAAAAGCCGGGAGCACAGATTGACTTGCTGATAGACAGGAACGATGATGTCATCAATCTCTGTGAAATCAAATACTCCAAGGCTCTATTTCAGATAACTCACACGATAGATGAAAATTTACAAAACAAGCGAGAGCGCTTCATCCAAGAGACTGGTACCGAAAAAGCCGTGCATCTTACAATGATTACGACCATGGGATTATCCGACAATCCTTATGCCTGGGATGTTCAGTCGGTAGTAACAATGGATGACTTGTTTGTTCTCTAAGCGTCCTAACTATATTAAGTTGGAGGAGATGGCAACAGAATCTGTTCTGAAAGCATTCTGCAAGGCATTAAAGATAAAACTCGTAAAAGAGCGCCTCCCTTTACGTGATTTGAACTATGCTTGGGAATATCTCCACAACTATACGATGGATATGTAGATACCATACTGCTTAAACTAGCCAGAGAATATGGTTGCTTAAGTAAGAGAATATGATTGTTTAAGCTTACGGACACTGAATCTCAGGTTAACGGAGATAGTTTCTCGGGGTAGCGGAGACTGTTTCTTGGGTAAGAGAATACTGCTTCTCGGAGTTTGCCACTAGGCTCAGCAGCTCTGCTGAGCCTAGTCAGCAGGTCTGCCGACTGCAGTCAGCACATCTGCTGACTATAGTGACAACACCTTATAGTTGTACAATAACACACCTTATAGTTGTACAACTTTACACCTTATAGTTGTACAACTTTACACCTCCTAGTTGTACAACCTTATACACTATAGTTGTACAACTACAAACTCTGATACAGAGATACTACTTTCTTCTGGAAATACAATTATTATCTGCAACTTTTTATCGAAAAAAGTGAAGAGAAAGATTGCTTTTTCGATATAAAATCGTATCTTTCAAGAAGTTCTACCTGAAATTCAAAGAGTTAACAATTCTTCAGACACTGTCTGAAGAATTCAAAAAGCAAAAACAGCAGACACTGTCTGCTGAATCTTCTTTGCTACCCCAAAAAGGTCAGGCGCTGCCTGACCTTTTTTAATATCATTTTCCGTATAACTATCCATTTATCTATAAAATCATTACTTTTTCTTGCATAAAGTTTGCAATTTCCGATATTTATACTTACCTTTGCCGTTGTTAAGAGGAAACTCGTAACACATTACAAAATATCTTATCATAAAAATAAGAAAGGAAATAGCGAATGGAACTGAAAGAGACTTTCCAAAAAGTGAAGGCAGCCAGCAAAACACTTGGTTTGCTAACTGATGAACAACGTAATGAAATCCTGCAGGCGGTGGCTGACGCTATCATCGCAGAGACTCCAGCGCTCTTGAAAGCAAATGCGGAGGACTTGGCGAAGATGGACAAAACAAACCCACTCTACGATCGATTGCAACTCACCGAGCAGCGACTCCAGGATATTGCTTCGGATATGAGACACGTAAGTACCCTGCCCTCACCGCTCGGAAGAGTTCTCAAAGACAAAACACTCGAAAATGGTTTGCATCTGCAGCGAGTTGCCGTTCCATTCGGAGTTATCGGCATGATTTATGAAGCCCGTCCTAATGTGACTTACGATGTTTTCTCACTCTGTTTCAAGAGTGGAAATGCGTGCGTACTGAAAGGTGGAAAGGATGCAAACGCCTCAAACTCAGCGGGTGTCGAACTTATCCACAAGGTGTTGATAACTTTTGGTATTGATCCGAATGTTGTTACACTGCTCCCTGCTACCCATGAAGCTACCGGCGAAATGCTGAATGCCGTGGGCTATATCGACCTCTGCATTCCTCGTGGAGGAAAGAAGCTCATCAACTTCGTCCGTGATACTGCCAAAGTTCCGGTTATCGAAACCGGAGCCGGCGTGGTACATTGTTACTTCGACAAGGATGGAGACCTGGAGATGGGCAAGCGCATCATCACCAATGCCAAATGCAGAAGAGTGAGCGTATGCAATGCGCTCGACTGTCTGCTGATTCACGAAAGCAGATTAAGCGACCTCTCTGCCCTCTGTAAAGGACTCGCCGAGAAGCAAACCAAGATTCATGCTGATGCCAAGGCTTACGAAGCTTTAAAGGGTCACTATCCTGACACCTTATTATATAAGGCAGAAGAAAGCGAAGCGAAGATGAAAGAGGCTGATGCCAACGTAAAGAGTATCTGGAACACCGAATGGCTCAGCATGCAGATGGGTATCAAGACCGTGGCTTCAGAAGATGAAGCACTCTACCATATCGCCACTTACGGAAGCGGACATAGCGAGAGCATTGTTTCCAACAATGAAACTGCCCAGAAGAAGTTCCAGGCAATGGTAGATGCAGCCTGCGTTTATGTGAATGCTCCAACCAGTTTCACCGATGGCGCACAGTTCGGATTGGGCGCAGAGATTGGCATCAGTACCCAAAAGCTTGGAGCACGCGGACCTATGGCACTTGAAGAGATTACCACCTACAAGTGGTTGATTACAGGTCAGGGACAGACAAGAGCCTAACAAGACCCGCTCCGTACCTGCTCCGTACCCTCTCCGTACCAAGTCTTAGTTTCTGCCATGTTTGCAAGGTTTGCATGCAAACTCTGCAAACATCAAGATTCAAGAAGAAAGATTCAAGAGCAATATATATTAGAAATAACAAACAAAAAAACGAAATAACAATGAAGACATTCTTTAATGTTGAAGACCTTGGCGACCTGAAAGCAGCGCTCGCCG
>OGJX01001123.1_pt1 | contig 18145 bp, 13 predicted proteins | sample 1572381 | NCBI WGS metagenome assembly OGJX01 (sample SAMEA2582085, study PRJEB24529) | metagenome | biome: Human gut stool | place: China | collected 2011
GAACCGCCGTACACGGTTTTGCAGACCGCTGACTAAGCCACTCATCCAAGGAACCATAACTTCAACACAAAACAACTACTTTTGTTTTGCGAGTGCAAAGAAAGAGAATAATATTGGAATTACCAAACTTTTCCTTTCTTTTTTATTTTTCCCTCCGAATATTATAGAAGTAGAGAAAATGAGCTTACCTTTGCCTATCAAATAGATAAATAACGAAAAAATGACTTATACAGAAACTGTAATACCGGGCGTATGGATCATTGAGCCAAAGGTATTGAAAGATGCGCGCGGATACTTTATGGAAGCTTTTAAGCAAGCGGAATTCGAGGCGCATATCGGAAAAATCCAGTTCGTGCAAGACAACGAATCTTGCTCCTCTAAAGGCGTATTACGAGGATTACACTATCAGCTAGCGCCCTATTCTCAATCTAAATTAGTCAGGGTGATCAAAGGACGGGTATTGGATGTAGCCGTAGATGTACGTGAAGGCTCGCCCACATTCGGCAAATATGTAGCTGTAGAGTTATCGGACGAGAATAAACGCCAGTTATTCATTCCACAGGGATTCGCCCACGGATTCCATGTATTAAGTGACGAGGCTATCTTTACCTATAAAGTAGATAATCCATATACTCCGACACATGAACGGGGAATCCGCTATGACGATCCCACGGTCCATGTAGATTGGAGCATCACAGATCCGGAATCGATCAACCTATCCGAGAAAGACACCAAGGCTCCATCGCTGAAAGACGCTGAGCTTAATTTCAAATACTAAACACTGTACAGATATGAAAACTTACCTAGTTACCGGTGCCGCCGGTTTTATCGGTGCCAATTTTATCAAACATATGCTGGCGAAATATGACGATATCAAGATCGTTGTCCTAGACTTGCTGACTTACGCAGGTAATTTAGGCACCATCGCCGAGGATATCGATGGAGTACGTTGCGAGTTCGTGAAAGGCGATATTTGCGACCGTGCCTTGGCCAACCAGCTATTCGAGAAATACAACTTCGATTATGTCGTGAACTTCGCCGCTGAAAGTCATGTAGACCGAAGCATCGAAAATCCCCAGCTATTCCTGCAAACCAACATCCTCGGTACACAAAACCTATTGGACGCCGCACGAAAAGCATGGGTTACCGGTAAGGCCGAGACAGGTTATCCGGTATGGCGTGAAGGTGTACGTTTCCATCAAGTCTCTACCGATGAGGTCTATGGAAGCCTAGGTGCCGAAGGGTATTTCCACGAGACCACGCCTTTAGATCCCCGAAGCCCGTACAGCGCCTCCAAGACAAGCGCGGACTTATTCGTAAAGGCTTATCACGAGACATATAAGATGCCGGTATCTATTACCCGTTGTTCCAACAACTACGGACCTTACCATTTCCCGGAAAAATTGATTCCCTTAATCATAAAGAACATATTGGAAGGTAAATCCCTACCTGTATATGGTGACGGCACAAACGTACGCGACTGGTTATATGTAGAGGATCATTGCAAGGCGATCGACGCCGTAATCCACCACGGGCGTGTGGGAGAGGTTTACAACGTAGGCGGTCATAACGAGAAGCAGAACATCGAGATCGTGAAACTCACGATCCGGACGATCCATCAACTAATGACCGAACAACCGGAATATCGCCAAGTATTAAAGAAAAAAGAGATCGGTGCCAATGGACAAATCTCTATCGACTGGATCAACGACAGTTTGATTACATTCGTAAAAGACCGTCTGGGCCATGATCAACGATACGCCATCGACCCGACGAAGATTACCAACGAATTAGGCTGGACACCAGAGACCTGCTTCGAGGTCGGTATCGTAAAAACCATCCGTTGGTATCTTGAGAACCAAAAATGGGTAGAGGATATCACCGGTGGAGATTACATGAAATATTACGAGCAAATGTATGGATCACGTTGATTCCTCAACGTGACCGTGTGTATGTGGATGAATCTCAGAGAGGCTGTTTCCTAATTCGGGAGCGGCCTCTCTTATTTGTTTCCGGATCGTCTCGCGTATCTCCTCACGCACATTCCTGCGGGTACTATCCAGTTCCGCTTGCTTGGCAGGTTTCAAGAAATCTTTATATTTACATTTCACTATCTTGAACTTGAAATCATCCAGATTCCCTTTTATATCGATACCCAACTTAAACGGTACCGGCGATTTTAAAACCGAGAGATGGTAATCGAACGTCATATCCAAATTATGCGTTCCTCCTACGGCTACTTTATACCGGTCCATCTCCACCAAGAATGGGAATACCTCGATCTTGTTATCATGGATCGCTAAATCTACCGCTATACTATCGATCATATTCCGTTTTTTATTCTTGAACATCAGCGTCTTCGATATCTCGGTAAATGTCTCACCATCCAGCAGCACCATATTCTTTCCGCTCAGGTAGCAAGAGGCATTTACAGACGGCAGCAACACGGACATCGTAGAATCCGCCTTGCAAGTCGCCGTCATCTGGCAATCTACCATGCCTTCGAACGAACGAAGCATAGGTACCAATGTATCGATATCCGGGAACAAACTGATTAACCGTTCCACTAAAATATCATTTAAGGACAACTCAAATCCCATAGTCGCCTCTTGATCTGTTTTGGTCGTATAAATCATCGTCAAATCTCCGGAACCGATATTCGAACTCATACATAAATCGCTCAGATTGATACTTTGATCCCGGATTACAACCTCACCTTTCACATCCTCCAACTTCAGATCCTTAAAATCTATTTTTTTAGCATTTGTATGAAGCGTCAGATCCAAGAATTTCGGAACGACAAATAGTTGAGAGATCGAATCCGTAGCGACACTATCCACGGTATTCGCTAATAGATGATCCGTCTCCAGTACGGAGATACTGTCTTCCGAGAAGGCCCTAACCGAGTTGGATGCCAATTGATCAGAAAACTGCAAACCTTTACCTATAGCTAGCATCAACTGGTTACAATCGATCAGATCGGATTCCAACTCGAAATTCGCTTTCAGCTTTCCTCCCCGTAGCATGGCCCGCCGGATGCCGCTAAGCTCTCCGCTCAAAGTAAGATCGCTCTTTCCTAAATGCAGGCGGGCACCACTCAACGTCATATTGTTAGTATTGAAATTCACGCTTGTCTCATCAATATACATCGGAATGGGGAATAAGCGGCTAAAGCCCCTCAATTGCTTAAACCTCACTTGTCCCCGAGCCTCCCATTGGCGTAAGACACTGTTTGAGGAAGCGACCGAATCCACTTGCGACCGCTGTCTATTCGCCCTTCGGGTGGTCTGCGTGCGCCTGCGCAAGGTATCACCGGCGGCGATACGGCGTTCACGTTGTTGACGAATCGCTTGCCGATAAGGTAATGCTTCCAAAGAGAACTGGCTTTCCGTCAGAACCATACCCGTCCGTAAAGGGATAAGAATATATTTTAAGGTGTCCACCGAGATCGTAGCTCCCGCCATAGGGATCCGCTTATCTGTAGAAGAAGCCTTGATGCCCCCTTTCAACACGGTCTTACCGGCCACCATCCAGGTAGAATCCGGCAACTTGGTGCGCAAATGATCAAATTCCAACCCTGCAGTCATAGGGATAACAGCCGTTGTATCAATAACCGGCGTCGTATTGGCTACCATCTTCAATCCACCGATATTCGTACTGATCTCATCCTTATACTTTATATTCAAGGTATCCACCGATAGATTAGCGCTCAACAATCCTTTCGCATTCAGATATTTACTTTCATTTTCCGTAGATCCTACAAACAGATTCGCCCCAGCGATATACATATCCACGCCTAACGGCTTACTAAACGCCTTGAAGCGATCAACCGTCAAATTGCCGGATGATTTGACCTTGGCGAAGCGGCTATTCACGATATCATCCACCTTAAACACCGTAGATAAATCAGCCATCACGGTACCCTCCAGCAGCAGTGTGTCGGGATTCAAGAACTCTTTAGCCAAACGGGTAAAATCGACCTGCCCTTTCATCTCCGCCCGAATCGCGGGATTCCTCCAGATATCCCTAACCTCGCCACTCATGGTCAGCGAGGTATTCAACCCGATCAATGTCAGCTCCTCCAAAGAGACATACGAAGAATCCGGGTAAGCGCCATTCAAATGTAAATCCACGTCCATGCGCAAGGTATCAATCCCCTGTTCAATACCTTTTACATGATAAGAACCATCCTCTATCTTGCAGCATAAGTTCACGGTCGGAACGATACTATCCCCTAATTCTCCACGGATATCCCCTTCCAAAATAATACGTCCCTCAGCAAGTGTTTTATCCCGATCCTTAAAATATTCATCCGGAATAAAATGTAAGAGATCATTCATATCGGAAACCTTCAACCCGAAAGTCATATCGATCCGTGACGGATTATCCTCGGTAGCCGGCACCATAAAGCCATCCGCCGTAAAAGGCAGGTTATTCACCAGCAACTCCGCGTCCCTCAACCCAATCCGGTGAAGTCCGTCAGCCAACAACAAACGTCCCTTGAAGCGTAACGCTAACTTATTCGCCAAAGAATAAGACGGGCTACGGAATACGATCGAGGAAGAACCGGTCTCCACATCCAACTTATTTCCTCGTTGGGTCAAAAGGCCGTCTATATGTAAAAAGAAACCATCGATCGCCGTATATAAATCCTGCTGCCGGTCATCATAGACAAAATGCCCATTCGTAATATGCACTTGCTGCAAATCTATTTTAGGCAATGGAGATGACGATGATTCATCTACCGAATCCATCTCACTTTGATAAATCTCCCAATTCGCCTTTCCCTCCTCATTCACATAACCATAAAAACGGATACTATCCATGATAACCCGAGGAATCGTCACTTTCCCGCTAAACAGATAATCCGTAGGGTTAAATACGACGATCGCTTTTTTGAAAGACAGCAAAGAATCCGAAGGAATCATCAAATCCTCCTGATGTTCTATAGAATCCTCAGCCTGATGTGAGATCAAACGCCCATTTGTCAACTTCACTCCCAGATAAGGATACGTCTCGAAATAAGTCAACTCCACCCGCTCACATTCCAAGTGCGCCTCTATGAATTCGTTTGTTTTTTCTACGACCAGCGGTGTCAGCTTCTCCGGAGGTAAGACCGCCCATTTCAGTATACCAACCCCGATCAAGGGAAGTATGAAAAAGATCCCGACCAACGCAGACACAACAACCAGCAATATCTTTCTTATTCGTACCATACTCATTCCTTCATCTTATCACAAACAACACTAATTAAATTGTATGAGCAAAAATACGAAATACTATCCCAAAGACAACGCTTATATCATAAAAAAAGGCCCCCCGCAATGAGAGACCTTCTTTTTACATCTTATTTATTTTTCTACAATTTATTTATCCAGAACCTCGTATTTAGAATGCTGGCTCTTGAACTCAGGAACAATCTCCTTCATCCGCTTCACGATCTGCATATCCCCCTCCACGGCACACGCCTGCACCAAGGCATCGATCCGCAGATTGGCGTCAGCGTAGTCATACGCACGGACTTGGGCGATCTTGATTTTCGGATGAAAAGTAGGCTTGGTAGTCTCCTCCTCATTGAGTACCTCCTCATACAACTTCTCCCCGTCCCGCAATCCCGTGAACCGGATCTCGATTCCCTTCACGCCGCTCAGACGGATCATACGCTCAGCCAGATCCACGATCCGTACAGGTTTACCCATATCGAACACGAAGATCTCGCCCCCATTACCCATCGTACCGGCCTCAAGGACTAGCTTACAAGCCTCCGGTATCAACATGAAGAAACGAATGATATCCTTGTGCGTCACCGTCACCGGACCGCCCCGCTTGATCTGCTCCTTGAATAACGGGATCACGGAACCGTTCGATCCCAGCACATTACCGAAACGAGTCGTCACGAATTGCGTACGCCCCCTCACCTTCCCATCCTTGATGGCTTGATCCAAGCTCTGCACGTAGATCTCGCAAATACGTTTCGAGCAGCCCATCACGTTCGTGGGATTCACCGCCTTGTCAGTCGATACCATCACGAACTTCCTCGTACCGTATTTCACCGACAAGTCTGCGATCACCCGGGTACCGTCCACGTTGTTGCGGACACTCTCCTCCGGATTATCCTCCATCATAGGTACATGCTTGTAAGCCGCGGCATGAAACACGTAATCCGGACGATGCTCCTCGAACAATTCCTCCATGCGTTCACGTACACAAATATCGCTCACAACCGTATAGGATTCTATATTCGACCACCCACGAGCCATCATCAAGCGGACATCGTGCAAGGGAGTCTCCGCCTGATCTATCAAGACCATACGTTCCGGGGCGAACTGGGCTACCTGCCGCACGATCTCGCTGCCGATACTCCCGGCGGCTCCTGTTATCAGAATCCGCTTACCGGTAAGCTGCTTCCTCACCGCCTCCAAGTCTATCTCGATCTTATCACGGGGCAGCAAGTCCTCTATATTCACCTCCCGCAGCTGGGTATGGTTCAAGTCGCTCTTCCCGTCCCACTCTTGGGCGGCAGGAGTCATATAGATCTTTATATTCGCCTTGATCAGCCTGTCCACCATCTCCTGATTATTCCGGATCGCCTCAACTTTCAATGGAGACACCAGCAAGACATCGGCTTGCTGCCTTCTCATCACACCAATCAAATCCTCGTTATTCGGATAAACCTTGACTCCCATTAAATATCGATACTCTATCTCCGCTATGTCCGAGATAAAACCCGCCAGCACAAACCGGGCCGGATCCTGATTCTGGATACTCTTCGCCAAACTCACCCCACCTTGCTTCACGCCATAGATAAACGCACGCTCCGCCTTAGCCACCCGGAAAGTACTCACATAAAAGAATTTAACGAACACACGCATCATCCACATCAAGCTCATAGCCAACAACGCGGAGAGGATCAGATCCCGTTTACGGATATACATCAAATAAGGAGAGAAATCGGTCAGTGCCTGAAACACGACCACACAAATCAAGCCAAACAAGACGGCGAACCCCACCTTTTGCAAGTCCACGAAAGAGGAATAACGTATAATCCCCGAATAGGTATGGAACAGGCGAAAGCCTACCAGATAAGGAATCAGGCATACCAACAGCGTGACCAATAGATGTCCTAAGATATCCAAGGTCGACAACACACCATTATTCAAGGCATACACCAATAAGCCGGAAAATAAGATCAAGCAGCAATCCAGCAAGATAATACCCCAATAGGGTAAAGATTTCTTGGAAAAGTACCAGGTAGATAGTCGAGAAAAAGGGTTCATGATAATTATAGTATATTCTTCTTTATACAATCCACGATATAGGCCACATCCTCATCTGTCACATACGGGCCAGAAGGCAGGCACAACCCAACCTTAAACAAAGATTCGCTCACCCCATTCACGTAAGCCGGGCAATCTTTATAGACAGGTTGCTTATGCATCGGTTTCCATACGGGGCGAGCCTCCACGCCCGCTCGATCCAACGCTATACGCATAGCCTCCACATTATCATTTGGCTGGCAGTCCGTTGTAGCCGTCCCAGCAGCGTGAATCACACCGGCGGCACCTCCTACGGCACCTGTTATCACCTGTTGGTAGGCATTCTCCTGCCCCCTCACTTTCAAATGCTCATCCAGCGTGATCGTACTTAGCCAAAAGTTACTGTCATAGTCACCCCCTTCCGGTTGCCGATGTACTGCGATACCCTCCACATCCGCAAGCAATTCCTCATAAAGAGCCTGCACGTGCTTATGATGAGCGATGTGATCATCGGCCACCGTCATCTGTCCCCGGCCAATACCCGCACAAATATTACTCATCCGATAATTATATCCGATCTCCTCATGCTGATAATAAGGATAACTCTCCCGCGCTTGCGTGGCATACCACATCACTCGCTGCCATTGCTCAGCGTCCGGACAAATCAGAGCACCACCACCCGAGGTCGTGATCATCTTGTTACCATTGAACGATAATACGCCATAACGCCCGAAGGTACCCAATGCCTGTCCCTTGTATTTAGAACCAAAGCCCTCCGCGGCATCCTCTATTACCGGAATATCATACCGATTAGCCACCTCCATAATTCGGTCGCAGTCATACGGCATACCATAAAGCGCCACCGGAATAATTGCTTTCGGTTTCTTACCCGTCTTACTGATACGATCCTTTATGGCCTCTTCCAATAGTTCCGGATCCATGTTCCATGTCTGCGGCTCACTGTCCACAAATACAGGTATAGCTCCCAAATAAGTGATCGGATGCGAGGAAGCACAGAAGGTAAAGCTCTGTACCAACACCTCATCACCCGGCTTCACACAACAGGCTATCAACGCTAAATGTACCGCTGCCGTACCCGCCGATAACACCACTACACGTTTATCCTCACCAACAAATTCCTCAAGATCCTTCTCGAATCCATTCACGTTGGGACCTAAAGGCACGACCCAATTCGTATCAAAGGCCTCTTTGATATACATTTGTTCTTTGCCGCTCATGTGGGCGAGGCAAAGGTAGATTGTACTTCTTTCCATAAAAAACACGATTTTGTTTACAAGAATTAGAAATCCACCTATACGCTTGAGTATAGGCATAAAAAGAGATCGCTCCGTATGAATTGCGAATCGACTATAACAAAAACAATACAATTATACTTTACTGAATATACTGTCCTTCAATCCTGTTATTGGAAATGTGCTTTACCTAATATCGATTCTTATTAACAGAGAAAAATACGACCCCTATTCTCAAAGTCCGTATGATTTCTTCATTTATTTTGAATACCACTTGAATAAACCTGTATCAAACTTTACAGGTGTTTCATGTCCTGGATATATAATATATCCTTCTAATGTTTTAAAGAAAGATTCTGATTTAATTTGTTCATCTATACTCGCACTTGGTAATTTAGTTACTGTCTTGATACCCGGTATAAGCGCATCACCTGTAAAAATCACATTATTGACGACCATACTAATAGAACCTTTAGAATGTCCAGGAGTTCTTAATATCATTATATTAAGGTTCCCACATGACATTAAATGTATATCCTTATCTATCACAACGTCAGCCTCTACAATCTCAAAAGCTTTTATATTATCATAAAAGACAGAGCAATTTCCTTTAGAACTTTGAATAGCATCACTACACTCATACGCACAAACCAATTTAATATAGGGATATCTTTTTCTTAAACCGTTAACTCCCCAACAATGATCAAAATGCTCATGTGTCAATATGATAAACTCAGGATTAAGCTTATTGTGCGATATGAAATTAAGCAGATCATCATTATTTTCACTTCCCGGATCAATAATAACACACGGTAAATTTGTACCTACACCATCATAGAGAATAAAGCAATTAGATGACACAGGGCTATTAACAAATCTCTTAACATTCATTAACCTGTAACATTTGCGGTTCTACCACCATCGACTGTGATTTGTTGACCAGTAATCCAGCTTGCCTTATCGGAGAGCAAGAACAAAACGGCATCACTAATATTGGTAACTGTTCCGAGACCTAAAGGATAAGTTGAAGCCATACGGTCAATTAATTCCTGATCTTGATACATACACTCAGTCATACGAGTACGAACTCCACCTGGTAATACAGAATTAATACGGACTTTTGGCGCAAATTCCATAGCAAGAGAACGCATCAAACCATCAAGGCCAGCTTTTGCAGAGCCATATACACTAAATGCCTTTGCTCCGAAATTACTAATGTTGCTTGAGATGAATACTGCACTCTTTAATGTTTTATCATTTTGTTTCTTACCAGTAAGAACTTTTGCTATAAGGGCAGCAGAAATAATATTGATATTAAATGACTCTTGAAGTATTTCCTTTTTGACAATTTTCAGAGGGTACATCTTCATAAATCCTGCACAATGAACAAAGTAGGTAACCTTTACATTCTTTTCCTTTAGTAACTGAGTAAGAGAGTCTTCAATATTATCCACATCCGATAAATCGTAATTCCAAATAATGTGATCACCTTCATGGCATTTAGTCTTAACAGTATTAAGCCGCTCTACGTCTCTTCCATTCAGAATTACATTGCAAGTGGATGAGATATTGATTGCTATTTCTTCTCCTATCCCTGAAGAAGAACCTGTAATTAATATATATTCTCTTTCCATAAATTTCTATTGGGCTGTAAAACCACCATCAATACTTATTGTAGCACCAGTAGTCCATTTAGACATATCGCTAAATAAGAATGCAATACCATTAGCAATATCTTCTGGAGTGCCAAGCCCAAGAGGATGCATTGCATCCAGTTTCTCCATATAATCATTGTCAAATCTGAAAATATTCTCTGCCATCATTTTTGATTTAACAAAACCTGGAGCAATACAATTAACTCTAATCTTTTTAGGAGCCAATTCCATAGCAAGAGCCTTTGTTATTCCAATAATCGCAGATTTTGTCATCGCATAGGCCACATTAGCAGCAGAACCAACAACTCCATAAACTGAAGAGATCATTACTATTGAACCCGATTCGCCAGCGTATACTTTTTTAGAATTAAACACTTTAGCTAATTCAATAGCCGCAAACTGATTAACTTTATAAAGAAGTTCTGCTTTTTCTTCTTTTACACCTTTTAAAGGCGTAATATAAGGAATACCAGCAATATGAGCGAAACCATTGATTAAACCGAATTCAGCTACGGCTCTCTCTATTGTTGGTTTTATAGATTTAATATCTGACAGATCTAATGGAAGTACATAATACTTATTTTCTAGCATTTCAGCAGTAACATTCAATCCTTGCTCATCGATGTCTACCAAAATAAGTTCTGCCCCCAATTTAGAAAGGACAATGCTAGTTTCTCGCCCCATCCCAGAAGCTGCTCCTGTAATCAGGTACTTTTTTCCTATTAATGATAATGGATTATACATAGTTAGAATTCAATTATGTTACAGAAATCTAAATTACCTATATTCATTAAAGCACTACTCCACGTAAGACCAACTCCGAAACCAGCCACACAAATAGATTTAGTTTCTGATTTAAGAGTTTCACCAAGATTAAATGTAATGTTCAGTGGAACAGTCACACTGCTTGAATTTCCGAAGTTTTCTACAATGTTAGCAGGCATTTTTTCATAAGGTATCTTAAGAGCATCTGCAACCTTATTAAGCATGAACTTATTTGGTTGATGGAACATAAAGAAATCTACATCCTCAACATTCTTTGACGTAAGTTCCATAAGGTGATTAATCATCGGTGGCACTTCGCGCTGGACAAAGTTAAACACCTGATCACCTTCCATTACAAGATTATCTAAAGATCTGAAATTACCGGCCTCGTCTTCAACCATCTTAGCAGTTTCCTCTGAATGAGGTAAACGAGCACCACCCGCAGGGATACGAAGAGCAAATACTCCTTTTCCATCCATATTCAAAGTTACATGAATTGGTATTGTATCATCTGATTTTTCAACAATAGTGATAGCTGCGGCATCTCCTATTAATGGGAAACTATTTCGATCTTGCTTTGACACCTTATGACTAAGCACATCCGCATTCAAAAGTATTACTTTATTGATACTCTCTTGCTCAAGCAGCATAAAAGCCTGAATCAAGCCTAACTCAAAGCCCGCACATCCCTGATTTATATCCATACAAACCATATCAGTCTTCATATCAAAATGACCTTGAATGACATTTGACGTTGGAGGCATGATATAGTCGGCGCTTTGAGATACAAACAACAAAGCATCAATACTATCTTTATTAAGAAAATTATTATCAAATAGATATTGCAGTCCATGCATACAGAAATCAGCGGATGTTTGATGGTCAAGAGCTATTCTGTGCTGTTTGTAACCCATTACAAGAGCCAACTTCTTTGACTTAGCAGGTGAGAAATTATAGTTTGCCATCTCTTCCTCAAAAGAAACAACCTTCTGAGGAACAATAGACAAAATACCTGTAATTTTTTTATTCTTAAAGAGTAAATCCATTATTCAACTCCGTTTTTCTTCAACAAAGCTATAATATTCTCAATAGAAGAAAAATTGTCCGGAAGAATATCCATACCATTAATAGAGATGCCAAAAGTCTCATCAAGAGAACTTACAAGGCTTACTACGTCAAATGAGTCCAACATACCTTCTTCTATGAAATTCACATCTTTTGTAAAATCAAACTCCGGACGAATTTCACTAAGGATTGCAGTAATTTTAGCTTTCATTTTATTGATATTTAATTTCTTTATTTATGTATCTACATCAAGTAGGTTCTCTGGTTTAAAGCCATAATGCCCATACCTAACTATAGTATTATCATTAGTTTGATTATATATTATCTAGCCTTCGGACACTGTATCGATTACAATTGCACCGTCAGACGTTAAAAGCACCCCTCCCTGTTCATATTTATTAATAAATTCAAGAACGATTTCTGATGGCGATGCAATATGTGCATTCCATATAATATGGTTGTTCAATCGGGCTCCATAGTATGGTCTCGAAACACCTTGTATTAATCGCATTACTTCAATTGTAGTTCTAGAGAGATCTATTTGACAATCTTCAATTTTAAGTTTACCATAGTATAAACCCTTTAAATGCGATTGCTTAATAGTTGGCGCTCCGGAAAGTATTTTATCGATTGCCTCAACCATAATGTATTCATAAATTTTTAGCCATTTTTTTTGTAAATCATAAACATAATCTGTCGGTAATAATTCAATTTCTTCTTGCAGTAATATCTCCAGTATCAGTTCCTTCATCCACATAATGAACTGTTACGCCAGTCTTTGATTCACCATTGATTATTGGCCAGTGCTGAGGAGCCATTCCTCTGTATTCAGGCAATAAAGATGGATGTAAATTTATGAATCCCATTGGAGGAATATCAAGTAATTGCTTTTTTATCAATCTCTCAAAATGAGAAATGACACATAACTGAGGATTTGCCTCCTTCAAAACAGAGGCTGTTTGATCAGAGTTAATTTTTTTAGTGCGATAAAACCGTATACCGTTCCTATTACAGATTAACTCCAACCTCTTATATACTACATTATCATAATATGGTGTTACAACTAGGCATATCTCATGACCAGCCTTAATAAGAGAATTTAAGATCACTGTACTAAATGAATCCTCTCCGAAAAACGCAATCCTCAATTTATTATCCATTTACTAAATTTTTATAGTACAACCGGTCAATCTTTCCATTCGTATTTCTATGTATTTCGTCTAAACGGCAGAATACCGATGGAATCATGTATTTAGGCAAAGAATCCGATAAGGTCTTTCTAAATACAGCTGGAGATATTTCCTCTGGATGCTCATAGTAAAGAGTAATCTCTTTTTTGGCATAGTTATATACTACGCAACCATTCTTAATCAACTTAAGCGTATTAATGATCACATGTTCGATTTCTCCTAACTCAATTCTATAACCCATGTGCTTAACCAAGCTGTCTTTTCTTCCTTTGAAAACAATCTCACCAAGGTCATTAATATAAACAACGTCACCTGTACGATAAATTGTTTCAGGATATGAATTGTTTAAAGGATTTTGAACGAAAGCTGCTGCTGTCTTCACTGGGTTATTGTAATATCCCATTGCTAGAGATGTTCCACGAACGCAAAGTTCGCCTTCTCTATTACTTTCAGTAATACGCTTATTATCTTCATCTAGGATGAGAATGTCTGTATTCTTATATGCAAATCCGATAGGAATGGGCTCTTCATCCTTGATTTTTCTTCTAACAATGTAGAAGACACAATCCAATGTAATTTCGATTGGACCATAAAGGTTAGCAAAGATTACATGTGGAAGAGATTCTCTCCAAATGTTGAACTGCTTAGTCGGGAATACTTCACCCGCAAACCAAACGATCTTCAAGTCAGGTAATTCAATTTGAGAAAGAAGCCCCATATTAGCGATATTCACCATGATAGTCGGTACCCAGAAAATATAAGTAACCTTCTTTTCTTGAAGAATTTTCAAGATAGCCGCAGGGAATGCGGAAAGACTATCTGGAATCAATACGATAGTACTTGACTTCGACATCAATAGACAAAGTTCATATACATAGATATCAAATACGGCTGGAGATAGGGAACCTAATATTTCATCGTTTGTAAGAGGAAAAGCCTCTTCAGAACGAACCATGAAGTCAAAAAAACTCTTATGATTAAGCACTACCCCTTTAGGAGTACCTGTTGAGCCTGAAGTATTAATAATACAATAAGGATCTGAATCAATTAAAGTCGAAAGACGTCTCATTATTGTATCATAGTTATATTCTAATGCATTACTGATCTCATCAAGATTAATAATAGCAACATCAGCCGATACAATCTTTTCAATAGTCTTAACATGTACCGCATCTGTAATCACAGCTTGAGGTTTGATTAGAGTAAGAATGTTCTGAATACGAGTAGCCGGAGTTTTGATGTCTAGGTTCATATATGGGTTACCGCTATATGTGATACCTAAGTTTACCCATACTGTCCTAATTGACTTTGGTAAGAATACAGCTACTGGCGAACAAGTGATATCCTTATTATTGACAAGCACTTGTGCCAAACGTAAAGCATTCTCTTTCAAGAGGCCAAAGGTAATTGATTGTTGACCTTCCCACACAGCGACCTTTTCACTATGTTTTGTGACGGTCTCTTCGAAACACTCAATAAGATTGATTTTTTTCATTAAAACAAAGAGTTATTTCAACATAGAGTTTACTTTATCGAAAAGATTTCCAACAGTTACACACGAACGAAGAACTTCTGCATTAATTTGCACTCCGTACTCTTCATCAACCATTGAAATAATTAGAAGACCTGTAAGAGAACTCCACTCTTCAAGATTTCTAAAATTAGTCTCTGTCGTGAACACTTCAGCATCTGTTTCATCGAACTGAGCCGCAAAATTCTCAATAAACCCTTTAAGTTCCATAATTTCAATAATTTAAAATTAATTAATACTATATCTGCTTCGCAGGATTACCAAATACAGTAATACCAGGCTTTAAATCTCTAAGAACCACACTTCCTACACCAATCGTAACATCATCACCTATCGTCCTATGAATAATAACTCTAGCACCAGGTTGAATCATAACCCTTAGCCCGATCCTTGAGCCGCCAGCAACAAATGCAAATGGGCTAAAATGGCTATAGCTACTTATATGAACATCATGACCAACAGAAGAATATCCATCAAATGTCACAAAATCTCCTACTGTAACATCTTGTCCGATTAGAGTATTTGGCATGTATCAGATTGATAAATTCCCCCCCCCTTTCAAGAATCATGTTCGTGCATTTTTCTTTAGTTTTAGGATTTCCTATAGCACATACAAAAGCGTCGTTTTCTTCAATCTCATAAGTGGATAATTTACCGATAATTTTAGGATAATTCGCATATCCATTTAAGGCCTCATTATTATCATCTAAAAAACCTTTAACAATAAAATCTGCTCCATTTTCAATACAAGCTAGTGCGATAGCATAACACTCTCTACCAAAACCACCAGCTCCAATTATTATAATATTCTTCATTTCTATTAATTATGTCCGTTAAAACCTTCCACAGTCGCTGATGTCGCAGAGTTGATATCCTCTCTAAATAATACTTTCTTTATAGTCAAGACTATAACTTTAAGGTCTATCACAAATGAGATATTATCAACATACCACACATCCAGCTCAAACTTCCTCGCCCACGAGATAGCATTACGACCATTCACTTGCGCCCAACCCGTAATACCCGGACGCACCTCATGGCGGCGTGCTTGCTCTTTGTTATACAAAGGAAGATATTGTATAAGTAACGGCCTCGGCCCAATCAACGCCATATCCCCTTTCAGCACGTTGATCAACTGGGGTAACTCGTCGAGAGAGGTGGAGCGGACAAGCTTACCTACTTTCGTAAGCCGAGCCGCATCGGACAGAAGATCGCCCTTGGAATCCCGCTCATCCGTCATCGTCTTGAACTTTATCACCCTAAAAATCTTACCGTCCTTACCCGGACGCTCTTGGAAGAAGAAGGCACCGGCGCCTTTGTTGGCGAAATGTAACCAAATGGCAATAAGTAAAAGGATCGGCCATAGGATAGCCAATGCAAGAAGTGATAAGGTGAAATCAATCACCCTCTTCCAGAAATGTTTATACATGATGAATTATTAAATAGGGTAACCGTACCAAAATTAATCTCTTAAAAATGACAATAAGCCTACTATTTAAAGGTCGTTATTTATAAATCAGTATATAATGAGAACACGTCTATCTGGAAACTGATTTCTATCCACAGTATTTTGAATTACTATTAATACTAATCGTACTGGGTCTTGTTCACTTTTGCTGATTTAACAATTTTGATAATACATTCATGGGAACCCGCTTTTAAGAAATACACAATATTTAGGACAGATCTAGGTGGATTAGCGACGCATTTAGTGGCAAAATACGAACACGGAGGTATTTGCTGTCGTACCGCAAGGTTCGCAGCAGCTCATCCCGAAGCCGCCGACTGGCTGGGGATATCAGAGTATACACTCATACTAGCCGGGGAAACCGGATGTGTATTGAAATATTTGTTGGCGTAGTGTCTCGGTGAGGCCTCAAAGTATTGGATGGGTCTCGTCGGGGCTATTTTTTGACATTTATGCTTCTTATCACAAGCACTTAAATCAAAATCGACTTCAAACTCACGACATAGCCGCTCTCAAATAATCGACAAAACATGATTGCGTTTACGGCACATATCCACTAAATGATCCATATAATGAAGTGAATGAACCTCCCTATCCAAATTTCAAGCATATTTAAATTTTCCAAACATACTCAACATCATACATCTTTCTTTTTTAAAGAAAAACAATACTAAAAGATACATAGAAGCACTTATAAATATTGAGATTATAGACCAAAGAAAAGATTCATATACACTCTGCATAATTAATATACAAATTATCATAAATACAGTTGCAATAAAAGGATTTAAAACATTTTTTATTGTATTTAAAGGTGTAATACCGCAAAGTATATTAGTAACAACAAGCATAGGAACTATTAAATCAAGCCGTACAAATGATCTCGCATAAACAAGTGCCCAAAAACCATATTTCACAGAAATTACACATATAGGGACCAGTACACACAAATCTACTAGCTGCATAATCAATGGCAAGTAAAATTTCCCCTTTGCCCGATAGACTTCACTATAGATACTCACAAAAAGAATCCTAACCACAGTTGTTATAGCCATAACACCTACAATATCAGCCGCTTCCATCCATGCGGATCCAAACAATATATTTGTTACAAAAGCACGATAGAAATATAAAATAGTCCCCAATGGCAGTAAAGCAAGTGCAAGTACATTCTGTGTATTTAAAAAAGTCTTATTAAACATCTCTTGATCATTTTGAAACCTTGACAATGCAGAAAACAGAACTGGTATCATTGCCGCTGTCACTATCGAAAAAAAAGAAAAAATCATAGATGAAGTGTTTTTATATAGTCCTAGATAATAATCTGACATATAATTAGCTATTAAGAACGAGTCAATCCATGCTGTTAACCAAATAGCAATTCCATCTAAAATAGTCCAAATTCCAAACTGTAACATATGGAATAAATATTGTTTAGAAAAAAACATAATTGGTAAAAATTTACCAACATAAAACAATAATAAAGATTGAATAAAAGATCCAATAATGCATCCTATTATCAATGCCCAATAACCAAATTCTAACAACGCAAGTGGTACCGTTATAAAGAGTGGCAATATCGAAGTAATAAATCGAACATAAAATAATTTTTTAAATTTAAGTTCTTTTTTTATCTTACAGCCTTGTATACCTATAATTCCATATAGAGGAATTGTCATGCCTGTAATTACAATAAGATATCCAAGTCCTTCATTTCCAACCAATCTAGCTATAGTTTGATTAAATATAACTAATACTCCCCATATGATAAATGAAAAAATAAGATTTGCCCAAAACGCAACGCTCATATATTCATATTCTTCTTTTATATTAGAAAAATTGTGCTGTATTAAAAATTTTTGAAAGCCAGATTCAACAAACACATCTGCAAAAGTTATTACCATTGTTATAGTGGCCATAATTCCAAATACATCTGGTGTAAAAATTCTTGCTAAAATCATA
>OGJX01001132.1_pt1 | contig 18018 bp, 13 predicted proteins | sample 1572381 | NCBI WGS metagenome assembly OGJX01 (sample SAMEA2582085, study PRJEB24529) | metagenome | biome: Human gut stool | place: China | collected 2011
CCGCTCCGAAATATGTATGATGTCCCAATCAGTTTGCTCGAAGAGCCATCCAAATCCCGAACGGGTCGCCCACGTGCGACCCCTACAAACTCTGTACTACAAACTATTTTCTAGCCACGGATCTTTTTAATTTGTTTTTCCAGTTCCGGCATGACTTCAAAGAGGTCGCCTACGATGCCGTAGTGAGCGAATTTGAAGATCGGTGCATCCGGATCTTTGTTGACGGCAATGATGAGGCCGGCGTCCTGGATGCCGAGTTTGTGCTGGATGGCGCCGGAAATGCCCAGGGCGATGTAAATCTTCGGAGCGATTTTCTTGCCTGTAATGCCGATCTGCCATTCATAGGGAGCCCATTCTTTGTCGACGAGGGGCTTGGATACGCCGAAGGCTGCGCCGATGCGCTGGGCAAAGGCCTGAACGGCTTTCATGCCGTCTTCGGTCTGGACGCCGCGGCCGGCACCGACGACGATATCGGCTGTCGTAATGGTCAGTTCTTCCGCTTCTTTTTCGACCGGTTCAAAGTTCGTCACTTTGACGGACGGAGCGGCACCGGCGAAGTCGACGCTTTCTTTGATGATTTCGCCTTTCCGGGCCGGGTCAGCCGGCGTGCCGTGGAAAATCCTGTCGCTGATGGTAGCCAGCTGGGGGCGCGTCGTCGTCTGGATCTTGACGAAGAGCTTGCCCGTATAAGCCGGACGGATCCAGGTCAGCGTATCGTCATCGCCTTCAAAGCGGACGTCCGTGCAGTCTGCGACCAGGCCGACGCCGAGCTGAGCCGACAGGCGGCCGCCGAGGTCACGGCCATCGGGCGAACCGCCGATGAGGATGACGCTGGGTTCATATTTTTCAGCCAAAGCGGCGATAGCTTTGGTGTACAAGACGGAATCGTAGGCAGCCAGGGCACTGTCTTCGACAGCGACGACGGCATCAGCGCCATAGGAAATGGCTTCCTGGCTGGCTTTGGCCGTATCGGCACCGGCGACGAAGGCGACGACCTGTTTGCCTTTGGCATCGGCCAGCTGACGGGCTTTGCCCAACAATTCGATGCTCAGCGGGCTCAGGGCACCGCCGGCGATTTCTATATATACGCAGATATTCTGTTTCAATTCCATAATTCAGCCCTCCTTACAGCAAGTTCTTGGCAGTCAGTTCTTTGACGAGATTAGCCGCAGCGTCTGCCGGCGTAGCGCCTTCGATCATGACGCCGACCGGATTCGGTTCCGGTGCGAAGAGTTCCGTGACTTTCGTCGCCGAACCAGATTTCCCGACACTTGCTGCATCGAGGCCCAGGTCTTCCACTTTCCAGACATCGAAGACGGCTTTCTTGGCAGCCATCTTGCCGCGGATCTTCGGAGAACGCGGCGTATTGCTCTTTTCCGTAACCGAGACGACAGCCGGGAGCTGAGCCTGTACCGTTTCAATGCCGTCGTGGTTTAGGCGCGTAGCCGTTACCGTCGTGCCGTCGACACTGACCGAATTGGCATAGGAAATGAGGGCCATACCCAAACGCTGGGCAATAGCCGGCGGGATCTGCCCCGTATCGCCATCCGTCGAGCGCTTGCCCGTGAAGACCAGGTCGGTACCGCCCAATTTTTCAATGGCCTTGGCCAATACCAGGCCTGTTGCCAGCGTATCGGAGCCAGCCATGCGTTCGTCCGAGACGAGGACACCTTTATCGGCACCGATAGCAATGCCATCACGCATCATTTCACCAGCCAGGGCGTTGCCCATGGTCAGGATCGTCACCGTACCACCGATGGCATCCTTGACGGCTACGGCCGCTTCGATGGCGTGTTTATCAACCGGGTTGAGCATCGACGGAGCGCCGACACGGACCAAGTTGTTGTCTTTGGCGATTTCAATATCCGAAATCGCAGGAACCTGCTTTACCAAAACTACAATATTCATAAGTAAGCCTCCTTTTTTCGTCTTCTTATGTCACCTATTATACTCCATACTCAACAATTTATCAACGGATAATTATTTTTATTTACAGAATCTATATCTAACGTATCTTCCCATTGACAGCCCTAGGCTATTCTTTTAAAATTAAATAGTATTAAACAGGTTAATCGTTTGATTTTCCAGCTAATCTTTATACTTTTAGGAGGTTTTTATCATGTCTGAATCCCATCTAGGAGGTTTTTATCATGTCTGAATCCCATCCGGAGCGGCGCCCTTATGATCCGCCCATGTCTCCGGACCAGAATTACGTTGAAATCAATGCTTATGTCGTCGGCTGGGGGCTGTTCTTCGCCGCCCTCTTCTCCCTGGCCGTCGGCTATCTCTGCCTGAAAATCGGCCAGACCGTCGATGCCTTTGCGCCCGTCTCCGTCCTGGCCATGGGCATGGCCGTCCTCTTCAAGCGCAAGAATGCCTTCCCGGAAACGGTCCACATCCAGGCCATCGCCAGTGCCGGGACCAACATCATCGGCGGCGTCATGTTCATCCTGCCGGCCCTGTTCATCTTGCAGCTCGACAGCCAGCTGACCTATACGGAAATGGTCATCCCCATCGTCCTCGGCGGCGTCCTGGGCGTCCTCCTGGCGACGACGTTCCGCCGCTACTTCTGTGAAGAAATGGATGCGGCTTACCCCTTCCCGTCCGGCCGGGCCGCTGCCGAAGTTCTCAGCTGCAACGGCGGTTCCAAGGCCCATGTCATGGTCTTCAGCGGTCTCCTGGCCATGGCCTATGACTTCGTCCTCAACACCCTGGGCTGGTGGCAGGAAGTACTGTCGACGCTGACCTTCTCCTGGGGCCAGGCCGCGGCGGCGAAATACAAGCTGGCTTTCAGCCTGGATAACGACGCCGCCCTCCTGGGCATCGGCTACTTCACGGGCCTGCGCTACGCGGCTATCATCGCAGCGGGCTCGTTCTTCTCGTGGTTCGTCTGCATCCCCGTCGTCTACTACCTCGGCGGCGAACACGTCATGACCCTCCACGACCAGGCCGTCCTCCTGGCCGATGCGCCGATCGACGCCGTCTTCTCGCAGTACGTCCGTCACATCGGCATCGGCATGCTGGCCATGGCCGGCATCATCGGCCTGGTCTCCATGTCCGGCGTCGTCGGCCGGGTCATCCGCCGGGCCGCTTCGGACCTGTTCACGTCGGGCCCGGCTTCGTCGGCCGGCCTCCTGCGGACCCAGCAGGACCTGCCCATGAGCCAGATTGTCACGGGAACCCTGGCCATGTGCGCCCTGTTCACGCTCTTCTTCCACGTCACCTGCTCGCAGAACATCACCCAGACCCTGCTGGCCGGGGCGATCATCCTCATCTTCTCGTTCCTCCTCTCCGTCGTCGGCATCAGCTCCATCGCCTTTACGGGGAACGAACCCGTTTCGGGCATGACCATCTTCATGATCATCGTCTCGGCCGTCTTCATGGGCAATGCCGGCATGAGCGGCAGCTCCGGCATCATCGCCATCCTGCTCATGGCCGCCTTCCTCTGCTCGACCCTGGCCGTAGCCGGCAACTTCATGTCGGAACTGAAAGTCGCCTACCTGACCGGGGCAACGCCGAAGAAGATGCAGCAGTGGCAGATCCTGTCCATCATCGTCTCCAGCTTCATCGCTGTCGGCGTCATCTTCCTCCTCGACCACGCCTACGGCTACACGGGACCGGGCGCCCTGGCAGCACCGCAGGCCAATGCCATGGCAGCCATCGTCAAACCCATGATGGACGGCGGTGCCGCTCCCTGGCCGCTGTACATGGCCGGCGCCTTCTTCGCCTTCCTCCTGTGGATGATGAAGGTCCCGCCCCTGGCCTTTGCCCTCGGCGCCTACCTGCCCATGGAAATCAACACGCCTGTCCTCATCGGCGGCCTCGTATCGTACTTCGTCTCCCACAGCAGCAAAGACGATGCCCTCAACGCCCTGCGCCTCAGTGAAGGCAGCACCGTCGCTTCGGGCTTCGTCGCCGGCGGCGCCATCGGCAGCCTCATCAGCGCCGTCCTGCACATCGGCGGCATCGACTGGTTCCTCAAAGACTGGGTCGTCACGCCGGGAGCCACCTACCTCGGCATCGTCGCCTACTTAGTCATGTGTGCCGTCATCTACACCGTAGCCTGCAAGGTCAAAAAAGTATAAATATTAAAAGGGCTTATCGCATGTGCGATAAGCCCTTTTTCTGCAAACTACAAACTAAAAACATTTTTGCTCAGAACATTTTGACTAAAAAGTTTCTGAGTAAAATTCTTCTGAGTGAAATAATAGGAGTATCCCATTCACCCGAATTGTGTACCCTATAATCAGATATTCTGGCCAGTAATTCTCTTTGAGCATCTTCAGGAAAACTTTTCCAGGAGCCATTTTCAAACCACTCTTCCAGAGATTCTGTATCCGCGCTTTTTATATCTTCTACGGTCATTATCAGACTTCATCCCCAGTCAGAATCGCATAGGCTTTCTTATACTTTTCCACCCGTCTTAAATCCTTGTCTGTTACGTTCGGCAGACGGGTTAAATCCATATTATTTCTTAAATCAGCCTTCTTGACAGCAGTCGCTAATGGATTACCAGATTTTTTAACTCCCCGTACATAGTCCAGATAGGGTACCTTATCATCATGGGTCAAAAGAGAAACGGCATCGGCTACCTCTTTTCCGAATAATGAAGAAAGAGTTTCCTTCGTCATCTCCGTATCCTCTAAGGTATCATGCAACATACCGACTACAGCATAGTCTTCTCCCAAAGGCAGTACAGCGTTAGAAACCGACGTTAAATGGCACATATAAGGTTTTCCCGCCTTATCAGTCATACCAGCGTGATATTTTTCAGCCACTTCAGCTGCTAAAGAAAGTTTTTCCCCCATTGCTACCAATCCTCTTTCCCTAATTCATGGAGAACGTCAATCTCATCTTCCTTATCCCAATCATCGGACATTCCTAATTCATATACTGGAGGACAATCTTCAAATTCCCATGTTTCCCAGTTATAGGCTCTATCATTATAGTGATCCGAAGCTCTAACCATGGCAATAATACCAGAAACGCCTCGCCTTACCCAAAAGCCCATTCTATTCATACGTATCACCTCACATATTCATTATAATATATTTAATTCTGGCTCCAATGGATCATCCGGATTAATGATATCAAATTTCAATACGGTCTATGCTAAAACTTATACTTTATCTTCCCCTTTTGCTACAGGGATATACACCTTTTTTAATGGGATGGCACGCTGGTATATTTCATCCAACCCTTCATAGTATTTCAAGACTAAATTCACTAGTTCTATCCCATTAATGCCTCTAATAATCGGATTAGCCTTCAAAAACTTTTTAGCACTTTTCGTGTAATCGGATAGGGAAACAAAAAGTCCATAATCGCCTGGCATCATGGCCCCTTTTAAAGATTGAATTGTCGTTTCTTTTATATCTCCATCTTGACTTTTTACTTGAACGGCGATACGTGGCGGCAATTCATCTTTATAGGCAATAATATCGATGCCGCTGTCACCCCCATGCGGGGAAACTGTCGTTCTGTATCCCATAGCATTGAGTAAGCTAGCTACAAAATTTTCTAAATCATACCCTTTAAATTGGCGGCTGATTTCTTTGAGCATATAATCCCGGGTATTATTCATGATATCTTCAGCCGTTACACCAACTGTTTCATCTTCTGTATCTTCTACCATCTTGGGCGAAAACTTTTTATCCAGACTACCTAAATATTCGTTGGCATAGTTTTTTATTGTAAAAAGAGTCATAAGAGAACCTACTTCATATAGAGCCCCCTGACTAAACGTCCTGCGCGGATAATGCTTTAGCCATTTCACCTTACGGATATTCGGATAAAGGGGTGCCAGTTCATCATACATATAATCGCTTTCAATAATTCCCAGATTAATCTTCCGATCTGCTTTTGATGGAAAAACGATATAATCCCCTTTTTTCATTTCTACAACAAACCGATACATAATCCCTGCCCAATTAGGAATAGCTCCCTTCTTAATATCAGGGTAAACTTCTTGGACTTTTTCCTTAAAATTTTCTCGTGTCGACCCGATTTTACTCAAATCGCCCATCTTTGTCCAACCAATACCAATGATACTTTTATCTAAAAATAAGCTGTCATCTTGGGAATGAATTCCCCAGACTACCGATTCTGTTTGATTTTCCATTTTTATCTCCCTTATTATCAATACTCTAATTAACAGAGGAATGCATTACTTATTTTAATCAAATTTATTTACTCGTCTTTTTTAAGCTGACTATTAATTCTCCTGCCACATTTGTAATAGTAAAGTTCTCATCAGTTAAGAACATTTCTCTTTTTATTTGATATCGAAAAGGAAACATGTAATTTTTTTCGCTTAATTCTCGTAGCGTGCAGTAACCTTTATTTTCTAAACATATTATAGTGGATATAAGAAATGATATTGCTTCAGGCTTGGTTACATCATGCCAGATAATTTTATACCTACCCGCTTTTTCAGTATGAAGGACACCAATATTTTTCATCGTTGCAATTATTTTATCAATTGAATGATAAAGAGTTGCACGTTCGCCCCATTCATCAAAGATTTTTTGTTTAATCTGAGCAAGTATAATTTCATTCTCAAACTCGGACAATTTACCAATTAATGAACATATGTCTACAAAAACTGGATACTCGGCTAATAGTAAACACCAATGACAAAGTAATGCGTTATCCGAATCCTTTTGAATCAGCGTCAGTGCCTCTGAACGCAATGGTGTTACAGATGTGTTATCATAGTACCAAACATGCATTAATATTTCACGAGTTTTTCGTATATTGATAGCGCTCTTTATTTCAAAGCTGAGGTATTCATTCAACCGGTTCTTGTATTCTGCTTCCGGCAGATTCTCAGATAACAACTCAACAGCCTTATTCAGCCAAGTCATCTTCAGATTTCTTGAAAGACCGACCATCTTACTCATTATTATCCACCGCCTTTATCCTGATAAATGGTACAATTGCTTCATCCAAGGTAATACCTCCATGTGTCATAACCTCCGTGCCTTTAGCATCAAAGGATTTTCCAATATTACAAATCAAATAGTCATATTGCTTGTTAAGAAAATATTTTGGATACTCAATTAAGTCGTACTGCGCAATCATTTTTTCTTTATCTGCAAATTTTTCCAGTACTACCATTCGCCGACTTTTCGTTTCTGTCTCAACGCCAAGCCTCATAAGCTTTCCTTGACCAGTACAAGGAGTGTTTCCATGATCTGCCGAAATGTAAACATCAAATCCCTTTGAAATAAGATTTTGCACCAATGCGGTCAGTTTGCCTGTCTTGGCTAAATATTCTATATCACGGTACATCCCTTGTCTGCCTTGTCGCTGTCCATGAACCAAATCATCTATATCATTAATGATAATACATCCGCAACGAATCAAAGCGCCAAAATCAGCATCATACCCACGGTGATACTTGATTTGCTCCTTCCTGAAGCCAAGTCTTATAGCACAATCTGTAAACTCTTTTTCTTCCTTGCTTGTGCTCCACGGATTCAATAGCTGGAGCGGAAATTTACCGGAAACAAGGCTCTGCCTCGAAAGAGATGTAATTGTCGGAATCATTGCATAAGCCGCCGAACGCTCATATTGGATACCGGTGAAGTAACGAGAAAATATTGTCCAATCAAATTCTGACATACCATCCATAACAATGATTACGTACTTTTCGCTGTAGCTCTGCATATACTCCATTGCACTCTTGACCAGTACTGGCGTATCTGATGCGATTTTTCCGGAAATTTTTCCAAATTCATTAAGAATAAACTGAAGAAATGGAGCATGAGCAAATTCTGCACTTACATCTATTCTGTATTCTGCGCAATAAACGTCCAGCTCCGCTTTCTTTTCAGCAATATGAATCCAGTCGCGATAGTTAGCAGCCACACTGGTCATGGACTCGATATTTTTCTGCAGCCCATGCACATATTCCGTTACATTACCTGGCCCATACACTACGCGATTAATGAAATCATTTGTTTTCTGGTAAGAAGAATTATCCGCGTAAAGCTTTTTATAAGCCATGCATAACAGGTCAAAGTTAAGGTTTTCTCTCTGTTGGATGCATTCTGCATTCAGTTTTGGGAAGAGATAGGTAAGCGAAACCCGGAACTGATACTGTCCACACAGCTTCCTAATATCGTAGGGAATATAAGCTCCCAACTTTGCCAAAATCAAATATTTACCTTGACCATACTTGAAACGCTCTTCCCATTCAATTCTGAAACTCAAATCATCTTCATAAAGAATGACTTGGAAACCATGGTTTTCAAACTCCTTCAAATAATTTGTTTTTTGTTCCAAACCGTCCTCATCGATTAGAAGCACATGCGTAGCATTTGAGGCATAGGTCTGTTCATATACATATTGTGGAAACATCTTTACACCTCCAATCTGACAAGTAGGCACAATCTGAATTCAGGATAAACCTGTTGTCCCTTCCTGTATCGCTCCTCTACAGTTCTTTTTTCTTTTTCCAACCGCAACATCCTTGAATGACGGATGTTGTCGATGCCTATATGTTCTGTGGCTTCCATTCGCAGCTTCAAAGCATACATATACTTGTCGTACCTTTCCTTGTTTCGCTTAAGCTGCCGATTCTTCAACTCAAGAAAAATATCATACGCATATTCTGAACTGAGTTTTTCGAGTCGCTGATATTCACTATCAGGTATGTTCGGCACCGATCTGACAAAAATTCTTGATGTTTCATCTAAGAAAACATCCATAATCCGCTGCCCGGCCATTGGCCTGAGTACAAAATCTTTATTCACAAACACCGGAATCATTCTCTGGTTTGACTCCGCATCTGTCACGGAGAGATTCCACAACATGAAGTAGCCTTCCTCGTTAGGAAAGTTTTGTATAGAAACAGACAGAATCGGAGAAAAACGATCCTGAATTACAGCCGCATTTAAATGCCGCGTAATGCTCTCATCATTGATGCTGATATCAAAGATGAGTTTCGAATCAATATGCTGCCATGCGTTGTAGTAAGCAAGCATCTTCCGGAGCGCCGAATCCACATCAAAATTTGATTCCTTGCCAACAAGTTGTGTCAGATCCTTATCTTCATGGAGAAGGCTCCTATATTTTTGCGCGTTTTTCAGCTCTTGTCTGAATTCGGATTCAACAGGATACAGATTTTCCGCTGACTTCCCGTGCGGTCTGCTAATAGAGCGCATGTAGACATTAGTAAAGTCTACTTCTGCGATTTCGCTGTCGAGAACATCGGAATACTTATCGACACCCATTTCCTTCAAGATAACGGAGAGCTTTTCTTCCAGAACTTCCCGGACGCGGTTTTCAATTGTATCGGTGACAATGAAGTTGAAAATCTGAACATCTCTTGTCTGGCCGATTCTGTCTACACGACCACAGCGCTGCTCGATTTTCATCGGATTCCATGGCAAATCGTAATTGATGATAATATTCGAAAACTGCAGGTTCAAGCCTTCTCCACCGGCATCAGTTGAAATAAAAATGTTCGTGTTATCGCGAAATTCCCGAAGCGCATCATTGCGCTCTTCAATACTCATGCGACCATTCAAAATTGTTACGGAATATCCCATCGAAACCAACAGCCTTTGTAGATATTCTTGTGTCGCTACGAATTCTGTAAAGATAATTATCTTCTGATTCCGGTCAGCGTTCAGCAGTGCATCTATCGTATTTTCAAGAGTTTCTACTTTGACATCTGGATGTTGAAATTCTGCCTGTTTTGCCGTCGTAATGATGCTTTCAAGCTCGCCGATTTCTTTCTCCATGTCAAGTGATATGGCCTGCAACGCATCTTCCACGCCATCCTCGATATCCAGCGCTGCCAGGTCCTGCTCGGTAAGAGAACCGAGTTTGGTATTCTGTGTTTTCAGAATTTCCAGCCTTCGTTCAAGGCTCTGGCGAATTGCTGCCGTACTGCTCGTGACCATACGCTGCATAATGATAAGCAGGAAAATCAAGCACATATTCTTTTTGCGGTTTCTGAGTGCTTTATTATATGTCTCTGAGACGTAAGACGTGACCAGCTCATAAAGCTGCCGCTGATAAGTATGTCGTTCATCCCACGTAAGCTCCACAAGATGTGTGACGCGATTTTTAAAGAGTAAATTGCCGTTATTATCAATGGCTTCACGCTTTTCAGTACGGATTAGGAAAGGAGCTACCTGCTCTTTGACTACGGATTTAGCATTTGGAAAAGCTTCTTTGTCCAACAAGCGAACAAGACGAAAAAAGGGTTCCGTTTTTCCATTATGAGGCGTTGCCGTCAAAAGTAATAAATAAGGGCTAGCTTCGGAAAGCAAATACCCCAGCTTATATCGTGCAACATCACTAGATGAACCTGCTACACGATGGGCTTCATCAATAATAATCAGATCCCAGCCACTGTTGATAATGGAATAAATCCGCTCCTGGTTATATTGTTCAACGCATTCCTCTGTCCATCCGGCGTGTTTCTCAATTGGTTTGATAGAATCCATGGGAGAGATGACCTGAGAATACTGACCGTATACATCATCGCTATCTGTCAATCTGCGAATGGTATCGTAATCCGACGGGAGAATCACCTGAAATTTTTCATGGAATTTCTCCTGCATTTCGGCAGACCATTGTGTAACAAGGCCGGTCGGGCAGACTACGAGTGTCCGCTTAACCAATCCTCTCGCTTTGAGTTCCTTGATGACCATGCCCGCCTCGATGGTTTTCCCGAGTCCCACTTCATCCGCTAAAATATAGCGGATATTGTTATTCGCCATCACGCGGTTCAAAACATGTAGCTGATGAGGCAGAGGAATAACACCACTGGCAAGGGAAGTAAGAAGCCCTCCTGCTGTTTCATTTTTTATTTTGGATAACAGAGTAACATAACGAAGATAATTCTCGTCGTAGGTGTTTGTACCGGATGACTCACTAAGATTATCTGCCATCACCTTATAGACGGTCCCAGTCGATGAATCGAATACGCGGTAAGACACATATCCCCATACATCTAGACGTTCCAGCACCTGCACGTTTATCCCCTTATCCTTGTCAAAGGCTAAATCGCCTGCCTTCAGCATACATTGCCACCTCCAAAGAGTGCAAGTATAAGTTTTTTACTGCACTCTGCTCAAACTGATATCGTAATACATCAGGAGTTTATCATCTTCCTGAATTGTTTTTTCCGGCAACCGTTCAGCTATATCGACAATAGCCTGATAATTCTTTTCTTTCCATAATCTGGAAAAGCCTGCACGAATTGCTTCGGAACGGAATAGCTTCAACTTACCTTTGCTGTTCATATATCCTTCAAACTCTTTCCAGAGATTCTTTTCCCGGAGTTTTGCAATATCTCCCTCTTTAGTTCTGTCCGGAATATACCAACGGCCTTTATCATCCTGAATAAAATTTTCTTCCAGCATAACAGACAGCTCTGGCATATTCTCATATCGGTCAACGGCTTTTACTTCCTGCATGAACTTCGGCTGCAGTTCTGCATACGTCTGTGGACCGCCATAGTTATCGCTGAGTTGTTGATATAGCCATGCGATAGCTGACTTCTCATTTGTTACAAACAAATCAAATTGAATCGGTTCTACATCCATCTTAATACGAGCTGTATCGTACTCATTTACCTGATCAGACAAGAAATACATGCCATCTCGCTTAATGAATTTTTCATCGAGCCCCTTATAAAAATCTGATGCATCAATCGGAATCGGAATACCGTTCATGATGTGATAAGCTACCATACGGTCGAAAAGCAAATAAGATTGCCGCTCGGCAATAATGTCCAACTTCCCATTACGGTCCGCGTCAATCGCCACTGGGAGATTCGAAAGATGCTGGCGGACGAAGGCCCATGCGGTTTCTTCAGTCCCTACTTTCTTTTTAAACTCTCGGCGAAATTTTTCTCTCGGCTTGTAGGCCGAAATAATCAAGTCTTGATCGACACATCCCGCAGCAGTAAATTGATTTATTGTCTTTTTTTCTTTATTCAACACGCGGACATCGGCTATTACAAATCCAGCTCTACCTAAAGATTCTTGAATGGCTGACCATATAGCATTTTTAGAATTGTGAAATTCAACTGTAATCCAACGTGAAGGTTTTAGTATTCTAAAAATTTCTTGAAAACAGCTTGTCATTAAGCTCTGATATTCAACAACGCGCTTCTTTTGTGCCTTATTAATAATGGCCTCTTCTCTATTGTTTGTGGAAATTTTAAGCCAACTTTCAGCCACATAATTCAGTTCTGAATACATGATATTTGCCCCAAAGGGTGGGTCAACAAATGTATAATCTATGCTATTGTCTGGAATATTAGATAGATCTGTAGTACTTTGTGTCGAAATACACACTTTCCCTTTCTTATAGTGAAGATTCGCAAGCTTTCTTAATTGAAAACGCAGTTGTCCAATAACATCGTTTTCAACAAACATATTTGGCAAATAATATGTTCCGGCTCTTGGGCCGACCAAGGCTCTACTTCCATGTTCTGGCATATACCGATTCAAGATAGTGAGTTTCGGAAGCGCACTGGTAAATAAAAACATTTTTTTATTGTCATCTTTAAGTCTTTCGTAAAACTCTGATAAGAAAAATAGGGTACGTGAAGGATATAATTCTTTTACATGAGTTATTCCAACACGAAATAGCCGTTCAGTCTCATCACCGTGAATCATCTCGTTTGTCGGATGCAATTTTAATTTAAGACCCTCAATCTCATTTAGTTTACGAAGATCATCCTCATCGGGCTCTTTCGTGTACCTTTTAGTTCCAACAGAATAATTAATAAGAACAGGTACATGTTCAGGAGTTTTAGTTGTCATTCCAAAATCAGTATCATACTTTACTCTATACTTTATTTCGAGCTTTGTTCGATCTGTTACAGCTCCACAGGACGTACATCTAATCTTTTTCTCTGTTGATTTCACATTATTAGCAATCATAGTATGGTAATAATTTAATTCCGCTCCACAATGTGGACAAAAATAAACGTTAGACCAAACTACATAATTAATACTTCCTAAAATCGGATTGCCCTCAATGTTCGTTTGAACTTTTCCATTCAATTTATGTACTGTTCGATAGTAGTTTCCATACTGTACTTCTACATCATTTATTATTTGGTTAAGTTCTTCGATGATTGTCTGATTATTAGGGTTATTGTAATTTGCTGAAATAAATGTGGCGTATGTAGAAAGATCTGAAATAATCACCGGTCTTAGGCCATCTGAATCATAGCTATCACCACATAATTGAGCTGCAACTCCAGTCATACCGCTACCACAAAATCCGTCAAATACTATATCCCCGGGTTTTGTATAATGCTTGATATAATGCTGAATAGCTTTCGGCGGAACCTTTGTATGATACCCATGTATATTGTAAATAAGGTCATGTTTATTTTCTTCGACATCATCTGAAAAAGGTTCACAATGATAGTTATCCGTCTCCTCGTCATACGGTTTCCCATTCTCCTCAATAAATTCTTTAACAAACGGATTCGGGCAGGCCGTGTAATACGGTGCATCGGAAAGAGCAATAATGTCTTCATCCGAGCCAATCGGAAAACCTTCTATATCACGAACCTTGTCGAGGTCCTCTTTGGTCAATTTTCTCTTCTCCATGTTTTTAATTCTCCTTACGTTTTACGACAATACGTAACTTGCTTTCATCTTTGCCTTTGATATAACCAGCAATAATTTCATTCAGCTTCTTACGGAAATCCCTTTCACTGAGAGGCTGAAGCTGCTCCAATTTTTCAACCAGCGCATGCGCGTCAATGACTACTGGCTCGAATCCTTTCAGAAGAGCTGTGATACTCTGCACGAAGATATCATCTACTCGTTTTGGCAGTTCCTTTGAGCTGATGAAATCATCAATAACTTTCTGCTGCTCCGCACTCAAATACTGTTTTTGTGCAAGCACAATCGGATCTTTTACTGTATCCAGCAGTTTCTTCGTCCATTCCTTCGTCAGCTCATCAATACTATCTTCAATTTGATTGAGTCTTCCATTCACATTTGGTTCAGCTTTATCAAGACGAAAATCGCAGTGCAGGCAAAACGGATTTCGCTTCAGTTCTGTCGGCGTCAATTCATAGCAAACCTTGGTATTCGCTATAGACGTCTCCAAATCAGTAAGTTTTGCACCCGGCAGAATCGTGATGGCATGAAGCTTCTTCAAGTTCTTCAGCTGAATACTTTCCTGAATTTTTCCTTTTTGCTTAGCCCCTTCAATGTCAAGTCGTTTTTTCTTATGAGTTTCATAATAGAGATCAATGTACCGTTGCTGAACAGGTTCGAGTACTTCTTTCACTTTGCGGGCAGCGTCCGAACCGGATGTTCCAGCTGCAATGCTGTCTCTTGCAGATCGGAAAGCGGACCTTGCATCTTCAATCTGTTGCTTGAGTTCCTCAACACCTGAATTCTGAACCGCGCTGATATAGTTTACAATGTCACTACATTCGTTCTTGAAGTCCAGATATTCCGGAATACGATTCATGATCCAAATTTGTTTTTCAAGCTCTTGAATTTCTTCTATCGTATGGTGGAAATTATTCAGTTTCGCATACGTATTGTACTTAGTTCCATAATTACTGAATTCCATTTTGATTTTGTCGCAGGCAGACAATATGCTCTGCTTCATCTGCGAATCTGCTAACGATTCTCCCCACAGATCAAAATTCTCAGAAATTTTTCTCGTCCCTATAACCGCATCATTGCTGAGACTCTGTGCTTTCTGACAAAGTTGCTTTATAGCGGAATCCCTATCCTTTGGCATATCTAGCAGTGCAGGATTTATTCCCAGTACATCAAAAAGGTTCTTAATTTCCGCAATTGCCATCTTTGCCGGTCTAGAGATATACTTAAATTCATACAGATCCGTTACATTGATGTTCGGAACTTCATCCAGATTTGAAGCTTTTAATGTCTTCCCGTTATTCAGCGTGATAACAGCGTATCCTGCATATACCAAAGACAGGAAAATGATTGGTGTAAATAAAAAGCTGATTTTGAACTGCTTATCGATGTATATCGACATAAACTGTTCTTCAAACAAATCAGAATAGTTCAATACGCCCTGCGGCGGTAGATTCTTCAAGAGACCAATATAGTAATTGGCATACTTCGAGTTTTCGGGCTTAATCTTGTCATCTTCTAACACGCCAAAACTCTCTAGCATCATTCGCGCCTGCTGATTTTTCCGGCCCGCAAAATAGTCGAAAGAATCTCTGGCAAGCGCAGCCATATTCTTTTTGGTGACTCTTGTCCTCATCACGGGGAATTCCGGATATTTCTTATTGAAATACTCATCAAGGCAGATAGACGCTGCCAAATCAATTGTATCCTTAAACGTCAAATCTGGTTTATAGTTGCCTTTTAGCACTTCAATCAATTGTCTCATCCGAGACTGATAAGTTACATTAAAGCAAGTATTTTTATTGCTGCTTAGATATTTCACAAGCTGGCGGCTGAACATCTTAGCCTTATTCAGATAAGCTTCTTTGTCCTTGCCTTCGCTGATGTCAGCCAACTGATTGGCGGCTGCATAGACTTCCAGATTATGCTTGAATTCATCAGAAGAGCGGAAGAAGAAATACACTTCGTCTGGCAAATTGTCGATTTTCACATCCCCGTTAGCATACGGCGGCATGATATGAATATAGAAATCACGCTCCGGTTGTGCTGTACTGCGCTCACCGGGAAGCCCCATAAAAAGGTATCCTTCCCGGAAGATGTTGTGACTATTCCAATTCAAATCATATTCATAAATCTTGAAATTCGTGACATATTCTTTTGCGTCCCATTCCAAACAATTATAGACAATCGTGTAGAAATAACGGTTCAGTTCGGCTGGTGCAAGCAGTGACGCCTTTTGGTTTATTTTCTCATCGTAGTCCACAATTTTATCGACATCGATGTAATACTGGTTATTGACATCATTGTGAATGATAAATTGTCCGGATACGGTTGTCATGATGTTTTTAAGTGTCGTATTGACCACGCCAAGCAAGAAGTCTGCATCAATTTCCGGCATGGAATCTAAGTAGAGGCATAAATCATCCTTAAGGTTCTCTGCGGTCAATCCGAACTGTACATCTAGTCCATTTGTTGTCAAGCGGTGGACACTCAGGGCATAAATAATCTGAATCGCTAACTTCTTGTAAACCTTATGTGGGAATGAGCGATTGATAATTTCTTCCAGCTGGCTGCTCGCATTAACAACTTTACTAATGGTGACATCACTTTTCAGAAGGCCATTTCCCTTAATGGATGGCCAATATGTATCGAAGGAATAGATTCCAGGGGCATCTTCCGGCACATCCTTATCGAAGATGTCTTTAATTACCTTTGAAATATTCTTCAAGATATGTCTGTTTTCGACCAGATAGACCTTATTAAATACATCAATATAGGCCGGATGGATAGGAAACAGATCTACAAATTCATCCATACGAGAAGACATGCCGCTGTAAAGACTAGAGAACTTCTCAAGATGATTACGGATTAACGCCTTCTGTTCCGGATTCTTTTTCAAGATTCTTTCGGAAACGACGTACTCTGTATCTTCCTTCGTAATTTCCATCTGTGTAAAGCGGTCACTGACATGCTTTAACGACTCAGAGACAAAGCTAAATCTTGGATTGTCAAAGATTTTTTCCTGAATGCCAAGAATAATACGAAGATTGCTCTTGGAACACATTTCCCCAAAAGCACGCAGCACTTCCAAATCAAGCACAAGCTGACGTTCGTCTCGGGAAGTCAGATATGCGAGAAATTCGTCAACGACAATCATAAAGCCCTTATCAGGGTACTTAGCGTTAAAAGCCTCCATCATGTGACGAATGACTTGCTTAACGTCTCTAACTGTAGAATAATCTGGCTTTTTGAAATCGATACCACGACGTTGAAAGTCCTCCTCAACATAGTCAAAAAGGATATCGTAAAGTGTCATTGTGACGCCACCAATTTCAAGTCGAAGAATCTCAAACTTTCCGGCAATTGGCTCCATTCGCTTGGCAAAATTCTGATTCTGTAAATATTGAAGATTAACCGCATCATTAGCAACTGCCGAAATAACACTCATAAGATGAGATTTACCAGTACCGTAGTTACCAACAATGAAAACACCTTTGTTATCGATTACTTCATCCATTTGCAACTGATCAATAACCGGTGCCTGCAAGCTTTCTGCCATACTATCTGACATGACATAGGTCTGCACCAGTTCTTTAACTCCATTTTCAGTTTTTGTTCCTTCTACAAGTTGTATCGTCGATTCTATAGGCTTGAAGCTAATCAGTTCTGAATATTTCATATTGGGGTTTCCTCCTTAAATGACGCAGGTAATGTCATAGTTGTTTATATTATATGTTTTATAGTCCGAATATCCATCTTCGCTATAATAAAGCACACCATTTTGATATCGTCCTGGCCAAATTACTTGAAATGGTTTTGATTTGCAGATAGTTCTCATTATTTGTAAAATATCTACTTTGTATGCTGGATTAAATAATACATCAAAATTTTTAATAATTACATTATCAGGAAGCAATGAAATGACTTGAGAAAAACAGCGTTCTAACTGGAGGCTTCTACGCTTCGGATTGCATTGTTTAATTTGCTTCGCCAGCAATTGATTGACTGAAACTGCCTGTCTCTCTAATTCTAACGATGCGTAACAATATATGATTGGATATATAATTCCTTGATTTTCTGACGAAAAACTCTGTGCTTTAATGATTATTCCCACTTTAGTCCCCTCTACTAAAATTTGCTATATATTATATGTTAACTTCATCAAATTTTTTCACCAACTACAATCCTTTACCTGATAAAATAATCGCAAGATATATTAGGTATATTATACCATTTTACAAATAGAGAACAGCACTTTACAACTTTTACGCTACCTCGGAAGTTGACGAAACCAGTTTACACAAGGCCTGCACTAAGTCCGTTGGATTTTTTGCGGTTTGGGCTTTAGAGACCAAAGTGCCTAAAAATATTTCACGCTGTATTTGCCAGCTTATATGGCTTCGCAGCT
>OGJX01001134.1_pt1 | contig 17969 bp, 10 predicted proteins | sample 1572381 | NCBI WGS metagenome assembly OGJX01 (sample SAMEA2582085, study PRJEB24529) | metagenome | biome: Human gut stool | place: China | collected 2011
CTGGTCCTCCTATCCAATGGAGTGAACCGGAGAGTCCTGATAATGCCCAGCCGGGTTATGGGTATATCCCTACGGATACTACCAACACCGAGGACATCTTCTTCTATCACTCTGATCACCTCGGCAGCACCTCTTATATTACAGATGCTAAGGCCAATATCACCCAGTTTGATGCTTACCTGCCCTATGGAGAATTGCTCGTAGATGAGCACAGTAGCAGCGAGGATATGCCGTATAAGTTCAATGGCAAACAGTTCGATGATGAAACAGGCTTGTACTATTATGGTGCAAGGTATATGAACCCTGTAACGAGTTTGTGGTATGGAGTGGATCCGTTGGCGGAGAAGTATCCAAGTGTTGGTGGGTATGTATATTGCATGGAAAATCCAACGAAATTAATTGATCCTAATGGAAAAGAAACTCATGTCGCATTAAATAAAGATGGTACATATAGAGTTGTTGGCGGAATATTAAATAGAGATAGAAATATTTATATTTTTGATAAAGATAAATATGGTAAATATACCATTAAAGGTAAATCTATAGGTGTAACAAGCTCAACGACTTCTTTTTATAATTCTGATTATAACAAAGGAAAAGGCACTTGGGCTATAGGAGCAACAATAAATCCAAAAGACCGGTCAGGAAAAGATTTTCTTAATAAAATGATATCCAAGGATATTACATTAGATGATTATATAGATAAAGCACGTAATAATCGGCCATATGATTTTAAGGTTACGAATGGCTCAGGAAGTGTAGTTTCAACTGATTTAAAATATGTTTATCGTGGCATGAGTATTGGAAAAACTGCATTTGGCCAGGAAATATATACTTCTGCACGGGATATCGGAAATATTGCTGCTGGTATTGTTGCTGCAAAAAATGGTATTCCGTGGAGGGACGCAAGAATTGCCTTTGATGTATATCAAGGTGGAAGAGAAGGAATTTCTACTCAGAATGCAGAATATTATGGTTGGAGTCAAACTTATACTCACATAAATGGTATAACAGAGATGTCTAATTTAAGAAATTCCATAATTAGTTCTGTAAAGAGGGGGTGGGCTAAATTTAAGAACTTATGGTAAAGAAAAGATATATTGTAGTTGTGATATTTTTTTTGATGGTAATTTCGTATGTCATAGTACGGTGTCGCCGTCATTCTGGTGTATATACTTATCACTGTAAAGAGATAGATTTTACTTTTCAAGTCTTAGAGAAAGATACATGTGATGTATTGGTTTTAGGGGATGGTGGTGATTCCATCTTTTACCAAGCACCATATAATGGTGGATATTTAGGTATAGATTTTTTCTTATCTGTTGATTCTAATATTATATATTTAAGTCCTTATTTTCCTATTATATATAATAAGGTTACAAAGAAATATAAAATGCAATCAATAAAATCAACTTTTGAAGATGATGACCCTTGTGCTCCATATATTAATGATAAATATTGGAATCTTAGTGGAGGTTGTGATCAAGGAAGATATACATTTAGTGTAAGTCATGGTAAAAAAGTATATGGTTCTATTGAACCCTTAGAGTGGAACTAATATTTTGATTCTGAAGTGTTTGATAGTAAAGAGCTATATTTCGACTGGTGGTTTAGAGAATTTCACATGAAGTTGGTGACATAAAACAGATAAAAAGGGATGGGAGTGAAGGCCGATACCTGTTGAAGACCCTTTGGGGATATGTCTCGACCCTAAGCCACGATAAAGCCCCTCGTGAACAAGAGGCAGAAAAGGCTCTAAAGTATTTGAGTCTTTTAGGGATTTTGTAAAATCTAAATTTCATGCAAATCTGAACAGATTATTTATCGGCAAAGGTTCAGAAGAAGAGAAGATTAGACAAATCGACAAGTGGTGGAACGCATATAAAGAACAAAAGAAATGAAGAAAATATATTCTGTTTGTATTTTTATGGTGTTGCCTTTCTTAATAGCTTGTAACGAGAATCATAGTTTCTCACTTGATGAGAGCCGGCAACTTTTGATAGTACATAACTTTTTACATATGGAAATAGAGTCTGACTGTCTAGATCCTAGCGAAAGTCATCTGTTCTTCATTATAAAGAAAAATGAATTTGACACTAGGAGTTGTGACACAATAAACTTTAGAAACGTATCGTCTGCATTATCTGTGGAGGAAATGAACAGTTATGGTATTACTAAAAATCTTCGGAGAATTAAATTCCGTCCCAATACAAGATATGTTGTAATCCATTCAGGAATGGGAGCTCAGGTGTATATCAAGGAATATTTCTGGGCAGATTCAAAGGGAAAATTAAGAAGAACTCGAAATACAAAGTAGTGATTTGTACAAAGAGGTAAATAAGCATGTGTAGTAAAGTAACGATTAAGTAGTACCTACAATGCTATGGTTATATCCCTACGGATACCACCAACACCGAGGAGATCTTCTTCTATATCACAGTGACCATCTCGGCAGTACGTCCTACATCACTGATGCCAAGCCCAACATCACCCAGTTTGATGTTTACCTGCCCTACGGAGAACTGCTCGTAGATGAGCACACATCCTCAGAAGATATGCCATATAAGTTCAATGGTAAGGAATTCGATGAGGAGACGGGATTGTATTACTATGGGGCGAGGTATATGAATCCTGTGATTTCCAGTGACGTGGGAGTTGAAGTTCAATTATTCCTATGTGATATAAATGGAAATACGCTGGACTATTCGCATTGCATAAATACAGTGTTGGATATACCATACAGATATAGTGGTATAATCATTCTACGCATTTAAAGTGAGTAATGGATTGCCACTGGTAAAATTACTATTTGATATTTTTCCAAGTAAACAAACATAACTACACACTTCGAGTGTGTTGTTGACATTTAATAACAGTAATAAAAATATGAAAAAAAGTATTATGCACAGAAATCCTATTGGACACTGGGAGCGTGTTGCAACGACGACTTTACGCTGGAAGGTAATCTTGATACTTTTCATCAGTACATTTGCTTTTGCCAAAAATGCCCATGCATATGATGATTTACGGAATAGTTTTCTTTCTTTTTTTGTATTTTTGCCTCATTTTAACAATATGTAACCACAGTGTATGAATATGATGAAGACAGTCTTGAATACAGCTATATTTTCAGTATTATTCCTTTCTGGAGGAAACTTGTCAGCGCAGGTTTCACCTATCCGGTTAGGTGTCCGTTTAGGTTGTGGAATGTCTGTCAACACAGGAATGGATAAAATCCTTGTTCCTGAAGACTATTATTCCAATTACAATTTCAAAGACAAGTGGCAGTTTACTCCAACAGTTAGTGTATTTGCCCAGTATCATGTTGATGGTTCCATCATTGGTGTTGAAGGTGGATTTAGCTATTGGCAGAAGGCATCACAGCTTGTCTATAATGATGATAAGGAGTTAAACTATAAGGTTACACCTCGTTATAATTACATTGGTGTATCTGCTCTGCTGAAGATTTATCCTTGGCGCAAAGGCTTCAATATCTCAATTGGAGGGCGTGCGGGAGCCAATCTTAATGGCAAGGGCATATCTTACGAGAGTAATCAAGAAGACAATAAGTTTGCAAACTATCATTTTGCTACTGTAGCTGAGACGGAACGTTTGATGAAGGAGAAACTGACGGGGCAGCCAGATATTGCCGTTGGTGGTGGCTTCGGCTATGAAATTGGCAACCACTGGGCTTTAGATTTACGTTACTTTCACGGATTGAACTCTACCATCAAGACAGAGCGTAATGACTATAACTGGGCAGAACATTCAACCCATGGACAGAACATAGAGCTTAGTATCAGCTATCTTTTTAAACTTTAACCCTTATGAGTTTATCTATGAAGGACAAGAGCAACAGAAAAAAACGTTATATTCTGGCAGGAATCTTTCTTGGCATAGCTGCTCTTTTGGGTATAGAACGCTGTGTTAATGACGAGCCAGAGTCTGAGCAGAGTATAGAACAAAAGACAGCAGACAAGGCTCCATCACTGTCTGCTACACCACCTGTCTCTTCTTCTTTAGACAAGACAAATGTGCAGAAGAATTCGGGACGTTCAGATTGTGTATATAATAAGCTGGGGAATTCATCTGTAAACGATAAAACAGCCAGTATGAAACACGAGAAGAAAGAACCTGACAATGAACCTACTAATCAGAAAACAGGTGAATCTGTTCTTGACAGCTCTATGAATAGTCAGCCCTCTATCGTACAGGAGAATCCGAAAGAAACTCCATCTATGAGGACTTACTCTTTTCCTCACCATCATCTTTTTCGGATTGGACTTAGGGCAGGAGTTGGTTATTCCAGCATTTCAGGATTAAGCAGTATTATTGAGAACTATGATATACGTCCTACTTTCACAATGAATGAACGTGGTGGTGTAAATCCTCGTATTGGAGTCTTTGGCACATGGCAATATCGCAGGTTAGGTGCAGAGTTGAGCATTGATTATACTCGTCTCTCCAGCAAGCTGACGGAGTACAAGAAACCAGAAAATATAACCGAGACTACACGGTTTCATTATAATTTCATTACTCCACAAATCTTGCTTCGTTTCTATGCTTTCCCAAAGTTCTATATGGGAGCAGGAATCAGTGCTGCTATTCCGTTTGGCAGTCGTAATATCGACTTCACCAATGACCGCATTGGGGAGGTATACCGACAGCAGGCTGAACGTACTCAGGATCATCTGAGAGAATCTGTCAAAGCGCGAGTGACATTTATTCCTACCATAAAGATTGGCTATGTTGATATAAAGAACGGTCTTGAGGCAGGACTGGAATACGGTTTCGGATTTAATGATGTGCTCCGCACCAGTGCCAATGACTATGGATATCAGGAGCGTATGAACAATCTGCAGACAGTCAGTCTTACCATTGGCTACAGTCTTCCACTTGGCAAAGCTAAATAAACCGCATTTTCGAATCATATTAAAACAGTCTCTATATGAAACATAAATACCTCATAGCAGTTTTCTTCTTTATATCCACTCTTTCTGCTACAGCTCAGACCCCTGGTGGTGTAGATAAGCCAATGGTCTGGTCACACGATTCTGCCTCTGTCCGTGTCTCTGCTGGTGCTGGTCTTACCTATATCGGCGTAAGTAATGTATATGGCGAAAAGGAACAGGCAATATGGTCTCTTGGAAGCGGAAGATCTATTACCCGTATGCAGACAACCGAGCGTGCTGCTAACCTTGGTGACGGTACTTTTATGAATTATGCCAAGGAATCTCTGCCTGAAATGCGACTTTACAGCTATACGACCTCTTCCAATATGAGCAACGGTCAGACTCTGCATATCGGTCGGAACGGGAACACTAAGCTGCCTGTAAAGAACCTTGATGGCAGAACTGTTGAGTATACAGTCTTCGATCGTCGCCTTTCTGATACAGAACGTTGCCGTGTGGAAAGCTACCTCGCATTGAAATACGGCGTGAGTCTTCGCAGTAGTTACCTTAATTCAAGAAGCGAGGTTATTTGGAATGGGTATACCAACAAGGACTATAGCCACCGTATAGCTGGTCTTATCTCAGACAAAGCCTCTGCCCTGCATAAGACAAGAGCCAAGAGCTGTGAGGAAGACGGTTTCCTTACAATCAGTATGAGCAAACCTCTTGAAGATGGTGAGAGTCTTCTTTGGGGTGACAACAATGGTAAACTTTCTTTCCGTCAGAGTAAGGCTTACGGCAAGTGGCTCGGTAGAAGATGGATGGATACAGCAACACGGATTGACAAGCCCAATGTTGATGTTGTAGCTGATAGCAAGCAGCTACGCCAGATACAGCCTCTTGCAGAAGGTGAGAGCTACTATCTTGCCGTTGATCCAACAGGAACAGGTAGCTTTCCTGTCAAAACTCTAAGTTATCATAAGGCAAATACGACAGTTGGTGATAGTATTGTCTTTAAGAATATACCGTTAGGCAAACGTGACGTATTCACGCTACGAGCTGCCAAAGATATGTTTACAACAATAGAAGTAGAGCAGCCAACAGAGAAGAGCGGCAGCACAGGAACACTTTCTGTCAGAGTAACAGGTGGTATTGCCCCTTACAAGATGACTCTACAGAGAGAACACATGTCTGTTTTCAATCGTACTACAAGCGACAGCATACAGTCTGCTGATGGACTCATAGAAGGAAAATACCTTCTTACGACGACAGACCATGTGGGCAATAAGTCTGAGAATGAGTTTCAGATATCTAAGACGGGTATCACAGAAATTCCTTCCATGAATCCTTCCGATGGAAATAGTGACTTCTTTGCGAATGTAAGTGTAAGTCCTAATCCAACGGCGAATGGATATGTCGGTGTCCAGGTGGAACTGAGCGAAGCTGCTCCATTGGACATGGCACTCTATACGGTGGGTGGAGCTCTTGTCAGTCATCAGGCGAATATGCCAGATACATATTTCTCCACTAAAGTCTATCTTCCACAGACAGGTGTTTACTTATTGACACTGCAAAGTGGTAGCAAAGAAAAGACATTTAAACTGGTGAGAAAGTAATTCTCTTTTTATCCTTTATAAATTTTCCAACGCAAGTATATATACTGAGGACCTTTAGGTCTGAAACAAAATAGCAAGAATAATGAAGTATTCTACACATTCATTCCTCCTTCCGTTCCTGTTGTTTGCAGGAATCATACTAAACTCCTGTAATGGTGGAAGTAATCGTTCTGCTAAAGAAACTGTAATCAGTGATTCTACATGTACTAATACAGTCTCTTCTGTACAAAAAGATAGCATTTCCCGAAAGGCTACTTCCTTACGAAAACAAGTTAAGGACAGTGTACAGAACTTACCTGTGAAGAGAATCTCCGACGAAATCGCAAGAAATCAAAAGGGGAATCGTGTAGATACTCACAAGGCGAACAGGAAGTCTGCAAGACTTTTTGCAGACTTAGGCAAACGTACCGTCAGCAAGTTCTTTACCAACTCCGACAGCGATACGCTCAATGTTGGGCGTGCCCAGCTTGCCGTACCACGTGAGGCTATGGAAAAGGGTAAAGTTCTCAGTATTACGCCACTTAGAAAGGGTGAACTACCAACCTTGCCTACGGGTATGGTGAATGTTACAGGTGGCTGTGACACCTTAATGGCAAGAACAGATACTGTGTCAGGGTATCGCTTCTTACCTCATGGCAATCACTTCGTCCATCATCTGGCAAGTATCGTAGTACCTTACGACAGCACGTTGATACCGAAAGGCTATACCGTAGATGATATCCACACCTATTATTATGATGAACTGCACCAACGTTGGACAATGCTTCAGTCAAAAGGTATTGATGCTAAACGTGAGGTGGCAATGGCAGAGACTTCACACTTTACGGATGTCATCAACGGTATCATCAAAGTTCCTGAGAGTCCCGAAACACAGAACTATGTCCCTACAGGTATCAGTGAGCTGAAGGCTGCTGACCCAGCAGCGGGTATTCAGCAGATTGAAGCCCCATCAGCTAATCAGAATGGTACGGCGTCACTGTCCTATCCTTTCGAAGTTCCTGCAGGGCGTAATGATATTGGTGTAAGTGCCGGCTTACAGTATAGCAGCGAGGGCGGTAGTAGCTTTGTTGGCTATGGATGGAGTCTTCCTGTACAGAGTATTGACATAGAGACCCGATGGGGTGTACCACGTTTCGATGATAAGTCAGAAAGTGAGAGCTATCTTCTCATGGGACAGCAGCTCAGTGACCGACTCTATCGTAGGACTGTCTCTTTGGCAAGACAGGCAGACAAGCAGTTCTATCCAATGACTGAAGGTGGTTTCAGTAGAATTATCCGAAAGGGTAACAGCCCGAAGAACTATTACTGGGAAGTGACTGGCAAGGATGGTACAGTCTACAGTTATGGTGGTCATGGTGGTCATGTCAGTGATGCAACTTCTCTTACCGACACCAAGGGTAACCGTATCAAATGGGCACTTGACCGTGTTACCGATGTTCACGGAAACTTTGCTGCTTTCCATTACATGAAGTCTGGCAATAACCTTTATCCTGAACGCTATACATGGACAGGATTCGGGGAGACGGAAGGACTGTATAGCATTGAATTCAATATTGACTCTATAGCCACAAACCGAAAAGATGTAACGAGTAGCGGAAGACTTGGCATTATGCAAAGGGACAAAGGGCTACTCCGTAAGGTCACAGTGAAGAATAATGGTCAGCAACTCCGCAGCTATAGCTTAAACTATGAAGAAGGACCGTTTGGCAAAATGCTGCTAAAGAGCATTGATCAGAACGATAGTAGGGATGGTAAGGTTGCTACACAATCCTTTGACTATTACAATGACCTCAAAAATGGGCTTTTCTCTTCTAAGCCAGAGATATGGAAGGCCGAAGGAGAAGATTACGAAGCATTCCTCAGTCATTCAGTTCGTGGGTGTGATGACAATCTTAGTATTCTTGGTGGTGGAGCTTCAAAAAGCCGTACTACAGGTGGGGGAACAATGATAGGTGTAGGTTTCACTGGTGGAACAGTAAACGTCGGTCCATCTTTCTCTAATAGCAAAAGTTCAAATACAGGTAAAGTTGCTTTCGTAGATATTGATGGTGATGGACTGCCTGATAAGCTTTTCAAACGAGGTAACGAACTTTTCTATCGTAAAAACATGAGTGCAGATGGAAAGGATTTGCTCTTTGGTAAAGCGTTACCGATACGAGGAGTAAACTCTTTCTCTGAAGGTAATAGTATCAGTCGTTCTCTTAATGCAGATGCTGCTGTTGAAGTTGGTATTACAAATAAACTTGGTGCTTCTGTTGGAATTTCTTATACACATTCAAAAGATCAGGACAAGACTACCACCTATCTTTATGATTTCAACAGTGATGGACTTACAGACATAGCTGTCAATGGTCAGGTCTACTTCAATCATATTGTAGACGGTAAACCTGTATTTAGTCCTGCAAGTAATGTGACTGCCAATCCTATTATTGGTGAAGGATCACCTATTGATAAGCATTTTATTCCAGACTATAAGGTTATCCGTGACTCTTTGGAAAAGGAATATCCACTGAATGATGCCGTCCGGATGTGGTGCGCACCTTTTGCTGGCAAGATCAACATACAAAGTACTATAAAAAAACTTAGCAATCAAGGTGATGGCATCATCTACAGCATTCAACATGAGAGCAATGGTTTCATGGTCCGCGACTCTTTATTACAAGCTGGTAGCAAAACCAACAATCTTAATTGTGATGTAAAAGTAGGAGACAGAATTTTCTTCCGTCTTCAGTCTCGATATGATGGTGAGGACGACAGAGTTCTTTGGAATCCCATAATTACTTATATATCTTTGCCTGTTGGCAAGGATAGGTATCTGTCAGAAGACTTAAAAACATATAATAGCAAGGCTGATTATATAGAAGGTGAAAACAATGTTGCTATATTTAATCGTACTGGTAAGGTTACGCTTCACGCTCCTTATATGAAGGGGAAGACTTCTGATGATGTTACACTTATCGTCACACGCTTAGATCAACATGGTGAAACGATTGTAAAACGGCTTAAACTTCCAGCTGATAGTGTAGTCAATGGCTCCTACGATTATACTGATGACATAAATGAGAAAGATTCTATTTCATTCTTCTTTGAAATCACAACCACATCCCCAGTTGATTGGACAAAAGTACAATGGGCGGGTAGCTATAATTATGATGATGACCAAGAAAGTGTACGTTTTGTTGCATCTCGTAGGATGTTCAACAAGCCTGTTAGTATAGCAGGGAGCAAAGTGTTGAAACAGGGTGTTACCGTATTGAATAGACAATACCGTCCTAAACTTTTTATTGTTCCAACACTATCCGTTGTGCGTGAAGATAAAAAGAATGACACGGATACTGCTACAGTTTACCTCACTTTACATGATCAAAACGGACTTCCCGTATTGCACCACACCTGTCGTCTGAATACTTCCAATACGCTCAAGGTAGATACTATCATAGTTACAGACACAACACTTATCAAACGATTAAATACAGGTAAGGTGACTGCTACTTTTGCAGTAAGTAACGAATTATCTAAATCTACTCATGCTAAAGTTAGTCTTTTACGCGATAGTCTTTCTTACCAAAGTGCCACATCTACAGTTGTTACTGCTGAACAGCGTGTTCTTGTGGATACGTTAGAGGCTTGTGTTTTCTCTGGGTATAACTCTGTTGATTATGGAAGGCTCTATCGAGGATGGGGACAATTCGCCTATAATGGCAATAAAGCCTATGCTACCCAGCCAATAGAAGTATCAGCACTGACCATTGACAGGGATAAATATAAGGATATAGCCGAGCATTATAAATCTACACACGATGGCAATCAACTTGCAAAGAGTCTTACTCCTGTCAACGAACAGCGCTTCTTTGTTATGGGATATGATGCAAACAAGAGGATGTATGTTGGTGGATCTGAGCATGTCTTTATCTCTTTAGATACAATCTGTAGTTCTCGTATCGGCGAGGATGCTATCATAATAGACAGTGTCTATTATGCTAAGAATGCAGGTGAATTGTCTGCCCCTGTGCTCATGAGTGAGTCAAAGAGTAATGGCTATGGTGTAAGCGGTGGAATCTCCTATGCAGGACTCAGTGGCAGTAAGAGTACACAGACTTCTTATAGCAAGGTAGCTCTAATGGATATCAATGGTAATGGTTACCCTGATTGGTTAGAGGAAGTGGATGGCAGTATTGTTACTCAATACACAAAAGCAACGGGTACACTTGGTGAAGATCGCATGAAATTAAATGTCAGTCGACCAAGATTCAAAGCAAGCTCTTCTACTGTCGGAGCAAATGGAAGTCTATCAAAACAAGCTTCGGCAAAGAACGCTTTAGCTATCAGTATCAATCCTAAACCACAAGACGATGAAACACCAGGCGGTAGTGATACGAAGAATTCATCCAATGGTAATGCTATCTCCAGTGTGTCAGTGAGCGCAAGTGGAGACTTTACTTCTGGTACCTCTCATACAGAAAGTGATTGGACTGACCTCAATGGCGACGGATTACCTGATATGCTCTTGGGCGACAAGGTGAAGTTTGGTCTTGGATATAACTTTACAAATGAAGAGAGTAGCGGTGTTACATCATTGGAGTCTTCTGAAAATAGCACATGGGGTGCAGGACTTGGTACATCCATTGGGGTACTTGGTAATGCTGATATTTCTTTCGGTGTCAACGGAACAAAGACGACAACAAAATATAATGTATCTTTTATAGATATTAATGGCGATGGCTTACCTGATATGGTAACTCGTAGTGGTGGAAAGTTCACTATAATGTTGAATACGGGTTCTGGTTTTATTCCTTATTCCGAAGAACAACAAGGTTGTTTCAATGAGTCATTGGCAACGTCCGTTTCTCAATATGGTAATTTTGCTGTTTCCATTCCAATACATATTCTGTTTTTAAAACTAAGGTTTACAACTAAGGTTACCAAATCTTGGTCAAGTGGCGTTAGTTTTACAAGCGCAGCCTTGAGAGATATTGATGGTGACGGACGTCCCGACCTTATCATATCTGCCAGGGCAAAGCAGCTTATTGTCTACCGTAACCTTACGGGCAGAACGAACATGCTGCGCTCTGTGACACTTCCTTTCGGCGGACATATTAATATCAACTATGAGCAGACAACTCCAAGTTACGACCTGCCGGGACGTCGCTGGGTGATGTCATCGGTTGAGACGACAGGTGGATACAAGGAGAACGGAGCAGTACGAAGCAAGAACACCTTCGAATATAGCGGTGGCTACCGTGACCGTCGTGAGCGTGACTTCTATGGTTTCAAGCAGGTACGTACTAATCAGATAGATACAGAGAACGGTGACAGACTCTATCGTTACTCCGTACAGAGCTATGGCAAGAACAGGGATTACTATGCTCATGGGCTTGTTACGAGTGAGTATCTCTATACCGCTGATGGAAAGAAACTGCAAGGATCTCTATATGACTATGACCTGAAGACACTCGCCGTTGGTAATAATACGACAGATGCTGTTGTCTTCCCTGCCCTAAAGACTCTTGTTCAGAGTAACTTTGATGTAAATAGTGGGGACAGTCTGGCGGTTGCTGTCAGCAATACTTACGATGACTATGGTAACCTGCAGGGATATAAGGAGACGACAACGGGCTATAGCTTAGAGGCAGATATCAACTATCATAAGATAGCCGACAAGTATATTGTCAGTGTTCCGAGCCATATCACTGTCAGCAGTGGCGGTAAGACTTACCGTGAACGTTCAACGAAGGTGGACGGCAACGGTGAGATAACGGAGATCATGCTCCATAACGGAGACAAGCCGTCTGTCTATAACATGACTTACGATGGCTATGGCAACATCACACGCATGACGAAGCCGGAGAACTATAACCATCAGCGTATGTTCTATGCCTATACCTATGATGACCTCTATCATAGTCTTGTGACAAGTGTCAAGGATGCATACGGCTATAGCTCCAGCACGGCTTATGATGTTCTTTGGAATGCTCCGTCTGTAACGACTGACCTCAACGGGCAGAAGATGGAATACACTTACGATGCACTGGGCAGACAGCAGACAATCCGTGCTCCGTATGAGATAGAGAGCAATCAGCCGTTTACTATCCGCTTTGAGTACTTCCCTGCAGAACGTAAGGCACATACCATCCATTATTCTAAGGACGGAAACATTGACACCTATACATTCGCCGACTCACTGATGCGTGCAGTCCAGACGAAGCAGACGGGTGTGGTGTGGTCTGGTGGAAGCAATCAGAAAGTCTCTATCGTCAGTGGGAGGGCTGTCATCGATGCCTTCGGACGTAACATTACAGCTTATTACCCAATGACGGAAAGCTATGGTAACATCGGCACTTACAACCATGCTACGGGTGACCTGCAGGCAAAGACAGAGTATGATGCACACGACCGTACCACGAGTGTTACGCTTGCTGACGGAAGTGTGACACGTACGGCTTACTCTATCGGCAGTCATGACGGTGAACCGATGCTCCAGACAACAGTCACGGATGCACTGGGACGACATGCGGAGAGCTATACGGATGCCAAGGGACGCAACCGGGAGACGGTGCAGCATGCCCGTGGTGAGGATATCACGGTGAAGTACAGCTATGACCCTGTCGGACAGGTGATGACGGTTCAGCATCCTAACGGCAAGGAGACGAAGTATGCCTATGACCTGCTCGGTCGCAAACTGATGGTGAATCATCCTGATGCAGGTGAGACGGACATGACCTATGATGCGGCAGGTAACCTCCTGACGAAGCTCACGGCAGAGCTTAGGAAGTCGATATCTGACAAGGGTTACATCTCTTACACCTACGACTTCGAGCGACTCCATGAGGTACTTTATCCAGAAAACCTCTTCAACCGTGTTACTTATACCTATGGTAAGGCAGGCGATAAGTATAACCGTGCCGGTCGTCTTGCCCTCGTTGAGGATGCGAGTGGCGGTGAAGCCTACTACTACGGTCGACAGGGTGAGGTGACGAAGACTGTCCGTACAGTCATGGCGAGTGTGGCGGATATCAGGACTTATGTCTATGGTGCTACCTATGATAGCTGGAACCGTGTACAGACGATGACTTATCCTGATGGTGAAGTGGTGACTTATCACTACAATGCGGCTGGACAGGTAGAGAGCATGACGAGCAATAAACAGGGACGTCAGAGCGTTATTGTTGACAGGATAGGTTACGATAAGGAGGGTCATACGGTCTATACGAAACTCGGTAATGGCACGGAGACTACTTATACCTACGACAAACAGCGTGAACGTCTGCAGGTGATGAACCTTACAGCTGACGGTCAGACTGTGATGGAAAACAAGTATCGTTATGATGCCGTGGATAATATCCTCGGTATTACGAATGCCGCCAACCCAACGTCGCTGACGAAGCTCAACAAGGCGAAGCTGGGAGGAAGAAGTTCGCATACGTATGAGTATGACGAACTGAACCGCCTTATTCATGCAAACGGTAAGGCAAAAAGTGCAAGTTACGATATGGTGATGTCGTTCGGACGGATGAGTGAACCGCTCGCTAAGGTACAGAAGGTGGACTCAACGACAACTGCCAAGTCTTATAACTTTGCTTATACGTATGAGGACAGTAATCATCCGACAGTTCCAACGCAGATTGGTAACGATCATTACACATACGATGCCAATGGTAATCCTACACTGGTAACGAACGACTCTACGAACACTACCCGAGAGATGTACTGGGATGAAGACAACCGCCTGATGGTACTCTCTGATAATGGCAAGACGAGTCGTTATACTTACAACGCTGCTGGCGAACGCATCATGAAGAGTTACGGTACGATGGAGGGTGTGTATATCAATGGTGCGCCACAAGGCATCACCTTCCACGAGACGGACAACTTCACACTTTACCCTGCTTCGATAATCAGCATCAACAAGAATCGCTTTACAAAGCATTACTTCATTGGTGACAAACGAGTTGCTTCAAGGATAGGAACGGGTCTGTTCAATAACGTCTATGGACGCAACGGCTCATACGTAACAGCTGGTCAGCAGGACTATGCTGAACGTATGAATCAGATTCAGAAGCAGAAAGAGGCGTATTACAAGCAGCAGGGCATTGCACCTGGCGTACCTACAATGAAGGGTGCGTACGGTGATCCAGAGAACACGGGTGTTGGATATAATGCCGTCCTCACAGAACTCGGCAACCATGATGTGCCACAGGGGTGGATTCAGACTCCACGCCCTAACACCACACCGAATACTAACCCTGGTCCACCTGTAAGCTGGAATGACCCAAGCAACCCTGATGACCCTCAGGCTGGTTACGGCTATATCCCAAACGATACTACGAAAGAAGAAACCTTCTTCTATCACAGTGACCACCTTGGTTCTACGTCTTACATTACGGACGACAGAGGTAACATCACCCAGTATGATGCCTACCTGCCATACGGAGAGTTACTGGTGGATGAACATACTTCATCTGAGGATATGCCGTATAAGTTCAACGGCAAACAGTTCGATGACGAGACAGGCTTGTACTATTATGGTGCAAGGTACTTGAATCCTATGGCTAGCATTTGGTATGGGATGGATCCGTTAGTTGAAAAATATTCCAATATTAGTGGCTTTTGTTATGTTAAGGATAATCCTTTAAAATTTGTTGATTTTAAAGGGGAGGAACCAACAGCTTCTGAGGCTGCTCGTATGGCTGCACATGTGTATGGTGACAAAAAAAATATTTTAATTAATGGTTGGAAAGTTTCAAATAAGAGCTTTGGAGCAATAAAATTGGTAAATTCTAAGAGTGGATTAAATTCAGCAGTCTACGAAAGAACAACAAATGGTAAGACAGAGTATGCTTATGTCTTTGCGGGAACAGATATGTCTGAATATAATGATGTAAAGGCTGATGTTAAGCAAGCGTATGGCTTTGGCAGTAGACAATATGATAATGCCGTGTTAAATGCTTCTGTAATATCTAAGAAACTTAAAGAGTCTGATAGTGAATTGACTTTTGTCGGACATTCACTTGGAGGTGGTGAAGCCGCATTATGTGCATTGGTTACAAATCGTAAGGCAATAACATTTAATGCTGCAGGACTCCATAAATCAATTCTTGTAAGATTTAGGGTAAATAACAAGAGTCAGTCTGGAATAACTGCATATATATTAAAGACTGACCCTTTGGATTTTGTTCAGCGGAAATTGAACTTGCCTACAGCAAATGGCAATCATATCTATTTGAATCCGGTAGATTTTCCTTCTAAAATAAATGGACATTCAATAAACAATATTTTAAAAAATTTTCCTTATGAATAATATAAAAGCAAAAATAGTCCTGGTCATATTTCATATATTTATGGTGTCTTGTTTTAATTCGAATATGAAATTTTCAAGCTCCAGTTTTATGGTGTTCAAGAATACTAAAGCTGAAGAATTGGCTGAAGCTGTAGAATGTGAAGACACAGTCTTAATCAAGAGCATTATAAAGAAACAGCCAAGTCTGCTTGATATTCAAGATCCCTATTATGGGAATACACTATTAGCTCTATGTATAATGAATGATAAATATTATTCATTTAAATGCTTATTGGAATTGGGAGCTAATGTAAATATACATAATAGAGAAGAAGGAAGTTCTGCCATAATAATAGCTAGTGAATATGGAGATGAAGGGCTAAAATATGTAATATTACTTGTAGATAAAGGAGCGAACGTTAACGATGTGGAAAATGGGCAATTGTATCCCCAAAATAAAGTTCGCTACAGTCCAATGATCTGTGCTTGCAGTGCTGGTAGTGGTGGTCTTCAATTAATGGCTTTTTTGATTCATTCTGGTGCAAATGTTGATTATGTGGACGAATTTGGAAATTCTCCACTTTCTTCTGCGATATATAGTGATAGTTATCTCTCCGTACTCTCTCTCTTAGAAGCAGGCGTGAATGTAAACAGGTATGTTGGTGAAAATTTTGAAACCGGAGATTCGTTGCTTATTACAGATGTGTTGAGAACTTACGTTGAAAAAATACCAAGTGAAAGATATTGCCAAAAAAGAAAAGTGATAGATATGTTAAGAGAAAAAGGACTTGATTATGATGCCGTGAAAATTCCACAAGTAATTGTGGATAGAATAAAAAATATGTATCCAGCAAATTGGAAGTATATTTTAACCATTTATTGATAGTAAGCGGCTCCGCATTTATACCTTGCATAAATCGAGTAGGAGGAAAATGAAGTAGTTTTTCTCCTACTCGATTGTTTTTCTGTATATTTTAGTTGAATCGTAGTCTTTCTTTACAAGGGGAATCTTATTATATTGTATAGAAGCTTTACTTTTCTTGTTTTATCGATAACAAAACTGCGCAAAAGTGTCCTTTCCGAAATGCCTGAATCGCTTGTAATGCATGTCTTCCTTCATCTGTCCAAACGCAGCTTCTGGCTCTATCGGTCTCTGACTCCTGTGCTTCATACCTTCCTCTGACGTCAACAGCAAAAATGCTTCCTTTTTATATGCATTCAACTTATGGTTTACATATATGGTTCTGTTACCCTTGGCTTTCTTGCAAAGTCCCCCAAGTGGACAGCCTTCACATCGCTGCGCTCTATATAATGATATGACGGACGCATAGCTTGAGTCACTTTTCGTTTGCCGTTGTCCGCAAGGATTCATGTGTTGTCCCATGGGACAGACGTAATAGTCTTCGTCTTTATTATAGTGGAAATTTGCTTGGTTAAAGGCATCTTCCTTGAAAGGCTTATGCTGTTCCTTGTGGAACCAGTTGTACTTTACATATCCCACCATTTCTTCCATCTCCATGTACTCATAGTTCTCCTCTGATCCGTATCCTGAGTCTGCGGTGACGCACTTGGATTGCTTTCCATGTCTTTTCCTATACTTATCCAAGAAAGGCTTGAATGTCTGGGTGTCCGTTGGATTGTGATAAAGGGAGAAGTTCGTCCAGTATTGATTCTCCGTCGAAATTTGAAGGTTATAAGCAGGCTTGGTCTGCCCATTGTTCATGGCATCTTCCTTGAGGCGTATGAAGGTAGCATCGGGATCCGTCTTGGAGTAACTGTTTCTCTCGCCCAGTATCTCCAAAGAGTTCTCATACTCACGTAACTTGTCTGAGGCCTTGAACAAATGGGAAATCTGAGTGTTTAGCTTTTGCCTTTCCCTTCCTGTAAGTGCTTTGCCAGGAAGTTCTCTCACTAATCTTTCACACAAACGTACGCTTGCCTCCACAAATCCACATATAGCGAACATCGTATTTTAAGCACGTCTGCTATGCCACGACAAGAATAAACGCCATTGATATAGGCAAAAATAACTAAACTTAGAAGCATCATTGGACTGTAAGGAGGAGCACCAATCCCATCATAGGTATCCATGAGAGGGTTGATGTCCATACTGCGAACAATACGATCCACCATACGAACTTTGCTGTCTTTTGGCACATAATCATCGAAAGAGTTAGGAAAAAA
>OGJX01001136.1_pt1 | contig 17915 bp, 12 predicted proteins | sample 1572381 | NCBI WGS metagenome assembly OGJX01 (sample SAMEA2582085, study PRJEB24529) | metagenome | biome: Human gut stool | place: China | collected 2011
AGCATCTGCCTTACAAGCAGAGGGTCGGCGGTTCGAATCCGTCAACGCCCACCAAAAGCAAGACTCGTTATCCATCCGATAGCGAGTTTTTTTATTCCAAATCCGTTGGACCATAATTATCATTGTAATCATTTGTGTAATTATCTTTGTAATTCGCGGAATTTTGTATCTTTGCATAAGATAAGCTTCGGCTAGGCATAAGAAATAAATACATTTATTTCGTTCTGCTCTCGCCTTGCATTATCTTTCCATAAGATAAGCTGCATCTCAGCATAACAATCAAATAAAAAAGAAATGGAAAAGGATAAGATGGACGATAAAGGAACTATTACATCAACATCAACGTCAGGCGGCAATGCTGACAATACGAAGGCTATGCAGGGCACAGCCTATGCCATACTTATAATCATAAGCATATCCCATTTCCTCAACGACATGATACAGTCGGTGGTACCATCGATATATCCGATGATAAAAGAAGATTTCTCGCTTTCGTTCGCCCAGATCGGACTCATCACCTTCGTGTTCCAGTTGGCGTCATCCATCCTGCAGCCCTTCACCGGGCTCTATGCCGACCGCCATCCGCGGCCTTATGCCCTCTCGCTGGGCATGTGCTTCACACTGGCCGGACTCCTCCTGCTTGCCTTTGCCGGCAATTTCTGGATGATCATCCTCGCGGTGAGCGTCATCGGCTTCGGCTCCACTGTATTCCATCCCGAAGCCTCCCGAGTGGCGCAGATGGCATCGGGAGGCAAGAAAAGTCTTGCGCAGTCTATTTTCCAGGTGGGCGGCAACGGCGGGTCGGCCGTCGGACCGCTGTTGGCGGCAGTCATAGTGCTCCCTTTCGGACAGTGGGCAATCTCCTGGTTTGCCATCGCTGCAATATTCGCTTCGCTGATAATGCTGAAGGTGGGCAGATGGTATAAGGCGTTGATAGCCTACCGAGAGGATCATTCCATCGCCGCCCCAGCTCCCAACACGAGCATCTCGGAGCGTAGCAAACACATGGCGCTCATTATCCTCGTGGTGCTGGTATTCTCAAAATACTTCTATACGGCATGCATCACCAACTATTTCACATTCTTCCTCATCGACAAATTCCATGTCAGTGTGCAGACCTCACAGCTCTGCCTCTTTGCCTTCCTCGCTGCATTCGCCATCGGCACGGTGGCTGGCGGCATATTCGGCGACCGTTTCGGCAGGAAGTACGTGATATGGTTCTCCATCCTCGGTGCAGCCCCCTTCGCCTTGGCGCTGCCGTTTGTAGATAGCCTGTGGCTCACGGTGGTCATGGCGTTCATGTCAGGACTTGTCATAGCTTCGGCGTTCTCCTCCATCGTGGTGTATGCCACCGACCTCATGCCCGACAAGCTCGGACTCATCGCCGGCATCTTCTTCGGATTGATGTTCGGCCTTGGCGGTCTGGGGGCCGCCTTCTTCGGATGGCTCGCCGACAAGACCAGCGTTGACTATATCTTCCGTGTCAGCGCCTTCCTCCCGCTGCTCGGCATCGTGGCCGGACTGCTTCCGGATACCCGGAAGAAATAGCCGTTAAAGATACCCATAAGATAATATCCAATAGAAAAGCTCTGCTGATTCAAAACCGTATACTACTACTGCCTATGAAAACTCTGAATCCAATACGCTGGATGTTGGCGGCACTGCTCGTCATTGCATTCATATCATGCGGAAAGCGTACTCCCAAATACGTCATCGGCGTGTCGCAGTGCAGCGAAGATATATGGCGCAAAAAAATGAACGACGAGCTGCGCATCGCCACCTTCCCCCACGACAACGTGGAACTGCGCATCGTCTCTGCCGATGATAATGTGGATACACAGATAAAGCAGATAGACAAGTTGGTGGAACAGGGCGTAGACCTCTTGATAGTAGCGCCGATACAGGGAGATGTAGCTAAAGCAATGGACAGGGCCTACGACAAGGGAATTCCGGTGATAGTGTTCGACCGCCGCACGTCATCCTCCAAATACACCGCATATATCGGTGCCGAAAACGAGGAGATGGGACGTAACATCGCAAAGTTCCTCTCCTCTCAGATAAGCGGAAGCGGACGAATTCTTGAGATTTGCGGACTGCAATCGTCGTCGCCGGCACAATCCCGCCAGAAAGGTTTCGACCATGAGGCAGCCCTTCATCCCAATATGGATATCGTGGGCCATCTGATGGCAGACTGGACCCAAGAGAGAGCCTACCATCTGATGGACTCCCTTCTGTCGGGTCCTCACGCCGAGTTCGACTACGTCTTCGCCCATAACGACCGCATGGCAAAAGGAGCGATAGAGGCAGCCAGGAAGCATCATCTGGATCTTGACAAGATAAAGTTTCTCGGCATCGACGCCGTGGCGCTCGAAGGCGGCGGACTGCAGATGGTGAGAGACGGCGAACTGCTGGCTTCGTATATCTATCCCACACGGGGCGACAAAGTGTTGCAGCTGGCGTTGGACATATTAGAGAAGAGGAAGTTCAAGAGAGAAAACCTCCTCTCCTCGGCGCTCGTCACCACCGACAACGCCAACGTGCTGCTCATGCAAGACGAAGAAATGAAGCGCCAGAGCGACAATCTGATATCGCTGAGCCGCAGGGTGGAAAACACCACCAATGCCTTCGACACCCAGCGCAGCTATCTCTTCATTCTGCTCATCCTCGTGGCACTGCTCATCCTTGTGTGTGCGCTTGCCCTGAAGGCATATCTGGCAAAGAAGCGATACAATACCCAGCTGCAGGAGAGCATTCAGAAGCAGAAGAAGATGACCGACGACATGGAGAGGATGACTCAGACGCAGTTGCGCTTCTTCACCAACATCTCCCATGAGCTGCGCACTCCGCTCACCCTCATCTCCGGACCTGCCGAACGCTTGGCGGATAGTCCCACCATCAGTGGCGAAATGCGGAAACTCGTTGAGATGATACGTCGCAACGTTGGAATCCTCTCCCAGATGGTGAGTGAGATACTGGAGTTCCGCAAGATACAGAACGAGAAGGCGAAACTCTCTCTCAACCGCTTTGACATCGCCGCCGACCTGAAGGCATGGACAGAGGATTTCTGTGCCGTGGCAGAGAGAAAGGGCATCAGCGTAGGTGTGGAGACAAGCGAGGACCGCAGCATCGTGATTGCCGACCGTGAGAAGATAGCTCATGTGTTCTTCAACCTCATGACCAACGCCCTGAAATACACTCCGGCAAAGGGCACCATCACCGTGACGCTGGCTCATGCCGGCGGCAGATGCACGGTCAGCGTTGCAGACACCGGAAAGGGAATGTCGGAGGAAGACCAACGCCATATCTTCGAACGCTTCTATCAGACTGCCGACTCCGTGGGTGGCACGGGTATCGGACTCGCCATCGTGAAGGCTTATGTAGACTTACACCATGGAACGGTGCAGGTGGAGAGCCGGCAGGGCAGGGGATCCACCTTCTCCTTCGTCATCCCCGACTCCCAGCCGGGATATGACGCCACGCTTGACAAGCAGACCGAGATACAGTCCGACACGCAGCTCATCGACGATTATTCGGTGAAGGATGTCGTGGCGGAACGAAACCTCTCGCTGGTGACAGGCAGCGAAGACTACGACAGCGACCGCCCTCTCGTACTCGTCATCGACGACAATGCCGACATGAGGTCGTATATACGTTCCGTTCTCTCGTCTTCATACAATGTGATGGAAGCGCAGAATGGCGAAGAGGGCCTCTCGGTGGCAAAGAAGAACGTGCCGCAGCTGGTGGTATGCGATGTCATGATGCCGGTGATGGACGGACTGGAATTCTGTCGCTGCATGAAGACCGACATCGCCACGAGCCACATCCCCGTGATACTTCTCACGGCAAGAACCTTGGAAGATCAGCGGATAGAGGGCTACAACACGGGAGCCGACTCCTACATCACCAAGCCATTCTCTGTCGACACCCTTATGGCACGTGTCGCCAACCTGCTGAAGAGCCGTTCGCAGCTGAAGCTCATCTTCTCCGGTTCGCAGCAGGAACAGCAGGAGCAGGACGCTCTCGGCGAGAAAGACCAGACCTTCGTCTCCCAGTTGCGCGATGCCATAAAGCGCCACATCCCCGATGCCGACTATTCCGTAGAAGACCTTGGCAGCGAGATGGGGCTCAGCCGTGTGCAGCTCTATCGCAAGGTGAAGGCGCTCACCGGATATTCTGTGGTAGACCTCCTTCGCAAAGCCCGTCTGGCAAAGGCAAAGCGCCTGCTCGAAACCACCGACAAGAACATCTCCGAAGTAGCCTACGAAGTAGGTTTTACCACTTCGTCGTATTTCGCCAAGAGATTCAAGGAGGAATACGGAGTGAGACCGGGAGATGTGGAGTGATGGGTATTGGTAGGTTTAACCCAAACCGGTCATTAGACCGTTTGGGGGTTAATGCATCCCGATAGATGGATTCGTGTTGCTACAACGGTTTTTTCATAAATCAACGAAATTTTCAAGAAAACCGTCAACCATCTGGTCGTGTAAGTGAAAGTGCTTGTCAATCAGATACTTGTGTGTTATTTATGGCGAAAAAACCATCTGGTAATTGTCTGGACAGTTTAATGTTTTATTTACATTTGTCCGCTTTTGGCATCTCCTTTACGAACGTATTTTGCCTGTATTTTTGTTATTGGGTATGTTTGCCAAAACAAAACCATAAACAATGACAAGGACAACCGGCATTTCATGAATAAAACATAGACTTGCTATTCGTAAAACATAGACTTGTAATTCGTAAAATATTGACCTCGGATTTCCCCCACGCCGTGGGGAACAGAACCCCCTAATGTGGGGATGTCTTCCCCCTGGCGTGAGGAAAATACGGGATGCCCAAAGGCATGATACTTCTATGATACTTTAATGATACTTTTCTGTAAAAAATCCAGAAATGTATCATCGGGTTAAGTCCTTAGCCTATAATGTTTTAGAGGCTTGGCGGCGGTCTGGAATGATACTATGATACTAATAAGGACACCTTAGTCGTTGTATCCAGCGGTGAGTTCACAAATCTTCACCACTGTCTGCATAGCCTTCTCCATCACCTGGATGCTCACGAATTCGTATGGTCCGTGGAAGTTCACGCCGCCGGTGAAGATGTTAGGACAAGGCAGACCCTTGAACGAGAGCTGTGCTCCGTCGGTGCCGCCACGTATCGGCTGCACCTTTGGTGGCACACCGCAAAGCTCCATTGCCTTCAACACGATGTCGATGACGTGCATGTTCGGGTCGATCTTCTCCTTCATGTTGTAATACTGGTCGTTAACGGCAATCTCCACCGTTCCCTCACCGTATTTTTCGTTCATCTTGTCTACTACAGAAACGATGAACTTCTTGCGGTCCTCAAACTTCTTGCGGTCGTGGTCGCGTATGATATACGACATCTTGGCGTGTTCGGTGTTGCTCTCTATGCCCAGCAGATGATAGAAGCCCTCGTAGCCCTCAGTGGTCTCCGGTCTCTCGTCGGCAGGCATCATGCCTGCGAGCTCAGTGGCGAGCATGCTGGCGTTCACCATCTTGCCTTTGGCGAATCCAGGGTGTACGCTTACTCCATTGATGTTTATCTTGGCAGCGGCAGCGTTGAAGTTCTCGTATTCCAGGTCGCCCAGGTCTCCGCCGTCGATGGTGTATGCCCACTGGCATCCGAATTTCTCCACGTTGAAGTGGTGGGCGCCCATTCCGATTTCCTCGTCGGGGTTGAAGCCCATGCGGATGTCGCCGTGCTTTATCTCGTCGTGGTCGCGCAGCCAGCACATGGCCTGCACGATTTCAGCAATACCAGCCTTGTCGTCGGCACCGAGCAGCGTGTGGCCGTCGGTCACGATGAGGTCCTCTCCTTTGTGGGCAAGCAGCTCAGGGAATTTCTTTGGTGATGACACGATACCCTCTGAGAGCACGATGTCGCCGCCGTCGTATTCCTTCACGATGCGTGGCTTCACGTCCTTGCCGCTGCAGTCAGGTGATGTGTCGTAGTGGCTGATGAATCCAATAGTAGGAATTTCCTTCTTGGTGTTCGCCTTGAGAGTGGCATAGATATATCCTTGCTCGTCCATCTCCACGTCGGCAAATCCTTCAGCCTTCAGTTCGTCGCGAAGATATTCGGCGAATATCAGTTGCTTACTGGTGCTTGGCACTGTCTGGCTCTCTTCAGCCGACTGTGTGTCAAACTTCACATAGTTGAGAAATCTTTCTGTTATGTTCATATTAAAATAAGGTTTATTAAAGTATTCTGCTCAATATCGTAGCAAATTTATGAATGAATTTCGGAATAAACAAGAAAAAAGGGATAAATTGTGTTCCTTTCGTAAGCGTATCCGCGATGCTGGTATATACACATCGGTGTCTTTATTCCTGTTTACTAAATGTAAAATGCGGTGTATGTCGCTGATATATAGTATATTGAATAAAAGAAATAATGCCGCTTCATAATAATATCTGTAATGCCATCCTTTGGATGCTTGCTGAATATATTGTATCTTTGCATAAGCAAAGCTTCACCTCAGCATAGCGTTCAATCAAGCTTGACGCTCTGCATTCGGTTTGCATTATTTTTGCATATTAATCATTAACACAACATCAGATTTTATGAGTAGAAATCTTTTATTATTGATAGTCTTGTTCCTAACATTTTCAAATGGTGTCAGATCGCAGAATATTTCTCAAGTAGTTTCAGATTCAATTCTTTTGCATTGCAGCTATGTTGACCAGTCGCACTCTGCAAAACCAGTAAAACGTTCTCCGTCAAATAATGTTATTGTTGTATGTTATGAGAATGGAGTGTTGTCGATGCCTTATTGTCCTTGCTCGGGAATAATGACTTTAATGAATATGGCGACAGGTGAAGTTGTCTTGTCTCAGAGTGTTGAAGCAGGTGATGTCTGTCTTCAACTACCAATTTTGTATTGCGGTTGCTACAAATTGTCATATTATACGCAGGGATATTGTTATGAAGGGTATTGGGACGTTTAGTAATGCTTTATCCCAAAACGGTCATCAGGCCGTTTATAGAATTATTTAATTACTGCTTGCAGCCTTTTGTTTTTTATAAGGCGTCTTTTGTCTGTTTTTAATTCGCAATAGCTCGCTATTACTCATTAAAAGCCAAACAAAATCCACTCTTCTAAAAAAGCAAAATACAAGCAAGCCCTAATGACGATTTGGGTTTATGAAGAAATTATCTTATTTTATTTTTGCGTTACTTTTGTTGTCTTGTTCTTTTTCCGATAAACCTCTTGTTCTGAAAAAGGCTGAGGCATTGGTAGATAGTCTGCCCGATGCCGCCTTGAAGATTCTTGAAGAGAATAAATCTGCAGCGGATGGTTTTCCCACAAGATACAGGATGGATTATCTGCTTCTTTATGCTATGGCTATGAATAAGTCATACGTGTCTATGGATACGGTTGGCTTTATGCCACAAGTAATTCGGTATTATGAAAACCATGGCAGTACAGGAGATTTGGTTACGGCAAATTATATGATGGGATGTGTCTTTCGGGATAAGGGAGACTCTCCTATGGCTTTGCGCTATTTTCTGAATGCCACCAGATTGTCGGATGTCAATAACTCAGATTGTGACGTTAACGAACTTGCTGCCATCTATGGTCAGATAGGGTATGTATTTTATAATCAACGTATTCTCACCAAGGCTATTGAGGCATGGCATAAATGTCAAAAGTATGCCCTATTGGCGGGGGATACCATCAGGGCTATCCAGAGCATTGAGTATTGTGGGTATTCTTATAGTGGACTGAATAAATTGGATAGTGCTATTTCCATAGCTAAGAGAGTATATGCTTCTTATAAAAGAATCGGAGATGATGAAGCAGCGGCTTCGTCTTTGGGCTCGCTTATCCTTTATTGTCTTGACACAGATAGTCTTGACGCAGCGAAGAAATATATGGATGATTATATCATGCATTCTGGATACTTTGACAAAGAAGGGAATTTGCAGCCAGGGCATGAGTCTTTCTATTATTATTTGGCTGATTATTATGAACGCTTGGACAGGTTAGACTCAGCAGAATATTTTTATCGCCGGTTATTATGCAATGCCACAAATTATAACAGTTCAGAAAATGGAAGCCGTGGATTGATGCGTCTTTATTCTCGTAAGGGTGAAGCGGATTCTGTGATGAAATATTCAAATATGTTTGTCGATTCAAACGATTCTTCCAGTTTTCACCGATCGGCAGCAGAAGTCAGCAAGATGCAAGCCTTATATGATTATTCAGAAAACAAGGCTTTGGCAATAAGTGAATCAAACAGGGCTGATAGATACCAATATCTGGTAATTGCCTTGCTGTTGTTTCTGCTGTTTTTTTCTTTGGGCATATATTTCTTCCTCACAAATCTTAGAAAAAGAAAAATGAGGGCATTGCAGGAAATAAATGAGAGATATTCAGATACATTATTGAAGTATTATGATGCTATAGCCGAAAGAGATAAACTGAAAAGTGGCATAGAGAAACAGAAGAATAGTATGGAGGAGGAAATAATGTATTTGAAGAACAAACTTTCTTTGTTCTCAGACGAAACCGACTGGGCGAAATGGGACTCCGAGCAGTCTTTGTTGTGTCATGAGGTCGTGATGAGAATTCATAAGCATGCTTCGAGGGGCAAGATGCCATCGGCAAGCGAGTTGAACAGTCTTATAGAAGTGGTAAAGCAATCGCTTCCTGGCTTTTATGAGTTCTTGAGCAACCCCAAATACGCAGTGTCTGATAATGAGATGCTGGTTTGCATCTTTACACGCCTTCATTTTATACCATCAGAGATTGCTACATTGCTTAACTTGACAAAGCAGAGAATTTCAAATATGAGGTCTGGATTGAACAAGAAATTGTTCAAAACAAAAGGTACGAAATCTTTCACAGCGAATATATACCGATTGTGATGAGTTGTGTACTATGTTTATAATTTTGTCTAATTGCTAGATATAATGTGGCTTAGGATTGTTCTTATTGATGTGGTGTTTACTTTGTTTACTCGCTTTTTGTCATAAGTATCATATGTTTTACGTATCTTTGCCAATGATAATTATATTTTAAATATAAAGGTATGGGAACAATAGAATTTATGAATCTTTCGATTGAAGATTTAGAAGTCCTTAATAACAATCAGATGATTGCTATCAGAGGCGGTTTTGATGACAAGCAAGAGTTTAATGATTTTAAAACTTGCGTGGCAAAAAACAATGGAAAGGATTGTACAGTTGTCAATAATTCCAAAAGTTGTTTGTTAATCAATAATTCAATGGAATCATGCTCATTGATTAATACCAATAAGAAAAGAATATTCTTTTAAGCACAATACAAAAACTTATTGACAACAATTTTCTTGTTGATTATTATACACAAGGAGGGGTCTGTTTTGGTGATATGCTTAACGAAGTTGTAGTGAATTTTGATGGTAAGATTTTTAAATGTACGACTATAGATGACTTCAACGAAGAGAACTCTTATGGATATTTAGATACAGGAACAGGTGAAATTGTGTGGAATAGTAAAATATCCACAATTGGATATGATTTAACAAAGGAAAAATGTAAGAAATGTAAATTGTATCCGAGTTGTTTGGGGCCTTGTACGCTCCATCTGATGGCAAACGATGATGTATGTTTCATAGATTCTCTTAATCTAACTTTGCAAGAATATATGATGTTTTTATACAAGAATGAACTGACAAGGAAAAGAATATTTGAATCAAAATGAATCTGTGGATGAATAGAATAATAAGATTTTTATTTATACTATCATTAATGCCGATATCTGTTTATTCTCAATATTCTGTTCGTGGAATAGTGATAGACGATAATGGATCACATGTAAATGGAGCGCAAATATCCCTTTATCAGAATGGGGAACTTGCAGCATTGACACGTTCGAATGTTGATGGCGAATACTCCATTGACAAGGTTTCTCAAGGGAAATATCTCTTGGTTGCAAGTTGCGTCGGACTTGCAAGTGAAGAGGATTCGGTTTTGGTGGATAGGGATATACCCCATAATTTCATACTTGAAACGAGAGACATAATGCTTGATAGTATTGTTGTAAATGGTAAAAACAATTATGCTTCATCAAGAGGACATGTGTTCATTTTGTCGAAGAAGGCTAAGGAGAGCGGAAACCCTTTTGTTGCCTTGCAAGAAATTCCATATATCTATAGTGACCCTGTAAATGAAACCGTTCGTTCTTCTGATGGTCAGTCGATGATGATTCTCATAGACGGAATTAGAGTGAATTCGGGAATAAGTCCTATTGATCCGTCTCGCATCAAGTCTGTGGAGATAATCGATGTGGTTGGCGCAAAGTATATGCGGCAAGGAGTAAAACGTATTCTAAATATAAAACTAAAGGAAACTTCGATATATACTTATGCACAGTTGGCTGCTCATGCCGATTATCCAGAAAAGTCCTTTTTTGCTATACCGAAGTTTGAAGTCGGTAACAGTAACATTTCTCTTTACGGTGATGCTTCTTTCGGTGTGAGCCATAGTAAGCAAGAGAATAATTATAATCTTGTATCGCCAATGTTGGTCAAGTCCTATTCCGGGGATTCGAAAGGTAAAGAAGTAGATTATGACTATTCGTTGATGCCAAAGTGGCGTATTTCGGAAAAAGATTATTTTGCAGCATATATTCAAGGAAATGTAAATAGGGAAACCAATAATAATACTTCTAATGGTGAATCGAATCACCATGATATTTCCCGTGGCAGTACATCAGACTATAGTTCCCATCTGTTTTCGGTAACAGCATACCATAAGCACCTCTTTTCAGAAGATGCTGAAATAGAAACGTACGCAGTATATTCGGATAATCGGGCTGAAAATACTAACAGTCTGGAAGAAAATGCAAATGGGAATAAAGACTTGAATGCTCAGAAATATGACAATAGGCACAAACAGCTTACATTGACAATGAATTTTACTAAAGATTTTGACAATGGCGGGAGTCTGGAAATAGGGAACGAAACGCAATACTCTTATGACAGGATTGAGAACATTGGCATTGAAGATTTTCTATTCAGTCATCACCGTTTGAATGAATACGTATTTGCCGGATATACCGGGATGTTGGTGCGAAAACTGACATACGATGCTTCAGCAGGAATGGAGTATGTCTCTATGAAATCAGACAGTATAATTCACCGTTATTTCAGACCGCGTCTCTCTCTTGGCTTGTATTATAATATAACTAATAACTTGAGCACACGGTTCAGCTATACATATAGTAACACACCACCGCCTGTCGCAATGCTTTCTCCATACAATACTTCTGCCGATACGCTTCTTGTCAGTCATGGAAATCCTTACCTTATGCCTTCTGAAACGCATTCTTTCGGATGGAATTCGTCATATCTTATAGGCGGCTTGTATCTTAATACGAGTGTGTCTTATGGAATATCAAACGACATCATTGAGCCTGTACACATTGAAGAAGGAGATGGTGTGCTGCTCACTACATATGGGAATATGGGACGTTATCGCTCATTGAAGTTGAAGTACTATATGTCATGGCGTATCAGAGGTTTGTTTTTAATGATGGATTTAGCTCACAACGTCAGTTATTATACAACGGCTGGAGCAAAAAAACATTTTTCCGGTATGTTGATGTTGAGCAAAAAATGGGGAAAGATAGAAGCACGTACCGCTTTTTCCTATCAGAATTACTTACACACCGAATTCTCGAGGACCAAAAACTACAACCCAGAGAGCAGTCTCACACTCTCGTATAGTTTCACACCAGATATCCTACTGTCAATAGGATGCTCAAGCTTTATTGGTAATCCGCGTAGTAAAACTACGATAAGTACTGGCCAATACAGGAGTGTTGCATATTTAACGAAAAAGACATTTACTCCATGGATTTTATTCAGGTGGAGTTTTAGAAAGAACGATAATAAAAAAATAGGACTTGAAAACGAAATAATGCGTGACCATGAGAACAAGATAAAACTGTAAACGGCTCTTGAAGTGTAATATAATTTAAAGGAGTTGCTAATATCAATGCTTCTTTGTTCCATTTCATAAATTTTCCCTATTTTTGCAATAATCTTATATTCCCAATCAGAGCAAAATTAAAACTGACAGATATGCAAATCAAGAAGATAACGGCTTTATTCATGATGCTGGCAGCAGTGGCGAGTACGGCATTCTCGCAGTCTGTGCATGGCGGTTCATTGCCACCGCTGAAACCGGTGGAGAAAACGGTGTATGACACGGCATACGTGAAGGTGTATTATGAATTCTCATACAGACCAGACTCACTCAGCAAGGGGAGGAAGGACGGTCAGACGATACTGCTCGTGGGCGACAAGGCACAGAGCTTCGTTGACTATTTTGACGACAGGACAGATTTTATCAACGACTCGCTCGCCGCTGCCAAACGCCCACCGATGGAAGCCTTCACGATGAATATGGGAATGATGAAAAGAATGGCATACACATATCCATTGGTGATAGACCGCAGTCGCAATGTGGCAATCATACAAGTGAACAACGTGAACAAATATCAGTACACCCAGCCAGTTCCGGAAATCAGTTGGCAGACCGTAGAAGGCGACACCACGATATGCGATGTGGCATGCAGGAAAGCCGTGTGCCGTTTCGGCGGCAGAGACTGGACGGCATGGTATGCCCCTACGTTTGATTTGCATACAGGACCATACCTCTTCGGAGGATTGCCAGGATTGATATTCAGTATCTGTGACACAAAAGACAACTACCGCTTCACGCTGAATGGACTGGAAAACCTCGGCAAGGGAGTGCCCGTATATCTCAAGTCGAGCAACAAAATCCTGCATACTACGCGTGACAAAGTGCGCAAGGCAGTGGAAAACGAACAGGCTGACATATACAAAGCTTTCCAGTTGCAGAACCCGGGTGCGGTGTTCACTCCGCAGGCAGGTGACACCGGCAGACGCCCCTATAACCCTATAGAACTCGAATAGATGAAAAGAATACCCACTCTGCTGTGTGCTTCACTCTGTGTAATCGCCGCTGAAGCCCAGAATGAAGGAGACGGAATACGCCGTACGACGAAACTGCCGGAAGTCACCGTCAGGCTGAAACCTGTGGAGCAGGTTGGCGACACAATAAAATACAACGTGTCTGCCTTTCAGGGCAAGGACGACCATTATCTGGAGGATGTGCTGAAAAAGATGCCCGGGATACAGGTGTCGCCAAACGGTACGATACTCTATAAGGGCGAAACAATAAACCAGTTTAATATAGAAGGACAGAACCTCCTCGGCAACAGATACAGTCAGGCAACGCGCAACCTCCCCGTAGAGGCGATATCACAGGTGCAGGTGATGGAGAACGACCAGCCCATCCGTGCACTGAAGTCTACGGTTCCGTCAGACAGGGCAACGCTGAACATCAAGCTGAAGAGCGGCTACAAGATGCGCCCCTTTGGAGAACTGGAAGGTGGAGCGGGATATGGCGAGGATGCCACATGGAACAACCACCTGTCGGTGATAAACATTGCCGCCAAGAACCAACTGCTCCTCACGGCAAAGATGAACAACACAGGCGAAGACCTCAGTGGCAATGCCGTATCAAACAATATCAATGTGAGCGACCTGGAAGGCTACGTGGCATTGCCGCGCAACAGCGTGAACGCTATGGAAAACATCTTCTCGCCGATACCGCAGCAGCGCTATCTCAAAAACAGAGCGTATTCCGTCGGATTCAACCACATGCATAGGGTGGGGCGGTATGGCGGACTGCGCACTAACATCGACCTCTATTCCACTGCCGACAACCTTGCCGACAGCACCTATTATCTCTATGGCGGAGCACATACCGCCACTCTCTCGCAGAGCAACCGCATAAAGGTGGGCGAGAAGACCATCGCCCCAAAGTTCAGATACGAGCTGAACGCCCCCAAAGTGTATCTCCTCGACCAGCTGTCGGCATCCCTCTCTTATCATACGGGTCAGAACGACATCTATAGCAACGGCAGACAGGTGGGGCAGCAGGTGACACGCCATCCGTCATACGTCCAAAACAAGTTGGCGATGACGATAAGTTCCGGCCTGCATACCTACAACATCGGTTCCACGCTCTTCTACTTCCGCCGAAGCGAGACGTTGGCGGCGACTGATGCCGGGGGAGTCTATGACATCCGTGAGCGCATCGGTTTCAACCGCTTCAAGACAGCCAACAGTATTTCCACGTCATTCCCCCTGTTCGGCAATATCCTCGACCTGAGATACGAATTCTCATATCTCTCAGACAGGGTGAGGATTGACGCTGCCGACGACAACGGCAACAGCAGTCTGCTCAACACCATTGCCCCTTCATACACCATGCGCTATTCCAAGGACATACTGGTGCTGGATTGTCCCATAAACCATTATGCCGCAAAGATACCATGGCGGTCAGGTGGAAGACATGTCAACCGGACATACCTCTCGCCATCCGTGCGCTGGAACCACAATTTCTCACCCCAATGGCGACTCACTATAGCCGGGGCAATGCTCCAAGGCGCTGACGACGATGTCATAACGCCGCAGGCCTACCGCTCCGACTACCGAACTCTCACCGCTACCCCAGACCGCATGGGGTGGGCACGGTCGTCGAATGCGTCGCTGAAGATAAACTATGGCGATTTCGTGAATATGTTCACATGGAACCTCCTTGCCACAATGTCGTGGCGCCATTCCGACTGGCGTTTTGCCTATGATATCAGCAACGACCTCACGAAGCTGACTCCTCTGTGGCAGTCTGCCACCACACGCTATCTCATGGCGCAGACACGGGTGGAGAAGACTTTCACACAGGTACATGTCGCCATACAAGGCACCGTGAGCTACAGTCGCAATGAGTTGCCGGTGGTACAGAACGGACTGCAGCAGCGTGTGGTGTCGAATGTCGCCACGTCGTGTCTGTTGGTAAGATGGTATGACTTGTCGTGGCTGCAGGTCACCAACGAGTCAACCTTCAACCTCTCCTGGCAAGACCGTTATGCCAACAGCAACAGTCAGACGCTGAAAAGCCTTTTCAACGATTTCAGTCTTGTGCTTTCGCCCATCAGCCGTCTCTCTCTTACTGTGTCATGCGATTACTCTTTGTTGGAGACATCCAAGGGTGAGTATAACTCCATCCTGTTTGCCGATGCCAAGCTGCTCTATACTCCATCCAAGAGATGGGAACTGGGTCTGCGTATCGACAATGCCCTGAACCGCAAGCAATATGTAGACGCTTCCTTCACCGGTTTCAACTACCGTTATTTCTCACTTCCTTTGCGGGGCAGAGAAGCAATGGCCACGGTGAAGTACAAGTTTTAGAATAGATGGCTGTGGGATTCAACCCCACGACCTTCAGAACTTTTTCTTTCCAGATATCAGCTATTGATGGTGATAATGGCTATTGATGGAATAATGATTATTGATGGGATAATGTCTATTGATGAATAATGTTGAAATTGCTTGTCGCATATATATAAACAAGTGACTCCGGTGGGATTCAAACCCACGACCTTCAGGACTTTTTCTTTCCAGATATCAGTTATTGATGGGATAATGATTATTGATGGATAATGTAGAAATCGTTTGTCGTATATATAAACAAGTGACTCCGGTGGGATTCAAACCCACGACCTTCAGAACCGGAATCTTATACCCGTAATTTGTAACCCTTTGTTTGCCAGTATATTACGTGAATTATTGTAATATCTGGTCAAACAATGGTTAAACAATCAGTCCTTTTCCTGCTTCAACAGGCTGCGGTAAAACTCAATCTCCCTGTCCTGTTTCACGATCATCTCCTCTTTCTGTCTCAAAAGCTCGTCTTTCAGTTCGATCTCCCTTGACAGGTCGGCGGAGTTGCGCTCTTCCGAAGCACTGCCGTTCAGCACCCTGTTGAGAGCGTCCCAGAGTTCGTGCTTCTTTCCGTCATCAATGGCCATCGAGGAGTTGATGATGTTCTTCAAGGTCTCGTCAAGTGTCCCGTTGCCGTGGAAATCGGCATTCAGTGCCTCGTATGCCTTCTCTCCGTCAGCACCGCACAGTCCGCAGCCGGTCAGAAGCCAGTCAAAGGTCACATTTGTCGCCTTGGCTATCTTCATCAGGACAACCTCTGAAAAGCCACCCTTGCCGTTCAAGGCACGGGAGAAATTCCCCTGGTCTACGCCACATTCTTTTGCAAACCTGGAAGCGGTCACGCCGCGCTTCCGTCTCAAAACCTCAATTCTCTTCTTGATGCTTTCATCTGTATAATTAGCCATAATAAACCCTCCTTTTATTAAAGATTTGTAACACTATGTTGGAATATGTTAAACTATGTCGTAAATATGCGATTTTATGTGCTTTTATTTGGTGGATTATGTAATTCTATGTACTTTTGCAAGCGTTGAACATAAACCAACATTAAACCAAAGTTAAACCAAAATTAAACTTATGGTTTGATTTGGCAAATATACATAAAATAACAATAGATACCAAATTTTGATGTAAAAACATGGCACCACATAGAAAAAAAATAATCCTCCGCCACGGAAAGGGTGTGGCTCTGGCGAAAGACGTTGGCGTTTCGGTGCAGACGGTAAGCAAAGCCTTGAGGTGGGAGTCAGACTCCGATATACAGAACCTCATCAGAAAAAGGGCGAAGGATTTGGGCTATATAAAACAATTCTGACAATGACGATGACGATAGAACAGATAGGGGCAATGATGGCTGACTTCGTGCAGATTGGCTATATGACGGCAGTCAAGGCTTACGAGCCGACATCCGACGAGCTCCGGCTCAAGGATGTGGAAAAATGGTGCAGGGCTACCTTCACTGACTACAAGACGCTGCTACGGCTCATAAAGGCAGGCACCGTAAGGTCATACAGAAAAGGAGGCAGCAGGAACTCTCCTTTATACTACTCCAAAGCGGAGATAAAGCAGGCGATAATCAATGCCAGACTTTCAAGATACATAACGGAAGACAACATAGGTTGACAAGTCTTCCATATCCGCCGAGTCAGCTGACGACTGGCAACCCGGAGCGAGACCGGCGAGCGGAACCAATCAAATGGACGGTATACGCCTTGCCCTATAAGCCATGGGGCGAACCATAAGGAAGCCGAGGTGAGGCGACGGCTCTTCCGTGACGAACGATCTTTGACTTATCGGAACAAAATAGTATAGGTGTAATAAAGTAACGGTTAGCATCGTGGATGCCGTGACCCGTGAAAAGGACGCACAATTATACGCAAGTCCTCTCTCAGCGTGTTTCTGAGTAGCGACAAACGAACTACATCTTTATTTTAAAGATGCAAGCGGAGCATAAAGGGAACACAAGAGGGGCAAGAAAGCTAACGGCTTACGCTTTCATCATCATATATTCAAAGAGGCGGGTAGCTCAAAAGGTGAGAGCATGCACAGGTCTTCCAAAGGCTGACGCAAGACGCAGGTTCAAGTCCTGCCCTGTCTCCATCACATTTTGTTTTTATTATATTTTGCTCATTAGACATATAACTATTTGTTTGATGATATTATGTCAATCCTTCCCGTCCGTGAGGATAGGGAGGATTTTATTTTAAAAACGACAGATTATGAAACAACTGAAACGATTCCTGTGGAACGACTGGACGCTCGCTCTGCTGTGGTCACTGGCGCTTCTACTGCCGGTGTTCCTTAAATGAAAACTGAATTTCTAACTATAAATAGGTATGAAAGGACATGCCTGCAGGTGAAAATCCTGTTGTTTATGGGTCTTACAAGAGGAGTCACGAGCTCCTCAACCGGTGAAGGTCGGCGCAGCGCCTTGGAGAGTGCGCCATGGCATATAAAGCCCGAGAGCAAGGAAGTTCGATTCTTCCCTTCGCCACCCGTGTGTTTATTATATTTGTTATAATTAGCGATATTCAATGGCGCAACCGACAAACCCTGTGGAGTGCGTACAGTCGCTAACCCAAAACAGTT
>OGJX01001195.1_pt1 | contig 17017 bp, 19 predicted proteins | sample 1572381 | NCBI WGS metagenome assembly OGJX01 (sample SAMEA2582085, study PRJEB24529) | metagenome | biome: Human gut stool | place: China | collected 2011
GAATATTGTAGGCTTTCCGGTTCCTCTCGTCGAGCAAGGTGTTTTGACGGATGTGTTAAATGGGGCTGGTTCGATTGTAGCCGAGTCTGGTGCAGCTATCGTAGGTGGACATAGCATTGAAAATAAGGAACCTATTTTTGGGATGTCTGTGACAGGACAAGTGAATCCAAATCAGATTTGGAAAAATAAAGGTGCCCAAGTAGGGGATGTGCTAATATTAACAAAGCGTATCGGTACAGGTATTATGAATAATGCTCTGAAAGCAGATTTATTCCCTGGAGGCACGGAACAGGCCGTTACTAGTATGAGTACTTTAAACCGTGTAGCGGCTGAGTTTGCACATAACTTTACAGTCCATGCTTGTACAGATGTAACAGGCTTTAGCCTTATGGGGCACTCCGTAGAAATGGCAAGTGCTTCTGATGTGACGATTCATATCAAAGCTTACGATATCCCTCTTTTTGATGATGTCATCGAAGCGGCTCAAATGGGATTAGTACCAGCTGCGTCTTATGGTAACCGTAAAGCTATAACTGACGTACAAGTAGATGAATCTTTAGATCCTGTATGGACAGACATTCTCTTTGATCCACAAACCTCGGGTGGTTTGCTGTTCTCTGTTCCTGCTAATGAAGGTGAGCAACTGGTAGAGGCGTTACATAAGGCTGGTATAGACTGTGCTGCTATAGTAGGTACTGTTGAAAGTTTCAGTGGGCTAGCGGTACGTGTTACAGAATAGATTTATAAAAAATACGTTTTTTACCATTGGCAAGCGATATTTAATTACAATATCATTAGCAGATAGCAGATAGCAGATAGCAGATAGCAGATAGCAGATAGCAGATAGCAGATAGCTGATAGGTAATACTTTTACAAAATATTTAATGTATATAACATAGAGGTGTATGATGAGCAATACAAAGGAATTGACTGTAGATGTGCGAGGTAGTTTGTGTCCAAAACCTGTGATTGAAACTAAGAAGGTTAGCGATGCGAATCCAGATGCTGTTATTACTACTATTGTAGATAATGAAGTGAGTCGCGATAATGTAGAGAAGTTTGGCAAGTCTCGCGGTTATGGTGTGGCAATCCGCCAAGATGGTAAGGATTTCTACCTCACTATGACCCCTAATGCAAATCCAGTAGCAGAAATTTGTGAACCAATGAGCTATGGCAACCGTGTTATCTTGATGACAAAGGACTATCTTGGTGAAGGTAGTGAAGAGCTCGGTCGAAACTTGATGAAAACCTTCTGGGTATGCATGGTTGAAGCTGATATAAAACCATCTAAGATCTATTTTATTAATAGTAGCGTTAAAATGGTGACTAACGATTCTGTTCATTTGGAAAACATTAAAAAGTTAGCTGATGCAGGTGTTGAAATTGCAGCTTGTGGCATTTGCCTCGATTTCTATGGTGTGAAAGCAAACGTTGGTGTAGGCAGTATTACGAACATGTATGCTATTACAGATGCAATCCTTGGCGACAATATTGTTAAGTTATAATTCTGAGCACTAGCATTTTAACGGACCGATTTAGACGAGACGCATTGGCTTTAAATGGATAGTCAATGGTATAACAATGTAATGGTATATGCTGTGGTAGGAGGTGAGGCCTTGGAAAATAAAAAATTGCTAGTCGTCTTTACGTCCTATTATTTTGGCGATAAAGCAGACAAGGTATTAACAGAATTAGAGGTGCCTCATCAATTGATGGCTACACCTCCTGAGCTTTACGATATGTGTGGTTTATCTGTGCAAATAGATCCAAGTATTGTAGAGCAGGTTCAGACTATTTTAAAAGAACATAAGATTAGTACATCTGGCCTCTTTTGGTACGAAAAAGGTGAGCTAGCTGTACCATATAAAGCCTAGACATCTGTAGTGACCTCAAAAAGTTAGACTTTTTGGGGTCACTACAATCGTTTAGGCTTTTTCTTTCTTTTTTATTAAAGTTTTGGTTCTTATATAATTTAAAGGCTGACTATGGTACTATAGATATATGATATTTTTTATCATTATGGAGGTTTATATGAGCAAGTATGAAATAGAAAATGTAAAATTAACAGCCCCTAAATTGGATCGCAAAGATTTAGAATATGCTATGACATATCGTTATGCATGTAAAAAGTTTGATAGTACGAAGAAGATTTCTGAAGAAGATTGGAATGCTATTTTAACAGCAGCTCGTTTGGCACCTACATCCCTTGGATTTGAGCCTTTTGAATTGCTAGTTATCCAAAATCCAGAAATTCGAGAAAAAATGAAAGCTCATGGCTGGGGCATTCATGCGGGCCTCGAAGCAAGTCATTTGGTGGTATTCTTAACACGTAAAAAAGTAGACTTAGAGTTTGACTCTCCTTATGTACGTTATATCCAAGAAACAGTTAAGCAATTACCTGCAGAAATAGATGCAGCATATCGCGAAAAATATGCTCAATTTACTACAAGTGACTATAAAACTTTTGAATCTGAACGGGCTGCTTTTGACTGGGCATCTAAACAAACGTATATCGTTATGGCGAACATGATGACAATGGCCGCTTATGAAGGATTAGATTCGTGTCCATTAGAAGGCTTTAATCAAGATGATATGACAGCCCTCTTAGGTGATGAACTTGGACTTTTCGATACTAAACACTTTGGCATTGCTGTAATGGCAGCCTTCGGCTACCGAGACGAAGAACCTCATCGCAATAAAACACGTCGTACTTTAGATGAAATTGTAACAGTAGTTGAATAGATCATTATAGGTAGAACTAAATCGAAATTCTTCATTTAATCTTTAGAGTTGAATGCTATATTATAAATATACAAGAATTCTAAAATATTTATAAATACTGTGTTATTTGATAGAATTTATGAATATTTTGATTGAATAGGAAGGAGTGATTGTATGTTATGGTCAATTATTGTTGGTGGTTTTATCGGGTTCCTAGCGGGTGCCATCACTAACAAAGGCGGTGCAATGGGCGTTATTGCTAAAGTTGTGGCTGGTTTAATTGGCTCGTCCGTAGGTCAGTCCCTATTTGGTACATGGGGTCCTAGCTTAGCAGGGATGTCCTTAATTCCATCTGTATTAGGTGCAGTAATTGTTGTTGCTGTAGTCTCATTTTTCTTCGGAAAAAGGGGATAGTAATCAACTTTTAAGAATAGTTTTAATATAGTTAAACGTGATTTATATGAAAGGAGTCACTATTATGGCATTAGAAGATAAATTGAACCAAGCTAAAGGTGCATTGAAAGAGAATGCTGGTAAATTAACTGGTGATAAACAATTAGAAGCAGAAGGGATTATTGAAAATACAGTGGCAAAAGTAAAAGATACTGCTAATACTGTAGCTGAAGATATCAAAAAAACTGCAGATGATGCTAAAGATGCTGTAGAAGGTGCGATTAGTGGCCTTAAAAATGCATTAGGCGATGATGACAAATAAAAGTAAATAAAAGCTATTATGTAGCATAAAAAAACCAGTAAATCGACCGATTTACTGGTTTTTTATTGTTATAAATTTGTATTATACGTTGAAGCGGAAGTGTGTTACGTCGCCGTCTTTCATAACGTAGTCTTTACCTTCAAGGCGTACAAGACCTTTTTCTTTAGCCGCATTTTGGCTACCGCAAGCTTGTAAGTCATCGAAGGATACGATTTCAGCACGGATAAAGCCTTTTTCGATATCGGAGTGGATTTTACCAGCCGCTTGAGGTGCTTTTGTGCCGTCTACAATTGTCCATGCACGAGCTTCCATTTCGCCTGCTGTAAAGTAGTTGATAAGACCTAAAAGTGCATAACTTGCTTTGATAAGTTTAGTTAAGCCAGATTCTTCAAGGCCAAGATCTTCTAGGAATGCAGCGGCTTCCTCTTCGGATAATTCAGCAATTTCAGATTCGATGCGGGCAGAAACAACAACGATGCCAGCGCCTTCGTTTTTTGCATATTCCTCTACGCGTTTTACATATTCATTACCGGAGTAATCAGATACTTCGTCTTCAGAAATATTGGCTACATAAAGAGATGGTTTTGCTGTAAGCAATGTCAACTCTTTGATCATTTCTAATTCTTCTTCTTCGAGACCTTGTGCACGAACTGGTTTTGCTTCACCTAGACCTTCAATGATGCGTTCTAGTAATGGCAATTCAGCACGAGCGTCTTTGTCGCCAGATTTAGCGATTTTTTCGATACGTTGTTTGCGTTTTTCTACGGACTCAAGGTCAGCAAGGCAAAGTTCAGTATTGATGATTTCGATGTCGCGGATTGGATCGATAGAACCAGCAACGTGAGTAATATTAGGGTCCTCGAAGCAACGGATAACTTGAGCAATGGCGTCTACTTGACGGATGTGACTAAGGAATTTATTGCCTAAACCTTCGCCTTTGGATGCGCCTTCTACGAGGCCTGCAATATCTACGAAGCGCATAGCAGCAGGAAGGATGCGTTTGGAACCGAACATTTCAGCCAATACAGCTAAACGATTGTCTGGAACATCAACGACACCTACGTTTGGTTCGATTGTACAGAATGGATAGTTGGCAGCTTCAGCGCCTGCTTTTGTAATGGCGTTGAATAATGTACTTTTACCAACATTTGGAAGGCCTACGATGCCTACTTCTAAATTTGTGCTCATGGTACCACCTTTTATTAACTAATTGATTTCGTTCTTTGTGAAAGCTTCTGTAGAAACTCTATCAAATAAATATTATATCATATAGACGCTATAAATTTGTACTAAAAAAGTGACACCATTAGTCACATTGGTGACCAGTAGCGTCACTAAATCCATTTACAAAATAGTACACCTAGTTTTCTACCGCTAGAATGAAAAAGGGCCTGACCCAGTAGAATCAAGCCGTTTCTTCAAATTTTTACCTATAGAAACAAGGCTGACGCTACTAAACATCTATGCCTCGCTTCTTGTAATAGTATACCATATAAGAAGACAAAAACCCACACACTAGTGTGGGTTTTTTGTTATATATCTTATAGAGAGTGAGCTCGTAATTCTTCAGCAGAATGAGTGGAAATCCAAGCTGGTGGAATGTCGAATACAGTGTAGCAACCTGTGCCGCCGTGTTTAGCAAGGCGGTAGATACCACGTGCATAAGCAACAAGTGCAGAGCCAGTGAATTCAGGGTTGGAGTCAAGTTTCAAGGAGTACTCGATAACGTGACGAGTGCCATCTGTACTTTCACCAGAGCGAAGAACGAAGCCACCATGTGGAATGCCTTTGTGGTTGCGATCAAGTTCTTCTTGAGAGATGAAGTTTACTACAGTTTCATAACCTACGAAGTAGTTTTCCATAGTTTTGATTTCATTTTCAATTTTAGCTTTGTCAGCATCAGGAGCAGCTACTACATAGCACTCACGAAGGTGACCTTTGTAGCCATCAACGTCTGGAGTTTCACCATTACGGATTGCTTCAAGGTATTGTTCTTTAGGAACAGTGTATTGACGAGCGTCAAGAACGCCATCGATACGACGGATAGCATCGGAGTGACCTTGAGAAACGCCACGACCCCAGAATGTATAAGATTTGCCTTGAGGCAAGATGCTTTCAGCATATACACGTTGTAAAGAGAACATGCCTGGGTCCCAACCGCAAGAAATCAATGTAGCAGTTTTAGCTTCTTTAGCTACTTTGTCTACATTAGCAAAATGCTCAGGAATACGCGCATGTGTATCGAAGGAATCGATACAGTTGAAGTATTTTGTTACCATTGGAGTTTGTTCGATAAGGTCTGTTGCAGAACCACCGCAAAGAACCATAACATCGATTTTACCTTTGAAGTTTGGTAGATCTTCCATAGTATATGTAGGAACACCAGAAACTGTTTCTAAACCTTTACGGCGAGAGAATACACCAACAAGCTCCATATCAGGTTGTAATTTTACGGATGCTTCAACGCCACGACCTAAGTTGCCGTAGCCAACGATACCAATACGAATTTTGCTCATATTAGCCTCCTATATAAATTGAGAAATTTAATTATTAACATTCTTATTATAGCACAAAACTAGGGTATTTGATATTTTTCTATAGAATTAATTGATGATATATATAAGACCGATTGTACTCCTAATGTAGGTGTACAATCGGTCTTTTTGTCTCTATAGGTATTAGTTTTCTATAGGGGATAAACCCTATATTGAGTATCCTATTAGAATTTTAATGTTTTAATTCTTTCAACGGCACGAATTGTATTTTCACGGCTACCAAAAGCTGTTAAACGAAGGTAACCTTCGCCATGAGGGCCAAAGCCAGAGCCTGGTGTAGATACGATTTGGACTTGTTCGAGCAAGATGTCGAATAATTCCCAACTAGTCATGTTACCAGGTGTTTTTAACCAAATGTATGGAGCATCTACGCCACCATATACAGTAAGGCCGATGGATTCAAGACCTTCTTTGATAATGCGAGCATTTTCTTTGTAGTATGCAATGTTAGCACGAGTTTGTTCACGGCCTTCTTTAGTGTATACTGCTTCAGCACCGCGTTGAATGATGTAAGGCACACCGTTGAATTTAGTGCATTGGCGACGGTTCCACATAGGGTTTAGTGGTTGGCGTTCACCGGATTTAGTTTTGCCAGTTACTTCTTTAGGCACTACAGCATAAGCACAACGTGTACCTGTGAAACCAGCAGTTTTGGAGAAGGAACGGAATTCGATAGCTACTTCGCGAGCGCCTTCGATTTCGTAGATGGATTTTACAGTGTCTTCTGTGCTGATGAAAGCTTCGTAAGCGGAGTCGAACATCAAAATCGCATCATTATCTTTACACCATTTAATCCATTCTGCTAAACGAGCACGGCTCAAAACAGTACCTGTTGGATTGTTAGGGGAGCAAAGATATACGATATCTACTCTTTCAGAAGGGAATTCTGGAGAAAAATTATTTTCTGCGTAAGTAGGAAGGTAGACAACCTTTTGGAAGATACCATCTACTGCTTCACCAGTACGACCGCCCATAACGTTAGAGTCTAAGTATACAGGGTACACTGGATCGGTAATAGCGATGATGTTGTCTTCGCTGAATAACTCTTGGATGTTACCAACGTCGGATTTGGCACCATCGGAAACGAATACTTCATCAATAGCGATGTCTACGCCTAATGGTTTGTAATCGCCATCAACAATAGCTTGACGCAAGAAGTCATAACCTTGCTCAGGGCCGTAACCGCGGAATGTTTCAGCTTTGCCCATTTCTTGAACAGCCTTGCTCATAGCGTCGATAATTGCTGGAACAAGTGGTAATGTAACATCGCCGATACCAAGACGAATGATATCTGCATCTGGATGAGCTGCTTGATAATCTGCAACCTTTTTAGCAATATTTGCAAATAAATAAGAACCTTGTAGGTTTAAATAGTTTTCATTAATATTAGCCATGATGACTCCTTTTTATAATCAGATTTCTCTATATATAGTAAATTATATAGAATAATGACGCAAGGATTTTCTATAGAATTTCTAGTTTATATAAATATTGTTTTAGTTTATCACTATAAAAGAGCGTATTATGGGGAATTTATTACTCGTTAATTATATTAAAGTATATATAGATAAAGCGATTATTAGCATTGATTTAATCTCTTCATTGTTTACTCATAAAATAGCTGTTGATATAATGAGTTTATAAGTAAATATCTTGATTGTTTGTATGTAATGAGAGCTAAATTATTGGCTGTATTTAGGGGCGTAAATTATTTTTTGGAGGGATATTATTATGGTAGCTTGTAAGATGTCTATTAAGAAAATTTTTGATCGGATTAAGCGCGTTGATAAGTTTGAAGAGTTTAAAACAACCTATGGCATAACTCCTTCTGATGAAAAGGGAAAAACAAAATTTGCAGCCAATTTTTATAAGTCGGCTATTGTAAATTACAAGGGGTATGTAAACGGCTCTAAAGACCTATATAGTGAAGTTATTGCCGAATCCCTTGTGAATGATAGTTTTATAAAAGATTGGTTAAATTTAATACCCGTAAGACCAGAACATTTTAAGATAAATCATCCGAATAGAGATGAAAACGTGGATGCCCTAAAAATTACTAATCGAAAAGAGGAAATATTAGCGAAGTTATTGTTTTATCAACGTGAAGTTGCTGGATTAGGCTATATTTTTGATTACCAAACACCATTAAAAGAGACACGAAATGATTCTTATGGGAAAATAGATTTATTAGGTTATAACACTGATGATAAATGTTATTCTGTTATTGAATTAAAATATCGTCCATCTGGTAGTGAGGAAACTTTACTACGATGTGTTTTAGAGGCTTATACATATTATAAGCTGCTAGATATAAAACAGATTAATTCTGCTGTTGGACATGATGGTATAAAGAAATTAAAAAAATTACCTAGGTATGAACATACGAATGAAGCAGAGTTAGTCGTTTTATTTGATGAAAAATCTTGTACCAAAGATGACGGTGGAGCAGAAACTAATTTGATGCTTCGTATTGATCTAAATGAACCTAATAATCCTAGGTATCCATCCAAAACTGTTGTGTCACAACAGTTTAAAGAGTGTAAAGAATTGATTGATTCTAGTAAACGTAAGGGGTTACAAACTTTATGTGAAGAAATCTTGGCACAAGAGCCTCATTTAAAACAAATTCGATTTGTTGTATTACGTGTTGATACAGATAGTAAATCTTCTTATCCAACTAATATAAAAGGTTGGTCTAGAAAATTAGATCGATTATATCGAGCAGAGACATTACTAACTATTCCTCGTAAAGGTTAAGTATGAATATGATTATCCATCGTGGCACTCATCAAATTGGTGGTAGTGCCATAGAAATTAGTACAGCATCTACTCGTATTATATTGGACTTTGGTAACGAATTAAGTTTAGATGAAAAGTACATACCTATAAATTTAGATATAGACGGCGTTACAAAAGGGATGCCGGATTGTGACGGTATTGTGATTTCTCATTATCATATGGATCACTTAGGACAACTAACCTCTGTACTTCCAGAAATCCCATTATATATGGGAGAGTTGAGTAAAGAAGTGGCTATGATAGCTACTGAATATCAAGATAAAAACTTATACTTAAGATTATTAGGTGCAAATACATTTCGTGGAGGCGAAGCCTTCACTATTGGAAATATACATATTAGACCTTTGGTTATCGACCATAGTGCTGTTGATAGTTATATGTTTGTCATTGAAGCAGAAGATAAACGTGTCTTATATACAGGTGATTTCCGGATGCATGGGTTGCGTAGTCATATAGTAGAGAAATTACTTAAAACCTATATAGGTGAGGTTGATGTATTAATTACAGAGGGAACATTAGTATCTCGTGGTGTTAATAATGGTATATCTGAAGCTGCTGTGTTAGAGGATATTTCTTCATATATCCAAGATGGAAAATATGTTTTCGTTATATGTTCATCTACGAATATTGATCGTATTATGGGGATTTGGCAGAATATGCCAACTGATAAAGTTTTAATTTGTGATGCTTATCAGAAAAGAATATTAGATACTGTGATTAATAATGTATATTATGAAAGTTCTTTGTATCGTAGACATGATAGCCCACTAGTTCTTAATAAAGGACCGTATCCTAAATATTATATGGATCATGGATTTGTATCCTTAGTAAGAGGAACAGAAAATTTTATTTCTCACATTAAAGAGTTTCCTAAAGATGATGTACGTATCATATATTCCATGTGGACAGGATATATTGAGGACAACCTAGTATTGAAAACTTTATTAGAGACCTACCCAACCTATATATGTCATGCCAGTGGCCATGTGTCTAAAGATGATTTGACTAAGTTTATAGAACTAGTTAATCCCGACGCTATTATTCCGGTTCATACTGATAATCCTGAGAGATTAGAGAAATTAGTTCCTCATAGAAATGTGTATGTTGTTAATGACAATGAACCATTTATCATATAAATTTTCGAAGAAATTCTGTTTATGTTATATAATAAAGAAAAAGGAGAGTCATCAACGTGTGGTAGCGTTAGGCTCATCTTATAAACAGTTTTAAGAGGATTGCCTAGCGTGCGAGTATTTTGAATACTCTGTTGCGTTAGGCTTTTGTCTTTACTCTACTTTGGGCGTAGTATTTTACTACGCTTTTTTGTTGAAATATATCAAAACTATATAGCATTAACATTGTTTTTGATATAATTTAAATAAATACATATTATAGTGTGATTTTACATGAAAGTGGTGTCTTTATGCTGACGATTAGCAATAAAGGATGGCTTTTTACTTCTATATTAAGTGCATTGATGGCGTTTACGTCATTGTCGACGGATATTTATTTACCTGCCATGCCTGAGATGGGGCGAGATCTTAATGGTGATGCGGAGCTAACGTTGACTGGTTTCTTAATAGGTTTTGCGCTAGCCCAACTTTTCTGGGGCGCCGTTAGCGATAAAATTGGACGTAAGAAGCCACTTATTATGGGGGTAGTTTTATTTATCATTGGCTCTGTAGGCTGTGCCTTGAGCTCATCCATGATGGAATTATTGGCATGGCGTGTGTTTCAAGCGTTTGGTGCCTGCGTAGGACCTATGTTATCACGGGCTATGATTCGCGACTTATATGGTCGGACTGAAGCTGCTAAAATGCTATCTACCTTAGCTATTGTTATGGCCATAGCACCTATAGCAGGGCCGATGTTGGCAGGGCATTTACTTGTATGGTATACATGGCATGCCATATTCTGGTTATTGGTTGCCATCGGTATTCTGATGCTCATTGCCGTATTAGTCATTCCAGAAACACATCCGTTAGAGAAACGTAGTAAAAAGTCGATAGGTCATACCTATAATAATTATTGGATTTTATTACGTAATAAAGGCTTTATGAAATATACGCTGTGTGTTAGCTCTTTTTATATTGCTATCTATGCGTTCCTAACGGGTTCTCCTTATGTATATATTGATGTTTATGGAGTTCCCAAGGAATACTTTGGCTATCTCTTTTCTGTCAATATTATTGGCGTAATGTTACTAAGTGCTATTAATCGTCGTATTGTAAGTGCTATACGACTCGATAGGTTGTTGCGATATGCCACATTATTTGCTGCCATTTGTGTATCTGTTGTAATGGGCTTAATGATTGTGGGCTACCATTCACTGTGGTTAATTGTTATTGGTTGTTTTTTATTCTTCTCCATGAATGGTATTATTGCGGCTGTAACAAATGCCTTAGCATTAGATAGAGCTGGCAGAATGGCTGGCTCTGGGGCGGCACTACTAGGTGCTATGCAATATGGTAGTGGTATTGTATCATCGTTGATACTTACCTTTTTACCAAATGATACGGCAGACCCTATGATGGGTGTAATAACTTTGTTTGTTATTATTTGTGCTATTATCGCTTTTCCTGAAGATGAAAAATACAATCGTATATAATATTGGTGAAAGCAAGGACTTAAATTTGAGCTCTTGCTTTCATTCTTTTTTTAGGTTATAATAGTAAGGCTTATTGATGGTAAGCACTTCCTACCCCTATGTGTCGATAGGGGCATTAGTCCGAAAGAGGAGGTGATTTTGTATGAACAAATACGAAGTCATGTTTATTGTGAAACCAGCTGAAGAGGAAGCAACTAACGCTGTTATTGAAAAAGTAGAAGCTTTAATTGCTCGTGTAGGCGGCACAGTAGAAAAGGTAGATCGTTGGGGCAAGCGTCGTCTTGCTTACGCTGTGAAGAAATTCACTGACGGTTTCTATGTATTGATCAACTTTGAAGCAGATCCTGCTGAAATCAAAGAAATCGATCGTGTATTGAAAATCAACGATGAAGTCCTAAGACATCTAATTGTTAAACACGAAGCATAATTAAAGCCTGGAGGAAAACATGAACTCTGTACAAATTCTAGGTAATTTAGCTCGTGATCCTGAAGTACGCTATACCAAAACTGGTCGTGCTGTAGCAACTTTCACAGTAGCTGCAACTAACACCTATATTGATTCCACAACAAATGAGACGAAAGAACAAACTGCTTTCATCAACTGTGTTGCATGGGGTAAACTTGGTGAAGCGGCAGGCAATCTTCGTAAAGGCAGTCGTTGCTTTGTAGAAGGTCGTTTGCAAACTCGTTCTTACGAGACTCAGGACGGTCAAAAACGGTACGTTACTGAAGTAGTAGCGAACTTTGTGGGCCAATCCCTTGATATGAATACTAATTCTTTCGAAGGTGGGTCCAATTTTGATAGTTTCAGTACAGGCGGCGATGACGAAAACATCCCGTTCTAGTGTCAGGGACTCCTACTAATTCGAAAAGGAGGATTCGCAATGAGAAGAGATAGAGGCAGAAAGCCAAGAAGAAAAGTATGCGTTTTCTGTGCAGACCATATCGATCAAATCGACTATAAAGATGTTGCTAAACTTCGTCGTTTCACGACTGAACGCGGCAAAATCTTACCTCGTCGTATTTCCGGTACTTGCGCAAAACATCAACGCAAATTGACTACATCTATCAAACGTGCACGTGCAATCGCTTTATTGCCATTCACTGCTGAATAATTGATGAATCAAGGCGGTACAACCATTTGGTTGTACCGCCTTTTTGCGTTCTTTTGGTAATATTGGGGTTATAGGACAAAACGTGGCTTATAGGAGAACGTGGCTTATAGGACAAAACGTGTTGGCTTTATGGGCAAAGAGAGCTGTAAAGTGGCTAAATATAGTCTATAGAGCTGATTATTCTGATTTACTATGCACTGAATGCATAGAGGGAGTTTTAGATTCATTAAACCTAAAAAAATAGCATATTCATCATATACAATAAATATTCAATAATATAGATATGGAAAGAATATCTTAAAATTTTATAATAATACCTTTAAGAACAGTATTTACATGACTAATCTATATAAATAAATTAATTAAACTTATGCATGTTATCATCAAAACTTATGATTTTTATACTATAATGTGAGTATATGCTTAGTACTGTAAAGTTCAGTGAAAGGTGGTAAGTACATGGGATTTTTGAAAAAGGATATATCCCGTCGCCAGTTTATTGGTGGTGCTTTAGCGTTAGCAGCCGCATCAGCAGTGCCGTCGTTTATACGAGGTGCATATAAGCCAACACAATCTGATTCATTACAAGTGTGGACTTGTGGCGGCTTGTCGGAAGCGTTCCTTGATTTAAACCAAGTTTATACGATGCACACGGGGCACAATATTCAGTATACTGGTGCCTTTGCAGGGGCTATTGGTAAATCCTTGTTGGCTGAGAAAAGTCGCACAGAAGTCTTTGGGGCTCGCGGTTTAGACCTAGCAAAGAATATGCGCAAAAAGGGTGTAAGTATCGCTTTTGAACCATTATGTTTTACGGATTACGTTATCGTTACACCTAAGGGGAATCCCGCAGGGATTCGGGACTTAAAGGATATGGCCGAACCTGGTGTACGTGTTATGTTGCCCCTAGGCGCATCTCCACCAGGTAGCGCATCTGTAAAGGGTATCATGAAATTATCTGGTTTGACCGATGGTATCATGAAAAACTTAATGGCTGAAAGTGCTTGTGTAATTTCCATGATGTGTGATCTCGTAGAAGGTAAAGCCGATGTATCCATCATTGAAAAACGTCTTACCACACATGATCGGTTTAAGGATCGTATAGAGTACTTCTCCATACCTGCACAATTTGTGCCACCTGCACCGCTTACTTTCACTATTAATACGATGAAATATGTACAAGATCGTGCGTTGGCTGCCGATTATATTGAATTTACACGGTCCCAAGAAGGACAACAAATCTTAGAAAATCACGGATTCACATCCGTTCATAGTGCGAGAGGTCTCGATTTGATAGAAAGGTTTGGTGTAAAAGATGTGTAATCATTGTCCGTCATCTGCAACCTGTGGAACTCAAGGTAATTCTGGTGTATCCGGAAAGCAAGCGCCTAAGAATTTAACCCTTTGGCGTCGTATTGTACAGTTTATCTTCCTCTTCATTATGGGGAAATGGGTATACTATGGCATATTCCGATGCCCTTATATTGTTCCATTCGTAAACTGTGAAAGCTGTTCCATTATTACCTGCTGGGGTCGCATCACGACGTACTTTTATGCGTGGTGGATTATCTTGCCGATTATGGTCGTATTCTTTGGGCGTGCTTTCTGTAGCTGGTTCTGTCCAAGTGGTTGGGTTAACCAAATGCTGGGAAAAATATCTATGGGGCCACTAAGAAATCGTAAGAGCTATATGCGTTTCCTTCAACTCGGCATGGTAGCAACTATAATTTTAGGACTCGTAGTATATTTTAAATTTGGCAATCCCCGCGTTATGATTCCAATTCGGACGAGCGATGAATATTTTAATGCTGTCATTTTATCTATGCAGTTCTCCGAATGGTATTGGGCGGCTCGTACTATAACGGTCGTTTCTATTATTGCGGGCTCCCTTATTATCGCCAATGCTTGGTGCCGCTTTGTATGTCCTTTTGGGGGCGTTATGGAGTTGCTTCGCAAAATTTCTATTTTTAGAATTTTTAAAACCAATGATTGCGATAACTGTGATGCGTGCTTGCGCGTATGTGAAATGGGAACACGACCAAATGAAATGAATTGCACCAACTGTGGTGATTGCTTACATGTTTGCCATAAAGATGCTATTAGATTTGGTCGGAAAGGTTAATTATGAAAGAAATTCAAGGACAAAGTTTCCTACAAAATCATCCTTGTTACAACAAGGACGCTTCTGCTAATTGGGGGCGTTTACATTTACCAGTAGCACCGAATTGTAATATTCAATGTAATTATTGTAATCGCAAGTACGATTGTGCGAATGAAAATAGACCAGGTGTGACACAGCATGTCTATACGCCACAAGAGGCGGCTGCCTTTGTGCATAAGGTGTTTGATGCTCGTCAGGATATCTCTGTAGTGGGTATTGCAGGCCCTGGGGATCCTATGTGTGATGCAGACAAGACGCTTGAAACCTTCCGTCTCGTGAAAAATGATTTTCCTCATGTCATGCTTTGTTTATCTAGTAATGGTTTGGCAGTACCTGATTATATTGATGAAATCGCTGACTTAGGAATTACGCATGTAACGATTACGACTAATGCTATTGATCCAGAGATTGCAAAAAATGTATACTCCATGGTTCGCTATGATGGTAATATCTACAAGGGAATCGATGGGGCCCGTATTTTATTAGAACGTCAGGCTGAAAGTATCAGAAAACTAAAGGAAAAGAACATCATTGTTAAGATTAATACCGTAGTAGTGCCTGATGTAAATATGGACCATGTGCCAGCAATCGCTAAACAAGCAGAGGCTTGGGGTGTCGATTTGATGAACTGTATTGCTATGATTCCTGTTCATGATACGGCCTTTGAAAATCACCGTGGCCCAACTTCAGAAGAAATCGATAACATGCGTCAATTTATTGGACACTATGTGCCGCAAATGACACACTGCAAACGCTGTAGAGCTGATGCTATCGGTCGTTTGTGCGAAGCGTAGAAGCATAAAAGGCTATATACTCAAGGTATATAGCCTTAACAGTGATAACTATTCTTTATAGTTCTTTACGATTGTGTTTAGAGCCGATAATGCAGCCTCTACATCTTCAAGTGTGTTAGCATAGCCAAAGGAGAATCGCACAGTTCCTTCTGGATAGGTTCCTAGTGTTTGGTGTGCTCGTGGGGCACAGTGGAGACCAACACGTGTCATGATGTGATAAGTAGATTCTAGTTCGTAAGCAATACTTGCTGGGTCCATACTATCGATTGTGATGGATACAACGGCAGTTCTATCTTGGATATTCTGCTTACCAACGATGTTAATACCATCTATTGATTGCAATCCTTCGAGGAAGGCTTGTGTTAACGCTAGCTCATGGTTATGAATGTTTTCCATTCCTTGTGACTCAATATAGGAGAGCCCTTCGTTGAGTCCAATGATACCAGGTAGATTCAAAGTACCAGATTCAAAGGCATCGGGCATATGGGTAGGCATCGTTTCTAAATGTGAGAAGCTGCCTGTACCGCCAGCGATAAGAGGGGTTAAGGTTTGAGCCATTTCTTTGGTCAAGATAATGCCACCAATACCTTGAGGTCCCAATAAACCTTTATGACCTGTAAAGCAAAGGGCATCAATATGACAAGCTTTCACATCAATAGGAATAACACCTGCCGTTTGGGCTGCGTCTACAATAAATTGTAGATTATGAGCCTTGCAGATTGAGCCAATTGATTCGAGCGGTTGAATGGTTCCACATATATTAGATGCGTGGTTGGTAATAATAGCCACTGTATTTGGACGGATAAGAGATTTAATGGAATCTAGTTCAATAGAGCCTGTAACATCACAAGGAATAATATCAAAGGTAATGCCTTTATCTAGTAGTTGTGTGAGCGGTCTCATAACTGCGTTGTGCTCCATAGAGCTAACGAGCACATGATCCCCTGCTTTTAATAGGCCCTTGATGACCATATTTAAGCTCATCGTCACATTCTGTGTAAAGATAACGTGCGATGGATCATGGCCGTTGAATAAGGTATGTAGTCGTTGTCTTGTTGTATAGATAATATCCTCTACATCGTAGGCGAGGGAATAGGAACCACGGTTGATGTTTATACCCCGGTTCGTTATATAGTCGGACATAGCGGTGGCGACTGTTGGTGCTTTAGGAAATGAAGTGCTTGCATTGTCTAAATAGATATAGTCCATAGATAATCTCCATAAATAACAATGTATATTTATGGCTATTATATCATGAGTAGCATGTTACTTAGAATCGGAGCATGTACTCATAGAGTTTTTGTGTTTGTAGTTTGAAAGGAGTTTACTATGAGTGGGTCTCATGAAAAACGGAATTTAATTATCGCAGGCCTTATTATTGGTGCTATCGCGGGCTTCCTCGTATTAGCTGGAAATCCAGGTAATATGGGGTTCTGTATTGCGTGCTTTGTTCGCGATACTGTCGGTGGTCTAGGTCTACATCGTGCCGCACCAGTACAGTACATTCGTCCAGAAATTATCGGTCTTATATTAGGGGCTTATGTATTGT
>OGJX01001214.1_pt1 | contig 16786 bp, 8 predicted proteins | sample 1572381 | NCBI WGS metagenome assembly OGJX01 (sample SAMEA2582085, study PRJEB24529) | metagenome | biome: Human gut stool | place: China | collected 2011
TGGTCGTTGAAGATATTCAAAGTAACTTCTTTTTGGTATCTTCTATTTTGAAAAACAAATGCCAGTTGTTACACGCACCGAATGGACTGGAGGCAGTTGAGATTGTTCGTACCCAACCGGTGGATTTGGTACTGATGGATATGAAGATGCCTGTTATGGACGGGCGTACTGCAACCTCGGAGATCCGGAAGTTTAATGCTGAAATTCCAATTATCGCCCTGACTGCTCATGCCTTTGATGCCGACCGGGTAGCTGCGTTGAAAGCCGGTTGTGATGATTATCTGGTGAAGCCGATCAATGGTGCGAAGTTGATGCAGACTCTGAAAGAGTATGGTTGTTGAAAGGAGGGGATTAAAAATGTGCTGATCTGAAAAAGGGTATATTCTATTCTTTCTGTTTTTAATATATCGGTCACTTGTTTGTGGTGAAGGAAAAAACGCTCTGCATTTTGGATGAAAGAATGTAGGGTTGTTTGTTATCCTGGATAATTCCTGTCTAAAAATAAATAATTTCTCTGTATTGCTATCTATATGCTTACTATTTGCCCGTATGTAGTTTGCTTTATCATTTTTCTTTTGTGCGCTTGTGATGATGAACTAGCCTATAAACGGGCTTTTCCGAGGGCTTTTATAACTTGGTCGGTGAGTATGGAAGGCTTTCTCGGTGAGGAAGGATGTATTCCTCACCGAGGAATGGCTTATTGCTCACCGAGGAAAATCATTTATTTCTTTAAAGAAAACGCATATCATCTGAAAATATATGCTGTATTGTGGTGGTAATATGCATATATATGTGATAATATGGATGCTTTTAATTCTGGATTACCATCTTCAATAGTTTTGTTTTCTTTCTTAATCTGAAAAATAGAACATTTCTCTTGTTTGTTTGGAAGAATTGAAGGGAGACAGCTTACTATAAAAGGCTATAAATCCGTAAAGTTTGGGATTGTTTTTTATGTTTATGGATTTAAATAGTTACCTTTGCTAAAAATAGAATATCATGTCCAAATACGTCAATCCTTTTACTGATATAGGATTTAAAATTATTTTTGGTCAACCGGCCAGTAAGAATTTGCTCATCACTTTGTTGAACGAACTACTTGCAGGTGAACATCATATTACAGAACTTACTTTTCTGGATAAGGAAGATCATGCGGACAATGTGAGTGATAAAGGTATCATTTATGATCTTTATTGCCGTACAGCAAGTGGTGAGTATATTATCGTGGAGATGCAGAATCGTTGGCACAGTAATTTTTTAGATCGTACACTTTATTATGTTTGTCGTGCTGTGAGTCGGCAGATAGAATCTCCTTCTTCAAAAGAAGTCCCTGTCCCTGAAGATTCGATGACTGCAAGAGAACCACTTGTCTCTTATGGAAAGCAGTATAGACTACCTACTATATATGGAATTTTCCTGATGAATTTCAAAGAGGAAAATTTAGAGGCTAAATTCCGTACGGATACAGTTCTTTCCGACCGTGATACAGGGAAGATTGTTAATCCGCATCTCCGGCAGATTTATTTGCAATTTCCTTATTTTACAAAGGATTTGTCGGACTGCCATACATTATATGATAAATTAATTTATGCACTGAAGAATATGAGCAATTGGAATAGAATGCCGGATGCTTTGAAAGAACAAGTGTTTGAACATCTGGCGAGATTGGCAGCAGTTGCCGATCTTTCGGAAGAAAACCGTATCGCTTATGATAAGGCATTAGATCGGTATAGGGTCAACCAAATTGTAGAGGAGGATGAACGGCGTAAAAACGAAGAGATGCGGAGAAAAGCGGCTGAAGAAGGGTTAAAGGAAGGGATGAAGGCCGGGTTGGAAAAAGGAGTGAAAAAAGGAAGGCTAGAGGGAATAAAAGAGGGAATAAAAGAAGGGATGAAGGAAGGGTTGGAGAAAGGAGAGCAAAAGAAGCAAATTGAAATTGCTCGGAAGATGAGAGAGGACGGAATATCCATTGATATAATTATCAAATATACGGGTCTTCAATCTTCTGATATAGAAAATCTATAATATATCTTCATAGGAAAATTGTTGTAGTTATATTAGGATAAAATATAAAGTAGGCGGGAATATTCAGGAATGGATACTTCCGCTTTCTTTTTTTGATTCGTAAGATGTTCAAAGATGTCTGTGATTCCATAATTAATCGATGAAATGGACGATTTTAGACAAATTTGGAAGAATCGTAGCTAAAATAGAACATTCTTTGCCTTTAATATAGCTTACATTTGTGGCAGTGATTGTCAAAAGGGACAGCACAATTATTAAATAAAGCTAATCTTAATTATTAAATTTATGAGAAACAAATTCCTATTTCTTTGTCTCCTCCTTTTTGGAACGTTGACAGCTTGTAAAGACACAAAATGGGTAGACGTTCCAACTGGTACTCCTCCTGAAGGTGCAATCACAGGAAAACCTGGTGAACCGGAAGAACCGGATGATCCTACTGTAAAATCATTCATTAATTGCTCTTACATTCGGGGGGATTTTTTTGAAACAAACCGTATTTCAGCAGCCAGTATGGGTGCTTGTACAGATTTGATTTATTTGGCGGCGCGTCCTTATGCAAATGGTGAGGTAGCTTTTGAATTGCCGTTGAATGATGCAACGATGACAAACGTATCTCATACTGGCACTTTTCAAGGTCGTAATGGAGTGGTTAAATTTGAAGGAACAAGTCTTATGAATGGCGGTGATGGATTACTTCACTCTGCTGATGGGGCCTTTAATAAATTCACCTTTGGTACCTATATATATATAAGTGAATGGGTGGACGGAGCTTTTCTCTTTAAGAAAATGGATGGAAATTCCACGATCATTGCTTTTCAAATGGGTGCGACAGCTAATAGTTTGAAACTGTCTATTGGAAGTTCGGTTGCAACCGTTACCACTCCTGATCTGGCAACAGGCTGGCACTATATTGGGTTGACTTATGAACAGGGAACGGCGAAACTTTATGTGGATACAAACAATACTGCAATAAATTTTGTAGGTGCTCTCCCTAATGAAATACCTAATACACGTACTGATTTTTTGATTGGAGATAAATTTAAAGGTTATTTAGATGAAACTTTTGTAAGCAGTCTGGTAGTAGGTACATCAGGTAGAAACCCTATCACCTTTGACAATTGGAATAATTCAAAAATACTTGCTTACTGGAAATACGATGATGCCACGAAACCTGGCAAGGATTCACATTCCTGGCTGGGGCGTTTGAATAATATACGTACCGCTTTACAGGGACAACAGGGAGATAGAAGATTGCGCTTGGGCATTGCTGGTGGAGAATGGAAAAAGATGATGGCTGATGCCACTGCCCGTACAAGATTTGCTTCCGAGGTGAAGAAGATTATCGAACAATATGATTTTGATGGAGTTGATTTTGATTTTGAATGGCCTACAAATGCCAGTGAATATAATAATTATAGTGCAACTGTAATCCAAATGCGTTCTACATTAGGAAAGTATGTTTACTTCACCGCATCGTTGCATCCGGTTTCTTTTAAAATATCTCCGGAAGCTATTGATGCACTGGATTTTATCTCTTATCAATGTTACGGCCCTGCAGTGATGCGTTTTCCTTACGAGCAATTTGTAAAAGATGGAGAAGCAGCTGTGGCATATGGAATCCCTAAGAATAAGCTGGTGATGGGAGTGCCTTTCTATGGTTCTACGGGTAGTCTGATTGCTGCCTATTGTGATTTCGTGAATGATGGTTTGGCTACTACGAATGAAGATACATATACATATAAAGGAAATACATATACTTTCAACAGTATAGAAACGATTCGCAAGAAAGCGAGGTATGTCTGTGAAGAAGACTATGCAGGCATTATGAGTTGGGATTTGGCAACAGATATTGACATAACCAATAACAAGTCTTTGTTGAAGGTCATAAAAGAAGAGTTTGAATATTATGCGAATCCGACGGAATAAAAGAGAATCTAAATTAATCAAATACAATATTATGGAAAAAAAGAAGTTCGTGAGAAAACAAGAACGCTTTGTTCTGTTTCTGATGCTCCTGTTATTATTTCCTCTGGGTGCGTTGGCACAACAAAAATTGATAAAGGGACAGGTGGTAGACGAAATGGGAGAACCTATTATCGGTGCTACAGTCATGGTAAAAGGTGTAACCGGAGGAACGATTACAGATATTGACGGTAATTTCTCTATTCAAGGAAAAGTAGGAAGCACTCTTTCTGTTACATATGTGGGATATGCCCCATTGCAGGTAAAAGTCACTAAACAGGAAGGTAACAGACTGGTGATGAAGGAAGATGCTAAGGTGCTGGATGAAGTTGTGGTGGTAGGTATGGATACACAAAAAAGAAATACCATTACGGCAGCTGTCGCTACATTGAAAGATGACGCGATTGTGAATCGTCCTGTGACGGATGTTACCAGTGCTTTGCAAGGTAATATAGCCGGTTTGAACTTTGCTTCGGATGCAGTAGGCGGTGGTGTCGGTGGTGAAATCGGTGCCGATATTAAATTCAGTATTCGCGGTATCGGTTCTATTAACGGTGGCGAGCCTTATGTATTGGTGGATGGAGTGGAGCAGAGCATGCAGAATGTGAACCCGGCCGATATTGCCAGTATCAGTGTACTGAAAGATGCTTCTGCTTCTGCTGTATATGGTGCGCGTGCTGCTTATGGTGTGGTTCTGGTAACAACGAAGAGCGGTAAAAAAGAAAGAGCCAGTGTTACTTATCGTGGTACGGTAGGTTTCAGTGCACCTATCAATATGCCTAAAATGATGAATGCGTTGGAATACGCTGCGTATAATAACCAACAGTATGATAATGGAGGAGCTTCATCCGGTTTGCAAAAGATTTCGGATAAGACAATTGAGAAGATTAAGGGATTTATGCAGAATCCTTATTCGGCTGAGTTCCCGGGGATTGAAGCGAATACCACCGGTGATGACTGGGCAGGTGCTTATTATAATCAATACGGTAATACAGACTGGTTTGAATATTATTTCAAAGACAAATCTGTCCGCCATTCTCACAATTTGAGCGTGCAGGGAGGTTCTGATAAAGTAAACTATTATATTGGTATGGGATATACCTATCAGGAAGGTTTGCTGGATAAGGTACAGGATGATCTGAGTAAATATAACCTGAATACCAAGTTGCAGTTTAAGACAAGTGACTGGCTGCGCTTCAACCTGAATAACAATATTACTTTGCAGATGATCAAACGCCCAATGGCTAATCAGATGATTCTGTATAATAAGATCGGTAGCCACCGTCCGACTCAGGTGACTGAACTGCCAGTTGAATCAGAATATAATATACCTAGCTGGAATGAAATGTTGTATCTGAAAAATTCCAATTATCAGAGAAACCGTATTTCGGATGCCTTGTCGTTTTCGGCTACCGTAACTCCTTTGGAAGGTTGGGATATCACCGGAGAAATGAAAATACGTTTTGATGTTGAAAATAATAACCTGAAAATGAAAGATGACCAGAAGTACGAAACTCCTGCAGGCACTTTCAAACCGGGCGATGCTACTAATCAGCGACAAGGATTTGCTTATCCGGGCATTAGCTGGAAAAACATGTATTTCGGCTCTTACACACGTGGTAGCATGTTTAATTATTATCTGTCGCCTAATCTGTCAAGTTCTTATACTCACCAGTGGGGAGATCATTTCTTTAAGGCAATGGCGGGTTACCAGATGGAATTGCAGGAGTATTCGGAAGAATATATGTATAAAGACGGTATGTTGAGTAACGATATTTATTCATTTAATAATGCCAGCGGAAATGTGATAGCAGGTGAAGCCCGTTCACACTGGGCTACGATGGGATTCTATACTCGTCTGAACTGGAACTACAATAATATTTATTTTCTGGAGTTCAGCGGACGTTATGATGGTTCTTCCCGTTTTGCTCCAGGCCACCGTTGGGGATTCTTCCCGTCATTCTCTGCCGGTTATGATATTGCACGCACTCCTTATTTCCAGCAATTGGCACTTCCTGTGTCTCAGTTGAAAGTACGTGTATCTTACGGTCGTCTGGGAAATCAGAATGGTGCAGGTTTATATGACTACATTGCTCAAATGCCGTTGGATGCACAAGGGACCAACGCTTGGCTGCTGCCTGGAATTTCGTCTTCCACGGCGTCCAAAGGAACAATTGCCAAGACTCCGAAAATGATCAGCCCATACATCACCTGGGAGAAAGTGGATAATGCCAACTTAGGTTTTGACTTAATGTTATTAAAAAACCGCTTGTCACTAACTGCCGACTTCTACCAACGTACGACACGGGATATGATTGGTCCGGCAGAGTCTATCCCAAGCATCAGTGGCATTGCTTCGGATGACCGTGCTAAAGTGAACAATGCCACTTTGCGTAACCGTGGTTGGGAACTTTCTGTAAGTTGGAATGATAAACTGAAATGTGGTTTTAGCTATGGAGTCGGTTTCAATGTATTTAACTACAAGGCTGTCGTGACCAAGTATAATAATCCTGAAGGTATCATTTACAATAATCATACAGGTCTGGCTGCCAATAAAGGTTATTATGAAGGTATGGATATTGGTGAAATATGGGGATATCGCGCAGACGATCTTTTCCTGTCGAACCGTGAAATTGATGATTACCTGAGAAATGTAAATCTGACAGCGTTCAAGTCGAATGACCTTTGGCGTCGCGGTGACTTAAAATATATCGATTCCAATGGCGACGGTAGAGTAGACGGAGGTAAAGGTACTTTGTCAGATCACGGAGATTTGCAGATTATTGGTAATACGACTCCCAAATATTCGTTCGGTATCAACTTGAATCTGGGATATAAAGGTTTTGAAGTATCTACATTGTTGCAAGGTGTGGCTAAGAGAGATTTTCCGATTTCCGGAAGTAACTATATGTTTGGTGGAAACAACTACAATTTCAAAGAACATCTCGATTATTTCAGCACAGAGAATCCGAATGGATACTTGCCGCGTCTGACCGGCTGGAAGGATGACAAAGACTTTTTGGTGAATACCGGATATAACACCACACGTTATCTGTTGAACGCTGCTTACATGCGTATGAAGAATCTGACGGTTGCTTATACCTTCAACAAAAAACAACTGAAACATATTGGTATCAGCAATCTGAAAGTATATGTGACTTGCGATAACTTATTCACCGTAACGAAACTGCCGAAACAATTTGATCCGGAAACACTGAATCAGGTGAATATGTCGGCTGGCGGTGATGCTCAAAATACGGCTCCGGGTCTGACTTCTCCTATGAAGCAGAATGGTAACGGTATGGTATACCCGATGAACCGTAACTTCGTATTCGGACTTGATTTCACCTTTTAATTAGAGAATGACGATGAAAAAAATATATATATTATTAGTGGTTGGGGCAAGTTTCATGATGTCGGCATGTTCGGACTTCCTGGACAGAGAGCCTTTGACAACACCCAATAGTGAGACATTCCTTTCCAATGCAAGTGCCGTGAACAACTATATCAACGGTTTGTATATAGCACTTCCTTCTTTCGGGACTTACGATATGGGAGTTCGTGGAGAAGAGAAGAACAGTGATAATATCGTTGCGGAGGTTTATGACAAACGTCTGAACGGAGAATTGCAGGAAAACGGAGGAGGTACTACGGAATGGCAGAAAGGATATCAGAACCTGCGTAATGTGAATTATTTCTTTGAATACTATAAAGTGCCGGAAACAGAAGAGACGAAAGATGTACTTTCAATGAAAGGTGAGGCTTATTTTTTCCGTGCATACTGGCATTTTTATTTGCTGACCAGATTTGGAAGTATTCCTGTGATGGATAGATTCTGGGACGGCAATGCAACTGTCGGCGGTTTGCAGATTCCTCCGCGTGACCGTTCCGCAGTGGCGCAGTTTATTCTGGACGATCTGAATACAGCTAAGGGATTACTTCACTCGCGTAGCCAGTATAAAGGTTTGAGAGTGTGTAAGGAGGCCGCTATTATTATGGCTATGAGAGTGGCCCTTTATGAAGGTACCTGGGAGAAATATCACAAAGGAACAGACTTTGCCGCTGCTGAAGATAAATCGGCAGACTTACTGGGACAGGTGCTGACACTGGGCGATGAACTGTTTGGTATGGGACTTGCTTTGAACACAAAAGCTACCGATAAGAATGCAGTGAATATAGAAGATGCTTATGCGCATGTATTCAACTCGAAAGACCTGTCGGATATGACAGAGGTTGTATTTTGGAAGAAATATTCGATAGCAGATGGTGTGATTCATAATCTGAGCAGTAATCTGGGAGCGGGTTATGTAGATAACAGCGGACCGGCAGGTTTATCTCAGTCGTTGGTTGATAATTACTTGAATGCTGACGGAACACCTATCAATCCTGCTGACGGCATTTTTAAAGATTTCAATTTGACTTTTAAAGGCCGTGACGGACGTTTGCTGGCGACGGTTATGCATTCAAATTGTAAGTTTAAGTCAACCTCACCGGAATCAAAATCGAAAGCGATGCTGGTAGAGGAATATTCGGAAGAAAACAAACAGATAGTTCGCCCCCCTTATCTGACTGAAGGCGGTCCTGCGCGTAATGCTACCGGTTATCACATCCGTATGAGTATCGATACTACATATGTAAGCGGTCAGGGCGAGACGTCTCTTCCGGTGATCCGTTATGCGGAAGCTCTGCTGGCTTATGCGGAAGCTGCGGAAGAATTGGGAAAATGTACTCCTGCTGTTTTGGAAAAAACTTTAAAACCATTGCGCGAGCGCGCTGGGGTGACGTACAAAGACCCGTCTGAAATCGATCCTAATTTCACCGATTTTGGTTATACCATTTCTGCCAATTTGCAGGAAATCCGTCGGGAAAGACGTGCAGAACTGGCTTTGCAAGGTTTTCGTCTTGATGATTTGATGCGTTGGAGAGCTCATAAACTGATTCAGGGAAAACGTGGAACCGGTGCTTATTTTGGTACAGACGGTGTATTGTACAAAGCATTCGATCCTAAAAACGCAGCGGACTTGAAAACGATTCTGACTACAGACGGCTGGCTCGACCCACAGAAGGAACTTCTTCCGAGAGGCTATCAGTTTGATGCTAACCGCGATTACCTGTTGCCGGTACCTCCGAGTGAGATATCGTTGAATCATGAGTTGAAACAGAATCCGGGCTGGCAACGGAAATAGGAGAATGGAACAAGATTCATTTATGATAATTAGATAGATAAAGATATGAAGAACATATTATATAAAATACTTCCGGTATGTTTGTTGACCATCGGTTTGACAGGATGTGAGGATGAGACCAAGTATCGTCCTCTGCCGGAAGCTGTACCTTTGACAATGAGCATCAATGAAAAGGCGTTTGTGATGGGAGAACACTTGAAAGTAGATATTAAAGTGGAACCAGATGCTGATGGTAATGAGGTGGTAGCTAACGAAGATTTCGATATTTACTTTACGGCAAAAGCCGGAACGGAAGATGTAGCGAATGTGTTCGAACCATTTAGTAGTATTGTTACTTTCCCGAAAGGAGAGAAGCAGATTCAGGTGGATTTTCCGGTTAAGACTTCCGGATTAGTTGGTACTACTACGATGGAGTTTGTTGCTTTCGCACGTGGTTATAAGATGGCTAATTCCAGTCAGGGAATCAAGGTATCTGATTATTATCGGATATCCATGTCTCTGGAAAATAATACAGAAAATGTGGTGACAGAAGGCGGTAAGTTTGTATTGGTTGCCAAAGTAGACAAACCGAGTTCTGTGCCACTCGAAGTCACTATTACTCCGAAGGAAGGGGAAGAGGGCAGGTATGACAATCTACCTTCTACTTTAACTATTCCTGCAGGAAGAACTTCGGTCAAAAGTGCTGCTGTGACTATCAAACAGGACTATGAAATGACAGGCGACTTGCAGTTGGTATTGAATCTGAAAAGTAATTCTTCTTCCAATCCGATGACTGCTCCTGCATTGACTATTACCATGACAGACCTGGAATCGATGGCTGATCCTGATTTGTATGATATGACTACTGTATATGAGAATCCGAACATCATGTTTGTTTCTTATGATGATGACTGGTTTACGGGTAAAGAAACAGCTAAGATGGACGAAGGAACAGCACATCCGAATGCCGAATTGGGCAGTCAGTGGAAGTTTGATTATGCTATTGAGTTCCATAAAAATTCAACATCGGGAGATTATCAAAAATTAGGTAATGCAACGGATGCCAATAGAGGAAATGTTTTAAAGATTGATTGGACCAAATACGCAAAAGTTACTGATGAAGGTGAATTGAATATTTGTGTAGGTGTAGAAGGTACTAATTATGGAACAGCAGGAATACATTGCTGTAAGTCTTTAGGGCAGATGTGGGCACAAAATGTTACACGTATATATCCGGGTATGCGTATTGAAATGAAAGTTCGTTTAGGAGGTAATAGAACAGGATTTGTACCGATGATAGAGGTGAAGAATCCAGCAACTGCTACTACATGTAAAGAAGCTAAGCAATCAATCTGTATACTTAAGAATGTTTCCGGCTCTGCAATCACCCAATCGGTGAGGGGAGAGGTTGTCAGTGATGCGAAGAGCGTAGTATCTGCTATTCCTAAAGTAGAAGATTATAATATTTATTGGGTCGAACTAGTCGATGAAAATACAATAAAGTTAGGTATTAATGGTTCTACAACCTTGGAAGTCACAAGGGATATGTTGGATTCATGGCCTTTTACCAAAGCTTCTACGGGAACATCAGTTGGAGCGAAAGGTCTTTATTTAGTAATGCGAATGGACTTGTTCGGAGAAGGTAATAGTGTTTCTTCTGAACTTCCGGCAGGTTGGGATACTGAACTGAAGTCAATTAATCCTGCAAATTATGCAACAGAAGGACCAAGAATGATAATAGACTGGATTCGTTTCTATGTAAATGATAACTATAAACGGGAAGCGAATGAACTTGTGAATAGAGACTATAAAGTCTCAATTCCTGGTAAGTTCTACCAGTTCTATTAATCTGTCATATTGACGAACCGTTTTCAATAGTATGAAATAAGTTCAATGCCGGAAGGCCATCGTGCAACAGCGATTTACTTCCGGCATTTACTGCTAATTCGGGTGGAAATAGAGAATATTGTAAATACATTAGCTATTTGTAGACATACTTTTTACATATCTTCCCTATCTTTGCCATGTAATCTAAATAAATTAATCATTATGGAAAACCTGCAATCAAACTTGTTCTATTCTTTGGCAGGAGTAGCCGCCGTTGCCTCCCTTGCATCTTGTACAAACAAGCAGAAAACGACAGAACAAAAGCCGCTGAACATCGTCTACATCATGACAGATGACCATACAGCCCAGATGATGAGTTGCTATGACACCCGCTACATGGAAACTCCGAATCTTGACCGCATTGCGGTGGATGGTGTACGTTTTACTCAAAGCTTCGTTGCCAATTCATTAAGCGGTCCCAGCCGTGCCTGTATGATTACGGGTAAGCATAGCTGTGCCAATAAATTCTACGATAATACGACTTGCGTATTCGACAGTTCTCAACAGACATTCCCGAAGCTGCTGCAAAAGGTAGGTTATCAGACTGCGCTGGTCGGCAAATGGCATCTGGAAAGTTTGCCATCCGGATTTAATTACTGGCAGATAGTACCCGGACAGGGGGATTACTATAATCCTGCCTTTATTACACAAGATAATGATACCATCCAGAAACACGGATATATCACGAATCTGATTACCGATGATGCTATCGACTGGATGGAAAACAAGCGAGATCCGGAGAAACCGTTCTGCCTGCTGATTCATCACAAGGCGATTCACCGTAACTGGATGGCGGATACATGTAACCTTGCCCTCTACGAGGACAAGACATTCCCGTTGCCGGATAATTTCTTTGACGACTATGAAGGTCGCCCTGCTGCGGCTGCTCAGGAAATGAGTATCGTGAAGGACATGGATATGATTTACGACCTGAAGATGCTTCGTCCGAATGAGAAATCACGCCTGAGATCACTTTATGAAAGATTCCTCGGACGCATGGACGAAGGACAGCGTGCCGCATGGGACAAGTTCTATGCTCCGATTATCGATGATTTCTACAAACAGAATCTGACAGGAAAAGAACTGGCCAACTGGAAGTTCCAGCGTTATATGCGCGACTACATGAAAACCGTGAAGTCTCTTGATGATAACGTAGGACGTGTGCTCGACTATCTGAAGGAAAAAGGGTTGCTGGACAATACACTGGTAGTTTATACTTCCGATCAGGGCTTCTACATGGGCGAACACGGCTGGTTCGACAAGCGTTTCATGTATGAAGAATCTATGCGCACACCACTTATCATGCGTCTGCCGAAAGGTTTCGACCGCAGGGGAGATATCACCGAAATGGTACAGAACATCGACTATGCACCTACTTTCCTTGAACTGGCAGGAGCGGAAATTCCCGCAGATATCCACGGAGTATCACTGCTGCCTCTGTTAAAGGGTGAGCATCCGAAGGACTGGAGAAAGTCTCTGTATTACCACTTCTATGAATATCCTGCCGAACACATGGTGAAACGTCACTATGGTGTACGTACGGAACGCTATAAACTGATTCATTTCTATAATGATATCAACTGGTGGGAACTGTATGATATGCAGGCAGACCCGTCGGAAATGCACAACCTCTACGGTGAGGCTGAGTATGAACCGGTAGTAAAGGAACTGAAAGACGAATTGCTGAAACTACAGGAACAATATAATGATCCCGTCCGCTTTTCTCCGGAAAGGGACAAGGAATAACCCCCGAATAATACAATGACAAGAACGATTTTAATATTACTGATAGGCTTTCTATCTTCGATAGTAGCCGGATGTAGCGATACTAACTTGACACATGACATACCCTTGGTTCCACGCCCGGCGCAAATAGTGCCGGGCAGCGGGAACTACCTTTTCTCCGGTAAAACGGTATTTGCCGTAGAGAACGAGGAGCAGGCGGAAGTGGCACGCAGCTTTATAGCTTTGTTTACCCGTGCGGCAGGCTTTACTCCGAAGTTGACGGTAGGCGATGCGGAAAAGGGAAATGTTCGTTTCCAGACGGATGCAACCTTGAAAAGTGAGGCATATACGCTGCAAGTGTCTCCGAAAGAAATCATTATCGAAGCATCGGATGCAAAAGGATTCTTTTATGCTTTGCAGACCATTCGCCAGTTACTTCCGGCATCCATCGAAAAAGAGGAAGTGTCGGATAAAAAAGTAAAATGGAGTATTCCGGCAGTGAGTATTCAGGACGAACCGCGTTTTGGTTACCGTGCGTTATTGCTGGATGCGTCACGCTTCTTTATTCCCAAAGAGAATGTATTGCGCATTATCGATTGTATGGCAATGCTCAAAATAAACACGCTTCACTTTCATCTGACAGATGATAACGGCTGGCGTGTGGAAATCAAGAAATATCCCCGATTGACGGAAGTAGGTGCATGGAGAGTGGATCGTACGGACCTGCCTTTTCCTGCCCGGCGGAATCCGGAACCCGGAGAACCCACTCCGGTAGGAGGTTTCTATACTCAGGAAGAAATAAAGGAAATGGTGGCTTATGCGGCTGAACGTCAGATTGAAGTGGTACCGGAAATCGATATGCCGGCACACAGTAATTCGGCATTGGCAGCTTATCCTCATTTAGCTTGTCCGGTAGTGAAGGAATATATCGGAGTGCTCCCCGGTTTGGGAGGACGAAATTCCGAGATCATCTATTGTGCCGGAAATGACAGTGTCTATGCCTTTCTTCAGGATGTGATGGATGAGATTCTGGAATTGTTCCCTTCCCGATATATCCATATCGGTGGCGATGAAGCCCGTAAAACTTATTGGGAGAAATGCCCGCTGTGTCAGGCACGGATGAAAAAGGAGAAGATTGCCAATGAAGAGGATTTGCAAGGTTATTTCATGAATCGGATGAGCGAATATGTACGTAGCAAAGGGCGCGAGGTGATAGGCTGGGATGAGCTGACGAACAGTAGCTTTTTGCCGGACGATGCCATTATTCTGGGTTGGCAGGGATACGGACAGGCTGCACTGAAGGCTGCCGAGAAGGGACATCGCTTCATCATGACTCCCGCACGCATCATGTACCTGATTCGTTATCAAGGACCGCAGTGGTTTGAGCCGCTGACGTATTTCGGCAATAATACGCTGAAAGATGTGTATGACTATGAGCCGGTTCAGAAAGACTGGAAACCGGAATATGCGGATTTGCTGATGGGCGTACAGGCTTGTATGTGGACAGAGTTCTGTAATAAGCCGGAGGATGTGGATTATCTGGTATTCCCACGCCTGGCGGCATTGGCGGAAGTGGCATGGACACAACCGGAAAAGAAAGACTGGACTTCGTTCCTGAAAGGAATGGATTCGTTTAATGAACATCTCTCAGCCAAAGGGATAGTGTATGCCCGTTCGATGTACAATATACAGCATACCGTGAGGCCGGAAGACGGAGCACTGAAAGTAAAACTGGAATGTGTCCGTCCGGATGTGGAAATCCGTTATACAATGGATGGAAGCGAGCCGACCGCCGCTTCACCGCTCTATGAACAACCATTGTTGGTAAAAGAAGCTCAAACAGTCAATGCCGCAACGTTTGCCGATGGACAGCAGATGGGGAAAACACTGACGCTTCCGGTACACTGGAACAAGGCTACGGCAAAACCGTTGCTGGGTAATAAAGTGAATGAAGCCGTCCTGAACAACGGAGTCAGAGGAAGTCTGAAGCAAACGGACTTTGAATGGTGCAGTTGGGGAAGTAGCGACCGTATTTCCTTCACCGTCGATCTGTTGCAAAAGGAGAAAATGAATACGCTGACAATCGGTTGTATCACTAACTATGGAATGGGAGTGCATAAACCGAAATCAATCCGGGTAGCCGTGTCGGACGATAATGCGACTTATCGGGATATCAACGAATTGGAATATACTCCCGAGGAGATATTCCGTGAAGGAACTTTCATCGAAGACCTGTCGATAGATATGAGAGGAACCGTTGCCCGTTATGTGCGGGTTACAACGGAAGGAGCGGGAGAATGTCCGGCAAATCATGTACGTCCCGGACAAGAATCAAGAGTATGTTTCGATGAACTGATCATTGAATAACCAGTCACCAAAAAACAATATAATAATGATGAAATTAAAGAAACGAACGTTTTTAATCTTGATGGCAGCACTGACTGCTACCTTCGCTTCGGCTCAGAAACAGCCTTTGCCGGAGTGGCAGAGCCAGTATGCGGTAGGACTGAATAAACTCGCTCCTCATACCTATGTATGGCCTTACGCCGACGCTTCCGATATTGGAAAGCCGGGAGGATATGAACAGTCTCCTTATTATATGAGTCTGAACGGGAAGTGGAAATTTAACTGGGTGAAGAACCCGGACAACCGTCCGAAGGACTTTTACCAGCCCTCTTATTATACCGGAGGGTGGGCGGATATTAATGTTCCCGGCAACTGGGAACGGCAAGGCTACGGAACAGCTATCTATGTCAACGAAACTTATGAGTTTGACGACAAGATGTTCAACTTCAAGAAGAATCCGCCATTGGTTCCATTTGCTGAGAATGAAGTAGGTTCTTATCGTCGCACGTTTAAGGTGCCTGCCGACTGGAAAGGACGTCGGGTAGTACTTTGCTGTGAAGGTGTTATCTCTTTCTATTACGTATGGGTGAACGGGAAACTGCTCGGATATAACCAAGGCTCGAAAACGAATGCCGAATGGGATATCACGGATGTCTTGAACGATGGAGAGAATGTAGTGGCTTTGGAGGTATACCGTTGGAGTGCGGGTGCTTATCTCGAATGCCAGGATATGTGGCGTTTGAGTGGTATCGAACGTGATGTTTACTTGTACAGTACTCCCAAACAGTACATTGCCGACTATAAATTGAATGCTTCTTTGGATAAAGATAGATACAAAGACGGTATCTTCGGACTGGAAGTAACTGTGGAAGGACCTTCTTCTACTACCGGTTCTATTGCGTATACATTGAAAGATGATTCGGGTAAAGCTGTCTTGCAGGACGCTATTCAAATTAAATCCCGCGGATTAAGTAATTTCATAGCATTTGATGAAAAGAAGATTCCGAATGTGAAAGCCTGGGATGCGGAACATCCCCACCTTTATACACTCGTGCTCGAACTGAAAGACGACCAAGGTAAAGTCACTGAACTGACCGGATGTGAAGTTGGTTTCCGTACCTCGGAAATCAAGGATGGACGTTTCTGTATCAACGGCGTTCCGGTATTGGTAAAGGGAACCAACCGCCACGAACATTCGCAACTTGGACGTACGGTAAGTAAGGAACTAATGGAACTGGATATCAAACTGATGAAACAACATAACATCAACCTTGTTCGGAACTCACATTATCCTACCCATCCTTACTGGTATCAGCTTTGTGACCGTTACGGATTGTATATGATTGATGAAGCTCACGGTATGGGCTACGGTCCCGCCTCTCTTGCCAAAGACAGTACTTGGCTGACAGCCCACATGGACCGTACACACCGGATGTACGAACGTTCCAAGAATCATCCGGCCATAGTTATCTGGTCGTTAGGAAATGAAGCTGGCAACGGCATTAACTTCGAACGTACTTATGATTGGCTGAAATCTGTAGAAAAGACCCGCCCCGTGCAGTATGAACGTGCCGAACTGAATTATAATACGGATATTTACTGCCGTATGTACCGTGGCGTAGACGAAATAAAAGCGTATGTAGCGAAGAAAGACATTTACCGTCCTTTCATCCTTT
>OGJX01001217.1_pt1 | contig 16749 bp, 19 predicted proteins | sample 1572381 | NCBI WGS metagenome assembly OGJX01 (sample SAMEA2582085, study PRJEB24529) | metagenome | biome: Human gut stool | place: China | collected 2011
GCCAGCAAGGGTCTTTTGTTTTGATCTGCTCTGACTGGTTATCCCAGCAGAGCACGTTGTTACCAGTATCACCATCATAAAAACGCGTAGTCATCATGAAGTAGATACTTTCGTCTCGGAAGTCCGTACGATTCGATGTAAAGACATCGGTCGCTACCGACTGCATAGAGACGAGAAGGAGCAGTAAAGCTGCCCAAAGCTTCTTAGTAAACCTTCTCATAAATTGTGTTGTTAAGTTAAGATATTTAGTTATTTATCATTTGTGTGCAAATATAATAATAATAGGTGTAAACAGCAAATAAACTAGCACTTAACCCCCACTTTTTATGTGCAATCGATTGCATCAGAACGTAAAATATGATTGCACAATCGATTGCATAGAATCTTTCAAAGATTTCCTCTCAAAAGTTTGCATAATTAAAAACCTCTCTTAGACCATGAAGTAATGGTTTAAGAGAGGTGTAGTATTTTAACCGAAAAAATGCTTAAAGTAATTCTTTAAGTGCTTTCCTTACTTCAAAGTTAGGAATACCTTTTATATGATTTTCTGAAAGTTCAGCCAGTTCAGGCTTGTTCCCTCAATTTCTGGATTACCTCCAGTGGAAGCTCGGTGGCCGTTGATACTTGCTCTTCAGAAAGACCCATTGAAAGAAGGCGGCGAGCTGTGGATAGCTTTTCTTTTTCCATTCCTTTCGCCATTCCTTTTTCCATTCCTTTAGCCATTCCTTCCGCCATTCCTTCCTCACGACCCTTTTCCAAAGCCGTATCTATAGAGTTTTTGACATCACGGTAAGCCTTCAAACTATCCTCATATTCTTTCAACTCTGTTGGGGTGAACTTCGCAATCTCGGCCTCCTCAAAGAGTTTAGTAAACACTTTCTCTTTCAAGGCAGCAGGACGCTTATCCAATCGGGAAAGGTTTTTCAATACATACAACCACTTATCATAAAGCGTGTCAAGCTCCTCCTCTGTCTTATTGAACTTTGCTATCTCAACATACTTGAAAGAAAGTTTGTCATTAAAAACTTTAAAAGTCTTCTTATCAAGCAAGCCTACATCATGGTTGATATCATTCTTGTCAAATGCCTCTTCTTCCAAGTCGAAGTTCAGCAGAGCAACTGTATATACATGTTCAAGTTTGAAGTTCCATTCTGCCCCTTTTGGAGCCTGCTCACGGATAGGAAAAGTAGAATAGAACAAAGAACGATCCTTGAAATACTTCTGATAAGCATTCTGCATTTCAACGATGAACTTTTCACCATGCTCATTTTCGCAATAAACATCAAAGATGGCCTTGCGTTCGGCAAAGACATCACCAACGTGCTCACTATTCAAGTACTTCACATCCTTAATGACCTGAAAACCATCAAACAGTGAATTCAAGAAATTGATGAGCAAATCCTTGTTAGGCTTTGTTCCAAAGATACGCTTAAAACCGAAATCGGTAAGCAAGCTAATATATCGTTCTTCTATCCGTCTCATATCCATCTCCTTTTAAAACGTTTAACTGATTGGTGATGCAAGGTTATAAAAAGCGAAGTCCCATCGTGGTACGCATCATAGAGTCGTGGTGGGATTTGTTGATGCAAAAACACCGTTTAAAACAAAAAGTTCCGCCCTGGTACGCTGTTCTACGGGAAGCGTGGCGGATTCTAGTGCTGCAAAGTTACGATTTAAATTCGAATTCTCCAAATATTTTTCGAGAAATCTGCCCCATCCCCCTCACTAACAACCTATAAAACGAAAAACGAGGATTGCATCCCTGCAACCCTCGCCTAACTTTAGTAAAAGATGATTAATAAAAGTTTGCTATATAAACTCTGTATATTTTTGTTTCAAACTCATTTCATCTGAATTTTCACTTAATCCCAGAGCGACTTGCTGCTGGAATTAGATTCTGATTCATCCTCCTCATCGAAATCGTAATCCCAAGAAGAGAAGTCGTGCTCCTTGGAGAGACCTCCACCAGGAAAGCCTGGTCCCTCTTCAATTCCTTCAATTTGCGATGGTACCAACAGTAGTGACTCCACAACTACAAAACTTACTGAAACATTTGGTTGTATATATTTCTTTTTCATTTTATTCTTTGCTTACTTGTTCTACAATGTTTATATTTACTTAACCACGAACTTTCTGCCGTTGTGGATATAGATACCACCTGCTGTAGGCTTCTCTACCTGCTGACCACTCAGGGTGTAGTATTTGCCGTCGTTCAACTTAGCGCTCTGATTTACCACCTCGTTGATACCTGTTGTACCGCCAACATTAGTAAAGTCAAATATGACTCCAGGAGCCTTCTTGGCACTACTACCACCACCAGTTACATAATCTTTAGAACTTGTACCAAGATATTTCATCTTTGCCGCAGTTACCTTATCTATTGGCAAATAACTACTGTTACTTGAGTATGGCTTGCTACCTTTAGAAATCCAGAATCCAAGAAGATATTCATTTGCTTCATGCTTAATTTTATCACCTGTAGCAATCTGGGTATTATAGTATCCAAAGAGATAATTGTATTTATCATTTTCAAATGAAGGAATCACACGTGAAACAAGAATTGGCTCCAACTTGTTTATTCCATTATATTTTACATCAGTATCATACTGCTCCATAGGAATTACCAAATTATTGTAGGATGTAAAATCTTCACGAGATTTGAATTTAGCTCCAGGTATCTCAGAAGCATCACTCTTTGTTGCAAGAATCACACCAGTATAAGCAGGAATCACATTGTACACACCAGTTTCATCTCCATTAATCTTCGTTAGAGTCATCTTAACAACACCAGATTCATCATCTGCGATTTTACTAACCACAAAGATATCAACCTTATCAGAAATCTTCCATGCCTTTTGTGCACTCCATGTTCTCATAAACTTATAGCCATCCAAATTAGTTATAATTTGCTTGTTGTCTAAAGAACCATAAACCACATCCCCTACATCGTGTAACTCCATATCCCTATTTTCAGTAATGGTGTAATAATAGTCAGTAACTGGTTTATCACCATCACTATAGGTATTGAAGTAAAGACGTACTGTCCATCGACCTGCAGGGCGGTTCCAGATGATGTTCCAACTATTATAATCTTCACTGGTAGGGTCACCCTTTTCATTATAATCTACTTTGTTAGGATCATTAGCACCTGCGGTATGACCAAGTACTTGTGGATCATCAGAATCATAAGGACACTTAGCCATCTCATTTTTATCAGATTTAGTATTCTCATACCAAGTAAATTTTTGATCATGGTTACCTACAAATCTGAATGGTTTTCTATAAGCTTCTTTAGCAGTAACGACTCTCGCCTTATAACACTGCTCAGTTTCATCATAAACCATATCTGCAACATTAGATTTGTAATTCCATGTACCATTCGCATTTAATGTACCAGGAATAGCATCACCTACCAAAGATACAGAGGTAAGTACTGCACGATCAGAACGCAGCATAAGGTCACCACAAAAACCAAATGGCGTACCATGTACATTCGTTTTTCCCCTTGAAGGATTATATTCTATGATTCGTGTACCCCAATAATTTTTGCCAACTTTTAATGGAGCTAAATTTGGACAAATCAAATTATCAGGATCACTACCTGTAAAATCAAGTCCACCATTACCTTGTAAGAATAACTTATTTGTCGTTGGACTCGGAATTCTTTCCAGATAAAAATCAAGAATAGTTCCATAATCTTTCGCTTTATCAACCGTACCGTTATTATATATATAATTAGATATTACATAGTACGAACGATTTGCAGAGAAATTGACAGTACCAAAGAAATTATTGTAAAATTGGGGGTTAGTATCTCGATCTTTTAATTTGTAAGTATCATAAAGAGGCATAGCTGTTGCATCAGGAGTATTGCTGAGGAAGTAAGCTACACGCTTATCTGCTATATGTGTAATCTTCCACATCTTTGGCTCATGAGTATTCTTTTCTACAGCAATATATACTTCGTACAATCCATCAGAATACTCACTTTTAGACACATTACGACTAAAAAAATCCCAATAATTCTTTGTCTTGTCAAAGAGATTTGTACTTTCATTAGGTGTTATACCAGCCCATTCGGTACTTTGCCCCGTTGTAGGATTAGCCCATTCGGTACTTTTCCCCGTTGCAGGAAAATCCTTATCAATTATTTTATTCGCAGTTCCTGGACCAAAGATACCAGTTTTTTCTCCATTCTCGTTCACATACATAAGCTGAGCTTTAGCAGTAAGAGAAGCAGGTATCTCAACCATATATACATCATATGCAGTTCTTGCACTTTCATTAATATCCTTCTGCTGCTGGAACTTGAACACAGCATCGTCATAATTTATCCCATCTGTATCAAAGGTAAAGAAGTTACCAGCGAGATAGAAACCCTGAGTATATTTTTTTCCTGTGAGACGATTAGTTGTCACAGTATTCCACTCTTCAGTTGTGCTGCCGCTGCCACCTGTGCCGCTGCCGCCACCAGTTTCAGTACCAGAAGGAGCTGTAGCAGACATAGAACCATCTGAGGAATAATAATAACCATTCTTAACTTCCATACCTGATTGACCAGATGCAGGACACTGCTTTCCTTTGTCTTGATTATTAAATATGACAAGAGCATTCGAAAGCGCACAAGATTTCAAGTCAATTTTCCAAGTTACAACTTTATAACCATTGGCAAGAGTCTCTATATCCGCACTATTTGTCACCTTTTGACCAGGCCACTTATCTGTCACCCAAGGCTGAGAACCATTTCCTGTAATTGTTTTATCATATACATAAGCAGCATAACTCTCCCATTTCGTTGACTCTTTATCTACGAAATGAATAGTCACTTCATCAGCCATCATTTTCAGTGGTATGCTCATTAAGAAGCATAACACCATCATCATTAGTGTAAATCTTTTCTTCATAATTATATAGCTTTAAACCATTTTTACAAGGAGATTATTTCTCAATTTCAAACAGAGTTTCTTGGTCACCTTAGAGGTATAAACATGATTATCATTATCCTTGACCTCAAATCCGGTACTCGGACATTGGAAATAGACAGTGACATCGGCTGCCTTTACCGTTTGCGATATGGACAATAAAGCCCAAACCGTCATTAAAAACGTAAAAAATCTTTTCATCTTTTATTTTAGTTAAGTTATTATTTATATGTTGTTCTAAGCTTCTATGAGCAGGTAGATGACCTTGAAACTGTTCAGTTAGATAATCATCACTTCTTTTAGGAACTTATACGTCATTTTTAACTTTGTCTATTTTTTTTAAGATGAACATGTTTTTAGAAATATCCACTACTTAGTCAGAAACTTTTATTATACTAACTTTTATCGGGCAAAGATAGAAAAAATATCTAAAGCCTGTTCACTTTCACCCAATATTTCTACACTTATTTTAATGCAATCGATTGCACAATCGGCATTTTTTAGCCTTTTTCCTTTGTTATTCCGAATAAAATGATTAGCTTTGCAAAGCAAATAGGCTGATAAGGTATTATCACCAGAAACTTAAAAGAACAAACCATGGCAGAATTGAAATTATATCCAGTAGGAATCCAGACTTTCGAGGAAATCATCACCCGAAATCTGCTGTACGTTGATAAGACGGAATATGTCTATCGCATGACTCATAGCGGTGGAAAACATTTCTTCTTAAGCCGTCCACGCCGTTTCGGAAAGTCACTATTGGTTTCTACCTTTAAGAGTTATTTCCAGGGAAAGAAGGAACTCTTCAAAGGACTCGCTATTGAAAAGTTGGAAAAGGACTGGACGGAATATCCTGTCCTGCATTTCAGCATGGCTGGCGGTAAACACATGGAGAAAGACCAGCTGGAAAGATATTTGGATTTCGAATTGAATAAACTGGAGAAACTTTTTGGTATTGATACTCCACGTCAGGATCCTAATACCCGTTTGGCAGATTTAATTATTAAAGCTTATCAGCAAACTGGCAAGCAGGTGGTTGTACTCATTGACGAGTATGATGCTCCCCTACTTGATGTTGTGCATGAAGATTCTCATTTGAAAGATTTGCGCAATGTCATGCGTAATTTCTATAGTCCTTTGAAAGACTGCGAACCTATGCTTCGCTTTGTTTTCCTGACAGGTATCACTAAATTTTCGCAGTTGAGCATCTTCAGTGAACTCAATAATATTACCAATATAAGTATGCGTAATGATTACGCAGGAATCTGCGGTATTACCAAGGAGGAATTGGAGACTCAAATGTCAGCAGATGTTGATGCTTTGGCAGTTAAGATGAATCTAACCCGAATTCAGACTCTTGTTGCATTGCAAGAATTTTATGATGGTTATCACTTTGCTGCCCAGTCCCCCGACATCTTCAATCCATATAGTCTATTGAATGCTATGGCTGCAGGCTGTCTGGATTATTATTGGTTTACTTCAGGCACACCTACCTATCTGATAGAAATGCTTAAGAAATTTCAGGTAATGCCTTCTGATATAGGACGTTGTGAGGCAGACAAATCAGACTTTGACGTAGCTTTGGGAAACATGAATTCAATTTTGCCTATTCTCTATCAAAGTGGTTGTATAACCATTAAGGATTATGACCCTGAAACTAAGCTATTTACGCTTGATATTCCTAACAAAGAGGCTCAGAAAGCGTTGACGTGGTAAGAATAACATAAAATCGGCGCATTTTCCCTCAAAATATGGGAAATGCGCCGATTTTATGCTATTAGCACTATGCTTTAAATTCAATATGGTCTTGCGAAGGATAGCGAAAAGAAGATCTTTATTTGGAAGAGGCAAATTTTACGTTTGTAAATTTGGCGACTCTGCCTGGCCGATAATTATCACAAACGGGAATTTTATCGAAATCTGGGAACTTCTTACAAAACTCCTCATAAGTCCAATAACCGACTTTAACTTGTTTCTTTTCCATCATTTATCGCTTTAATTTGTTCAACATGTTGCATGATTTAAACATCACGCTGCAAAGTTAGAAAAAAGAAATGAAAACCGCAAGCTTTTACTTGATTATTTTAAGAATGCGGTCATGAAGAAAGATTAGAATCGCAAATAATGCAGACTGGCAATTATATTGCTTTCCAATCTATCAATCCTTTTCCTAACTCATCCAGTTCTATGGCAAGGGCTATTACTTTGCGCTTGTCAGCCTGGAATGGTTCGGCATATTGCTTGGCCTTTATCTGCTCTGCGGCAGCATCAACACCGCCTGCCAAAGAGCTTGCCTTACTTCACTATTAGGAAAACCAAGAATATAAACTCCCATTTGGTAATCCTTGATAGTAAGATAGCCTAACTGATAGAGGAATAATTCTAATCCGCCTTCTGTCACATCCGAGGTCTCTAAAGTATCGCTGTCTATCGGACAATTTTCAAAATCTTTCATCCTTATTTCCATATCATCCACAAACTTTGGAAGCAGCGAGGTTGCACCTGATGAAGCCCAATAGTTCTTCAATCTAAAATCAGAAAGGGCATTGATGAGACTGAATGGATTGAATACATCCACCATATTCTCATAACTGAAATGATAACCATCATAATAAGCCGTCAATTGTGCTACGGCTTCATCGAAAGTCCAGTCGTTCTTGGTCGCCAATTTACTGATTTCTGGCTTGAAATCACGGAGTACTTCTTCCTTCGTAATACCGCAGATGGCAGCATATTCTGGATCAAAACTGATATTGCTCAAGTTGTTAAACCCAGAGAACAGGGAGAGTTGTGTAAACTTGGTGATACCCGTGATAAAGACAAACTTCTCGTATTTATCATCTGCCTTAAGAATGGCAAACACTTCTCTATAGACATTTGTGCACGCCTCATGCTCAGGGGTTTCCCAGGAATGCTGCAATGGAGAATCGTATTCATCAATAAGAATCGCCACCTGCTGTCCTGTCTGCTTGCAGGCTGTTTGGATGATGTTACTAAATCTTACGGCAAGTGAACTATCTTGACGCATTACTATTCCATACTCCGTTTCATAAGTATGAAAAATATTATCCAAATAGCTCCGTACACTTTTGGGCTCTGCACCAGCCTGACTCATGTCGAGTCTGATGACAGGACGCTTCACCCATTCCGTCTCTAAATCCATGATTTTCAAGCCCTCAAAGATTTCTTTCTTTCCTAAGAAATAAGCTTCGAGCGTATCAACCAGCACAGACTTACCAAAGCGGCGTGGACGACAAAAGTAGGTATACCTTTTCACTCCATTGGCAAGTTGCCAGATGATATCTGTCTTGTCAACATAAAGATACCCTTCCCTTCTGATTTCCTCAAAGGACTGGATACCTACAGGCAATCTTCTATCGTTTGTCTCTACCATAATTATCAACTTTTATTTGATTATTTTAAATCACAGCTGCTCCATATACTGCGCACACATTTCGGCACAGCGCTCTCCATCCACGCCTGCGGAAACGATGCCACCAGCATAGCCGGCTCCCTCACCACAAGGGAAGAGACCCTGGATGCGGACATGCTGCAAGGTTTCACGGTCGCGAACGATGCGAACCGGGGAAGAGGTGCGAGTCTCCGTCGCTATCAGTATCGCCTCATTGGTCAGGAAACCATGCGCATTCTTGCCGAATGTCTTGAATCCTTCCTGCAGACGCTTGCTCACAAATGACGGCATCCAGAAATGAAGCGGACTGGATACCAGACCCGGCGCATAACTGCTCTTAGGCAGGTCGTAACTCAAACGGTTGTTCACGAAGTCGGCCATGCGCTGAGTTGGCGCCGTCTGCTTCATGTTGCCCTGCTGCCAGCACTGTTTCTCCAATATCTCCTGGAAATACATCATTTGGAGGGAAGAGTGAGGAGTGAAGAGTGAAGAATCCTCCTGTCTGCGAAGTTCGATTTCCTCCAACACTGCCTGATGATCCTTCACAAATGGCGCTACATCTTCAGGATGCGTCTCCACCACCATGCCCGAATTGCTCCATGCCGTTCCACGGTTGCTCGGACTCATACCGTTGACCACAAGCTGTTCTGGACCCGTAGCTGCAGGAATCACAAAACCGCCCGGACACATACAGAAACTATATACACCCCTGCCATCCACCTGGGTTACAAAACTGTATTCGGCTGCAGGCAGATACTTGCCACGACCGTTCTTGTTGTGATACTGTATCTGGTCGATGATCAGGGAAGGATGCTCCAGACGGACACCCACAGCAATGCCCTTCGCCTCAATCTCTATCTTGGAAGAAGCGAGATAACGATACACGTCACGGGCACTATGACCGGTAGCCAAGATCACAGGTCCACGATAGTTTTCCTCCGCACCCGTCTGCAGGTTGACAGCCTCCACACCTATCACCTTGTCGCCCTCCAAGACGAGGCGGGTCATCTTGGTCTGGAAATGCACTTCACCGCCACATTGGAGAATGGTATTGCGCATATTCTCGATGACACGCGGCAACTTGTCGGTACCGATATGCGGATGGGCATCAGCTAAGATATTTGTATTGGCTCCATGCTGACAGAACACATTCAGTATCTTATCCACACTACCACGTTTCTTGCTGCGGGTATAAAGTTTGCCGTCGCTATAGGCACCTGCGCCACCCTCACCAAAACAGTAGTTGCTCTCGCCATCCACCTTCTGGGTCTTGGTGATATTACTGAGGTCTTTCTTGCGCTCACGCACATCCTTGCCACGCTCCAAAACCACCGGTCTGTAACCCAATTCGATGAGTTTGAGGGAAGCAAAGAGACCGCCAGGTCCCTCTCCCACCACGATGACACAAGGCTTACTGCTCACGTCGGGATATTCCGTATGGACATACTGGTCGTCCTGCGGAAACTCATTGATATAGGCACGCACCTTGAGATTGACAAAGATGGTGCGCTGGCGGGCATCGATGCTTCTCTTGAGCACCCTCACCTGGTTGAGTGTTCTCACATCCAACCCCTTTTCCTTGGCGAGATAGCGCTTGATGCCTTCCTCGCTCGCTGCCTGTTCTGGCAGAATTCTGATTTGATATTCCTCGATCATATTGTTAGGATTTTCCTTTTTTGATTACACCTCCATGGTTGCCATGACTTCCAATGTATCCAAATTGTACATGGTGAACTTGCCGTCCTCCAAGGTGGCGATGGTAGGAGGATTGCCGCCCTTAGGGAAGGTGATGCTGCCCGTATTGCAGATGGCACGGTCGGAATGCGACAGTTCCCAGAGATGAGAATGACCGTAGATGATGGCATCATAAGGTCCCTTAGGCATGTTCTCCTTATTACATATATGTCCGTGGGTCAGCAGGTATCGCTTGCCGTCATCCACGAGCAGGGCGTAGGTTTCCATGATAGGGAAATCGAGCAGCATCTGATCGACCTCGGCATCACAGTTGCCACGTACGGCGATAATTTGGTCTGCCAGACCATTGAGGCGCTCCACGATGCCCTTAGGGTCGATGCCCTCCGGAATGCGGTTGCGGGGACCGTAGTTGATGATGTCACCCATGATGCACATCATATCACACTTCTGAGCCTCATAGAAGTCGAGTGCCCGTTCTAATGCTGGCAAACAGCCATGTATATCCGAAAATAAGAGGTATTTCATATTTCTTCTTTCCTTTTGATTTCTATTATTTTGATGCGATTCTGTCACTGTTGATCCATTGTGACGGATAACGTGATGCAAAATTAGGAAAAAAATGACAAACTACCAAGATTTATAGTCAAGAAGTCTGTTAACAATACAAAAAAAATCACCGTCACCATCCTCACGGATGATGACGGTGATTACCTGGTGACGACTCGTCAACCTTCTTACTCGCTCCTGGAGCGTATCAAAAATATCGCGGCTATGGATGAGGAATCCGAGATATTTCCATTCGCCAATGGCTATCTCTCCACACTGCAGGGCATAACATCCGTCGGAAGCCACAAACCGGATGAGCTGCCCCACCCCTACCTTCTGCGGATGCCAGTCGCGGCGATACTGCAACAGGGAGTAGCTGCCCGCTGGCAGACATTGTGCTGCACGTTCCAGGGTATCGCATACATACTCGCCATGGATATAAAGGCGCCCATGCACGGCTTCTCGAAAGCGCGCCATGCGCTGAATGATGAACTCCGTCATTGTTCGCCTCCTTCCTCTTTGAGAAACATCTGGTCGAGATCCTCCAACCGCTTCACCTGCAGGAGGGGCTGGAGCGCAGTGGCATCGAAGCAGGGGCACGCCTTCTGCACGCCTGGCAGGTCGCAATGTCCCAAAACGGTGGCAATGGCAGGGAACTGCTGCTTGAGCTGCACGATCAGCGTAGCCATCGCCTTCTTCTGCTCCGGGGTGCGGGTGTCAGCAGGTCGTCCCTGCTCATCCAGTCCGCCTTCATAGCAGATACCGATGCTGTGGGCATTATATCCCTTGGCATGTGCTCCCATACGCTCCAGCGGACGGGTTTCCTCGATGCGCCCATTGCGTCGGATATAATAATGGTAGCCGATGAAGCGCCAGTGGTTGACCTCCACATGATCGTGGAAGAGTTGCTGCACAGTATAGTTGCGGTTGCAGCGGGTAGCACTGCAATGTATTACGATTAAAGATATTTTTCTTGACATAGTATTTAAGTTTTTAAATGAGATTATCAATTTTGGAACGGTTGCAAACGTCATGCCGGCAGCAGGTGGCGGTCTCTCTCCCTGCCCAGGCATTTTTTTGCGCGTGGGCAGGGAGAAATTTTTGCTTGCCCACGCAAAAATGAAAGTGGGTGCTAATGTTACTTTTGTCATAGTCATATTGTTTAGTTAGCTCCCCGTACTTTTCAGGTATCAGAAAGCGAATTGTTTCTGATGCAAAAGTAAGAAAAAAATTGATACTCGTATTTAATTTAACATTTAACCCATTTCCCTGCAATACGGGTAACTTAGAGAAAGATGGTCCATTTCCGGAAAAAAGTCAGAAAATGGGCATGTTACCCATTTCGCAGAACGAGAAAGAGAAATTACCAAGAACCGGTACAAATTGTTACCCAAAGCTATATCTTTCGGCAGAGGTGTTACCCATATCCCCATATCAAAACTTACAAATTGCTGTTTATCTGATAGTTACGTTTCTTTTACATCGTCAATAAATATGAATATACTATGAGTAGAAAAAGAGAAATATGAATCATTTGAGTGTCGCTCAGATTTTTTTTTTCAATTTTTTCGAGAAAACTCTTGGTGGTTATTATTTTTTTTATTACTTTTGCACCCGATTAGCTGACAAATATGTCGGCAAACGGATGTTTAGGATTTTAATTTAAGGTCTAAACTACAGAAGATTGGCATTCTTCTTTAGACTGAGGCAAAGGAATCCTGACAGACCTCAACCAGTCGTGTATATGAGTAATCATATATAGATATTACAACTTGGATTGAGGTTTGGCAAGATGCTTTGTCGCAGTTTTAAGAAAGATGCCAAGAAAGCCTCAATCCATGAGACTTTTTTTCTTAAATTCTGAATTACATTTTGTTCATTCCTCTTTCCTTGTTGTTCATTTATAATAACTGATTTAAAAATCTAAATCAAACCAAAAAGATGAGTAACAATGAAAACAACTCAATTATTGAGTTCGGCGTACAGGTCTTCTCATTGACCAAGTATTCCAGTTACCAGAGATGTATCCTGATGCGTATATACAAATATACCCAGAAGGATATCAGTGATGCAATCAGTAGCCAGAAAAATGATCATCTGATCCATTTTACTCCTGCAGAAGAGAGCGAACAGGTTCGCCATGTGAAGATTCCACTCAAGAGATTGGAACCTATCAAAAGCCATTACTCCCGTCTGCGTGGAGCACTTCAGGATATGGCGACGAAGCTAATAGCCATCCCCCACTACACTGCATCCCATGCGATGGAATATGAATGGTTTCGGCAGCTCTTCATGGTGGAATTCTCTATTGAAAGCCATGTCCATTATGCCACACTCTACTTCAAGCTGCCGCTGCTAAAACGTTTTTTGAGCAATTGTATGGGCTATCACCGTATCAACCTGGATACCTACTTTTCCTTTAAGTACTATTCCACGAGACAGTTGTACCGCTTTTATTATGCTCATTTCAAAAAAGGATACACTTATCTGAAACCGGAGTTTCTTGCTCAGACACTCAGCGCTAAAGGCAACTACAACAGTTCGGCAAGTGCAAGAAAGAATCTTCTGGGACCTGCACGAAAGGAAATGGAGAGCATGTTCCAGAACGAGCAGTGCGAGGTGTATTTCCGATACAAGGAAATATATCCGGATGATAATCCTAATTGCATCTGGGCAGAAAAGGTGATATTCACATTCATCAACAGGCAAGACATCGAGCTGTCCGAAAGTGCTAATGAGCAACTGATAGGCTATCAGACTAAAATCAAGGTAGCCCTTACCTATGTCTGGGGAATGGATGAGAAAGCGGCTATTCAACTGTGCAAACACATCCAGTTTACGATGATGAATGAACTTGATGCCTTGTTCAGCCGCATGAGTCGGTCTGTTAAGCGCATGAAGAGCAAGGGTACTCCAATCAGGAATACTGCGGGATACATCAGAAAGTCGTTGGAAAATTTCCTCAACGAGTTTGAGGAAAAGAAATCTCCCGAAGGAAAGGACACCGAGAAGGGAAAGGACTGTCAGGAGGAGAAGTAAACTAAAAAAGGATGGTATCGTACTGAAAGAAGGGCGATATCATCTTTTTTTTCGCACAACTTCCGGACAACTATTGCATTTCGCCCTCAAATTTAGTATCTTTGCAATGTCATTCAGAAACAATGACGTTGGAGGCAAAGTGCCGACAACTATATTATTTACCATTTAAAACACAAAATTAGTACTATGGGAATCAAAGTAAAAGCTATCGAAAGAAACATCAATTTCGGTAAGGGAGAAGAGAACTGGCAGTTTGTCATGCAACCTGAGTTGTACGGTCAGCTGGCATTGGAGAAGGTAATCGCACAGGCTGCACTCAACTGCGGTATTCCTAAACCTGCCATGAAGGCTGCCGTCAACGGCTACTGCGAGGTGGTGAAGGCTTGGGCCACTGAGGGTCACTCCATCCCTATCCCGGGTTTGGGCACCATGAGATTCGGTCTCCGTTCCAAGGCTGTGGCTGGGGTTCAGGATGTCAAGGCTTCGCTCATCACAAGCCGCCACGTCATCTTCACGCCTAACACTGATCTGAAGAAGGAACTCGCCGAGACTTCTGTCAACATCACCTGCTACGACCGCAACGGCAAGATTGTCAAGACCGTTACTTCTGACGACAAGAACGTGGAGGATACGGACGAAGGTAAGGGCGACTCTGGCAACAATGCCGGTGGCAGTGGCAATACTGCTGGCAGTGGCGAACAGGGTGCTGGCGGCACATCACAGGGCACTGGCGACAACAGCGGAGAAGATAACGAACTTTAATCTGACATCTCACATTTTATTAACCTAAAAGAATCATACTATGAAAAAGAACATGTGGAAGAACATTCTCCAGATTGCGATTACAGTCCTTACTGCAATCGGCGCTGCTTTCGGATTGACAAGTTGCGGTATGTAAAGCCGGAAGGCTAATGTAAGAAGCCGTTGGACATCATGAGGCTACTCATGAGCTCAACGGCTTTTATTGTTATTCGTCGGATGACACGGAATTTATTCGGAGATTTCTTGCTCAAGCGATTACTCACGGAATTTCGCAGATGCGACCTGTTCGGTCGTTACAGATACCCCCTGAGGTCGGAAAATGTCCCACAGATTTCACAGATTTACACAGATTTTTCTTGGGACGTTTTTTAAGTCACGCAGATTTCGCAGATGACGCAGATTTTTTTTCGTCATCGGATGACACGGAATTTCGCAGATGCGACCTGTTCGGTCGTTGCAGATACCCCCTGAGATCGGAAAAAATCCCACAGATTTCACAGATTTACACAGATTTTTCTTGGGACGTTTTTTTGTCACGCAGATTTCGCAGATGACGCAGATTTTTTTCATCATCGGATGATACGGAATTTATTCGGAGATTTCCTGCTGTGGCGATTACTCACGGATTTTCGCAGATGCGACCTGTCCGGTCGTTGCAGATACCCCCTGAGACTGGACAAAGAGATTCAGCAGAGATTCCATAAAAAATCTGTGTATATCTGTGAAATCTGTGGGACAAAACCCTCCCACGAAGAAAAATCTGCGTCATCAGCGAAATCTGCGTGACAAAAAAAACAGGAGCATATATAGGGCGCGAGCCATTGGCCAGCGGCCAAAATTCCGCGAAAATCCGTGAGTAATCCGATAAGCAAGAATGCCTCCGATTCCTCCGTGAAATCCGATGAAGAAAAATCATGATGAAGAAAATCTGTGTATATCTGTGAAATCTGTGGGACAAAACCCTTCTCACGAAGAAAAATCTGCGAGAAGAAAAACTCAGCGGAGAAAAAATAAAAAAGCGTACAAGCTTTAAAGACTTGCACGCTTCTTCCATATATTACAAACGTAATTACTTTCTTTATCAAATGAATGCCCGCTTGAAGAAGCAACTTCATTTCTGGAGTTAGCTTATAGAAGCAGCATTCTTTTCATTCAGGATACTTGCTTAAAGCAACATCCTTTCCGTAGGTTCTGATGCACCAGAGGTAAACCCCTTAAGCGCAAGAGCAACCACGACCTTTACTCAAGGCCTCGCCATACATTTCCATGGCGTTCATGTAGTTCTCAAGGAAAGCTTTGAAAGCCTTCTTGATGTTTTCGAAAATTGTCTTCATACTTGTTATCCTTTAATTAATTAATACTGCAGGCTTCTTTCAGCCTGAATCTTTTTACCACTCATGGAGCGGGTAATTACTTACCCATTTCCATTTTGTTGTTTACATTTACAGCTTTAGCAATCATGACTGCTACTACTGCGAGAATCATTACTGTTGTCATCATAATCATTTTCATTTTGCGGAGTCTCCATTTGAGGCTCCAGTTTAACATTATCCTTTTACAATCTCACCTTTTTCGAGTGCAAAGGTAATGCCTATTTTTTGAAAATCTGTCACAATGGCATGACAAAATGATGAAACGAGGACTTTTTTTGACTCATATCAACCAAATCATTTTTCGGCTTGATGTAGGTCAACAGAAAATGAGAAATTAGAAATCCTATAACTCTTTAGCACCTATTCCATGAGAGACTGCAGCAATCCCTGACAGGCATCTTCCAGGAGAGTGATGACCAGTTCAAAGTCGCTATAGTCGCCATAGTATGGATCGGGAACGGTAGTATATTGGCGATGATGGGTCAGAAAATCAGCCATGCAAACCACCTTGTCCTTATCCGCCTGACAGGAAGCCATGGACGTGATGGCACGGTAATTGTCGTTGTCCATCACCACGATGGTGTCGAAGCGGTCGAAGTCTGATTTCTTAAACTGGCGGGCGTGACTGTTGAATTCATAACCGTGCTCCGCGCCACATTTTCTCATACGGCTGTCGGGCAATTGTCCTACGTGCCAGTTGCCGATACCGGCAGAATCGATTTCAAACTCGTCGCTCAGTCCCGCCTTTTCTACGAGACTCTTCATGATGCCTTCACCCGCAGGGGAGCGGCAGATATTGCCGAGGCAAATAAATAATACTGTATGTTTACCTTTCTTTATCATTTTGGAGTTTTAATGTTTCTTTTCCGTCTGCAAAGTTAGTATAATACTTTGATATGAGCAAAGTTTTTTTACCAATTTCTTTGTTTTTTCTGAAAAAGTGCTTATCTTTCCTCTATAAAACGAAAATGATTTCCCTCGCACAAGGTAACTAAAACAA
>OGJX01001221.1_pt1 | contig 16666 bp, 9 predicted proteins | sample 1572381 | NCBI WGS metagenome assembly OGJX01 (sample SAMEA2582085, study PRJEB24529) | metagenome | biome: Human gut stool | place: China | collected 2011
GCGGAATGTCAGAATACCGTCTGGTAATGAAAGGCGTGGTCAAGACCTTCCCCGGTGTCAAAGCCCTTGATCATGCTCAGCTGGAGCTCCGTCCCGGCAAAGTCATGGCTCTGATGGGCGAAAACGGCGCCGGTAAGTCCACTCTGATGAAATGTATGTTCGGCATTTACAAGATGGACGAGGGCGAGATCGAATACGAGGGGCAGAAGGTAACCATCCCCACCCCGCTGGATGCACTGGACCGCGGCATCGCCATGGTGCATCAGGAGCTGCAGCCCATTCCGGCCCGTACCGTGGCCGAGAATATTTGGCTGGGACGCTACCCCACCAAGAAATACGGCGTTGTCACCGTTGTGGATCACGCCAAAATGTACAAAGATACCGATGAACTGCTGAAGAAACTGAAGCTGGACATCGATCCCCATGCAAAGCTGGGTTCCCTGAGCATCGCCCAGATGCAGATGGTGGAAATTGCTAAAGCTGTTTCCGCCAACTGCAAGGTGCTGATCCTGGACGAGCCCACCTCTTCTCTGACCGCGAACGAGGTCGAGAGCCTGTTCCGCATCATGCGGGAGCTGAAGGAGCAGGGCGTTGCTCTGGTCTACATCAGCCACAAGATGGACGAGATCAAGGTCATCGCAGACGAAGTTACCATCATGCGCGATGGCCAGTACATCGGCAAGTGGGACGTTGCCAACATGACCAAGGAAGAGATCATTGCAAAGATGGTCGGCCGTGAGCTGTCCAACCTCTTCCCCCCGCTGGAGAACGTGCCCTCGGACGAGGTCATGATGAAGGTGGAGGACTTCACCTCCATCCATCCCCGCTCCTTCCGCCATTGCAGCTTTGAGCTGAAAAAGGGCGAGATTCTGGGCGTCGCCGGTCTGGTGGGCGCACAGCGCACCGAGCTGATGGAAGGCATCTTCGGCCTGCGTGCCCATACCTCCGGTAAGGTGTGGATCAAGGGCGAAGAGGTCAACATCAAGCAGCCCCGCGACGCCATTCAGAAGAGCGTTGCTCTGCTGACCGAGGACCGCCGTGCCACCGGCATTCTGGGCGTGCTGAGCGTTGCCGATAACATCTCCATTGCTTCTCTGGACGCCCTGCGCAAGGGGCCCATCATGCTGGACAACAAAAAGATCCTGGATCTGGTGGCTACCAACAAGGAAAAGATGGCCATCAAGGTACCCAGCCCCAAGACCCAGATCAAGAGCCTTTCCGGCGGCAACCAGCAGAAGGTGCTGATTGCCCGCTGGCTGGCCAACAACCCCGATGTGCTCATTCTGGACGAGCCTACCCGCGGCATCGACGTCGGTGCAAAGTATGAAATTTACTGCATCATCGCCGATCTGGCCAAGCAGGGCAAGAGCATTATCATGATCTCCTCTGAAATGAGCGAGATCATCGGTATGTCCAACCGTGTCATGGTCATGTGCGATGGCCGCATCACCGGCTTTATCAACGGTAAGGATGCCACCCAGGAGAACATCATGGCGTTGGCTACCCAGTTCGAGACCGCACCTGACGCAGCTGCGGCAAATCAGTAATTAAGGAGGCTGTCTATCGTGGAAGCTACCAAAAAATTGAATGGCAAGGCTGTGGGCAAGTGGCTCAGCAACAACGCCATTATCATAATGATGCTGGCCGTCACTCTGATCGTTGGCATCATTCACCCCAACTTCTTCTCCGGCACCAACATGATCAACCTGTTCAAGAATGTGTCCATCCGCTACATCATCGCACTGGGCATTTCCGGCTGCCTGATCACCACCGGTAACGACCTGTCCGCTGGCCGTCTGGCCGGTTTTGCCGCCTGCCTGGCCTGCATCTTTGCGCAGACCGAAGGCGCTTCCGGCAAGTTCTACCCCAATATGCCCACCCTGTCCACCCCCGTGGTGTTCATTCTGGTCATTGCCATCTGCGCCATCGTGGGTCTGTGCAACGGACTGGTGGTCAGCTACCTGAAGGTGCAGCCCTTCATTGCTACCTTGGGTATGCAGCAGGTGGTCTACGGTATCTGCCTTGTGTACACCGGCGGTACCCCCATCGGCTCCCTGAACTCCAACTTCACCGCACTGGCAAAGGACACCTTCCTTGCCATCCCCGTGCTGATCTGGATCGCCCTGATCGTGGCTGCCTGCTTCTGGTTCCTGTACAACAAGACCCGCCACGGCAAGTACATGTACGCCATCGGCGGCAACGAAGCTGCTGCTGAGGTGGCCGGTGTCAACGTGATCGCTACCAAGATCCGCATCTACATTCTGGCCTCCTGTATGTTCGGTCTGGCCGGCTGCCTGCTGGCTGCAAAGTCCGGCGGCGCATCCGTCAACACTGCAATGGGCTATGAGCTGGACGCCATCGCAGCCTGCACCATCGGCGGTGTTTCCACCACCGGCGGCGTCGGCACCGTGCCCGGCGTTCTGGTCGGCGTTCTGGTCTTTGAGCTGATGAAGGTCGCTCTGCAGTTCATGAACGTCAACTCCTCCTACACCTACATTGTTCAAGGTCTTGTCATTATCGTGGCTGTCGCCATTGATATCCGCAAGTATCTGGCTAAGAAGTAATCTCCTCATCATCCCCCTTTGCACCCGCAGTCTTTGCACTGCGGGTGCTTTTTTTGTCCACATTTTTGTGGTATCATAAGGAAAAACATCTTATGCTTACAGGAGGGACTTTCCATGGCACAGCCCACCCAGGACACGCAGACCGAGCTTGAACGCCGCGAGGCCGCACTGGCCGCCCGCGAGGCAGAACTTGCCCGCCAGCAGGCTGAATTGCAGGCACAGAAGGCCGATTTTGAGCAGGGCAAAAAGCGCCTGCTGGACAACGGCAACAAGGACTTTGTAAACCCCAAGGAAAAGCTTTACGATAAATTCCCGCTCACGGTGCACCAGATGGATATCATCATCGGCGTGCTGTTCGCCCTGATTGCTCTTTTCCTTGTGCTGGGTGTGACCCACACCAGCTTTTTCGGCCTGTTCGGCGGCTGAGCCGCAGGCGCATCCTCTGTGAAAAACATCCCGTAAAGGAGAATAAAAATGGCACACTATCCCGGTTATACCGTCCTGCGCACCGAGGACTGCCCCGAGCAGCACGGTACTTTGACCCTGCTCACCCATGACGTCAGCGGCGCAGCCGTGCTGCTGGTGGAAAACGAGGACGTCAACAAGGCTTTCGGCATCGGCTTCGGCACCTTTCCGTCCGATGACACCGGCGTGTTCCACATTCTGGAGCACTCCGTGCTGGCGGGCAGCGAAAAATACCCGGTCAGTTCCCCCTTTGTGCAGCTGCTCAAAAGCAGCATGGCTTCCTTCCTCAACGCAATGACCTTCCCGGACAAGACGGTCTACCCCTTTGCCACCCCCAACGAGACCGATTTCTGCAACCTGATGGATGTCTACCTGAACGCGGTGTTCTGCCCGCTGGCTATGGTAGACTCCGCCGTGTTCGAGCAGGAGGGCTGGCACCGGGATGCAGACGGCACAGTCAGCGGCGTAGTCTACAACGAGATGCAGGGCGCGCTGGCCTCCCCGGACGCCCAGCTGCAAAACGCCCTGCAACGGGCGATGTTCCCGGACACCGCCTACGGCTTTGTGTCCGGCGGCGACCCGGCGTCCATCCCCGCCCTGACCTATGAGAAATACCAGCGGGTGTACCGCCGCCATTACAGCGCCGACAACTGCTGCATCACCCTGTACGGCAAGATGGACATGGCCGATAAGTTGGCGCGGCTGGATCAGGATTACCTGTCCAAGATGCCCAAGGCCGCTGCCCGTCCCCGCCTGACCATGCAGGACGAGCAGCCCGGCGCGTTCGTGGAGCTGCCCTACTACACCGACCAGCCCAAGCCGGACGAGGTGCAGTGCGCACTGGCATGGTACACCGGCGCATTTGCCGACCGGGAGCGGCAGCTGGGCGTGGAAATCCTGCTGGGTGCGCTGCTGAGCACCAACAGCTCCCCCCTCAAGGCCGCTCTGCTGGCCGAGCAGCTGGGCGCAGATATCGACATCGGCTTTGACGACAGCACCCTGCAGCCCACCTTGGAGCTGCTGCTGCGCGGTGCTACGGTGGATTCTGCCCGCAAGTTTGCCCCCGCTGTACGCAAGGCTGTGGACGAGCTGCTAAAGACCGGCATTCCTCACGAGTTGCTGCTGGCCGCTTTGAACGAGGCCGAGTTTGCTTCTTTGGAGCGTCCGGGCAATCTGCCGGACGGCGTGCTGGACGCCATCAACGCCGCCACCGGCTGGCTGCATACCGGCGATGCCGCCCTGCTGCTGCACACCGACAAGCTCTTCGCCGCCCTGCGCAGCAAGCTGGAGGAGGGCTGGTTCGACACCCTGCTGCGGGAGTTGTTTGCCCCCGCCCCGGTGCAGGTGCTGCAAATCCCCACCGCACCCAAAGCGGAGGAAGCCGCCGCTCCGGCACGCACCGATGGCAAGCTGGTGCTGGAGCACCCTCTCACCGCCGCCGACCTTGGCGCGGGCGATACCGCCCCGCAGGGCAGCGCCGAGCAGCTGGCAGGCGCCACCCTGCTGCGCCACCCCTCTGCCGGCAGCCTGTACCTGAATTTCTACTATGATCTGGGCACTGTTGCCCCGGAAGAGCTGCAATACCTGAACCTGCTCACCGATGTGCTGGACGAGCTGGACACCCCCGCCCATACCGCCCAACAGCTGAACACCCTGCGCAGCACATGGCTGGGCGACAGCCGCGCCCAGCTGGACATCTGGACCGGGCGGCAGGAGGGTTCTCCCTGCCACGCAAAGCTTTCCCTCTGCCTGAGCCTGCTGGAGCGCAGCTTAGAAAAGGCGGTGGAGATCGGCGGCGAGTGGCTGTATGATACCATCCTTACCGGCGCTGCTGCCGAAGCCGCCTATGCCCGGGTGGTCAGCCAGCTGAAACTGCGCATGGAGCAGCTGTTTATCCAGCAGGGCAACGAGTTCGCCTCCACCCGTGCCCGCGCCCATTATTATGTAGAGGGCGCTGCGGACGAAGCCTGCACCGGCGTGAGTTATTATCACTTCCTGTGCGGTCTGCTGGAAAAGGCCGACTGGGCGGCACTGGGCGCAAAGCTGGACGCTCTGCGCAGCCGGGTGCTGCAAAACGCAGCCCTGACCGTCAGCCTGCACGGCACCGAAGCCGCACTGGAAAAGCTGCGCGCCCTGCTGCCGGAAAGCCGCTTTGCCGCCGCCCGGCGCACCCCGGCGCAGCCCTACACCCAGCCCCTGACGCCCCCGGTGAACGAAGCCTTTATCATTGACGGCGGCGTGAACTACGATGTGCTGGCATGGCCCATGCCCCGGGACAGCCGCCGCCGGGTGCTGGCGCGGGTGATGAGCTACGAGTACCTGTGGCACACCATCCGGGAGGTGGGCGGTGCCTACGGCACCGGAATGCTCTGTGCAGACGGCATCGAGTTTTTGTACACCTACCGGGACCCCCACCTGCGGGAAAGCTACGAGACCTTTACAGCCGCCCCTGCCGCCCTTGCCGCCCGGGACTATACGGCCCGTGATCTGGACGAGTTCATCGTAGGCACTGCTGCCAAGCTGGACACGCCCCGCAAGGCGCGTGCCGCTGCCCGGGAATTGGATCACCGGTATTTCTGCGGCATCACGGACGAGATGCGCGCCGCCGACCGCAAGGCGCTGTGCAGCGTGGACGCCGCCCTGCTCAAAGCACAGGCCGTAGCCCTGTCTGATGTGCTGTCCGGCGGCGTGCGGGTGGCCTTTGGCAGCAAGGACGCCGTGGAAGCCGCGAAGGATCTGTTCGACCGGGTAGAGACACTGTAAGCGCCGGTCATTTGTAAAAAATATTTTATTTGTAGTTCCGAAACACCCTGCGGGTGTTTCGGAACTACTTTTTTCCACACACATTTTTTCTGCACAAATTGCCTGCATTCCGTCCAAATTACTAAAAAATGCCAGATTTTTTGTCAGATAAGTCATACTCATTTAAGAAAATTTGAACAAATTGCGAAATTTGTGTGTTTCCGATGTGGACAAAAACGTTTTCAGCTGATAGAATGGGAGCTGTTCTTTCTCCGCCGTCCGCAACCGGCGGAGTGTTTTATTGGAAACAGGAGGTTTCTCATGTTAGAAAAGTTCTTTCACCTGAAAGAAAACCACACCGATGTAAAGACCGAGATCATGGCCGGTATCACCACCTTCATGACCATGGCTTACATCCTTGCCGTCAACCCCAACATCCTGTCCGCAGCGGGCATGGATTCCAAGGCTGTGCTGATCGCCACCGCGCTGGCATCCTTTATTGCCACTGCACTGATGGCTGTGCTGGCCAACTACCCCTTTGCACTGGCTCCCGGCATGGGCCTGAACGCCTACTTTGCCTACACGGTCGTGCTGACCATGGGTTACAGCTGGCAGCTGGCCCTGATGGCCGTCTTTGTTGAGGGTGTCATCTTCATTGCACTGTCCCTGACCAATGTGCGCGAGGGCATCTTCAACGCCATTCCCATGACCCTGAAGAGCGCCGTCAGCGTGGGCATCGGCCTGTTCGTGGCCTTTGTCGGCTTGCAGAACGCCAAGCTGATCGTCAACAGCGATTCCACGCTGGTCACCTACCAGCACTTCAAGGGCGCAACCTTCCACAGCGTGGGCGTGGGCGCTATTCTGGCTCTGCTGGGCGTGGTCATCACCGCCATCCTGCTGGTCAAAAAGGTCAAGGGCGGCATCCTGTACGGCATCCTGATCACCTGGCTGCTGGGCATCGTGTGCGAGCTGACCGGCATCTACGTCCCTGATGTGGAAGCCGGCATGTACTCCGTGATCCCCACCGCTTTTGTCAGCTTCGACTTCTCCGCACTGGGCGAGACCTTTGGTCAGGTGTTCAAGACCGACTTCTCCGGTGTCGGCCTGCTGAACTTCTTCGCCGTGATGTTCTCCTTCCTGTTCGTGGACCTGTTCGACACGCTGGGCACCCTGATCGGCGTGGCCTCCAAGGCTGATATGCTGGACGAGGACGGCCGTCTGCCCCACATCAAGGGCGCACTGATGGCAGACTCCATCGGCACCTGCGTGGGCGCTGTGCTGGGCACTTCCACCACCACCACCTTCGTGGAGAGCGCCTCCGGCGTTACCGAGGGCGGCCGCACCGGTCTGACCGCTATGACCACCGGCGTGCTGTTCCTGCTGGCTACCATCTTCAGCCCGCTGTTCCTCACCATCCCCAGCTTTGCTACCGCTCCGGCTCTGATCATCGTGGGCTTCTACATGATGGGCTCTGCCATTAAGATCGACTTCAATGATCCCAGCGAGGGCATCCCCGCCTTCCTGACCATTCTGGCTATGCCCACCGCTTACAGCATCTCCGAGGGTATCGCCATCGGCATCATCTCCTGGACCATCATCAATGTGATCACCGGCAAGGCCAAGGAGAAGAAGATCAGCCCGCTGATGTATGTGCTCACCGTGCTGTTCATCCTCAAGTATGTGTTCCTCTAATTCCCTGCGCGTCTGAAAAGCCAAGCACCCCCTGCGGTCTGCCCGTACAGGCCGCAGGGGGTGCTTTTTTGTGCAGTTGAAAAGAGACCGCAGCCCTTACAAAAACAGCCGCGCCCCATCTGCTGGTTCAGACGAGGCGCGGCCTTTTGCGGTATTTGGTTTGGGGTATAGGAGGAATCATGTCCCTGAGAGGGGGCTTGCGGTTTTCCCCCTCCCGGTGACCTTATGATACCCCAAAAATCCTGCGAAATTATACTTATTTTATGAATGTGCTGTAAACATTACTCCGGGGCTTTCATGCTTTCCACCATGCTGATGCGCCGGACGTGCCGCCGCATCACAAAGCAGACCACCACGGTAAACACCATGGTCAGCGCCACCGCCAGCAGGTAGCTGCGGGGCGCAATGGTGCGGATGAACATGAGCTGATCCATCTCCACGGTCAGCACGATGAACTTGTGCAGCGGCACACCCAGTGCCAGACCCACGCCGGAGCCGATGAGCGCCAGCAGCTCGATCTCGCGGAAGATGTAGCGGTACACCTCCTGATCGTAGAAGCCCAGCACCTTGATGGTCGCCAGCTCCTTTTTGCGCTCGCCAAGGTTGACGCTGATGAGGTTATACAGCACCACAGCCGCCAGCGCCGCCGCGCAGATGATGATCAGCACCACCACATAGCCCAGACTGACGATGAGGTTATCGAACAGCTCGGTGGTGTCCTCGGTAAAGCTGATGCTGCTGACATAGTTGCAGTCCAGCAGGTCGGTGCGCAGGGCGTTGTACCCGGCAGCATCGGTGCAGGTGGTCTGCCCGTAGACCGTGTTCCACGGGATCTCCTCCGTGCCCAGCAGGCTTTCCAGCTGTGCGCGGGGGAGGTACAGCCGGGTGAACATATAGTTCTCGGTAATGCCGGTCAGGGTCAGCTCCACCCGGGCACCCTCGGCGTTTTCCACCCAGAAGGTATCGCCTGTGTGCAGGCCCAGATTCTCGGCGGTCTTTTCGGTCAGGATGGCGCTGCCGCTGTCAAAGCCGATGGCCTTGTGCCCCTTGCGGGTGCGGAAGGTGACGTACCGGGTCAGGTCGCTGTCCTTGGCGGCAGCCACGATGCTCACGCTGGCGCTCTCGCCTTCGGCATTGTAGATGGTGGTGGATTTGGTATACACCGCGCTCCAGTTCTGCACGGCGCTGTTTCTGTCCAGCTCCTCTGCCAGCCCCTGCTCCATGGTCAGGGCTTTGGGGTCGCTGAGGGTGATGGACATATCGTTGTGGGTCAGCTCGGTAGACTGCTTCGTGACGATGGGCAGCAGGGAATCCTGAATGCCAAAGCCGATGAGCAGCAGCGCGGTGCAGCCCGCCACGCCCAGCACGGTCATGAAGAACCGCTTTTTATACCGGAACAGGTTGCGGGCTGTGGTCTTTTGGGAGAAGGACATCCGGGACCACAGCGGAGTGATGCGCTCCATCAGGATGCGCTTGCCCGCCACCGGGGCCCGGGGCAGCAGCAAAGCTGCGGTCTTTTCGGCCAGACTGGAACGGCAGGCGTACCATGTGGCAAAGCCGATGACGGCGGCGCTGATGCCCACGCTGGCGGCTGCCATGCCCGGGTAGAAGTGCAAAGTGAAGGTAGGCAGGCTGAACACCAGCTGATAGGCGTTCCAGATAATGATGGGGAACACCACAAAGCCCACCACCATGCCGACGATGCTGCCCAGAATAGTGGCAAGCAGCGCGTAGAACAGGTACTTGCCCGCGATGCTGAAATTGGAGTAGCCCAGCGCCTTTAAGGTGCCCATTTGCAGGCGGTTCTCATCCACCATGCGGGTCATGGTGGTGGTAGCCACCAGCGCCGCCACAAGGAAGAAGAACACCGGGAACACCCGGGCAATGGCGTCCATGCGGTCGGCGTACTGGGCAAAGGTGACGCAGCTCATGGTGGAGGTGCGGTCCAGCACATACCACTCGCCTTTTTTGATCTGGCTCACCTGCTCCTCGGCATCGTTCAGCTGGGCAAGGCCGTCTGCCAGTTTCTGCTCGGCATCGGCTTTCTGGCTCTCGTACTCGGTGCGGGATTCTTCCAGCTGGGTCTGTCCGTCGTGATACTCCGCCCAGCCCTCTTCCAGCTGCTTTTGTGCGGCATCAAACTGGGTGTAGGCGCTGGCGGTGCCGGTGGTCAGCTGCAATTGTCCTTGCAAAAGCTGCAATTTCATCTTGCGCAGCGCAGCCTTGGCCTCGGTCACCAGCTGGTCGTTGGAGAGGTTCGGCGAGGAGATGAGCCCCTGCTGGTACATCTGCCGCTTGCCCTCGTCCAGCTGCTGCTGATAGCCTTGCAGCTGGTTATAGATGTTGTCGTAAGCGGCCTGCGCCTTTGCCAGCGCATCCCGCAGTTCAATGTAATCCTCGTCCTCCGGCTCGGCTTCGTCCAGCGCCTTTTCGGCGTTGCGCAGGGCGGCTTCTGCGTAGGTCAGCAGGGGGTCTGCCACCTTTTTCAGGTTGACCAGCAGCTCAATTTGCTGTAACTGTTCCTCAAATTCCAGCACCTGCTCCTCGCTGCTCACCAGCTTGTCGGCACCGCTCTGCATGGTGTCCGGCAGGGCAGCCTTCTGGGCGGCAAGCTCCTTTTCACCGGCTTCCAGCTGCGCCTTGGCAGCGTCCAGCTGCTGCTGCGCGTCTGCCAGCTTTGCCTCGGCTTCGGCGAACTGCCGCTCTGCTTCGGCCTTCTGGCTGTCGTACTCCGCGCGCGCTTCGGTCAGCTTGTCGTTGGCGGTGTCCATCAGCTCTTCCCGCCGGGCGGTGCACTGCACGCTTTGGATGGCCTTGAGGTTTTCGGCTACGGCATCCACTGCGGCCTGATATTCATCGGAACAATTATCATACAGTCCGGCGTTTTCCGATTTAATATAGCACACCGTATAATAATCTGCGGTCAAAGTGCCCTCCGGCACAAACAGGATGCAGTCCAGCTGGCCATCGCCCACGGTGCTGCTCTCGGAATCGGAGGAAAAATGCAGCGGGTCCTGCACCGTGCCCACCACCGTGAACACCTGCCCGCTGATCCCTTCGGTCTCCTCCGGCAGGGTCAATTGGGTGCCCAGCTCCACCGGGCTGCCGTGGCCCATCACATGCACCACGCACTCCCCGGCCGCTTCCGGCATCCGTCCGGACAGCAGCACCGGGCGGTTCATGTTCTCGGGCGTATCAGCCTGCGGGTCGGCAGGCAGCTGATACAGCCGCGCCACCGTGGTCTGCTCGTCCCCTGTCCAGTGGCCTTCCACGTCCTGATACTTCACCGCCTGCACGGCGTCTACCCCGTCCACAGCGGCAATGGCGTCGATATCGCTCTGACTCAGGCCAAGGGTGGACAGCACCCGCAGGTCGAACACATTCTGCTGCACATAGTACTTCTGGGCAGCGGTGCGCATATCGGGGGCAATGCACATCAGGCCGGTGAGCATCATCACCCCCAGCGCCACGATGCCAAACAGGGACACCACCCGGCTGATGCTGCTTTTCATCTCGCGCAGGATATTTTTGCGGTAACTTTTCTGCACAGTTCTCACCACTCGATCTGTTCCACCGGCACCGGGTGCTCGTTGACCTGATTGGACACGATGCGGCCGCTGCGCACCTGAATGATGCGGTCAGCCATACCGGTCAGTGCCGTGTTGTGGGTAATAACGATGACGGTGCGTCCGGTCTTGCGGCAGGTATCCTGCAAAAGGCCCAGCACCTGCTTGCCGGTGCGGTAGTCCAGCGCACCGGTGGGCTCGTCGCAGAGCAGCAGCTTGGGGTTTTTGGCCAGTGCGCGGGCAATGGACACCCGCTGCTGCTCGCCGCCGGAAAGCTGCGCCGGGAAGTTGTTCAGCCGCTCGCCCAGACCCACGCTGCGCAAGGTCTCGGCGGGGTCCAGCGGGTCGCGGCAGATCTCACTGGCAAGCTCCACGTTTTCCAGCGCGGTCAGGTTCTGCACCAAGTTGTAGAACTGGAACACAAAGCCCACGTCATACCGGCGGTAGGTGGTCAGCTCTCGGGCTGAAAAGCGGCTCACGTTGCGGCCGTCCAGCCAGACGTTGCCCTCGTCGCAGTTGTCCATGCCGCCCAGAATGTTCAGCAATGTGGTCTTGCCCGCGCCGGAGGGCCCCACGATGATGCAGAACTCGCCCTTGTCCACATAGAAATTCAAATGGTCGGCTGCAGCGATCTTCACACTGCCGGTCTGGTAATATTTACAGACATCTTCAAACTCCACAAAATGCTCCATGGCGTTTTTCCTTTCTGTCAGAATGCAAAGTATTTCAACTTAAATATAGCATAAACCCACCGGGTTTTGCAAAGCCCCCGGCACGAATTTTCAAAAACTTAACAGACAACGCCATAAAATGTAAAAGGGCGGTTCTTCAGTGACGCCCTCTCAGGCGCTCCCGCGCCAGTTCTCCCGAAGGGAGAGCCAAGCTGTAAAGCTTATCACTAAAGTATTAGGTGTAAAGAGCAAGTTTCCGGCAGTGCTCTTGCCTCTCCCTTTGAGGAAAGACTTCCCCCGCTCCGGGGGAAGATGTCACCGCAGGTGACAAAAGGGGGAGTGTGGATTTGCGAAGCAAAGACGGAGAGGGCGCACGCCGTTAGCCCCATTGCTAAACATTAGGTGCAATAAGAAACCTTCCGGTTTCGCCAGAGGCTCCCTCCCTGAGGGAGTTAAATCGTCCCACGCAAAAAAGCCCCCGCACACAGGGTGCAGGGGCTTTGGAACAGCTTTTTACTTGCGGCTTGCCAGCAGGCTCTCGATCTTCTTCAGGGGATCGATGATGCTGGAAACGGACATATCGTGGTTCAGTGCCACCACAAAGTAGGCAGCGTACTTGGAAACATCCACGTCCACATACCAGTCGCGGGTCAGCAGCTCGGGCATACGGTAGGTCAGGTTGGTGCCCACAACGTAGGTCAGGGTGCCGTCTGCCACAGCCTTGTCGAACTTCTCCAGACCGCTGGTGAACAGGGGGAAGGTGGCGTTGGCGATGATGTTGGCAGCGCCGCGCTCCTTCAGGTTGCTGGCAACCTCCAGCATGCTCTCGCCGGAAGCAATGATATCGTCTGCAATAAAGACGGTCTTGCCCTCCACGCTCTCGCCCAGATACTCATGCGCAACGATGGGGTTGCGGCCGTTCACCACGCGGGTGTAGTCGCGGCGCTTGTAGAACATACCCAGGTTGCAGCCCAGCACGCTGGAGAAGTACATATTGCGGTTCATAGCGCCCTCGTCCGGGCTGACCACGGTGAACTTCTCCTTGTCGAAGGACAGGGTGGGGTCCTTCTTCAGCAGGCTCTTGAGCACCTGATAGGTGGGCATGGCATTATCAAAGCTCATCAGGGGCACTGCGTTCTGCACGCGGGGGTCGTGTGCGTCAAAGGTGATGATGTTGCGCACGCCCATGGTCTGCAGCTCCTGCAGGGCCACAGCGCAGTCCAGACTCTCGCGCACCACGCGGCGGTGCTGACGGCCGCCGTACAGGCTGGGCATGATGACGGAAACGCGGTGTGCCTTACCGGCCACAGCCTGGATCAGACGCTTCAGGTTTGCAAAGTGGTCGTCCGGGGACATGTGGTTCTCGTAGTTGAACAGCTTGTAGGTGACGCTGTAATTGCCCGGGTCCACCACGATAAAGATATCATCGCCGCGGACAGACTCCTTGACCAGACCCTTGGCGTCGCCGCTCTGGAAGCGGGGGCAGTCGCAGGAAATAATGAAGGTGTCTTTTTCAATTCCGGCAGCCTTTGCCCAACGGACAAGGTGCTTGTCGATCAGGCCGGTCAGCTCCTCGGCACCGGGGCAGGCGATCAGCCGCATATCCGCCACACTGGGCTGCTCAAAGAAGGACTTCGGGGAAATTTCAATAGACATAGTCACATAACTCCTTATTGCTGTTTACCATCCGTACCATGCACACAAGTGCGCATATCTGGTTTTATTTTATCACATTTTGTCGATTGTTCCATATCAATTTGTTTCATGTGTGGATTTTCTGCGCCTTGCACAGCTGTTTTTCCTTTTCCTTCAAGAGAATGTGAGTTTCTTACAAAAACGCGACCAAATCTTTACCGTTTCGCAAAGTTTATCTGATTTTTGAGGAAAAGTAGGACTTTTCTAAGTCTCCTTCTCTTTCCCAAGTGACGCAAAAGAGCCGCTGCACGGTCGGGTGCAGCGGCTCTTCTCTTCACTTACCTTCTATCAGGGTAAAACGCTTTTTACAGGGCAGCCACGGCAGCCTTCAGGGCATCCACGCGGTCGGTGTTCTCCCACTTCACGCCCAGGTCCTCGCGGCCCATGTGACCGTAGGCAGCCAGCTTGCGGTAGATGGGCTTGCGCAGGTCGAGGTCACGGATGATGGCAGCGGGGGTCAGGTCAAAGACCTTCTCCACAGCCTGCTCGATCTTCTCATCGGAGACCGTGCCGGTGCCGAAGGTGTCCACCATGATGGACACGGGCTTTGCCACGCCGATGGCGTAAGCCACCTGCACCTCGCACTGCTTGGCCAGGCCGGCAGCCACGATGTTCTTGGCCACCCAGCGGGTCGCATAGGCAGCGCTGCGGTCCACCTTGCTGGGATCCTTGCCGGAGAATGCGCCGCCGCCGTGACGTGCGTAGCCGCCGTAGGTGTCCACGATGATCTTACGGCCGGTCAGGCCGGTGTCGCCCTGGGGGCCGCCCACCACAAAGCGGCCGGTGGGGTTGATATAGTACTTGGTGTTCTCGTCCAGCAGCTCGGCGGGGATGGTGGCCTTGATGACCTTTTCCATCACGTCGGCACGCAGCTGGTCCATGCTCACGCTCTCGCTGTGCTGGCTGGAGATGACCACAGCGTCCACACGCACGGGCTTGTTGTTCTCGTCGTACTCCACGGTGACCTGGCTCTTGCCGTCCGGGCGCAGATAGCTCATCTCGCCGCTCTTGCGGACCTCAGTCAGGCGCTTGGCCAGCTTGTGGGCCAGGCTGATGGGCATGGGCATCAGCTCCGGGGTCTCGTCGCAGGCATAACCGAACATCATGCCCTGGTCGCCGGCACCGCCCACCTGGTCGTTGGTGCCCAGGGCGATGTCGGGGCTCTGGCCGTCGATGTTGGAGATGACGGCGCAGGTGTCGGCGTCAAAGCCGAACTTTGCACGGGTGTAGCCAATATCTGCCACCACCTCACGGACCACCTTCTGGAAGTCCACATAGCAGCTGGTGGTGATCTCGCCCATGATGTGCACCAGACCGGTGGAAGCACAGGTCTCGCAGGCCACACGGGCGTCGGGGTCGTGGGTCAGGATCTCGTCCAGGATCGCATCCGAGATCTGGTCGCAGATCTTGTCGGGATGTCCTTCGGTAACGGACTCAGAAGTAAACAGGTGTCTTGCCATTGGTTTTGCCTCCTAAACAGTTTTTACAACAGGGTGTGTATCTTGCAGCTTCTACCATTCATCAAGCCATGTACCATGAAAAAATAAAAGCGCCCAGAGCCGAAAGCTCTGAGCGTTGCACTCTTATCTTCCGGTTTCCCGCAGGATTTGGCACCTTACGCTCTCGCGCAGGTTGTCGGGCTTCACAGGGCCTGTCCCCTCAGCCGCTCTTGATAAGTCGGTATTCAGTTGTTACGTTCAGTATTCTATCATTGCTTCGTCAGATTGTCAAGAAGAGTATCACTCTTTTTATACAACTCTCTGAAATTGATGGAGGTTTTGTCGGTTTTCTGCTGCAAAAAAGAAAGGCACAGCCTCAGCTGCGCCTTTCTTGCAGGATCCGATCAATAGCCCTTGGCCTGCTCGCCGTTCAGGATCTTGACAGCGCGGGAGGTGCCCAGGCGGTCAGCGCCCAGAGTCAGGAACTTTTCCATATCCTCCACGGTGGAGATGCCGCCGGCAGCCTTGACCTTGCAGCGGCCGTGCACGCCTTTGACCATCAGTTCCACATCGTGGAAGTTGGCACCTGCGGTGGAGAAGCCGGTGCTGGTCTTGATGTAGTCCGCGCCTGCCTCGCAGACGATGTCGCACATCGTTTCCTTTTCCTCATCGGTCAGCAGGCAGGTCTCGATGATGACCTTCAGGATCTTGTCGCCCACAGCCTGCTTCACGGCACGGATGTCCTCGCGGACGGCATCGTACTCCTTATTCTTCAGGCGGCCGATGTTGATGACCATATCCACCTCGGAAGCGCCGTTTTCGATGGCAGTCTTTGCCTCAAAGGCCTTGCTGGCGGTGTCCATGGCACCCAGAGGGAAGCCCACCACGCAGCACACCGGGATGCGGCCTGCCATGTACTCCACAGCCTGCTTGACGTAGCAGGTGTTGATGCAGACGGATGCGGTGTGGTTGGCAATGGCTTCGTCACACAGGGTCTGGATCTGGGGCCAGGTGGCCTCCGGCTTCAGCAGGGTGTGATCGACATGGGAGAGAATTTCTTCGCGGGTCATGTTGTCGTCCTCCTTAATTCTTGTTGGCACGGCGCACCTTTGCCATGCCGACAGCGCTCAGGGCAATGGCCGTTGCCGACACCGTTGCACCGATGATGCCCAGCACCAGACCGGAGACCAGGAATGCAAAACCTTTCAGACCACGTTTCATAAGACCGTACCTCCTAAAAAATTATTTTTTCTTTTTAAAGATGATGAGTTTGCTGAACACATAGTTCAGCACCACCACGACCACGTTGGAAAAGACCTTGACGCATAAGCCCCACAAAGTCTGTGCGCTGTAACCGCTGACAAAGATCGCCGTCGGGCCATCGGCACCACCGATGATGGCGATGGCAGCAGAACGATCAGCGCCTCCTGCGTAGGTGTTGATCGTGCTTACCGCTGTGGCCGGATCGATCCAGCCCGCCACAGCCCCCAGCACGCCCTGCATCAGGCCTTCCATCAGAGCTGTGCCCTGCGCGGCCAGCAGGTTGCCGCCCACCATCATAATGACGGCATCCAGCACCAGTGTGCCCAGGCGGCAGGTGACGAATGCACCGAACTCCTTCGCCATCTCCCGGCCCTGGGTCCTGCTGTGGAACACAAACGCCCGGTTGGTGGCGTAGGCAAACAGGATGCACAGGATGTTGTCCAGCACGTTGCCCCAGCTGTTGGCGGCGGTGTAGCCGAACAGCTTGTTGAACAGGGCATACAGCACGATGTTGAGCAGGGTGGTCAGCACGCCAAAGATCAGGTAACTGAGCACTTCCCAGTGCTTTT
>OGJX01001224.1_pt1 | contig 16634 bp, 10 predicted proteins | sample 1572381 | NCBI WGS metagenome assembly OGJX01 (sample SAMEA2582085, study PRJEB24529) | metagenome | biome: Human gut stool | place: China | collected 2011
GTTGATGATGGGAAAAATTCCTGCTTGATCAATGGTAGTGAAAGTAGGGATAACACAAAGGCACCTAAGGTGATGAGTAATACTACCCTATGATGTCCTAAAGCCCAATGTAACAGTCTTTCAAATTTATCATAGAATGTAACACTGAGATTGTGCATGATACGGTCTCTTTTGGTCCATTCGGATTCAGGTTTCGGAGCTTTGTTTTCGATGATTTTATAGCCGAGAACAGGGCTGACGAGAACAGAGGCGAACCAAGATAGGATGAGAGCCATAAATACAACAATGGATAGAGATTTTGTAAATTCTGCTACCATACCTTGTGCTAATGCTAATGGCAAGAAGCCAGCACAGGTAATAAGCGTACCAGATAGCATAGGGAATGCTGTCGATTGGTAAGCGAAGGTAGCAGATCTAAAGTGACCCCAACCTTCTTCGAGCTTAACGCTCATCATTTCTACAACGATGATGGCATCATCTACGAGAAGGCCCAGTGCCAAGATGAGGGCACCCAGGCTAACCTTGTGTAAATAAATGCCGCTTTCATACATCAAAATGAATGTGGTAGATACAACGACTGGAATGGTAAGAGCTACAACTAATCCTGTTCGCAAGCCAAGAGATGCAAAGCTTACGAGCAATACGATGGCGATGGCTTCAAATAAGGATTGGGAGAAGTCACCAATGGATTCCTTAACGATATGAGGTTGATTAGATACTTGATCGAGTTCGAGACCTGCAGGTATAGTTTTCTTCAACTCTGCTAGCTTTTTATCGATAGCTTCACCAAATTCCACATTATTGCCACCTGCATCCATGGAGATGGCAATACCTATAGCTGGCTTCCCTTCATAGTAGAATTGAGGATCACTAGGATCTTGATAGGTCATGGTTACATCAGCCATGTCTCCGAGGCGCAAGGTTTGATTGTTTATGCGAATCGGCATATCTTGTACGGCTTGAGGGCTATCGAATAGACCGTTTACTCGAAGATATACATTATTTGTATCTGTTGTAATCATACCAGCTGGAACCATCATACTTTGCTGTTTGATAGCTGTTAACAGCTGTTGTGTACTGATTTTATAGGATGCTAATTTATCCTTATTAATCGTTACATTAAGGGTTTGTTGTTGAACCCCAATAAGACTGATTTTTTTTACGTTTGGAACAGATAAAAGCTGACGTTTTAAGTCTTCCGCTTGTTGACGCTTTTCTTCGTACGAGAATTCATCGCCACTAATGGCGTAGATAATGCCGTATACATCATCGAATCTATCGTTGATAGTCGGCCCTTGAACACCTTGTGGGAGAGATTTCCATTCGTCGTTAATCATGTTCCGCGCTTCTTCCCAAGCGGGACGGATTTTGTCAGATGGTAGGTTTTCTTTCAGATTAATATAAATAACTGATTTGCTGCCATCTGTGAAAGATTTTGTATAATCCACGCCCGGAAGATCGCGCAGTTTTTCTTCTAATTTGTCCGTTACCTGATCCGACATTTCTTGTGGGGAAGCCCCTGGCCAAGCAACGCCGACAACCATGGTGCGCATCGTAAAGTCTGGATCTTCCATACGTCCCATATGGTTGTATGAGAAGATACCAAAGGTGAGTAGCACAGCCATGAAGTAGTAGATAATGGACTTGTGTTTGAGGGCCCATTCGGCTAAGTTAAATTGTTTCATTGACTAACCGCCGTCCCTTCTTGTAATTGTTGAGTGCCTGCGGTGATGACAATGTCGCCCTTAGCTAAACCAGATGTAACAATGACTGAATTCTTACCAAACTCACCAGTCTTAATAGGAACGAGATGAGCCTTCTTATCGCGGATAATATACACTGCATTATTGCCGTTAGAGTCTTTCACAAGAGCCGTTAACGGAATAGAAATATTAGTATTATCTGTAGTAGACAAATTAACATTGACCGTCATGCCTAGTTGTACCTCTTTAGGAGCATTTTGTAAGGCAATTTTTACGGTATACGTTCTCGCTACAGGGTCAGGAACTGGTGAAATTTCACGGACTACACCTTGAACGGTTATATCAGGTAGAGCCCAAAATGTAATAGTGGCAGGACTTCCCACATGAACCTTTGCCAATTCTTGTTCAGGAAGGGCAATGACTGCTTCTGGTTCGTGACCAGCGGCTAAGGTACCAACGTTTTGACCCGCTGCTACAACTTGTCCTGCTTCAATATTGAAAGCAGTAATAATACCTGTATCAGGAGCCGTCAAATTAGTATAGCTATTTTGATTGCTACTCAAGTTGAGGCTGGCCTGTGCTTGTTGTAATTGAGCAGACGTGGCATTCAATTGGTTTTCTGCTTGGTCTAATTGCAACTTACTAATCGCTTGTTGAGCGTAGAGCTCGCGATATCGTTTAGCATTGATTTCTGCTAATTCATAGGCCGATTGAGCAGCTTTCACAGCACCCTCAGCATTTTGTACTTGAGCTGATGTATCTGAACCATTGATTTGAGCAATTACTTGGCCTGCTTGTACAGTATCACCGACATTGACAAATTTGTTGATGACGCGACCTCCAATTTGAAAGGCTAAGTTTGTTTCCGTTTTATTATGGATAGTGCCTGCATAGCCAGCACTAGTAGTACCAGATTCTTCACCGATGGTGATGGTGCGCACCTTGAGGCTAGTATCCTCAGATTGTTTTTCAGATCCGCAACCACTGATTATAGCAGTCCCTATTAAGAGGGCTCCTATGGTTGCTATGACTTTTTGATTCATAGAATCTCTCCTTTATACCACACATAAGTCCTATAACACAAAACTACATATAGGTAGTATTCATAGGATTTTATATTTTATGAGAATAGATCTAATTTAGCTATTAGATTTATTTTAGATAATAGCTCTATTAGGTTTAATTATATATTTTATACAATTTAATAATACTATATTTATATATAAACGGCTAGGGGTATATATAAAAAGTGAGTCCTCCATAGGAGAACTCACTCTTTAAAAATTTACAATACTCACAAATTTATAGATTAGTAGGTATTAGTCTTTTTCTTCTGTTTCTTGTACTACGATAGGTTCTTCATAGGTTACAAGAATCTTATCGATACGGGTGTTATCCATATCTACCACTTCAAAGGTATAGCCATTCCATTTTGCTTTGTCTAATTCTTTTGGAATGCGGCCAAAGAGAACGTTTAATAGACCGCCCATTGTTTTGTACAAGTCTTTTTCTTCGCCTGGTAATTCTTCATCGATGTGGAAGAATTCTTTAAATTCGTCTACGTCGAGAAGGCCATCTACAAGCCAGGAGCCGTCTTCACGTTCGACGATTTTATTTTCTTCTTCCTTGATTTCTTCTTCACCGGAAGGCATGAGACCTACGATTTCTTCCATAATATCATGTAATGTTACAAGACCACTGAATCCGCCGTACTCGTCGAGAACAATCGTTTCATGAACGCCTTCTGTACGGAGTACATTCAATAATTTCATGAGCGTAATGGATTCTGGAATGAGTAATGGTTCTTTCAAACAAGATTCAATAATATCATGAATAGAGCGTTCGCTAGGACGTTGCATGATCTGTACCAATACGTCAGATACAGTTACGAGACCCTTTAGTTCGTCCAAGGAATCGGTACCTACAGGAATGCGGTAATGGTTAGCATTTTTGAGGACTTCCATAATTTCATCCTCTGTGCCATTAAGGTCAATCCATTTGAGCTGTGTACGAGGTGTCATGATGTCTCCAGCATTCATATCTGCTAGATGGAAGATATTTTCTACGAGGATAGGTTCTTCTTCTTCATACGCACCCATAGCAACACCTTCGGTGAGCATCTTGTTGATTTCGGACTCTGTAACAGGAGCCTCTTCTTTCACAGTCACGCCTAGTAATTTTAAGAGGAATTCTGTAGAAACGCCGAGGAAGCTAACGATTGGCTTTAAGGCTACAGACAACCAGTAAATCGGTTTTGCTACTACTACGGCAATGCTTTCAGGACTATTTAAAGCCAAACGTTTTGGTACGAGCTCGCCAATAACGAGGGATAAATAGGTGATGATAGCAACGATGAGGAAAGAACTCAAAGAAGCTGCATATGGAGCGATGCTAGGAATATTAGCTACTAATACTTCCTCTAGAGGACCAGAGAAGGTCGCACCAGAGTACAAACCAGTTAAAACGCCGACGAGGGTAATACCGATTTGAATAGTAGAGAACATCTCGTTTGGATTTTCTGCTAATTCAAAGGCCTTTTTAGCACGCTCGTTGCCTGCTTCGGCCATTTCCTCTAATTTTCGTTTCTTCGCATTGACGATGGCCAATTCCGTCATAGAGAATAAGCCATTGGCGATGATTAATACGATGATAATTATAAAATCTAAGGTCAGATCACTGTCCATGTAAGTAAATACTCCTTTTTATGAGATACAATTCTGCATATGAGAAAAATTGAAATATCACTTTTAAGTATATCATATTCGAATCATATATGGTAAATAGCACAAAAAAAGGAGGGTAGCACCCCTCCTTTTTTGTTTGCGTGAAAACGTGTCACACATTGGTTTCCTTTGTCACTTATTATATTACACAATTTACTATTATTTGTAAATAATACTAGATACATATAATATATAAGATATGACTAGTCATTACCAATAGTATGGCTTATATAAGATAGATAATTATATTAATAGGAACTACATATGACAAGTGAACAGGAATGGGAACAGGTTTTACAAATAAAGACAGCTGGTCGCGATGATAGTCGGTCTGATACGGAGCATCATCCGTATGAGCCGACTGATTATTGCGTCCTAGAGCGGTTGGCGAATAGTGGTCATATTTGCAAGAAACATACCCTCATCGACTATGGCAGTGGCAAGGGTCGCGTTAGCATTTTTATGGCTTACCAAACGGGCTGTCACTCCATCGGCATCGAATACGATGAACGATTATATGAAAAGGCGTTACTGAATGGTGAAAGTCTAGCAGCGCGCAATCGTGTGAGTTTTGTGCTAGGTGATGCGGCGCTCTATGAATTGCCAGACAAGGCCAATCGATGCTTTTTCTTTAATCCCTTTGCACTCCATACGATTAAGCGCGTTCTAGGAAATATCTTTGATTCCCTATATCATCATCCTCGTGAAATTAAGCTATTTTTCTACTATGTCAACGAAGAGGTAGAAAACTTCTTGAATAATCATGTGCGATTAGAACAAGAAGAACCCATTGATTGTAGTGATCTCTTTGAAGAAAATGATGAGAAAGAACGAATTTTAGTATATTCAGTAAATCTATTTTAGGATTTGATATATACTATTTGATACATTAGATTTTATGCATATTTTTTATATAAAAATATGTCATTTTATATACATTTTCAGCACAAAAATTTAATACAATAAGCTATATAAGAAACCTCATTTTGAATAATTGTATTTGCAGTTTTACATTTGTACGACTAGGACATAATTCAAATTGAGGTTTTATTCTATTTTTAAGAAACTTTCACCTAGATTATTAAGGAAAAAGCAGATAAATTCTGATATAATAATATATTAGAGATTATAAAATTAAATTATTTTTTTATGGTTCTATACATTGATTCGTATGCACTAATGTAGTGGATAGGGCTGAGTGTATTGAAGAATGGAGGTACCCGTGGAAATCATCGACACAGCATTGATTGAACGTATTCGCAAGGCCTTAATTAAACGATATGATCGAGATCAACAAATTCAACAAATGATTGAAGAAATCGGTGCCGAAGAGGGACTCAATGAAACTGAATTAGCTATTGTTTACCAAGCTTATTTAGAGGTTAAGGAACGCATATACTATACATCCTCTCTCGTTGATTTGTGGAATCAAATTGAAGAGGTTCAAAAACGGATGTCCATGTTGCATACCTATGATTCTCTTGAAGAGGATTTGTTTGGCAATGTGTTAGGCGACGATAAAGAGGATATCATCATTTCTGATGGATCTTATCTTGGCAAGGGTGCTAGTCATAATAACGATGTATACGCTATGGAACAGGTCCAATTATCGGATATTCCTGTGCAGCATGATTCTACAGTGGGCATGAACCATATTAAATTGAACGAATTGCATTCTATGGGCGGTCTTTTTACAGGATCTGGTGAAAGCTCCCAACATGAGATATCGGACCTTGATGAAGACATTGTAGAGCATATGGATGTAAATCCACTAGATGGCGTGGAAAGCTTAGAAGTCCATCACTTAGATGAAGAAAATCCATTTAATGCGGAAAACTCAGTATTACTTTCAAAATCTAAAGATACAGAAACATCCCACACAAATAAGGATGTATCTAGTAAAAAAGATGATAAAAATGAAAATGATATGTCCTCTATTGATCCATATACAGCAGTAAATGCTTTATTATTCGGTAAATCTGGCTTAGATTCAGATAAAGCCAATAAGAAGATGGAAAAGCTTCTTAAAAAACAATTGAAACGCGTAGATGATGAATGGGCGCGTATCAATGGAACTGACGATACATCTAAAAAATCTAAGGATTATAAAAAATTCAAAGAAGATAAGAAATCTAAGGGTGACAAGAAATCTAAAGAGGATAAAAAGTCCAAAGATGATAAAAAGTCTAAAGAGGATAAAAAGGACAAAAAACATAAAAAGTCTAAGGAAGACAAACATTCTAAATCCGAAGATAAGTTAAAGAAAAAGAAAGACAAGGCTGAAAAGAAGCTTAAGGTCTTAAATGACAAGTTAAAAACAGTCTTTTTAGGCGATACTTTCAGTAAAAAAGATAAGAATAAAGATAAGAAAAAGGATAAAAAATCCAAAAAGGATGGATCCGAAAAAAAGCAAAAACGATAGTTTCTGTATGGAATAGTAATGCCTCTGAACAGAGAGCCAAGGAGAGTACTAGTGCTAAGAAATCGGCAAGTGCTGGAACTATCGACCGTGGATGCGGTAAATGCAAGCGATGTAAGGGACCTAAATGTAAGAAATATCCAAGATAGTTGATAGTTATGTAGTGTTAGGTTAATAGTTAGAGTTATAAGATACAACAGTTAGGGGTTAATGATGAACCGATGGCAACGATTATTTGAAGGAATAAAGACAGAGATTAAGGTATTTATCTTTTTCTCTGCTTTGTTGACTGCATTTAGAATCGTGTTTCTTGCAGTATTTCAATCACAACTAGCTTCTGTGACGATGGAGAATATCCTTACGTCCTTATGGCTAGGCTTTAGATTGAGTCTCAAGACCGTCGGTTCTTTGTGTTTACTAGGCTTTTTAGGAGGCACATTGGTACATACCTTTGTACCTAAATGGCCGTCCATGCGCATTAAACAGGTTGTGTATTCCATAGCGACTGTACTGTTAACCTTCCTATTCTTAGGCCGTATTCCGTTCTACAAAATATTCAATTCCTCTTATAATGCGATGCTCATCAATGGTAAAAATGATGATATCAGCGCCATTGTAAATACGGCCATCAATGAATATAACGCCCTCATGTACATCGTTGGAGCCGTTGTGTTGAGCGCAGCCCTTTGTTATTTCCTCGTTAAATTCTTGGCGTGGGGTACAAAGAAATATAGTGATTACGTTGATACTCAATTAGTTTGTTCTACTTGGTATCCAAAGACTAAGAAAACACAATGGATCACAGGTATTGGATTGACTGTAGCTATCGGTGTATTAGGTCTGTTCTTTAGATTTGGTGGTGCTTTTAACTATACGAATTCCATTAACTGGGAAAGTGCGGCGCGCCTCAGTTCTAATTTATTAAACGAAACTATCCTCGACGATGTGCAGGCTCTTTATCGTGTTAAAAGCATTGCAAAACGCGCGGAGGAGTTAGAGGTTATCAACTTAACCCCTCAAGAATTGAGTGAGAAAATCAGTGCCATTGGTGGAACATTTAATGGTAAGGATTTTGATGGTTCTTTCACAAGAACTATTACGACAGAGCGTTTAGCGGAGCAACCACAGTCCATCAATATCGTTCTCGGTGAATCCTATGGTTTGTGGCCATTCCTCGCTGAATACAATGAACCTGGTGCGTACCTCGTTGAACAAGGTCGTAAATACGCTGCCAGTCCTCAAGCAATGAGCACGCAGCTCGCTCTTGCCCAAGGTACAGGCACGATGCCTGCTATCAATGGTTTACTCACAGGTATGCCTGACACAGGTCTATATCCTAATTACGAAGGTGAAAGCTTCAAGCAACCGTACGGTTTAGGCATTGGTTCTGTTATGAAAAAGCTAGGCTATAAAACTGTATTCTGGTACGGCGGATTTAGTACATGGCAAAATGTGAAGAACTTCGTCTTGTCTCAAGGTTTTGATGAATTCCATGATGCGTCTGAAATGCCAAGCGAAGAAGGCAATGCATGGGGGGTAGCGGATAAGGATATGTTTAAAGCCATTTCCGCTTACATGGATCAACATAGAGGGGAAAAAATCCTCAATGTTATTATGACCACATCTAATCATCCTCCATATAGCGTTAATGTCACTAAAGAAGGGTATGATGTGAATAAGGTAAAAGGCCATTTGCCTGATACAATTGCAGAAACTGAAAAGCAATTGAACGAAATGGGCCATATTTGGTACGCAGACCACGTGATGGGCGAATATATCGCTAGGGAAGAAAAAGCAGATCCTTCTGCACTCTTTGTTATCACTGGTGACCATAGTGAACGATTTACCTTTGCTCGTGAAGTAAGTCCTAATGTGGCGTCTACGATTCCGATTATCTTCTACGGTCGTGGCATTCATAAAGACTGGCTCGCTCCAAACGCTTTTGGCATGAGCATTCAAATTATTCCAACCTTGGCAGAACTTGTAGGTCGTCCTGGTCAAACTTATGAAGCCATGGTGCCAAGCTTGTTTACACAAGAGGAATTCGTCTTTAACCATAGACTATATCTAGATAACAGTGGAAAACTTATGGAACAAGGCACAAATATGCCTCAAGCCTATGGTGATGTGATTAAAAACATGCGTGAACTAGCAGCATGGCGTATTAAGCATGGGGATAGTATTAAATAATTTTTGTATACGATACATATGGTAGATATCATGTTTGTATCTACCATATGTATCTACATAGTAAATTAAAGGGATTTGTAAGTTAAAGGATGATCTATGAGCACTGTGACGGCTATTATCTTAGCTCGCAACGAAGAAAAACATATTGTAGATTGTATTAAAAGTATTCAATTTGCTGATGAAATATTAGTTATTGATGATGGAAGTACAGATCAAACGGTACCTCTTGCTACTAACTTGGGGGCTAAAGTTATACCACATCCTCTGAATGGAGATTGGTCACAACAACGAAGATTTGGTATATCTCAAGCACATTCTGAATGGATTCTATTTATAGATTCGGATGAGCGTGTATCTCCTCAATTAGCAAAATCAATCCAAGAATCTATTAAAGGAGAGCCAAAGGCCTATTGGTTACGAAGATATAATCTATTCCATCACAATCAGGCAACCCATGGTGTGGTGAGACCTGATAAGGTGTTACGATTGATGCCTCGAGAAGGTGCAACTGTGGAAGGTGCTGTTCATGAAGCTTTTATCAGTCCCTATCCACAAGCTACATTAGAAGGCAAATTGTACCATTACACTTATGATAACTGGCATCAGTTCTTTGAAAAGTTCAATAAATACACTACAGCAGCGGCCAATAAGTACAAGGAACAAGGGAAATCTTGTAGTTTTTTAGGGGATATTATATTGCGTCCAACATGGGCATTTTTTAAGATATATATTTTGCAAGGTGGCATATTAGATGGAAAAATAGGTTTTTTATTATCTATCTACCATATGATGTACACCATGACGAAATATGTAAAATTATATTATTTAAACAAATCTAATGGGCAATTATAATCAGTAATTTAGTATAGTAGATTGCTATGGGGAATTATTGTTCTTGAAGTAGATATGGAAGTATGAATGAGTGAACAATTTTTTCTATCCCTACAACAAAATATAAAACTAATGCTTTGGGCTCCTATATTGAGCACCATCTTTCGAATCATATTCATGATTGTGTATAATCCTTACCCTACATGGAAGGGACGCTGGAAATCTGTATTAGGTTCATTGCGTTATGGCTTTTGGTGGGGCATGGATTTTGATGCTTATGTATTCTTATTACCCTTAGTATTGGTGACGCTCCTTGCATTATTCTTTGATGGATATCATCAAATAGAAGATGTTGTACGATTGGTAGGATTAACCATTTATTCTTGCGTATTATATGCAGCCTTTGCAGGAAAAATGATTTTTTATAAGCATTTCCATGATACGTATAACTATATGGTTCATTATGGAAATCATGCAGAGAAACGTAATTTGATTGATGTATTCTTTAATCAAGATCGAGGAATTCTTGTCATTTTAGGATTGATTCCTATTACGTTTATATCCTGGTATATGGGAGATTTCTTCTTATCTTTGCCATCTATACCCTATCCAACTATTGAAGGAACTTGGCCTACTGTAGCTTGGAATATAGGTCTTGTGGCTGCCTCTGTTTTGGGGTTTTATTGGTTCCGCTATGGTGGAACTTTATCTCATGATGATAAACCAGAATGGGATACGATTCCTACAGTGGTAAAAGAGGATATATTCTTTGCTCGTGCTACAGTGCCAGATTTATGTGCTTTAGAAACGGTGCTAAAACATCCACTTCGTGATGAATATACCGCATCTGCTGAGGACATTGATGACGCGATTCACCGTATTGTTCCTAAGGAATATAAAGATTCTTGGCAGGATTTGAATACACCGCTTCATGCATTCAAACGCGTTGCATCAGGTCCTCGTATTGATAAACCGCAACATATATTCTTTATTGTTGGTGAAAGTATCCCACAATGGTCTCTTGATGAACCTTATAAGGATCTCAATATATGTCCTGGTTTATGGGATTTTAAAGATAATCCACATACGGCGCAAGTACCTAATTTCTTACCTGCCGGTAATGTATCTCGTCCATCCATTGTGAGTCTGTTATCTGGTGTCTATGATGCGGGCATGGAAATCAATGAACGAGAAGCCTTCTGGCATGAACCATTGCCGACTTCTTTGGCATCTCAAATGAAGCGATTAGGTTATGATACGATTTACTGGTATGGTGGTAATGCATCGTATGGTAACTTTAATCACTTTGGTAAGGCTCAAGGATTTGACCGCGTAGAAAGTGCTTCCGTTTTTTGTGGTCCCGATGCACCTAAGACTTGGGTAGGCGTTTATGATCATGTTTTTTTAGAACATATTGAAGAGGAAATCAAATCTTTAGAACATCCTACATTCCATTTTATTTACACTACATCCAATCATGGTCCTTATAAAATGGAGGATTCCTTATTAGATTATGATCCTGAACAGGTTATGCCAAACCTTGGAGATGATTTAAAATCCAATAAGAAACGCAATAAGGAATTGGCTACCTATCGCTATAGTGATAAGGCGATTTTTAACTTTGTTAATGCTATGAAAGAGGCATTTCCTGATAGTTTATTTGTTGTCACTGGTGACCACTCTAATCTATTTGGCTCTTTGAATAATACATCCTTAATTCAACGAGACTATACCTTGCGCGATACATTCTGTACGGTAGGGCTGTTACAACACCCTGCTTTCACCAAGGATATGATTACGGCGCCCATTGGCACGCATATGAGCCTCATGCCTACCATTATTGAAGCCATTGCGCCAAAGGGTTTCGAATATTATTCCATCGTACCGTCCTTGTTTGATGAACAGCCAGATACATTAGTTACACCATATCAATGGATTACGCCTCATATGATGGGCGATGTTCGTATGGATTATGGTGAAAGCAACATACCGTCCTATAAACCGGTTGAGCCAATTCGCCCTATTAATAATCATGGGGACGATGCACGAGATTGGACAATGTTGACCATGTGGCTCATTAATCACGAAGACAGCATGAATAAGTCATAGTATAATTAAATGATAATAGTCTATTGATGTATATGTAATCAGTATTCCGTATACATCAATAGATGCAACTATATGTGTATTGATATGTGTATGATAGGAGGAACCTATGTCTATAATCAATGTTGTAGGCGCCAAAATTTGGGGTGGCGGTGAACAATATGTATATGATATTTGTAAGCAATTACAACAACGACATAGGACTGCGTATATCTTAGTGGACCAATCGAATGAAGATATGCAATCTCGGTATGCCCAAGTGGGCCATGTGATGACTGCCAATCTCTATACCTTGAAGGGTTTTTTATCTGTTAATGCCGTGGCTAAACAGATGAAAGAACAGGGGATTAATACGATTGTATGCCACTCTGGTAAATATATCTTATTCTGTATTGCTCTTAAGCAGTTAACAGGTGCTAAATTGGTGTTTATAAAGCATAATCTTGTACCTGGTAAAACAGATATATATCATAGATGGATCAATGCACAAGTAGATGCCTTCGTTTGTGTATCTAAACTTGTTTATGACGATCTTATGACGCCTGCTATTAAGGATACTAGCAAATACCATGTTGTATATAATGGTATTGATCCGAACCGATTCCAGTCCTTTTCAGATGCTGTTCCCATGAAATATAAGGTTAGAACCTTTGGATATAGTGCGCGTATAACAGAACGGAAAGGTTTGTATCTGATTTTAAGTGCTCTGGAACAGATTCATCAAAACAATCCCGATGTTCGATTGATTATATCGGGGGCTGGTACAGAGGATCAAATTAAGAAATTAAAAGATTATATACAGGCACATCAAATGCATTCTTACGTTGAATTTATAGGCTTTACACGAGATATTGAAGGTCTATATAGATCCATAGATTGCTTACTATTGCCAACGATAACACGTGAAGCCTTTGGTCTCGTTATTTGTGAGGCTATGTATTGCGGTGTACCAGTCATTACAAGTGGCTCTGGGGCTCAACGAGAAATTATAGACGATGGTGAATCTGGATTTATTGTAGATCCGCTGAACGAACACAGCTTACAACAAGCCATGGAACATGTGATGAGTGATGCTGTAAACTTGCCAAATATCATCACAAAGGCACGACAAGTTGTGGAACAGCGATTCATTATTAATCGTGTGGCAGATGAATTAGTTACGATTATAGATAATTTACACTCCACTGATAAGTAATGATAAGGTTTGGTAGTTTTTTAGTGGATAGGAGTATGAGATGGGATATTTAGAAACACAATGGCAGCGAGGTCGTAAGATTTACGGCAAACGTAGTTGGAGGGAAACGCGACGCACTTTCCTTCATACAATGCGCTCTATCCGCAATAAACGAGAAATAGAGGCACTAGAGAACTATTTTGCAAGCTATACGCCAGATCCAACATTATTAGACCGTCAAGTTGGTCTATTTGAGTTAATGACGCGATATTTCTTGTTTAAAAGCTCAACACCACAGGAACGATTAGAGGCTATTATTAATCATTTTGATTATTTGAAAGATGTATTTACAGATGAAGCCATTCGCGAAATGTACTCTGTAGATCCAGATAATATTTATGACGATGTAAGTCGTATGAATCGTGGCTTTATCGTATGGGAATCAGAAGACCTTGATATGGTGGCCCGTTTATATTATGGACCGGGTCAACGAAAAGAAGGTTTTTTAACCTTGTTGTTAACCTTGGGTAAACAAGGTGTATACCATGCTAACTTCCGCTTTGGTAAAGGTTTTAATGGGGAGCCTGCTATGTGGATTGGCACGATTCAAGGATATAAAGATGGCCTTGATAATGCTAAAACAGTTACTAAAAAGATGTTTGGGTATCGACCAAAAAACTTTATTATGTTCCTATTACGCCATATTGCGGTCCTTTGTAAGGTCGAATCCATTTATGCCGTATCTGATGAAGGCTTCTATGCTAATACCCATTTAGTTCGCGGTCATCGTGCTAAGGTAGCTGAGCTAGATCCGTTGTGGGAGGAATCTGGTGGTGTTGTATGTAGTGATGAGCGTTTCTTCAACATTCCATTAGAGGAATATCGTAAACCTATTGAAGAAATTAAATCACAAAAACGTAGCCAATACAGAAAACGCTATGAATTACTTGATCAATATGAGCAAGAGATTCAAGATCATCTGAAACCATTGTTACGTGTAAAATAGATATCTATACAATAGATGTTTATATGATGAAAATTAGATTGTAACTATGTAGGTGAAAAGGGGTTAGTATGCAATCTTGGATAATTAAGAATTCTGAAATGGTGCTGACCGTACTCATTTCACTGATGATATGTACGACGCGGTCATCTATGGCACTAGGGAATTTAATATATAGCCTTATTATATTGATGACCTTAGTTACTTGTTGGTATAGACGACATGAAATCTCTGTACCACAGTCTATACGCCAATATGGATGGGCCTATGTAGGCATGTTACTATGCGTATTGCCGTCAGCATTAATCAGCAATGATATAGCAGTGACTACTAAATATTTCTTTAATATTTGGGTTTGGAAGGTATTAGTCATCGTACCAATTCTGTTATTTATTAAAAGTTCTCGCAAATTATACGCCATATTATCAGTATTCTTTGTATATATGGGTATCGATGCTTTATCTGCCTTTGCACAGTATCTATTAGGCTATAATTTAGGTCCAGGAGGTCGTGCAGGTGGTGTTATTCATGGCTCTATGATGGGGCTCGCCATGTTGTTAACATTGGCCTTTCCATTGGCTTTAATTGCTGCTTATGATAAAGCATTTCCTTCATATCTGAGAAAATCAGCTGTATTCTCTTTATTTGGTATGTTATTGGGAATGTGGGGCAATCAAAGCCGTGGTTCTTGGTTATTTAATGGTATTAACGGTATACTCATAACATTGCGCTATTGCTTCGTTAATATTCGCTATATATTGGTACTACTTGTAGCTGTTGTAGGTATAGGATATGCATTTAGTAGTAATCAAGGCTATGTAGATCGTTTTGAAAGTACTTTTAATATAAGCACAGATGGTTCAAATTTGGGCCGTATCTATGTATGGGAAGCCGATAAGCAAATGATTATGGATCATCCTGTAACAGGTGTTGGTCCTGGGTTATGGCAAAAAACATATCAAGAGCATTATAAACTGAAACAAGAAACTCAAAATCTAGGCCATTCTCATAATAATCTATTGCAAATAGCCTCTGAATCTGGCATATTAGGGCTCATTGGGTTCTTAGGATTTTCATTCTTTATATTCTGTAAATCTTTGATACATTATGTTAAATCAAGAAACCCTTATGATTTATCAATAATGGTAGGCTTTATTAGCTATTTGTTCTTGTTTGGATCTATAGATTATACATGGGGAAATTCATCGGGGATCCGCATGTTTTGGATTGTTATGGGCATCATGATTCAATTGAAAATAAATGAGAATCACAAGGCTATTTAGAAAATATTTACGCATTATTTAATTGATTTTTATGTCTGATTTAAATAGACTGAGAATCTCCAAAAAACTACATAAAAGATAGCTAAAATCTATGGTTTTTCATAGTTTTAAACTTTTGAATATGATACAATATAAGTAAATATTGGTACATTGTATTCGTATGTTTTAGAGGTTGTTTTCTTGAAAATTGTATTGAGAAAACAACCTTTTTTTATAGTTTGGGGTATTAGTATGAATAGTTCTGGATATAATAATCACAACAAGTTGCTTTTTAGCAAAATCATAGTGCTGATAGCAGATTATGTTTCTATTGTTTTAGGAACATTAGCAGCTTACTATCTGCGGTTAAATTTGACAATTTTACCGATCAGCCCACATTTCAAGGTAGATGAAATCTATGTATATGGCATTATACCTTTAGTATTTTTGTCTATATTACTTCTTAATAATACATATTCTGTGGTATCTCCTTATTGGGATACTATGAAAAATCTTTTCCGTAGCATCACTATTGGCGTAGTTGTATCTATTGTGCTCATGTACACAGGACATGTAATTAATGATGTATCTCGTCTATTTGTAGCCTTTGCTTACTTATTCATGTTGCTCTTTATCTTTAGCTCCCGTTTTATTGTAGGTAAGATTCTTTCTAAGGCAGGATACTTAACGATACCAGTCCTCTTAGTTGGTGCAGGTAAAACAGCAGAGCTCGTAAAGAAATCCTTAGATCGCATGCCGATTGCTACGTACAAGATTATTGGTTATGTAGATGATAATCCTAAATCCTCTTCCATTGCTAAAGAATATCCATGTCTTGGTGCTTTTTCCGATGTTGAACATGTTATCAAAGATACAGGTGTACAAACCGTTCTTATTTGTGCACCAGGGTTAGAACCTAAAAAGTTAGTATCTTTGATTAATCGATTGCAATTATTGGTAAAACGAGTAGCCTTTGTGCCTGAATTATTTGGTTTGCCCACAAGTAATATTACGGCTCGTGGCATGATGGAAGAGCAAGCCGTTGTATTGCGCGTACAAAATAATTTGGCTCGCAAGTCTAACCGCATTATGAAGCGCATATTTGATATTGTAGCTACCGTATGTGGAGGCCTCTTGATTTTGCCTATTCTAGCCATTGTAGCTCTATTGATTTATCTAGATTCTCCAGGGCCTATCGTATTTGGTCATAAGCGCGTTGGTCA
>OGJX01001227.1_pt1 | contig 16595 bp, 6 predicted proteins | sample 1572381 | NCBI WGS metagenome assembly OGJX01 (sample SAMEA2582085, study PRJEB24529) | metagenome | biome: Human gut stool | place: China | collected 2011
GCTTTTTTGATGCGGAACGAGCCGCTTGCCACAAGACCGCCCTCGTGCAGTGCGCCGCCTGCGGCGTTGACGGTGTAGTAGTACACGCCCGGCTCAACGGGAGCACCGTCAAGCACCGCGCCGTCCGAATTGTAGGGGTCATTGGTGTAGGTCACGGTGATCTCGCCGTAGTCCTTTTCACTGTTGTTTTGTACCGTTACTTCCTTAGCGGTGCCGTCATAGGTCAGGTCAGTGGGCTCTGTCACGGTAAAGTCCGAGATATACAGCGGGGCGCGCCAGATATCCAGCACCCAGTTTTCGTTCCGCAGCTCCGAGTCCACATAATGGTTTGCATCGGCAGTCACCCGGATGCTCAGGCGGTAGTGCCCGGGCTTTGTGGGGGTACCGGTGCCGGTACCGATCTTGTTGCCGTTGTCGTCCAGCACATCATAGTCGCCCATGACGGCAGCGGTGTAGGTAGCAGGCTTAGCAGCGGCATCCGCATAGGAAACGATCTTGTACTCGGTGATCGTATCGCCGTAGCGCAGAACGAGCGGGGAATCGGGGCTCTGCTCATTCATATAAGCTGTATAGCTCTGTCCATCGCTGACGGTAGTGTAGCTGACCAGAATGTTGAAATCCGTTGCTTTCAGCTCGGCCTTCTGGATGGTAAATTTGTTCTCCTGCGGGGTCACATCGCCGCCCGCGCAGCTGTCGGTAGCTGCTGCCACAGCGGTAAAGGTGTAATCACCTGCATTTACGGGCTGCTTGCCGCTCAGCAGCACGCCGTCCGCATCGTAAACTGCGATAAACTTCTCTGTACCCGAGATATAGGTCACGGTAACATTGCCATAGCCCTTTCCGGCAGCTGCACGCACTGTCACACCATGTTCCTCGCCGTCATATACGGCGTTGGCAGGCACGGTAAAGGCAAAGTCTGCGGGGTCGGGTTCCGGTTTGGGGTCAGGCTTGACGTCATTTGTGATGGTGAATGTACCATCTGCCACAGAGCCGCTCTTGTACCGTGCGCTGCCTTCGGTGACGACGGAATAGTAATATTTACCCGGCTCAACAGGCGCACCATGGACCACTTTGCCGCCGCTCATCTCATAGAACACGGTAATCTTACCGTAGTCCTTGGAGCTGTTGTTTGTCACAGTCACTTCCTTGGGTTTGCCGTCATAGGTCAGGTCAGTGGGCTCTGTCACGGTAAAGTCTGCGGGGTTCAGCGTGCCCTTCAAGATGGTAAACATGTTATCCTTCGGGGTCACATCACCGCCCGCGCAGGTGGCAGTAGCTGCTACAGTAACGGTAAAGGTGTAAGTGCCCGGCTCAACGGGAGCACCGTCCAGCACCTCGCCGTTCTGCTTGTATGTCACGGTAACAGCGCCGTATTTCTTGGTGGCGTTTTCCCGAACGATCACCTCCACCATCTTGGGGTTGCCGTCATAGGTCGGGTTGGTGGGCAAGGCAAAGGTAAAGTCTGCGGGGTCTGCCGACGGCAGTTCTGCCGCACCCTCGCCGGTGGCGCTCAGGTTGATGATATGGGTCTGCGGAATACCATACTTGCTCAGGTCGATGGGACTGGAGTAGCGCCTTTCCCCGGATACAGAGCCGTTATAGGCTACGCCGTTCACGCTCGTGATGCGGTCGCAGGTCAAGGCCGAAATGCTGTCATCGATCGTCGCAACGTAGAGGGTGGTAAGGTTATCGCGCCAAATGCCCGTAAGCGTCCCATTGAGGCCGCTGATGTACTTTGCATCGTAGCGGGCATTCTCCGGCGGGGTGTATTTCATGGTGTAGCAGGTGGCACCGGGCAGGACATTTGCGTCCTCCTCTTTCTTTGCCGCCATCACATGGATGATGGGATCATTCAAGTAGATGCCGTTCTTGTTATAGACAAAGGTATACTCACCGCCGTCAATGGTGGGCTGGCGGTACTTTGCGTTACCGTCATAGCCATCCGTATTTTCCACTGCCAGCTTCAGGGTGCTTCTGCCGTCTTTGATCGTGCCGCCGTTGTCGATAGAGCCATTGCCGGTATAATCATCGCTGTTATAGCAGTCCTCCAGCACGGCTTGGTAGGTAGAGCTGTTGGCCACACTCCCGCTGACGTCCAGCGCAGAACTGAGGATGATAACGGACTGTGCCGGGTCGCGCCAGCCGTTGCCAATGTAATAAAAGCGCAGCACAGCGTTCTCCACGCGGCCGTCATTATAAAAGCGATTCTCCAGACTGTTCAGCGCGGCGTCCTTGATCGTGCCGGTTTTCTTGTTGTACACATACTGGGTGGAGTTCAGGGTGCCGGTAAGGGTGCCGTTATTTTCAATCGCAAAATTTACGGTAGCAGAGTGGTTTTCCACATCGTCAAGGTTCAGTTCCGTACCCTCCTCAATGGTCAGGACGGGGGTATCGCTCGTGTGCCACTCTGCGTGCTTGTGGTTCGGGTCAAAGGACCAGCCGTTGCCCTTGGCACCATAGACACCGCCGTCTGTGCCCTTGGGGAAGCCGCTCGCTTCAATGACCAGTTCCTCTACGGTAACGCTGTTGAGCTGGACAGTTTCAGTGCCCACAGTAAAGCTGACTGCGCCGTCCTTGGCATTATTGTCCAGCTCCGCGCCGCCGCTGACGACACTTTCCAGCTTGCGGGTAGGCTTCAGGGTGACACTGGTATTGGGCGTGACATAGAGAGTACTATAAGCATCTGCCGACCACGCGGTCACCGTGCCGTCCGCTGCCACCGCGACAGGGAGATACACCGGAACATCGGTTGCATCAATGGCTACAAGCCCTGTGCTTTTTGCCGTGAAATAGCCGCCCTTGACGGTTGCGCCCTCGGGCAGCGGGTCATCTTCCGTGGTGAACAGACCACCGTTGACGGTACATTTATCTCCTGCAACATACAGTTTGTCGTTGAACAGACCGCCATTGATGATGGTTTCCGTTGTCCTTTTAAGATCCGTGAGCGAGCTTTCAAAGCTGCCGCCGTTGATGACGATCTTTTCACAATTGTCGATATCCACGGAGCAGATGCGCTTGCCCTTAAAGGTGCCGCCGTTGATGGTAAGGGTACCCGCTGCTTTAACGGTCATGCCGCTGGTATAACTAATCTCTTCAAAGGTGCCATCTTCAATGGTGACCTCGCCGCCTGCAGCATCAACTCTGGCAGCTCCCTTAAAGGTGCCGCCGCTGATGACAGCCCCGGCTTCACAGATCACCTTGCCGTAGAAGGTGCCGCCGGAGATGGTGCCCGCGTTGGTCACGGTATAGCCGTTATGGTATTCCGAGCCGATCCGCGCCTCCTGCAGGGTGGCACCGGGCTCGATCTTCACGTTCCATTTGATGTAATTATTGTAGCTGTCATAGCCGTAATTGCGGAGGCAGAAGGTACCTTTTTCCAGGATGAGCGTATTAGTGTCCTTGTCGTAGGACCAGCTGCCTTTGCCGCCGCCGAAGGGGTCGCCGACGGGCTTGCCAGACCAGTCATCTGGAAAGATATCGGTGACATCGTCGTTTTCCTCTGCCAGTGCGGCAGCGCTGGCGGTGTCGGGCGGGGCGCTCTGGGCAAGGGCGGGCAGCGGCATTGCGGTCAGTGCCATGCTCAGCGCCAGAACCATGCTGATGAGCCGTTTTTGCATAAGATCCTCTCCTTTTCAAGCGCCCTTCCAAGCCGGGCGCTTTTTGTTGTACCCAGTGTACCACGTTTTGCCCTCTTTGGACGGTTTTGGGCACGAATCGCCCCGCAAATGCGCTGAAACGACCCGGCGCGCCGGGCGCACCCGCAAAAAACAGAAAACCGCCCGGTTTGCGGTTACCGGACGGTTTTCTGCTCTATAGGAATTATGGGAATGGCATATTAGACAGAGCACTGCTCTGTGCCCGTAGTATACCACGAACGGCGGCAAAAGTGGAGCATTTCTGCGTGAATGGCCCCTGAAATGCATCGAATCGCCCTGAAAAGCCCTAAAAAAGCCCTTGCGCACCCCTTTGGGGCACAAAAAAAGGGACTGCTGCACAGTGCTGTGCAGCAGTCCCTGCGGAGTTATAAGGGGTTACGGGGCAGCGGTTTTAGCCACGCTGCTGGTAAGCTTTCCAAGTGCGGATCACTTCCATGCGGCCTACGCGGCTGCCGGGCTTGAAGTTGCCGTCCTGTGCGGTCATCAGGCCGGTCTCCACGACCCAGCGGATGGCCTGCAGCTCTGCGGCATCTGCTGCCACATCGTTGAACAGTGCAGTGCTCTGGGTAGCGGGCTTGCCTGCGGCGGTCCACAGTGCAACTGCCAGCTGCTGACGGTTAGCGGGGATGGCCATACCCTCGGGCAGAACGCTCTTCAGGTAGGCTGTGGTGCCTGCGATATAGGCACCCACGCCAATGGCTGCGCCGCCCACAGCGGCTACTGCCACGATGACTGCACCGCCGCCGTCATCGCTGGGTGCGGGGGTGGGATCCGGATCGGGAGTAGCAGGAACTTCAAACACAGCAGTCAGTTCCACATCATGGTCGGGCATGGTGAACTCCACCACGCGTGCGGTGCGCTGCTCCTCGGTCAACTCCAGACCGGTGCAGTTCCAGTTCTTGAACACGCTGGTCTCGGTGTCCTCGTCTGCGGTGGCCTTGAGCTCTGTACCCGCAGGCACAGCCTTCAGGTCGGCAACAGCGCTGCCGTCCTTCAGGGTGATCTTTGCATTGGAGACACTGACTTTATAGGTCTTGGGCTCAGGCTTAGCAGGAGTAACAAACGCCGCCGTCAGATTCACATCATGGTCGGGCATGGTGAACTCCAGCACGCGCGCGGTGCTCTGCTCCTCGGTCAGCTCCAAACCGGTGCAGCTCCAGCTCTTGAACACGCTGGTCTCGGTGTCGTCGTCTGCGGTGGCAACGAGCTGTGTACCCGCAGGCACAGCCTTCAGGTCGGCAACATCGCTGCCGTCCTTCAGGGTGATCTTTGCATTGGAGACACTGACCTTATAGGTCTTGGGCTCAGGCTTAGCAGGAGTAACGAACGCCGCCGTCAGACTCACATCATGGTCGGGCATGGTGAAGTACACCTCGCGTGCGGTGCTCTGCTCCTCGGTCAGCTCCAGACCGGTGCAGCTCCAGCTCTTGAACACGCTGGTCTCGGTGTCCGCGTATGCGATAGCCTTGAGCTCTGTGCCCACAGGCACAGCCTTCAGGTCGGCAACATCGCTGCCATCCTTCAGGAAAATCTGTGCATTCGATACCTTGAGCTCATGGGTCTTGATTTCGGGATCGGGATCAGGCGTCGGGTCCTTGACATAGATGGCGGAGATCGTCACATCGTTTGCAGGCATCGTGAAGGTGATCTTCTCGCTGCGGACATCCACCGCATCAGCGGCCAGACCCTTCTTGATCTCCCAGTAGCTGAAGGTCATGCCCTCCGGCTTCCGTGCGATAAGAGTGACTTCCTCACCAACAGTACGCTGTTCTGGCTTCCCGTTCACAGTCAGGGTGTAGGTGTTCTGCTTGTACTGTGCCTTCAGCGTGACGTTGTTCGCGGGCATTGTGAAAGTGATGGTCGCGTTGGTGGTGTCCACGTCAGCAGGCAGACCGGTCACTTCCCAACCAGTGAAGGTGAAACCGTCCTTCTCGGGTGCAGTAACCGTGACGTTCTCATCAAAGACACGCGGTTCGTCCACGCCGTCCACGGTCAGGGTGTAGGTGTTCTTCTCGTACTGCGGTTTCAGCGTGACGTTGTTTGCAGGCATCTTGAAGGAGATGGTCGCCTTGGTGGTGTCCACATCAGCGGGCAGACCGGTCACTTCCCAACCGGTGAAGGTGAAACCTTCCTTCTCGGGTGCAGTAACCGTAACGTTCTCATCAAAGTCACGCTGTTCGTCCTTCCCGTCCACGGTCAGGGTGTAGGAGATCGGCTCATAGACGCTCTTCAAGCGGACGTCGTTTGCGGGCATGGTGAACTGGATCTCGATATGCGTACCGGTATCGGTGATGGTATACGCATCCTTTGCCAATCCTTCGACCTTCCATGTGATGGTATAGCCTTCCCGCTTGTCAGCGCTAAGGGTGATCTTATCGCCCACGTTTTGCTCCATGCCTTCCTGACCATTCCAGTAGTACTTCGGCTTGGTCGGCTCGGGCACAACATAGGTGCCTACCTGATAGATCTTGTCGCCCATATAGTCTTCAAGATAGTTTCCATCTTCCGTCACCTTGACGTACACATCGTAGCTGCCGGGGGCGGTGGGAACAGTTTCGCTTTGCTTGGTGCCGTACAGCAGGGTCATCTGCGGGTCAGCATCGTAGTAATTTGTGCCGGTGTATTTCACCGTGTTCGTGGCGGCATCGTAGGCAAAGTCCTTAGCCTCGGGCGTGTAGCGGAGAGACTCCTCACCCAGCTCAATAGAACCGGCCTTGTACTTTTCGCCTTCCTCTGCAATGATGGTTCCACGATAACGACCATACAAATTGGGCTCCCGATTGATAAAAATCGCACCCTTGTTTACACCGGTAATGCACTCAAACTTAACTGTGAGTTTGCCAACGCCCTCTGCCTTCGTGCAGACCAGCGTATAGGTGCCGTCATCATTGTCGATGGTCTCAAAGTCCGCTACTTCAAAGCCCTCAAAGGGCAGCTTTTCAGCTACGGTGTAGCCATCAGGCAGCTGGTCATTGCTGCCGTAGTAGTAATCGTCATACTCCACAGCAAGCCAGACGTAGTAGGTACCTGCCTCGGTGGGCACCGTTTCCGTAGCCGTCGACAAGTCATTTGTAGCGCTGTACTTAAGGGTAGCCTGCGGGAGTACATTGCCGAAATACTTCGGGCCGGTATAGGTTGCCGTACCGGCGTCGAGGTCAAAGCTGAAGTTCTCTATCGTCGGCCTATATTTGAGCACAACCGGTTTTTCTATAATCAGAACGCGGCCGGCCGTGTACCGCTCGCCCTCCGTGGCCTCGATGTATACCTTATAGCTGCCGTACTCGGTTTGGGACGGGAAGTGGTCAAGCTCTGCGTTGTTGTCGGTGCGCACACTGACGAGGCTCAGCTCGCCCACGCCCTCCTGATCGCAGGTAATGATCGGGTCCTCTATAGTCCCCTCAAGCTTAAAGTTGCTCTCCTTCAGGGAAGAGAAGGGCAGCTTTTCGGTGGTTTCGCCGGTCTGGTTTACCACAATATCCGCGCCGTCATTGCGACCGTTAAGGTACAAAGTCTTGCCGTCCGGGGAAAGCTGTGCGCCGTTATAAGCGCTGACAGGCTTGCCGTTGATGTTCGTGACCGGCTTGGTGAAGGTAAGCACCATCCCGGCATCGCCAATGCGGTAAACAGCGGCTACATCTGCCACGGAATTGCCGTTGACATCGGTCATAACGCCGTCCATGCTACGCAGCTCGCTCTGCTGCTGACCGGCGGCAAGGTATGCGCTGTCGATGCGGTTAAGGCTCACCGTATCGGAAACAGCGGCCTTGCTGTGATTACCCGTCAGACTGCCAAGGATCACGGCGTTCTCGATGACCACTGCCTTCGATGCATCGTCGGGCAGCTTGATATCGTGGAACACACCGGCGGTGATCTTAGCCTTATCTCTCAGTTTGACCGTCGCGTCGAACACGCCGCCGGCGATGGTGCTGGTCGCGTTGAGGGTGACTTCCTTCTGGAAGTATCCGCTTTCAATAACGGCGTTATCAAGCTCGACCGGAGCACCGGCATACATACTGGTAACCGTCACGTCCTGCAGCGTGATACTATCGCTCTTCAGCGCCGCCTGAGAGGGGTTGATCTCACGCGAGGTCAGGTCTACCGGGTTGCCGTCCGGGCTGGTGATGAGGATCATCGACATGGTTACTGGCAGCTTGCTGTCCTCGTCCTTGCCGGACATAATGCCGTACTTCCAACCCTGCCCCTCATAGAGGGTGATCTCCATGCCCTCGCCGGTCACCTTCTTGGGCTCCACGCCGGTCAGGTCGGGCAGACCGTCTTCGGTAATGCGCAAGGGCTTGACCGCGCCGACATCGGTAGACTTGTTCACCAGAATATCTGCACCATCGTTGTTGCCGGTAATGCGCAACACCTTGCCCGTGGCAGAGGTGTTGGAGTTGTAGCTGCTGACCTCAGCCTCGTTGATGCTCAGCACATCGGTGTCCATCGTGATCTCTGCGCTGGCCTTGCCCACCAGATAGATGGTATTGGTGGAAAGGGTCAGGCTTCTGCCGTTTATTGCCGTAACATTGCCGTTGCGCACCACCAGCTTGCTGATCTGCTGCCCGGCTGCCAATGCCCCCTCAAGGGCGTCAGGCCGCTCGCCAAACACGGTATCAGAAACGGCAAACTTGCTGTTATCGAAAAAGGTACTGAACATACAGTCCAGAATAACTGCATTGGAAATGGTGCACTCGCCGTAGCAGGACAGGGAGTCAAAGACACCGCCGGTAATTTCGACCTTGCCGGTGCCGTCTGTCGTGCTGATGCCAACACTAGCATCGGGATAGATGCCGCCGGTGATCTTGCCGCTGGTAAGCAGCAGAGCGCCCTTTTCGCCAAACGCTGCGTCCGTAATGGTGGCATTGGTCAGCTGAACCGCGCAGTTGATGGGTGCATGGCTCAGCTCTTTGAAATCGATCTCTCTGCCGCCCTGATCTGCCATCGTCAGAATGCCCCTCGAATTAAGCATGTTGGGATAGCAGGCATAGGTCCAGTTACGGCACAGGTAGGCCTGAAGCTTATGTTCGCCCTCGTCCAGGCTTTCCACGCAGGCCACATCGGTCAGGTCGGGCAGGCCCTCATCGGTAAAGCTCAGTTCCTTGCTCATGGAAGGGATCGTGACCAGCTTCATGGGTGCTTCGTCCGACATCGGGATCATGCTGAAGCTGGCAGAGAGCGTTCTGCCGTCTTCGCTGATAGAGATCTTGGCAATAACGTTGCCATTGTATGTGAAGTTATAGTCGGTAACGCCTGCGGGCAGGGTCATAACGCCACCGTTGCTACTGGTAGTAGCTACCGCCCAGCCCTCGCAGGGGGTGTCGCTTTCCACCACCAGATCCAGATTTTTCCCAGTGCCGAAATAGTCGTACTTCTTGACGATATAAATATCCCCTGTTTCCTTTTGTCCGTTCAGGGTGCAGTTCTCCGGCAGGATCAGCTTGTGTGCCTGCTGCTGCGTGCTGTCGCTCAGGCCGGAGATATCGCGGAAAAAGCCGCCCCGGACATTGCCGCCGTTCTCGGTCAGCTTATCGTAGGTGCCGCCGTCAATGGTGCCCAGATTCAGCTGCACATTGGCGTAGCTGCCGTCCAGAACGTAGACGCCGTACATATTGTCGGCCTCTATTAAAAGTGTGCCGGTGACAGTGCCGTCCAGCAGATAAACAGTGTAACTGTTGGCATTCTTGACGGTCACATTGCAGCTGACCGTGCCGTCCAGAATGTACTCGGTATCTTCACTGCCGGTACCGGTGATGGTCAGCCCGGTAGTTTCGTCAAAGCTCCAGCCGGTACCGGCTGCTGCCTTGGGCAGACCGTTCGTACCGATCTTGATCTTGACCACCTGATTATTTGTTTCAGAGTTCTTACCAACAGCCTCATGCTCTTCTTCGGAGCTGTAAGTAATGCTGTTGGTTTCTTCCGCCGCTGCGGAAGAAAACCCTGCCCCTGCATCTGCAAATGCGGATACAGGGAGGATGGAGAGCATCATACTGAGCGCCAGTATCATGCTCACGATGCGTTTTTTCATGATATCCTCTCCTTTGTCGGTTGATTTGTCCGGCTATACCCCCAAACGGAACAGCCGGAACGGACAAAACGCCAAGTTGAGTATAGCACCAAAATTCAAGGAAATAAAGCGCTTTTGCGGGCAGCACCTGCCAAAAAATGGCGCAAAATTATGGGCAAAATCACGATACGGGGGGGGGGTATGCTTTTCTCCCACAAAAAAGCAGTTCCGAAACGCCCGCAGGCGTTTCGGAACTGCAATACAAAATATTCTTTCCGCTCTTTATGCCCAAAGCAACACGGCGGGCATTCCAAATCGTTTTACTTGCCCGCCAGCAGCACCGCCAGCACGGCTTTCTGGACGTGCAGACGGTTCTCCGCTTCGTCAAAGATCTCGTCCGCGTGCTGCTCGAACAGGGCGGTGGAGATCTCCTCGCCCCGGTGGGCGGGCAGACAGTGCAGCACCAGCGCGTTGGGCTTTGCGTTTTCCAGCAGACGGCCGGTGAGCTGGAAGCCCACAAAATCCCGCAGACGCTGCTCGCTCTCGGCCGTGCCGGGGGCGGTGGTGTTCCATGCGGCGGTAGCTACGATGTCCGCATCCCGCAGACCTTCGGCGGGGTCGGTGGTCAGGTGGAAGGCATTGCCGTATTTGTGGGCAAACATCAGCACATCCGCTGCCGGGCGGTAGCCCGGGGGACAGACGCAGGACACCTGCATCCCCGCCAAAAGGCCGCCCACGATCAGGCTGTTTGCCATGTTGCTGCCGTCGCCCACAAAGCAGAGCTTCAGCCCTGCCAGCGTGCCCCGGCGCTCCCGGATAGTCATCAGGTCAGCCAGCACCTGACAGGGGTGGGCGTAGTCGGTCAGGCCGTTGATCACCGGAATGCCGGAAAGTTCGGCCAGTTCTTCCAAGTCCCGCTGGCGGTAGGTGCGCCAGACGGCGCAGTCGTAGTAGCGCCCCAGCACCCGGGCGGTGTCCCGTAGGGGCTCGCCCCGCCCGGCCTGCAATTCGGCGGTGTTCATGTAGTTGCCAAGACCGCCCATCTGGTACACGCCCACCTCAAAGCTGGTGCGGGTGCGGGTGGACGCCTTGGAGAACAGCAGCGCCACGCTTTTGCCCGCCAGCAGCGGGGCGGTGCGGCCTGCCTTGCAGTCCGCTTTCAGCTGGTCTGCCACATCCAGAATGTGGGTCAGCTCGGCGGGGGAAAGGTCGCCCATTTTCAGCAGATTTTTCATGCCTGCTCCTTCGGAGCCGTCGGCTCCATCGTGCCCAGCACCTCGGCCAGCACTTCCAGCGCCATGTCTACTTCGTGCTCGGAGACGGTCAGCGGCGGCAGCAGACGCAGCCGGGTCTTGGCGGTAAGCACCAGCAAGCCCTTTTCGCGGCAGGCGGCCAGCACATCCGCAGCCTGCACGTCAAAGAACTCAATGCCCACCATCAGGCCGATGCCGGAAATGTTCTTGACGTGGGGCAGCTTTGCCAGACCGGTGCGCAGCTGTACGGCGCGCTCGCTGACCTGTGCAAGGAAGCTCTGATCCAGACGGTCCACCACCACATTTGCACCGGCGCAGACCACCGGGTTGCCGCCAAAGGTAGAGCCGTGGGTGCCGGGGCCCATGCCCTCGGCTACCTTTTCATTCATCAGCACCGCGCCGATGGGCAAGCCGCCGCCCAGCCCCTTGGCAAGGGTGACGATGTCCGGCTTGAGGTTATAGTGCTCGCAGCACAGGAAGGTGCCGGTGCGGCCCACGCCGGTCTGCACCTCGTCCACGATGAGCACAAGGTCTTTTTCGTCGCACAAAGCGCGCACGGCCTGTACATAGTCCGGGTCCAGCGCCATCACGCCGCCCTCGCCCTGAATCAGCTCCATCATCACGGCGCAGGTGTGGCGGTCTACCAGTTCCCGCAGGGCTTCGATATCCCCCGCCGGAACGTACTGGAAGCCCTCGTTGAAGGGGCCGAAATAGTTGTGGAACACCTCCTGCCCGGTGGCGGTCAGAGTGGCAAGGGTGCGGCCATGGAAGCTGTTGACCAGCGTGATAACGTTGTAGCGGTCCTTGCCGTAATGGTCTACGCTGTACTTGCGGGCGGCCTTGATGGCGCCCTCGTTGGCTTCAGCACCGGAGTTGCCGAAGAAAACTTTGCTCATGCCGGTGCGCTTGCACAGCTTTTTGGCCAGCTTGCCGCAGGGTGCGGTATAGTAGAGGTTGGAGGTGTGCTGCAATTTGTGTGCCTGCTGGGACACGGCTTCTGCCCAAGCAAGGTCGCAGTAGCCAAGGCTGTTCACCCCGATGCCGCTGGTGAAGTCCAGATACTTCTGGCCCTCCGGCCCTTCGGCGTACAGCCCGTGGCCTTTTTCCAGCACGATGGGGCTGCGGTTATAGGTGTGCAGGACGTACTCGTTGTCCCGCTTGATGACTTTTTCAGAATCCATAGGTGTACCTCCTGTGAATAGAAGTTCCGCGCATGCGCCGCTCCCCCGGAGGGAGCGTTTTTTCTATTATAATACTGCTTTTTCGCTTGCGCAATCTTTTTATTCGCGGTGGCTGCGGCGATAGAAGCGGGTACCGGAGCCGCGGTCGGAGAACAGTTCCAGCAGGATGGAGTGCGGCACGCGGCCATCAATAATAACAGCCTCGTGCACGCCCTGATAGATGGCGTCCGCCATGCCGCCGATCTTGGGGATCATGCCGCCCGCAATGATACCGGCGGACTTGTAGCCCTCGATCTCGGTCACCTCCACCTCGGGGATAAGGGTGGTCTCGTCCTCTTTATCCCGCAGCAGGCCTGCGATATCGGTCATGGACACCAGCTTTTCGGCCTTGAGGGCAATGGCGATCTGGGCAGCGGCGGTATCCGCGTTGACGTTGTACGCCTGCCCGAGGTCGTCCATGCCCACGGTGGCGATGACCGGGATAAAGCCGCCGTCCAGCAGGCTTTCGATCAGGGTAGCGTCCACATGGACGATCTCGCCCACATGACCCAGCTGCGGGTCCAGCTCGGTGCAGCGGAGCATCTGTCCGTCCATGCCGCACAGACCCACGCCGCGCCCGCGCAGCTTTGCCACAAGATCCTTGTTCACCTTACCGGCCAGCACCTGCTGCACGATCTCCATGGTGGCATCGTCCGTCACCCGCAGACCGTTTGCAAAGTGGCTCTCCACGCCCACCTTTTTCAGCATCTCGTTGATGGCGGGGCCGCCGCCGTGCACCAGCACCACCCGCACGCCCAGCAGCGTCAGGGTGACAAGGTCGTTCATCACGGCGTTTTTCAGGGTTTCGTTGATCATGGCGTTGCCGCCGTATTTGATGACCATAGTTCTGCCATGGTATTTCTGGATATAAGGGGTGGCCTCCGAAAAAAGCCGCGCCATTTCTTCGTTTTTCATCTGTTCCGCGCTCCTGTCAGGTTCTGTAATCGCCGTTGATCTTCACATAGTCATAGGTCAGGTCACAGCCCCACGCCTTGGCGCTTGCCTCGCCGGTGCCCATATCCACCTTGACCAGAATATCGTGCTCTGCCAGCACCTTGGCGGCTTCGTCCTCGCTGTACGGATGGTAGGCGGCGTTCTCGCAGACATACACCTCGCCCGCCTTGCTGGAAAGCCACACGCAGACCTTATCGATGGAGAAGTCCCCGGGCGTATAGCCGATGGCGCACAGGATGCGTCCCCAGTTGGCATCGCGGCCAAAGACAGCGGCCTTGAACAGGTTGGAGCAGACCACGCTGCGGCTGACGGCGCGGGCGGTTTTCAGGTCGGGCGCGTGGGTCACCTCGCAGGTAATGAGGTGGGTAGCACCCTCGCCGTCTCCGGCGTGCTCGGCGCACATGTGCTCTGCAATGGCGGTCAGCGCGGCCACAAAAGCAATGTAGTCCGCGTTTTCCTCGCAGATCTCCGGGTTGCCCGCAAGACCGGACGCCATAATGATGAGGGTATCGTTGGTGGAGGTATCCAGATCCACGCTCATCTGGTTATAGGTGCCGGGCACAACGGTCTTGAGCGCCTTTTCCAGCAGCGCGGGCGAGACGGCGGCGTCGGTGGTGTAGAACGCCAGCATGGTGGCCATGTTGGGAGCAATCATGCCGCTGCCCTTGCCGATGGCACCCACGGTGCACACCTTGCCGCCCAGTTCGAACTGGATGGCGTATTCTTTTTTATGGGTGTCGGTGGTCATGATGGCAGTGGCAGCGTCCGTGCTGCCCTGCGCGGTGGCAGCCAGCTTTTCCGCCGCCGCCGGGATGCCCCGGGCAAAGGGGTCGATGACCATGGGCTGACCGATGACGCCGGTGGAGGCGGGCAGAACATCCTTTGTGTCAATGTTCAGCGCCTTGCCCACCAGGGCGCAGCACTCCTCTGCCAGCGCCACGCCGTTGGCGGCGCAGGTGTTGGCGTTGCCGCTGTTTACCACAACGGCCTGTGCGTAGCCATCTGCCAGATGGGCGCGATCCACCTTGATGGGCGCACCGCAGACCTTGTTGGTGGTGTACACGCCCGCAGCGGCGCAGCGCACCTCGGCCTTGATCAGCGCCAGATCGTATTTTTCACTGTGATTTGCCCGGATGCCGCAATGGACACCGGCGGCGGCAAAACCCTTGGGCGCGCAGATGCCGCCCGCAACTTCCTTATACTGCATAACGATTTTCCTTTCCCACAAAGAAAAACAATTTATTCCAAGCCTTTGGTCTCTTCCAGACCCAGCATCAGGTTCATGCACTGGACGGCGGCACCGGAGGAGCCTTTGCCCAGATTATCAAACAACGAGACCAGCATCATCTGATCTCCGGCGGCGTTCACGGTCAGGTACAGTTCCATGCGGTCGGTGCCCGCCATGGCATTGGAGTACAGGCCGTTTTCCTGCAGCGGCTCGTTCAGGCCGTGCACCTTGACGGTGGCAGCGTCCTTGTAATAGTCCGCAAGGGCGGCAGCCACGGCTTCGGCAGTGGTGCCCGCAAGGGTAAGATCCAGCGGCACCAGCACCTGCATCCCGCAGTAGTAGTCACACACCACCGGCACGAACATCGGCGTGTGCACAAGGCCGCTGATCTTCTGCATCTCCGGCAGGTGCTTGTGGCCAAGGCTCAGGCCGTAGCTTTTGGGTGCATCCAGCTTGCTGTGCGCCGGGCGGTTAAGGCTTTCGTAGTCCGCGATCATCTTTTTGCCGCCGCCGGAGTAGCCGGAGATGCCGGTACAGCTGAAGGGGTAGCTTTGCGGCACCAGCCCCAGCTCCACCAGCGGGCGGGCAATGCTGATAAAGCCGCTGGCATAGCAGCCGGGCACTGCCACGCGGTAAGAGTTTTGAATTTTTTCCTTCTGTCCCTTCAGCTCCGGGAAGCCGTAGTCCCATGCGGCGTCAGTGCGGAAGGCGGTGGAGGTGTCCAACACCTTCACGTCCGGGCGCAGCAGGGGCATGACTTCTTTAGAAGCCGCATCCGGCAGACAGAGGAAGGCAAGGTCGGCAGAATTGATGACCTTTGCCCGCTCGTGCACGTCCTTGCGCCCTTCGGCAGAGATGGACAGCAGCTCGATCTCCGGGCGCTCGGCCAGACGGTCGGCGATGCGCAGGCCGGTGGTGCCGGAAGAGCCATCAATAAATACCTTTACCTTCATGCGTTTTCCTCCTCCCATGCGTCCAGCCGCGCCGTTGCCAGCACGATCTGCTTTTCTACGCTGGCGGCGCTGGGCCCGCCGTAGCTGGTGCGTCCCTCACAGCAGTGCACGAGGTCGATGGCATCATAGATATCGTCCTCAAACAGCGGGCTGTAGCTCTGGAACTGGGTCAGGGTCAGCTCCTCCAGCGTTTTGTCGGCGGCAATGCAGTCCGACACCATGCAGCCGGTCAGCTTGTAGGCATCCCGGAAGGGCATCCCCTTCTTGGTCAGGTAGTCGGCGCAGTCGGTGGCGTTGATAAAGCCCTTTGCGGCGGCGCGGCGCATATTGGCAGGCAGGGTCTTCATGGTGTCCAGCATAGGGGTGATGGTCTTGAGGCAGAGTTCCAAGGTATCCACTGCATCAAAGATGGCTTCCTTGTCCTCCTGCATATCCTTGTTGTAGGCCAGCGGCAGACCCTTCATCATCACCAGCAGGGTGTTCAGGTCGCCGTACACACGGCCGGTCTTGCCGCGGATGAGTTCGGTAACATCCGGGTTCTTCTTCTGGGGCATGATGGACGAGCCGGTGGTAAAGGCATCGTCCAGCTCAATGAACTTGAACTCCCAGCTGCACCACAGGATGATCTCCTCCGAAAGGCGGGACAGGTGCATCATGCAGATGGAGATGGCGCTTGCCAGCTCGATGCAGAAATCACGGTCGGACACGCCGTCCAGACTGTTGGCGCAGGGTGCGGCGAAGCCCAGCTTTTCGGCGGTGAAATCCCGGTCCAGCGGGTAGGTAGTGCCTGCCAGTGCGCCAGAGCCCAGCGGGCACTGGCTGTCCATGCGGGCGGTGGCGTCCGCAAAGCGGTCAAGGTCGCGCAGCAGCATGGAAGCATAGGCCATCAGCGCGTGACCAAAGGTGATGGGCTGGGCGCGCTGTAAATGGGTGTAGCCGGGCATGACGGCGGCTGTGTTCTCCGCTGCCTTTTTGCACAGCACCCGCACCAGCTCCACGATGTAGGCCTGCAAAGTCTTGCTGTAATCCCGCAAAGTCAGGCGGATATCCAGCGCCACCTGATCGTTGCGGCTGCGGCCGGTGTGCAGCCGCTTGCCCGCATCCCCGATGCGGGCGGTCAGGGTCTGCTCCACAAAGGTGTGCACGTCCTCGGCAGCGGGGTCGATGGTCAGCGCACCGCTGGACAAATCGTCCGCGATGGAAGCCAGACCGCTGAGGATGTCCGCACAGTCCTGCTCCGAGATGATGCCCTGCCGTGCCAGCATGGCGGCATGGACGCCGCTGCCGCGCATATCCTGCGCGATCATCCGCTGGTCGAAGCGGATGG
>OGJX01001240.1_pt1 | contig 16500 bp, 10 predicted proteins | sample 1572381 | NCBI WGS metagenome assembly OGJX01 (sample SAMEA2582085, study PRJEB24529) | metagenome | biome: Human gut stool | place: China | collected 2011
ATGCAAAAGTAGTAGGTTTTTTTGAAATATGCAATATCTTTGCAAAAAAAATATTTGAAATGGACAAAATAATAGGATTGGGCAACGCCCTGGTAGACGTACTTGCAACCCTAGAGGATGATACGCTCCTGGAGGAAATGGGATTACCCAAAGGAAGCATGCAACTGATTGATAACGCTAAGTTACAGCAGATTAACACGAGATTTTCACAAATGAAAACCCACCAGGCAACGGGTGGATCGGCAGGAAATGCCATACTTGGGCTGGCTTGTCTTGGTGCCGGAACAGGATTTATAGGAAAAATAGGAAATGATCATTTTGGGGATTTTTTTCGTAATAATCTTCAGAAAAATGATATTGAGGATAAATTATTGATTTCGGAACAACTTCCTTCCGGTGTTGCATCTACTTTTATTTCACCGGATGGAGAACGTACTTTTGGTACTTATTTGGGAGCGGCTGCTTCTTTAAGGGCAGAAGAACTGACTCTTGATATGTTTAAAGGGTATGCTTACTTATTTATAGAAGGTTATCTGGTACAAGACCATGAAATGATTCTTCATGCCATTGAACTGGCAAAAGAAGCAGGATTGCAGATTTGTCTCGATATGGCAAGTTATAATATTGTAGCTAGTGATATGGAGTTTTTCTCCTTATTAATAAATAAATACGTGGACATTGTCTTTGCGAACGAAGAAGAAGCGAAGGCTTTCACGGGTAAGGAGCCGAAAGAGGCTTTAGGAGTGATTGCCAAAAAATGCAGTATTGCTATCGTAAAAGTTGGTGCGGAAGGGTCTTATATTCGTAAAGGAACGGAAGAAATTAAGGTTTCTGCTATCCCGGTAGAGAAGGTCGTGGATACTACCGGTGCGGGGGACTATTTTGCTTCCGGTTTTCTATATGGATTGACATGTGGATATTCGTTGGAGAAGTGTGCTAAAATAGGTTCTATTCTATCGGGAAATGTTATTCAGGTAATCGGAACATCCATGCCGCAAGAACGTTGGGATGAAATTAAGTTAAATATTAACAGGATTCTGGCGGAATAACCAGGGATTGAGTTACTTTTACAACTCATTTATATTGAAAGAAGTATGAAAAAATTGCTGAGTGGGCGGATAGCTATTGTTGTAGTAGCCGTGATAGCTACGGTAGCTTTCTTTAGTTTCAAGAGTGGAGACGACCGCAATTTCCAGATTGCCAAGAATTTGGATATATTCAATGCGATTGTGAAAGAGCTGGATATGTTCTATGTAGATACAATTGACCCGAACAAGACCATTCGGGAAGGGATTGACAATATGCTTTTCACGCTGGATCCTTATACGGAGTATTTTCCGGAAGAAGACCAGAGTGAACTGGAACAGATGATTAAAGGCTCATTCGGTGGTATCGGTTCTTACATTGCTTATAATACAAAGCTCAAACGTTCGATGATTTCCGAACCTTTCGAAGGTACACCTGCCGCGAAAGCCGGATTGAAAGCCGGAGATATTCTAATGGAAATCGATGGCAAGGATCTTGCGGGTAAGAACAATGCGGAAGTCAGCCAGATGTTGCGCGGACAGGCTGGAACCAGCTTTAAATTGAAAGTGAACCGTCCCAATGCGAAGGGAGGGAATACACCGATGGAATTTACGATTGTACGTGAATCTATTCAAAATCCGGCGATTCCTTATGCTGCTGTGCTGGATAATCAGGTAGGATATATTAATTTGAGTACTTTTTCCGGTAATCCTTCTAAGGAGTTTAAGAAGGCGTTTCTGGATTTAAAGAAACAAGGGGCTACTTCGTTGGTAATTGACCTTCGCGGGAATGGCGGCGGCTTGTTGGATGAGGCGGTGGAAATTGCTAACTATTTCTTGCCACGTGGAAAAGTGATTGTAACAACAAAAGGTAAAATTAAGCAGGCGAGCAATACTTATAAGACTTTACGTGAACCGTTGGATTTGGATATTCCGATTGCTGTATTGGTAAATAGTGGCACAGCTTCTGCTTCTGAGATTCTGTCGGGTTCTTTGCAGGACCTTGACCGTGCTGTAGTTGTCGGCAGTCGTACTTTTGGCAAAGGACTGGTACAGGTGCCCCGTTCTCTGCCTTATGGAGGAACGATGAAAGTGACTACTTCCAAATATTATATTCCAAGCGGACGCTGTGTGCAAGCTATTGACTATAAACACCGGAATGAAGACGGAAGTGTAGGTACTATTCCTGATAGTTTGACGAAAGTGTTCTATACGGCTGCCGGACGTGAAGTGCGCGACGGAGGCGGGGTGATGCCGGATGTTGCTATCAAACAGGAAAAGTTGCCGAATATCCTGTTTTATTTGGTTCGGGATAATCTGATATTCGATTATGCAACTCAGTACTGCCTGAAACATCCTACTATCGTAGAGCCTGAAAAGTTCGAGGTTACGGACGCTGATTATAATGACTTTAAGACATTGGTGAAGAAGGCTGATTTCAAATATGACCAGCAAAGTGAGAAGATTCTGAAAACACTGAAAGAGGCTGCTGAATTTGAAGGCTATATGACAGATGCTGCCGAAGAGTTCAAGGCACTGGAAAAGAAATTGAATCATAATCTTGACCGTGACCTGGATTATTTCTCTAAGGATATAAAGAGAATGATTGCTAATGAAATTATCAAGCGTTATTATTTCCAGAGAGGTGGCATTATCGAGCAACTGAAGGATGATGATGATTTGCAGGAAGCAATAAAGGTATTGAATGATCCTGCGAAGTATAAGGAAATGCTAAGTGCAAAAGTACAGAAGGAAGAAAAGAAGTAACAGCTATCTTCATAAATACAAAAGCGGTGGACATTGTAAAGATGTCCACCGCTTTTGTATATGACGCATATAATTTACCGGTTGGCCAGCGGAAGTGTGAAATAAAAGGTGGTACCTTCGTTTTCTTTTGAGCATACCCGGATGTGACCACCCATTTTTTCCACCAGCATCTTACAGAGGGTGAGTCCCAGTCCGGTGCCTTGAACGAAGTCGTCTACTTTGCCGAAACGCTGAAAAATGGTAGCGGCTCTTTCGGCAGGAATACCGATGCCGGTATCTCTCACATAGAACTCTACAAAATTCTCTTTATTGAGGAAACCGAAATGAATCTCTCCTCGCGAGGTAAACTTTACAGCATTGCTGAGCAGGTTACTTACGATTTGTATCGTCCGGTTCCAGTCTGCGGAAACAAATGTATTGGCGTCTCCGCCATCCAGAATCAGTTTTACGTCTGCCTGGGTTTTGTGACCATATTGCTGTTCTAATTGCAGGCAGATATCCAGTATCTTGACCGGCTGAATGTTGAATTTAAGAGAGTCGGCTTCCAGGCTGGATAAATCGAGAATATCATTGAAAAGATTCAGTAGCATATCAGAATTTCTTTCAATGATTTCGGCATACTGATTCTTCTCGTTTTCATTATTTGTGCTGGATATCAGTTTGGAGAATCCTACAATCGCATTAAGCGGGGTACGGATTTCGTGGCTCATGTTTGCCAGGAAAGCCGATTTTAACCGGTCCGCTTCTTCGGCTTTGATACGGGCTGCATCCAGTGCTTTCTCTGTTTTCTTAATTTCGGTGATATCCCAGGAGATACCGATAATATAAGGATGTTCGTTACTGGATGGGACGAGGCGCTTCATGGTAGTTATCGTGCGGATTTCTCCGGAAGCAGCCATATATTCTTCGAAATAGTCCAGTTTCCCTTCTTTTAGCACTCTGATATCGTCAAGGCGGAATTTCTCCATATCCTCCGTCCGTTTGAAGATCTCGAAATCATTTCTGCCGATAGCTTTCTCGATAGGGATACCGGAATAGTCTGCAAAAGTCTTGTTCCAGTATAAGTATCTGAAATCATTTCCGGAGTCTTTGACGAATAGATATACAGGAACATTATTCACTATGGCTTCCATCAATGAATTAAGCCGCATAATTTCATTTTGTTGTTCGGCATTGGTCTGTTCTGTTTCCCAAAGTTGCGAAACATCCCGACACATACATAGCAGATATTCTTTGTCGAGCAGGGAAAGCCAGTGTTCGTAATGATGCGGTACACCGTCCATCATTAAGTCATGCCTGGCGATGGCGCTCTTTCCGGAGCGGAAAACTTGCTCCATATTCTTGCGTATGTTCTTGTACGCATCTTCCGGAAGAATATCTTTTATGTTGGATTGGGTAATGCTGTCTGCTGTAGTACCTTCTACGTGATTGGTTGACGGGGAGGAAACCAGTTCCACGATATTGGCATCGCGGTCGAGCACGGTAAGCATATCGGGCAGATTATCTAATATCCGATTGGAATACCTGTCGCGAAAGCGTTCTTTTCTGCCGGAGACTGATTCGGAGGAAAGCTGCTCTACTTTTTTTTCGAGATTTTGTATAATTTCTAACAGCTCCGCTTTTGTTTTGTTGTTGTAATCCTCCATAGAAGATGAATAATAACTATTTTAGTGTTGTAGAAAATGCATTTTTATGTTGCAAATATAGAATAAAAATTCAAGAAACGGGCGAACTCCCAAGTTATTATAATATAAAAAAGAAGGATAGCTTTTGCCCTACTAATCAGAATGTTCTATCTTTGCACCAATTACATTTTAAATGATTTACAATATGTCTACAGAATTATTCTCTACTCTGCCTTATAAAGTGGCAGATATTACACTTGCTGATTTCGGACGCAAGGAAATCGATTTGGCAGAAAAAGAAATGCCCGGCCTGATGGCTCTACGCGAAAAGTATGGAGAATCCAAACCGTTAAAAGGTGCCCGTATCATGGGATCATTACATATGACCATCCAGACCGCCGTACTGATTGAAACACTGGTTGCATTGGGAGCTGAAGTCCGCTGGTGCTCTTGTAATATATATTCAACGCAGGATCATGCTGCTGCTGCGATTGCTGCTTCCGGTGTTGCGGTATTTGCATGGAAAGGCGAGAATCTTGCCGACTACTGGTGGTGCACATTGCAGGCATTGAACTTCCCCGGCGGAAAAGGTCCGAATGTGATTGTAGACGATGGTGGTGACGCTACCATGATGATTCATGTCGGTTATGATGCCGAGAATGATGCTGCCGTATTGGACAAGGAAGTGCATGCGGAGGATGAAATCGAACTGAATGCCATTCTGAAAAAAGTATTGGCTGAGGATAAGACTCGCTGGCATCGTGTGGCTGAGGAAATGCGCGGCGTATCGGAAGAGACAACGACCGGTGTACACCGTTTGTATCAGATGCAGGAAGAAGGCAAATTGCTGTTCCCGGCATTTAATGTGAACGATTCGGTTACCAAGTCTAAGTTTGATAATCTCTACGGATGTCGTGAGTCACTGGCTGACGGTATCAAGAGAGCGACCGATGTGATGATTGCCGGTAAGGTAGTGGTGGTATGTGGTTACGGTGATGTGGGCAAGGGATGTTCGCATTCAATGCGCTCTTATGGTGCGCGTGTGCTTGTGACGGAAGTCGATCCGATTTGTGCGTTGCAGGCTGCTATGGAAGGTTTCGAAGTCGTAACGATGGAAGATGCCTGCACCGAAGGTAATATCTTCGTGACTACTACGGGGAATATCGATATCATTCGCATTGACCACATGGAGAAAATGAAAGATCAGGCGATCGTATGTAACATCGGCCACTTTGATAATGAAATCCAGGTGGATGCGTTGAAACATTATTCGGGCATCAAATGTGTAAACATCAAGCCGCAGGTAGACCGCTATTATTTCCCGGATGGTCACAGCATTCTTTTGCTGGCTGACGGTCGTCTGGTGAATTTGGGATGTGCGACAGGCCATCCGTCATTCGTGATGAGTAACTCATTTACCAATCAGACGCTGGCCCAGATCGAGTTGTTCAACAAGAAATACGAAGTAAATGTATACCGCTTGCCGAAGCACCTGGATGAAGAAGTGGCTCGCCTGCATCTCGAAAAGATCGGGGTGAAACTGACGAAGCTGACTCCGGAACAGGCCGCTTATATCGGTGTATCGGTAGACGGACCTTATAAGGCTGAACATTATAGATACTAATTTAATTGACAATTGACAGTTGACAAATGACAATGAACAGCTATATGGAACGAGTGATCTGCCGGGCTGTTATTGTTGACCATCAATTGTCAATTGTCAATTGTCAATTGTCAATTTTATGAAGAAGTTCCTTCCCGACTTAATTGCTATTTTAGCTTTTATCATCCTTTCTTTTGCTTATTTTTTTCCGGCTGATATCGAAAGTCGTATTCTGTTTCAGCACGATACGGTGGCTGGAGTGGGAGCCGGTCAAGAAGCTCAGGAATATCTTGAACGTACAGGAGAACGTACCCGCTGGACAAACTCTCTTTTTGGTGGTATGCCTACCTATCAGATGTCTCCGAGTTATGATTCTACCAAACCGCTGAAGTGGATAGAAAACATCTATCACTTGTATCTTCCATCTTATGTGGTGCTGACCTTCATCATGATGCTCGGGTTTTATATCCTTTTGCGGGCATTCGGGTTGTCTGTCTGGTTATCTGCTTTAGGGGGGATTATCTGGGCTTTCTCCTCCTATTTCTTTATTTTGATATCGGCAGGGCATATCTGGAAATTTGTCACATTGGCTTATATTCCGCCTACGATTGCCGGTATTGTACTGGCTTATCGGAAGAAATATCTGTTGGGAGGGATTGTGACTGCTTTGTTTATCGCGCTTCAGATTCAGTCGAACCATATTCAGATGAGCTACTACTTCATGTTTGTCATCCTGTTTTTTGTAGGAGCTTACTTTGAAGATGCTTATAAGAAGAAGGAGTTGCCGCATTTTTTCAAGGCAAGTGCCGTTCTGGCATTGGCTGCGATGATAGGAGTGTGTGCGAACCTCTCCAATCTATACCATACTTATGAGTATAGTAAGGAGACTATGCGCGGAAAGAGTGAACTGAAACAGGAAGGACCTGCTGCCAATCAGACCAGCAGCGGACTGGACCGTAACTATATAACGAACTGGAGTTATGGAATTGGTGAAACGCTTACTTTGCTGGTTCCGAATGTAAAGGGAGGGGCATCGGTTCCTTTATCCAAGAATGAGACTGCCATGGCAAAGGCGAATCCGATGTATAGTAACATCTATTCGCAGCTGACACAGTATTTTGGCGATCAGCCCATGACTTCCGGACCGGTCTATGTGGGAGCTTTTGTTTTATTTCTGTTTATATTGGGGTGCTTTATTGTTAAAGGACCGCTGAAATGGGCTTTACTGGGAGCTACTATCTTCTCTATTCTACTTTCGTGGGGAAAGAATTTTATGGGACTTACGGACTTTTTTATCGATTATGTACCGATGTATAACAAGTTCCGTGCCGTATCTTCTATCCTAGTTATAGCTGAATTTACGATACCTTTATTAGCGGTCTTTGCCTTAAAAGAAGTGCTGGCTAAACCGGAAATATTAAAGTTGAAAGAAAATCGGACAGGAGTAATTATCACTTTGGTATTAACAGCCGGTGTTTCACTGATTCTGGCTGTTGCCCCGGGAGTTTTCTTCTCTAGTTATATTCCGGCACAAGAGATGGCAGCTCTGCAGCAAGGACTGCCTGCCGAGTATTTATCTCCGATCATTACGAATCTGGCCGAAATGCGCAAGGCAATGCTGACTTCGGATGCATGGCGCAGTTTCTTTATTATAGTAGTAGGATGCTTCTTATTATTCCTTTATCAGCAGAAAAAGTTGAAGGCTTCTTTTACTATGACAGGTATCGTGCTTCTGTGTCTGATTGATATGTGGACTGTCAATAAGCGCTATTTGAATGATGAACAATTTGTATCGAAGTCAAACCAGACAGGAGCATTCGTTAAAACTCAGACGGATGAGATAATTCTTCAGGATACGGCTTTGAATTATAGGGTGTTGAATTTCGTAGGATTTCCCGGTAATACTTTCAATGAAAATAATACCTCATATTGGCATAAGAGTGTGGGTGGTTATCATGCGGCCAAGTTGCGTCGTTATCAGGAAATGATCGATCATCATATAACTCCGGAAATGAAGGATGCCTATCAGGAAGTTGCCGGCGCAGGCGGTGCGATGGATAGTGTGGACGCTTCCAAATTCCGTGTGCTGAATATGCTGAATACGAAGTACTTTATTTTCCCTGCCGGACAGCAAGGACAGACGGTTCCTGTTGAAAACCCTTATGCGTATGGTAACGCTTGGTTTGTGGATAAGGTGCAGTATGTCAATAATGCAAATGAAGAGATTGATGCGCTGAATGATATTCTTCCAACGGAAACAGCAGTGGTTGATGCGAAATTTAAAGATCAGTTGAAGGGTGTGACGAAAGGTTACAAAGACTCCTTATCTACCATTCGTCTGACCAGCTATGAACCGAATCGCCTGGTATATGAAACTTCTTCTGCTAAAGATGGAGTGGCTGTTTTCTCTGAGATTTATTATCCGGGCTGGCAGGCCAAGATTGACGGACAGCCGGTGGACATTGCCCGTGCTGACTATATCTTGCGTGTGATGAATGTTCCCGCAGGCCAGCATACGATTGAGATGTGGTTTGACCCGCAGAGCTTGCATGTTACGGAAAGCATAGCTTATGCGTCACTGGCTTTATTGCTGATCGGGGTGATGATTCTGATTTGGTTCAGCAAGAAGAAGTTAATAACTCCGAAAAAAAAGGAGGCTGAGAACTCTTAAACTTTTTTCTGATCTTGTACTATATTGTACTCTATATACCTTAAGCGGCTCTCTTCATCCCGAAGAGAGCCGCTTATGCATTCACTAAAAAATTATGAAAAACAAACGCTGTTTTGCTGTTAATTGATTTTATATTCCAAAGTTAAGTGGTTCTTTAAACAGAAGAAAAGGAAATCGACAAAGGGCGAAGATTTGTCTATTAAATATAGTGATATTATAATAATTAAGGTGGATATCAGGACTGAAAAAGGAAAATATGAACATAAACAGTCGATATATGGATAGTCCCATTTTGTCGCAACCCATTAAATTTGTGCCTGAATATAGAGCGATTATTATGAAAAGACTATTGTTCATTTTTACCTTTTTTTGCCTCCTTGCCATTCATGGAGGCGCACAGAATATTCTGACTCTGGAGAACTGCCTTCGTATAGGGATTGAGAACAATCTCTCTTTACAGGGAAAACGAAAAGCGATGCAGAAAAGTAAGTATGGCATTTCGGAGAATCGGGTGAAGCTGTTGCCGCAAATCAATGGCTTTGCCAACTTTAATGATAATATCGATCCGCCTGTCTCAGTAACTGACGGTTCTTCCTATGGAGTACCTTATAATATTACCCGAACGTTGCAATATAGTGCCAATGCCGGGATAGAATTGCAGATGCCACTTTATAATCAGACTCTCTATACTTCGATTTCCATAGCAGAGATTGTGGATGAGATGAGCCGGCTTTCGTATGAAAAGGCACGGGAAGATTTGATCTTGCAGATCAGTAAAATGTACTATCTGGGACAGGTTACTGCGGAACAGATTGCATTGATAAAAGCCAATATCACCCGATTGGAAGAACTGAGAGATATCACACAGGCTTTCTTTGATAATGGAATGGCAATGGAAGTTGACTTGAAGCGGGTGAATATCAATCTGGAAAATCTGAAAGTACAGTATGACAATGCGCAGGCGATGATGACGCAGCAGCTTAATATGCTGAAGTACATCATGGATTATCCGGCAGAAAAAGAAATCGGCCTGTTGCCGGTCAATACGGATAGTATCGCTACGGTTGCTTTGACCGGGTTGTCGGAAAACCTCTATGAGCTTCAGTTGCTTCAATCACAGGTGCAGCTGGCAGAGCGGCAGAAACGATTGATAAGTAATGGCTATATTCCTTCTCTCAATCTGACGGGAAACTGGAGGTTTGCCGCTTATACTGATGAGGCTTATCATTGGTTTCATTCCGGTCCGTCCAATCATTGGTTCCGTTCTTATGGGGTGGGACTGACTTTGCGTATTCCTATTTTTGATGGTTTGGATAAGAAGTATAAGATCCGGAAAGCAATGATCGATATCGAAACCATGAAACTTTCACGGTTGGATACACGGAAGAATCTGCAAACACAGTATTTGAATGCTGTAAATGACTTGATGAATAACCAGCGGAACTTTAAAAAACAGAAAGACAATTATCTGCTTGCCGAAGAAGTGTATACGGTTACTACCGACCGCTATCGGGAAGGAATCACTTCAATGACTGAAGTTCTGCAGGATGAAATGCGGATGAGCGAGGCACAGAACAACTACATTAGTGCACATTATAATTATCGGGTGACCAACCTGATGTTACTGAAACTAACCGGACAGATCTCATCCTTGTTCAAATAACAGATAACTAATTGAATCATTCATATGGAAACAATGGACAATAATACAATCTCCAGTACGCATCAGGAGAAAGCTAAGAAAATGAGAAAATTACGCCGCTGGCAGATTATAGTAAGTCTGTTTGGAGTTGCTGTGATTGTTTGGGGAGTAATTGAAATTGTTTTTCTCTTTCTGGGCTATAAGCAGACGGAAACCAGCAATGATGCGCAGATAGAGCAATATGTGTCACCTGTCAATCTGCGTGCATCGGGCTATATTAATAAGATTTATTTTACGGAACATCAGCAGGTACGTAAAGGTGATACCTTGCTGGTGCTGGACGACCGCGAATATAAAATCCGGGTGATGGAAGCTGAGGCTGCATTGAAGGATGCGCAGGCAGGCGCCACTGTGATAAATGCTACCTTGCAGACTACACAAACGACTGCATCTGTGTATGATGCGTCTATAGCTGAAATAGAAATCCGGCTAGCAAAACTGGAGAAAGACCGTCAGCGGTATGAAAATTTGGTCAAACGAAATGCGGCGACACCTATCCAGTTGGAACAGATTACAACAGAGTATGAAGCTACCTTTAAGAAGCTGGAAGCAACCAGGCGCCAGCGGGAGGCGGCTCTTTCGGGAGTGAATGAAGTATCTCACCGGCGTGAGAATACGGAAGCTGCCATCCAGCGTGCTACGGCTGCGCTTGAAATGGCACGGCTGAATCTTTCGTATACGGTTGTACTGGCTCCTTGCGATGGCAAGTTAGGCAGACGTTCTCTGGAAGAAGGGCAGTTCATTACAGCAGGGCAATGCATTACATATATTCTGCCCGATACACAAAAATGGATTATTGCTAATTATAAAGAAACGCAGATAGAGAATCTCCGCATCGGGCAGGAGGTGGCTATCACGGTAGATGCTATCAGTAAGAAAGAGTTTACAGGCAAAGTGACTGCTATTTCCGGAGCGACAGGTTCTAAATATTCGTTGGTGCCGACTGACAATTCTGCCGGAAACTTTGTGAAAATACAGCAGCGTATCCCTGTCCGTATTGATTTTACGGATTTATCGAAGGAAGATAATGATAAGCTGGCGGCGGGTATGATGGTAGTAGTAAAAGCTAAACTCTGATAGCCATGCCTTCGTGTCCTAGAAATTATCCTTTTTACAATTGGGTGCCCAAACCGATAGGTATTATTATTCTGCTGTTCTTTTTCCTGCCGATTCTTTCGGTGGGCGGGGTATACTCCGTGAACAGTACCGAGATGATGAGCGGCTTGGGTATTATTTCCGAGCATATTCAGTTTGCCAATTTTGTGACTTCCATCGGTATGGCGGCATTTGCTCCCTTCTTGTATGAACTAGTTTGTATACGACGGGAGAAACTGATGTGTATCGCAGGTTTTGCACTGATGTATGTATTCAGCTATGTATGTGCCAAAACCGACAGTATCTTTTTGCTGGCACTCTGCAGCCTGCTGACAGGGTTCCTGCGTATGGTACTGATGATGGTCAATCTGTTTACGCTGATCAAATATGCTTTTGGCATGGAGGCAACGCGTAATATTACTCCCGGCATGGAACCGAAAGACGCGACGGGATGGAATAAACTGGATATCGAAAAATGTATCAGCCAGCCGGTAGTTTATCTGTTTTTTATGATCCTGGGGCAAATGGGTACGGCGCTAACGGCTTGGCTGGCTTTCGAATACGAATGGAAATATGTATATTATTTTATGATGGGTATTCTGCTGCTGTCCATTCTGATACTGTTCATTACGATGCCTAATCATGGTTTTGCCGGACGTTTCCCTATCAACTTCCGCAAATTCGGCAATGTGACCGCATTTTGCATATCATTGACGTGCATCACTTATGTGCTGGTTTATGGCAAGGTGCTGGATTGGTATGATGATCCATCTATTTGCTGGGCAACGGCGATCAGTATCCTTTTTGCCGGGATTTTTCTTTATATGGATGTTACCCGGCGGTCTTCCTACTTTATTTTGGGGGCGTTGAGGCTGCGTACCATTCGTATGGGGGCTTTGCTTTATTTATTGCTGATGATTATCAATTCCAGCGCAATGTTTGTCAATGTGTATGCAGGAGTCGGGATGCACCTGGATAATTTGCAGAATGCATCGCTGGCAAACTGGTGTATGGTCGGTTATTTTATCGGTGCCTTGATTTCCATTGTATTGGGGTCTAAAGGGGTGCATCTGAAATATCTTTTTGCTCTTGGCTTTTTCTTTCTGGCATTGTCGGCAGGATTCATGTACTTCGAAGTGCAGACAGCCGGACTTTACGAACGAATGAAGTATCCCGTAATTATTCGTACCATCGGAATGATGATTTTATATGCATTGACGGCAGCATATGCCAATCAGCGGATGCCTTTCAAATATCTTTCGACCTGGATTTGCATCATGCTTACCGTCCGTATGGTACTGGGACCGGGTATCGGAGGGGCTATTTATTCAAATGTACTGCAGGAGCGCCAGCAACATTATATTACCCGTTATGCACAAAATGTTGATCTGGTAAACCCCGAAGCTTCTGCTTCGTATACCAATACCGTGCAGGGAATGCAATATCAGGGAAAGAGTGAAACGGAAGCGCATAACATGGCTGCCATGTCCGTCAAGGGGCGGATACAGGTGCAGGCTACGCTCTCTGCTGTGAAAGAAATGGCGGGGTGGACTATTTATGCAGGCATTATTTGTATGATTTTTGTGCTCGTAGTGCCTTATCCCAAACGAAAATTGCTAACTTAGTATCGTTTTTCAATAGTAATTTATCAGTGAGTCAGTGTTATGGATACTCAGCAGGAACGTTTATTACAGCTTGACCGTGATCTGAAAAGCGGGAAGAATATATGCAGTTCGGGAGGTGTGCTCAGTTGTTTTCCATCTTCTTTGAAAGAACCTTTTCTGATGCAGGGGCTTGGTTTGGTTGTCTGCCGGCAAGGTAGTTTTCAGTTTTCTCTTGATAATAAGTGCGCTTCTGCCAAGGCGGGTGAGACCTTATTTATTCATGAGGAATCTTGGTTTCAAGTGCTTCAGGAGACCGAAGATGTGGAAATTTTTATTCTTGCCTATCAGATAGAACCGATACGTGACATTATCGGCAACTCAGTGGTTTCCATGTATATGTATTCGAAACTTACTCCGGAACTCTCTTGTGTATGGAATACCGGCGAGGAAGATGAGATTATGAAGTATATGTCTTTGATAGACAGTGTGCTGGAAATGGAGGAGAGTGCGTTTAGCCTTTATGAACAGAAACTTCTTCTGCTGGCACTGACCTATCGTATTTGTTCGGTCTATAACCGTAAATTGATTAGTGCCGGACAGGAAACAGGCGGGCGGAAAAATGAGATATTTGTCCGTCTCATCCAGTTGATAGAGCAATATTATATGCAGGAAAGGAGTGTGGAATTCTATGCGGATAAACTCTGTCTGTCTCCGAAATACCTTTCGGCTCTTTCCAAAAGCATCTGTGGGTATACGGTGCAGGAACTTGTATTCAAGGCGATTATCCGTAAGTGTATCTCTTTGTTGAAGAATACACAAAAAAATATTCAGGAGATTTCCAATGAATTCGGCTTCCCCAATGCTTCTTATTTTGGCACATTCTTCAAGAAGCAAATGGGGATGTCGCCGCAGCAATATCGAAGGAATCTTTAATCGATATTATTCTTTTTCTCCGTAAGCCAGATCGCCTGCGTCGCCCAGCCCTGGTACAATATAGGAATGTTCATTGATTTCAGGATCGATGGCAGCACACCAGATGGTTGTTTTGTCTTCGGGAAATACGTTCTTGATATGATCGATTGCATGTTGACTGGCAATGATCGAAGCTACGTGAATTTCGGCGGGATGGCCTTTGGTAAGCATGGCCTGATAACTCAGTTCCATACTGCCGCCTGTAGCCAGCATCGGATCGGTGATAATCAGCGTTTTGTCGTCAATACGCGGAGATGCGATATATTCTATATGTATATCAAATTTTAGGGTATCTTTATATTTACGATAGGCGGACACAAATGCATTTTCCGCTCCATCGAAATAGCTTAGGAAGCCTTGGTGAAAAGGAAGACCGGCGCGGAGGATGGTACTGATGACAAGCTGGTTGTCCGGTGTGCTGACGGGAGCAATGCCCAGTGGTGTCCGGATGTTTTTTACTGAGTATCGGAACTCTTTGCTCATTTCGTAAGCCATGATTTCTCCGATACGCTCAACATTGCGACGGAAACGAAGGCTGTCTTTTTGTATGTCTACATCTCTAAGTTCTGCAACAAACTTGTTTAATATGGAATTTGTGTCTCCAAGATTGACGATTCTCATGAGTCTTTTTTTTGAGTCCAAAAGTAATCATTTCCGGACACTAAAAATCATAAGTATGAAATTTTTCATTCATACTTATAAATGAAAGATTTCATACTCATGATTTTTTATCCCCTTACCGGGGATATTTTTACTACGTTTTCGGTTACTTTATTATTTCAGGTGGGCATTCATCGCCTCAAGGAGGAATTTACCCGGTTTGAATTTTACGGTCGTACGAGCGGGGATCATTACCGGAGTACCTGTTTTAGGATTTCTGGCAAGACGCTGTGTTTGCGGTCTTGGGATCAGTGTTCCAAATCCGACAAGTACGATTTCCTCATTTTCGGACATACGCTCAGTTACGATCTCGATGTAAGCATCCAATACTTTCTTTGCTTCTTGCTTTTGTAACCCGGTCTTGTCTGCTAAAGCCTCTATAAGTTCTGCTTTGTTCATAAATGCAAATTTTTTAAATTGTTAAACACTACAAATGTACACTTTGAAGCTGGTTTTATAGTTACGTTTTGCAAAGATACATTTGCATTTGAGTTTCTTATTAAACAAGGCCTACAGATGTTTGTTACATTTTTAAGAACAAAAAATGTTAATAATGTGTCAGTTTGCGAATTTCGAAACATTTATTGAATCTTGATATACCCGATTCGTGTGTACTTGATAGTACGGGATTCTATATGTTTTAAGACCTTAGCGGAAGTCAAAGTCAATTTTTCCCCTACTTGGAAAGCATGAGCGCCCGGTGGCAACGTTTGCGTGGTAAGACTACGATCTTTCGCTTTTATCCTCAATAAAAAGTAATTTCCGGCGATGTCCACGGCCGTGAGCAATTGATCTACATAGAAATATTCGGTACCACGGATAATCTGTGTCTTGTAAGAATCGTCTTCAATGCGGACTTTTGTGATTGTTAACTTTAAATCGCTCAATTTTTCTCCCGGTGTTCCTACAAAGCGGCTTACAGGCATTTTATATTTCTTACGGGTCTGTAGGTCGAGATAGATTTTACTGTAGGTCACCGCTAACTCTTTAAAACGCATCTCGCTTTTTACGTGAGGCTCATATTTATCGGCTATCCAAACGACGTATCGGGGATCGATCGTATAGATGTCATGCAAATGGTATCCTCTGTATTTACCGAAAGAAATAATATCGTCTCCATTATCGGGAGAGTCTTTGATATCTGTCGTTATAAATAAAGGTAGAAAGGAGTTGCTTACCATCTTAATCGCCTTATTCACCGAGCTGATGGCATTCAAGTCGAGATTCGCCAAATAGACCGTCGGATGATAAGTGGCCGAAGGCGTAAAGAACCAAAGCGTATAATATATGGTCTTTGAGGTAGGCAAAAGAATGTAGTACCGCCCTTTGTCTGACGTTTTTCCTCGATTGAACGTGTTTAACTTGTCGAGGATCATCTTCTGTATTTCACCGGATAGGCCGGACGTGTTCTCATCCATACGATCAACTCTATATACAAATCTACTGAAAAAATCCGGAACTACATAATTTGCGGATGAGTTATTTATGACTACTTTTGCCCTAAAAATAAAATAGACGATGAGAATAGAGCAGAATTATTCGTTGGAGAAACACAATACGTTCCATCTCCCAGTAAAGACACGTTGGTTCATGGAGTATGAGACGGAGGAGGAGTTGCAACGAATCTTACATGATGAATACTTTCAGGAATGTTTATCCTTGCATATAGGAGGCGGGAGCAATCTATTGTTCATCAACGATTATAATGGCATTATCATCCATTCCCGAATCAAGGGGATTTCTATCTCGGCGGAAACGGACGAGTATGTATCGCTT
>OGJX01001273.1_pt1 | contig 16037 bp, 17 predicted proteins | sample 1572381 | NCBI WGS metagenome assembly OGJX01 (sample SAMEA2582085, study PRJEB24529) | metagenome | biome: Human gut stool | place: China | collected 2011
AAGCCATACGCAAGGCTCGATTGGCACAAAACCTCACACAAGAACAGCTTGGTGAGCGTATCGGGGTGCAGCGTGCTCAGATTTCAAAGTTGGAGAAAGGTACAAGTGTTATCACATTACCAACCATGAGCCGTGTGTTTCAAGCATTGGGTATTGCAACAGCAACTCTTGATTTGGGTATTGCTGGCAAGATTGCGTTGTGGTAAGATGACGGTTAGATTGTGTAATCTTGGTAGGATTATATAAGAGTGATACTATTGCGTTGATACCCAACAATGGAACTTTTTGCTGACTTTGCAAGGCAATGGTGAAAGTTCGGAAACGAATAGCAACAGTTCGAAACATATTCCTTGCACAACAGAAACGTTGCAGACATAAAATCCCCTTACCCCACAAAGCGACTTGAGGTAATATGCCGGTTTAACCAGAAAAGCATTTTTTTAACCAAAGTCAGTCTGGAACAGGTTGGCATAAGCATAGTTATCTGAGTAAATGTTCAATACGTGCCTACGTGACGTCTTAATCCATTTTGGAAGTTTCGTTCATGTCATCGTAGATGCGTTCCTTGCCACCACAAAGATATACGCACATCAGAGAGCGTAGGATTTTACTATATTGATAACCAAACATTGTGCATCTCAATCCCAAGGTGGCATCTATGGTTTGAACTAAAAGAGCATCAAATGTTCCGCAAGTTGCGGAACAATCTAAAAATCGTCCGCAGTTTGCGGACGATTTCAAATTGCTTTTTCTTATTCCTTGGGCCCATCATCGCCGTATCATTGACAAATGTAAGGATGATATGGACAAAGCCCTGTTCTTTGCAAGAAAGACATGGGAAAATAACTCTTTTTATCGTTCAAGATTTCCACAAAGGTTGTTCTTTCCAATTCTCAGGAAATCCCATAGCAACAATATCAATATTTGGATATTCTTCCAACAGAACATTTATCTTATTGCGGAAAGTATTCGATGGATTGATAATGTTCAAGAGATACTGAATCATACAAAGAACAAAATATACGTGCTGAGTTCCTTTAGTTGGCAATGTAACAAAAGGAAAAGTCGTCCTCCTTGGCATCATTGGGGTTATACCAAACGTCTTGTTCCATAATCGGCTATGATGAGCACAGATATTCCGCACATACGTGATAGTATGCAACCATGACACCATAATCGTATCTGCTACCCCAAAATATTTGGCTATCTGTCTTCTGCATCTCCGCCTTGCTTCTATTATACTCATCTTCAACTTTAGCCAAAGTCTTCGCATGTTTTGCTGGAGTTGAGAACAAAGAAGAATCAGTAAACCACCATCCATCATATTCTTGTGACATGATATAAGAAAATTGTGTTCTTACAGCAATCTCAATTTTCTCTATTTCAGAAAGAACCAACTTACGCAATGCCGAATCAAACTTATATATGGAATAAGCATTATCAAAAGAAGCCCCATCCTTGAATATGTGCCTTTGCTTATCTTTCAGTAAAGGATACCAATAGCCACTCAACCTATAATAACTGACATTTTGCAAAATGCAGTTAGCCCGTACTTCATCCTCGAAATACATACCTCTTTGTTTCATTGCTCATCAAAACTTTTTTGCTCCTTTGGATATGCAATCTTATTCATAAGCATACAAAAAAAAAGACTCACCCTGAGCGCGCTGTTCTAAAGGGAAGCGGGGGTGAGTATGTTGCTGCAAAGGTATAAATTTTATTCGAAACAACAAAACTTTTTCGCAAAAAGTTTCTCAAAAGTTATGTAAAGGGGCACAATTAGAAGGAAGAAGTTTATGTTTGCAGCCATGATTATGGCTTCAGAAAGCAACTATCATGTAAAGCCGCTACTCTTCTTCCTCTGAATCATAGTCACTATCAGCAAAGCCATCATCGAAGCCGGCATCATACCCTTCTTCACACCCCTTCCTTTTCTTCACCTTATATATCGAAGTTCCCATGCTTAACTGGATGAAATTCATACGCAGCCCCAAAGCAATCGCCACCGAAGTGCATTCCACAAATCCGAGAAATTCTTTAGTTACACCATGATTATTTTCCAAACAATGCCTTCAGAACCATCTTACCGATTTTTCTTTCCAATCCAGCCTTTGAGGTTGGAATACCAGTCTCACGAGCGAACTTTTGTTTAGCTTGCGTGATACCTAAAGCCCGATTTAAGGAGAATGATACTCCTGGTATTTTAAACTTAGACATATCTTTATATATTTTAGAAATTGATAAAAAAGAGTTGCGCTTTCTATTTTTTAAGAATAACGCAACTCCTTCTATTTTATTTTAGATTTTCTTCAACAAACTCCAGATTTCACGAATCCAAAGCACAAGTGAAGAACCAACGATGATGATTACCCAATCCTCAAACTTCAGACCAGTTACATTGAAGAAATTCTGCAAGCCCGGAATCTCTACCATAGCAATCTGACCAATCAAGATGATAGTTGCAATAATCAACAAGCCCTTGCATCCCTTGAAATGAAGCGCACTCTTACCTGTCTCAAATGCTCTTGCACAGAAGAGATAGAAGAAGTGAGTCATTACAAAGATTGTGAAGAATAAAGTCAACTCGTAAGGAGTAAGACCATCAGATGCACCTAACTGAACGTTGAGTAAGTCTGTTAACTGCGTAATATTCGAATGCTCAAAGACATAAAGTAAAACAAGCAGCAACACAAAGAAGAATCCACCCACGCCCAAGATGTTCTGATACATCGCCTTATTTAAGATAAAGGCATTTCTATCTCTTGGCTTATCTTTCATCACGCTCTCAGATGGAGGCAAAGATGCCAATGCCATCGCAGCAAAAGTATCCATAATCAAGTTCACCCAAAGCATCTGAGTTACGGTAAGCGGACTTTCCTCGCCCATAAATGCGCCAAAAAGAACGATAAAGCAAGCTGCCACATTCACTGTCAACTGGAAGAGCAAGAAACGTTGGATGTTCTGATAGAGTGAACGTCCCCACATCACAGCCTTACCAATACTACTAAATGAATTGTCGATAATGGTAATGTCAGAAGCTTCCTTTGCTACAGAAGTACCATCACCCATAGACAAACCAACATGAGCAGCCTTCAAAGCAGGAGCATCGTTGGTTCCGTCACCAGTAACAGCAACGACTTGGTTCTTTCTTTGCAAAGCCTCAACTAATCGTTTCTTATCCATAGGACGAGCACGAGAGATTATCTTCAAATCCAAGACTCTCTTATCCAAATCCTCGTCAGAAAGTTCAGCAAGTTCAGGTCCTGTAATGATATTCTTATCGTTATCCTTTGCTGTCCACAGACCGATTTGACGACCGATTTCCTTAGCTGTACCAGGAGTATCACCAGTAACAATCTTCACATTGATACCGGCATTCATACATTCTGCAACGGCTGCAGGAACATCCAGACGAACAGGGTCGCTGATAGCCACAACACCCATAAAGGTTAAATTATCAGCCACGACCTTACCTTCCTTGAATACATCAGCCTTACTATCAATTATTTGATAAGCGAAGCCGAGAGTACGCATAGCTTGGTTCTGATATTCAAGCAACTGATTCTCTATATCGGTTTTAGAAACATTGTTCTCGATGTTCTTGCACAAACCACTTACAATTTCAGGAGCACCCTTGACATAGAGAATTGTCTTGCCTTCAAACAAGGAAGACTTAACGATTGTTGCCATATACTTACGCTCTGTAGAGAAAGGCAACTCTTCCAAAACCTCTACAGACTCACGCAGATTCAGATAATCAACGCCAGCCTTCTTGAGCCAAAGAAGCAAAGCGCCCTCCGTAGGATTGCCCAATACTTTTACAGCCTCAGCATCTGAATAATCCAAAGAAGCAGTTGAATTGACAGCGATACCTTCCTCTATCAACAGACTATCCTTATCAGTACCCAACGTCTGAGCAGAAAGACCATAGAAATTGGTATCATGCACCTGCATCTGATTTTGTGTTAAAGTACCAGTCTTATCGGTACAGATAACAGTCGTAGCACCCATTGTCTCACAAGCATGCATTTTACGAACCAAGTTGTTGGTCTTCATCATTCGAGTCATACTATAAGCCAAGCTCAGAGTAACAGCCATTGGCAAACCTTCTGGTACCGCTACAACAACAAGTGTTACTGCAATCATCAAGGTATCCAAAGTATAAGTAATCAACTTAGCTATTTGCTCACCCGGCATCAAAGTATCATGGAAATAAACTACCATCCCCATCAATATCACAAAATAGCCAATGATTGATGGAACAACAGCTTTCCAACTCCAATCGTCAAACTTTTTAATAACCATCCAGAAGAATATAGCTGTAGGAATGGCCAAAGTCCAGACAACAGGATTCCAATTGAAGAACACCATCAGTTTGAGAACGATAATAAGCGCAGCGAAAATATAACTCAACTTGGTTATCAAGTCTGCCAATCCATCCAACTGTTCATTTAATGGTGTGCGAACACTATCATCTATCTGGGCAGCCTCAAAGACTTTACCATTTTCCGTTTTGTCGCCAACTGCCAAAACTTGGAAGATACCATGACCTTCCATCACCTTTGTTCCGCGCATCACATGGTTAGAAGGAAATGTTGCATCCTTATCAAACTCCTGTTCATGAATCGTCTTATGACAAATAGGCTCACCTGTCAAAGATGACTCATCAACATTCAAGGTAACTGCCTCTAAAAGTTCACCATCAGCAGGAATCTCCTCACCTGTATTTAACACGACAATATCACCAACAACTACATCTTTCTTCTTGACAGAAGTTGTGTTTCCATTTCGGATTACCTCTACCATTTCGTCGTCATTAACTTGGTTGAGAACCGAGAACTGCTTATCAGCCTTTAACTCAAAGACAAAGGCGATACCAGTGGCAAGCAAGATAGCCACAAAAATACCAACTGGCTCAAAGAATGTCTCTGCACCTTCATGCAATCCCCAAAACTCATAGCAAGAAATGCCGATAGACAACACTCCGGCTATCAGCAAAATGATAATCAGAGGGTCGCCAAACTTCTCTAGGAATTGTTTCCATAAAGGTTCTTTCTCTGGTGGTGTCAAGATATTGGCACCATGTTTACTACGGCTTTCGAGTACCTGGGCATCGGTTAAGCCTGTGTAATGATGTTTCTTTTCCATTTTTTATATTTTATCTATTACTTTCAAACTCTTTTGCAGAAATGCTTGGTCCTAATCCACTACCATATGAAGACAACTGAAAGCTCATTCTTCCTTCAGAGCGTCTCGTACTTGTACATGTAACCGAAAACGTTCCTGCATTATGATATGATACACTTCTTCCATTTACAGCTTTAATCTTCAATTTATAATTAGCACTCTTAGCAAAAGTTTCGACCCTGCTAGAATGTGCTGGTAGATATACCACGGAGTATAATCCTCCATAAATTCCAAGAATCTTCAAAGTCATAGTATAACTAGATTGATTCGTGAAAGTCATAGTTGCATATGACGATTGCATAGCAGAACTATTTCTTCCAATATTAAATTGGGCTTTCATTGGCAATAATACGAATATGCCAAGAAGTAACATTAATAATTTCTTCATTTTATTTCATTTTAAATTAAACACTTACCTTACTAAAGGCACTATTAAACTGAGCCATTTTTACTCTTTCAGCTCCTTTTATAGCCAATTCATAATCACATTCTTCATCTCCCATCTTACTCGTAACAACAAAGAGCTCCAAACTCATCAACAATAGAAAGAAAATCACATAAAAGACACCAGCAACAGTTCTTGTTGTCACTATAGATACCATAGCCTCTAGTTCTTCCAAGAAACCAACATTGGCTTGACATTCTTTTCTTGTATCTTCTTCTACGGTCAATCTCTTTTTGTTCAAATCATTCTCTTGTAAAACAATCTGCTTGATTTTTTCATTATTTGCAGCAATAACCATCTGTTTTGGATTAGCTACCTGGTTAGTTGTCACTGATGGATTATTCACAACCTTAATCTTTCCATTGACTACAAGACGATCCTGACTATTAGTGACAGACTTTTGAATAATCCAAGGATGAGCATTAACATCTGCCTGCAATTCAGAATTAACCTTATTCAAAGAATCTTTTTCTATCTGAAACGCCATCAGTTTACTATCTATATTACTGACTCTCTTCTGAGTAAGATCAGCAGTCTGCAATTCTATCGTATCAGCCATTTGCTTGTCTATATCCTTTCCAAACATCGTTTGATCAAAGATAGAAGAACCTACAATTGCCATTATTATTGCTATAACCAATCTAAACGTAGCTAACTTTTTAGTAGGATGCAACGCCAAAAGAATCTGGCGTTCAATCATAACAACAATCGTTACAAATACCAAAGACACCAAAATACAGCCCCAAATAGGAAGACCAATATATCTCTGAGCGAAACAAAAGCCAGTTATGCTCCATACAATCATAAGAATAAGCAATGCTGATGTATATTTACTCAATTGAGTCTTACTTGCCTCAGAACACTGACTCAATACACTAGAGCTCCAACCTGTCAACTTGCATCCTAATTTAATCCACCAATTCATATGCCATCAATTTTATGAGTTCAACTTCCAGTTATGCAATAGCTTGCTTTGCCGCTACATTATTACTATTAGGCACCTGCGGAACAACTGAACCTTTAGCACCACTTAAAGCAATAGTTGCAATACCTCTCAAGAATCCACAATCATACGACTGCAATGGAATTGATGCCTCATTTGCATTATTACGAAAATCTATCTCTAATTGCTTTAACTCTTCCTTATGAGAATTAATAAGAGACATCGTCTTCTCTATCTCGGCAACTGTTGTCAGTAAACCTGCAGCATTGCAATTATCTATACGGACTTGCAAGTCTTGCTTCATCACATCATAGTTGAGGTTGACTTCTCTGAACACCATGAGTATCTTATTACGAATGAGACTCATATTTAAATCACGGAAAGCCAAGTCACTCTTGACCATAGCATCAGCAAAGCCCTTATCCTCATAATTCTTATGAAGATAACCATAAATAACATCTATAGGCCAACCTGTAGCATAAGAAACTGTCAACGGCTTATTAACATTCGAGTCTTCAGCCTTAACAGGTGCTACACTTTCAACCTCCTCTTTTGCTTCTGAAGGTTCTACTACTGGCAGTGAAACGGTAGCTGCGCTCTCGTTGTCACTTTTCTTGTTGAAGATATTAAAGATTCCCATAATCTCTTGAATTTTTAATTGTTATTATTTTTATTTTCTGATGCAAAGGTATTGCTTTTCTTTCAACAAGACCGAGAATCCCCAACGTTACACCCACTATACACTCTAAGATACTTACATTTGCTTGCAAGGTTATAACACATCAATCATTGTCTCAATTTCGACTGATAATCAACGCTTTGTTTGAGATATACCATCAAAAGCATTAACCCCAAGAATACCATGACAAGAGAAACTACCCTATAATTAGCCAAGGAATCATACAATCCATGCACTATAGCAGGAATACTGATTGCAAGAACATATAAGCCGCACCTATACTTTGGATAGAGATGAGCAAACGACAAGAAATAACCTGCAATACCACACCAACAAGCATGAAGGAACGGCAAACTTGTCAATCTTGCAATGTTCAGGAAGAACGAAACATCATACGTCTGCTCAGCATTTACCGTAATCTGATATTGAACTCCTTCAAAAACCCCAAAAGAGATTCCTGCCATCAAGCCATAAAATACCATCGTTTGAGGTATTAACGGTTCCTTTGCTTTTCTTAATATAATAAGGAGCGGTATCATCTTTCCTAATTCTTCCGTAAGTCCTACCCCGAAGACATAACCAAGTATGTTTAAAGGGAAAGCCACATCTGTAAAAGCATAGAAAGGATTGACTTTAGGTAAACCTAACAAATCCCATGCAACAAACACACAAAGTTGAGTCAAAAAGAATACATTCAAAGTTGTCTTCAACTTTACTTGGTTCGTTTTAAAACAAGCATAGAAGAACAAGCCCCAAATTATTGAGAAGTACAATGAGACCTCATAAAAAATGAAAAATCCTCCTAATGGTATGGTCATGATAATCATTGGTAACAATCCCACTAAAGCCAAGATTAAGAATTGCTGATCTGAAAGGAATTGCTTGGAAAACAACTTGGCTTTCGGAAATATTAACTCCGAACCTATCGCAGACAACTGTGCTAATACATTTCCTTTGTTTTGGACATGACTCTTTAAGTTAGCTTGTTTCAAATAAAAGCCAACCGTCCGTTCAAGGCTATCACCATCGGCTATAGCCTTGTCTTGTTTTAACACCTGCCCTTTGTTCACATACGAGAGTAACGTTTGCTCATCGTATGGTCCAAAGCGTTGATTATTTCGGATTACGCAAATATTCATCATGCTTGTTTCTATACTTTTTCAAAAAGACTATTACGATATGTCTAATTGTCAAGATACATCCCATAACCAAAAGAAAAAACACCCAAAAGGCGCACCACTTTTCACCAAATAGCCAATATCCTATTCCAAGACACATTGTTAATTATTTATGAGTTGAACAACGATTAATCTACCACCTTGGCTCTTATCAAGCAAAATTTGTCTACCCTCAGTCAAAGGAACATATTCTCCGATTCCTATTGGCTTCTTATTGGTAGCATCATACATGTCTGGCAAACGGCGGTTGATGAGAATCCATTGATTCTGGAAGAAATGAAAGTCACCAACTGGCTTTTTATCCTCTGCACTTGTCTTCTCATTAGGAGAGAGCAAGTTGTTAGAATGCCATTTGTACAACGTTTGTTTATCATACACCATTAAACGGTAATTCTCTGAGATATACTTACCATGAGAAGGAGCATAATAGAAGTTGAGAATAGGCAATTGTCCCTTATATTCTGTGCCGCAGAAAGGACACTTAGGCTTAGTAGTATTATCAAAGACATACCAATGCCCTTCACATTTCGGGTTTTGACAAGGCTGAACCAAGTCGGCAGTCTTCACCAAAGCATCTTCCCACTCCGCAGCACTTGGACGAGCCGCAGGATTATGCAGTCCATCTATAAAAGCTCTATCAAACAACTTTTTTAGATAAGGACCACAAATCGTATAAGGCATCTTTGCAGGGTCACCTTGTGGCAACTGACTTTTATCCAAGTCCTGTGATTTCACTCGATTGGTCTTATCCGTAGGATGTTCTATAAACAAAGCCCTCTCGCCCATAGACAACTCTTCATCCTTGGCTGGGTCTATGTCCCAAACCTTACCACCACGTAGTGGATGGCGATATAGCAAGTACATGTAAATAAGGACAGCCAACGCATGACGGTCAGTATAGATACTTGGCAACTTTTTATTTGGGTCACCTACTTTCAGATGACGAGTAGCCATTACTTCAGGAGCGATGAAGTCAGGAGTACCAACAACTTCTGGTGGAAACTTGCCTGGTACGACCAAACTATCACAGTCTATCACACAAGCACTACCAGTTATCGGGTCTATCAAAACATTATTATATGACAAATCCGAATGAGCCAAGCCAGCTGCATGAAGTCTTCTGATAGCTCTCGCTATTTTGATGCAAAGATGCAAATGGGTAAGCCAATTGCCTTTTTGATCAGCTGGTATGAAACGATTTCTCAACTTTGCAGAGGCAAACCATTTTCCATTTTTTTCCTTTCCATCAAAAGGTCCTCCATTAAAGAAAAACTTCTTATCATAGAAAGGCATCACAATACCTGTCTTGCCGTTCCACTCAACCATCTTGGAAGGCCAAGGGAACAAGTTTTTCCAATATTGTCCATCAGGAGTATTCGTGAAAATTCGCTCTCTATATGTACCCACAATATTCTTTACTCGTTCTTTATCATTGACATTCAAAGGATCACGATAAAAAGCGACTACATACGTTTTATCTGTAGAGAAATAAACATCTTTGACACCACCCTGAGCCTTGATTTCATCATAAAACTCAACGGTTGTGCCATCAGATGCCTTTAATATTACTTTGTTTGCCATAATATACTTTTCTAATACAATATTGCAATAGTTCTATCATCATGGTTACCTGGTGACCAGAAGTCTAGCCAATTAAGAAGTTGTTCTTTGGCTGCTTCATTATCATCAGACAAATCCACCCCTTTTCCCTTTAAATCATTCCAAAGTGCATCCCATTTATCAGGATTATTCAAGTTTGCGTCTGTTTCAAACTTTGGGTCGCTTACGCCATCTGTCATCAAGAACAATGCAGTAAAGTCTGGAACTATATAAAAGCGAAGACGCTGGTATAAAGCTGTCGCATCCTTGAATATCTCTGGCATTGTCAAAAATCGAGTTTGACCAGCAAACTCTCCCTCATCAGGTACACCAAGTAATTTTACGGTATGCATCTCTTTGTCATAGAGACATATTGCACCATCGCCAACCCAAAAAGATGCAACAAACCAGCCATAACTAAACTTCTTGCAAATCGTCAACAATAAAGTCGTAGCAAAAATCTTTGTTGGTTGATTATGTGCAGCAGCCTCAGCATAAATTGCTTTTTGAGCACGAAAGGCAGCCGTACCAACAATCTTGTAGATATAATCCCCAACCATTTTACGAGCCTCGCTTTCGCTGTCTTCCTTAAACTGGTCATATGTATCTATCTCTTCTTCAAATTTCTTACTATCCAACAATTGCTCCTTGCAATAATCGACTGCCGTTTCACAAGCTATTCGAGAACCTTCACGAGAAAAGGGAGCAGAACCAGCTCCATCAGCAACAGCCATAATATACCATCCATTTTCAAGATGAGCCATTTTGAAATGGTCATCACGAGGTTTTGCTTCTTGGGCATGCGAACGGCCACGCTTGCTGGCAGCTACAATATCCTTTTGAGGAGCACCGTCATCCAGAGCCTCAACCTTCACATATTCACATTGTACATCTTCATTCTGATAACGTGGTTCAGGCATATTTTCCCAATCCACAGGTAAATTCTTCCACAATTTACGTGGGTCTTGATTGATGACAAAAGGAATCTTACGTTCTAAGACAGGTCTATCTTCTGGCAAAAATATACCTTTATATTTATAGCATAGCGTCAGTTCAAATGTTGATTCTGCCGTTGTTGTACCACCATTACGCAATGGCTCCAAAGTTGGCAAACCACTAATAGTAAAACTATGTCCATCCTCTGCCACAGTTATTGTTAAGCCATGCATTTCTTCTGATATGCCGCTTACTTCAACAAGCACCATATTTTCATCAGGAACGTTCACTGTCTGTGAATATTCCTTTCCTTCTTTAGCATTCGGTATCGAAAATGCTAAAGACTTTACTTTATTTTCTGCAACTAAAATATTGTCCATCAGATGTTCTTTATATTGATTCCACAATTTGTCTGAAAGGAACTTCAAGAAGTCTTCCACCTTCTCGTCGTTCTTCCCTTGACAAACTATATCTATTATCTTTTCTACATTCATAGCTTTATCCTCTTCCTCTTGTTATATCAGCTCCACCTGCAGCAATCTCACCCAAAGAGCCTTCCATGCCACACCAAGGGCAAGCTGTCGTATTTCCATCTGAACACATAATTTTACCACATTCACAGACCACTACACCTAATTGTGCGCCACAACAAGGACAGGTTGGCACACCACGCAAAGCTGTAGTATTGATACTCTGGTTAGAATTTCCATCAGACAAGCTTTTATATGTTTCTTCATCTATAGGATAAGCACCAACCAACTTAAACTCATTCTTCAATAAGCCAAGGTTTCCGTAATCCACGTCCTTGTACTCTGCCATTCGTTTTGCATATTTTACGAGATAAGTTTTCTTGGTATTGGAGCATTTGCCTACCAACACTACAAAATTCTCATCTATGATACAAGGCTTAGAAGTATCTACCTTTTCGAGATTTATACCAGATGTAGGTGCCAACTTTACTTCATCATCACCCATATCCGTCACAGAAACGCTTGTTGCCTTGATGGAAGCAGTAACCCATTTGAAGAATGACTTGAACGAAATTTCATCAGTATTATTCAAACGAAGCACATTATCTGATATTTGTCCCAGCAACTGCGTATTCGCATTATCACCGATAGATATTGCTACAATATTAGCTGAATGACGATACTTCTGATTCCAACGAGTGAAAGCAGGAGTTGGATCATCTGTAGGAGTTCCATCTGTAAAGAGGAAAATGATTGGTTTCCAATCACCTTTTTTCTCCAAGGTTGTCTTCACTAACGACTTGTCCATATCATCCATCAAAAAGTTAAGAGCAGCACCTAAAGACGTACCTCCACCAATAGGAAACGTTGGAGGATAGAATTTATACAATTCCGTCAAAGGCGTTACACTTTTTGCTTTACCAGCAAAAGCTATCACTGATATATATGCTGTTTCAAGAGCATACGGATCGGTACGCAATTCTTGAACTATCATTCTCATACCATCCTGCACTTGCTGGATTGGCTCTCCAACCATTGACTCTGATACGTCAACGAGGAAATATATAGGTAATCTTCTCATTGTTTTATCGTTATTAAATTGATAATTCTATTATTCTTGGTGGATTTTCCAATACTTTTCTTTTGAGAGTATTGTCCATATCAAACATATCTTGCACTATTTCAACACTATCAAAACTATCCCAAGGATAAATATTTTTTGTTAATTTTTCATATGCTACCTTTTTAGCAAAATTACCATGTAAAACAAATATTTTTTTATATATGATTTTACATTTAAAAATTAAACTATTAAAACGAAAGATATCAGAAGGAGTTCCCTTTGTGATTATTAGTAATATATCACCATGATAACCATTTATCACATACTCTATCGCTTTACCTAAGCACTTTGGCCCATGTCCATGGAACTCAAAAAAAAGAGGCTGTATCATCCCCATTTCCAAATCAATCCCTCTTGGCTTTTCTTTTCTAATATATGCCAATTCATGGCGAGATATAACCTCATTAAGATCTGAATTCTATAGAATCATGTGAATCCTATCTTTGCATACCCATAGAGATTTTTGCATTAAATCATGATATACAAATATTATATCACACACCATTTGATGAGCCCTACATAAAGGTTCACCATCCATTGACCCAGAACTATCTATTAATATTGTTATCCCCTTGTTCATTTTGTAGAATGAATTAATATTGGAAGAGGACTCAGATAAACCTTACCCGGTCCTGTCACCTTCATCAAACTCAATCCCTCTCCTCGCAAAACATTACCAACAGACCAACCTGCCTGAATCTGTGAAGGAGAGAAACCTTTGAAAGCTACGATATGATTTTCATCAATTTCTATCGTTTCACCATTGCCCAGAATCTTTTCTATTGGAGAACCAAGGGAATCAAGAAAAACAGTAGCATTACCATCTATCTTTTGGAAAAGTCCTACTCCACCCAATAATCCTTGAAGACTTATATTAAGGTTCAAGTTTATCTTATTCGTGGATGCAACATAATGTCCACGACGACAGATTAAGTTTTCTCCTTGCAATCTAATAGGAACGAGAGCACAACAACTACCAGAAAGTACCATTTTTCTCTCCGTATTTGTAGGATTATAGAAACGGATTATCAAAATAGATTCACCTGACAACGCAGATTTCAAGACACCTCCCAAGAGGCTACCTAATCCACCATTGCTAGAGCCACTTCCATTAAACTCCACATCACGTTGCAAAGCCTCATCAACATAGACAATACTTCCACGCTCTGCATAAAACGATTCTCCTGGTGACAATGTCACTTCAAGAGTCTTATACTCATATCCTACTATCTTGCAATTCATATCACTTTATACCACTAAATTTACTTCTGTTGGAGGTGCAGGCAGTTCTAGCTGGTCTGTAACTCCCATCGTCTTACCACCTCCTATGATATTAATTGATACCCATTGGAAGAACTTCTTGAATGTATTACTATCCATTGTGTCAAGTGTAAAAACATTGTCAGTAAGTTTCTTCAAAGGTTCTGTTTTTGCCTTAGGTCCTGCAGCACAAGCCACAATATTTGCGAACTGATGTGCTTTGACCTTTGGTATCACATTATCGTATGCCAACAAATCCGAAGGTTTTCCATCTGTCAAGATAAACAGTAATGGCATCCAATCGCCTTTTTGCTCTTTAGATCCCATATTCACCTCTGCATCATATCGTTGACACAACAATTCCAAAGCTGCTCCCATGTGAGTTGGTCCAGCTTTAGGACAAACAATCTCCGGCAATTGAAGGTTCTCCAATTCGGTCAAAGGAAGAATTTGCTTGACATCCTTATCGTATGTTATAATACTGATACAGGCCGTTTCCAAAGCGTATGGGTCCAATCGCAAAGATGCTATCATGTCCGACAGTCCCACCTTCACAGACTCTATAGGTTCACCTTTCATGGAACCAGAAGTATCTATCAATATATAAACAGGTAATCTTCTACTCATAATTTGTTTAAAGATTAAATTATAGATGATGCTCTTACTAAAGAGCACCATCCTTAATAAAATTTATACTACGATATTAACCTCTGGTGGTGGAGGTGGCAACTCACTCATTGTAGTAGCCTCGCAAGCAGTATCCTCAACAGATTTACTACTTGTACTGATTGAAGCTGAGACCCATTTGAAGAAAGCCTTAATAGTCGCACTATCGGCAGTATCAAGCTGTACCACATTCTCTGTGATTTGTTTCAAAGTATTGGTATTAGCACCTTGACCAGCAGCACAAGCTACAACCATACCACATTTACGCTTCTTGAATTCCTCAAGTCCCTTTGTAATAGAGTCGGTTGGTTCACCATCTGTCATGATGAAAACCAATGGTCTCCAATCACCTTTTACTTCAGCAGTAGTTTTTGTGACTTCACTATCAATCTTCTGTGACAGTAATTCCAGAGCGCCGCCTAAGGCTGTACAACCGCCAGCATCAATGCCCGGTTGTTGGAATGCTGCCAATTCAGTTAATGGCGACACCTGCTGAGCAGTTGTATTAAAAGTGATAATACTGATGTACGCTGTCTCTAGCGCATAAGGATCACTTCTCAATGTGGAGATAAGCGTTTGAACGCCATTCTTTACTGCCTCAATGGGTTCACCATACATAGAACCCGATGTGTCAAGGAGTAGATATACTGGTAATCTTCTCATATCATTTATAATTTAAATACTATAGGAATACTATATTTCACTCTTGCATTTTTCCCTTCAGTCGTTAAAGCTGGTACCCATTTAGGCATACTCTTTACAACTCTTACTGCCTCTTCATCCAATAGAGGTGACACAGGAGTTTCTACTTGAATATTTTTCAATGTCCCGTCTGGTTCAACAGTAAATAAAACTATTACCCTGCCCTCTATTTTTTCTTTTATCGCATCAAACGGATAAATTACATTACTTTGAAGATAAGAAATTAGACCTTCAGTACCACCTGAAAATTCTGGCCATTTTGCCAATTTTACAAGTTTTTTGGATGGAACTCTCTTGGAGGTTGATTCCTTAGATTCTCCTACAATAACGTACTCTTTTCCATCTTTAATTATAACACCAACTTCATTTGAACTATTTTGGTTACGCTTTAGATGCGTCTTAACCTTTTGAGATGTTACTTTTGATTGATTTATATCTGAAGTTAATGCAATACAAGAAAGAGGCGCATTAGGGAAGAGACTGTATGCGATGATAGCCAACAGTACTTTCTTTTTTACATCCATAGTCCTCTTATTTAGAATAATCTCTTGCCACACGAACAATGGTTTGTCCGATAGTTCTATCTTCAAACGCATCACCGATTGCTGCAAATTTCCATTCACCATTGCGTCGGTACAACTTACCCATTACAAGAGCACGCTTACCTACACATTCTGTCTTAGTCGCTACATTATATTGAGCAAACACTTGCTTAGGTGGTCTTTCAGGTGTACCCTCAAACATACGAATAGAAGCATATGGAATTCCTGAGAAATCACCACTATATTCATTATTATCAATAGTTCGTTAAAATTTGAGATAATGGCTAAGCAGCTTTACGTTGCCAGC
>OGJX01001289.1_pt1 | contig 15803 bp, 10 predicted proteins | sample 1572381 | NCBI WGS metagenome assembly OGJX01 (sample SAMEA2582085, study PRJEB24529) | metagenome | biome: Human gut stool | place: China | collected 2011
TGTACAGTTAACGACATCTCCGACACAGTCTTCAGAAAATGGCTCAAACAGTACGATGAGGGCGGTCTTGAAGCTTTGGTACGTGCTGACGCAGAGATAAAGGATGTACTTCCTGAGGGTATTGACCGCACGGAGGAATTCTATAAACGAGAAATCTTACGCTTGTGTATAGAGAATGAACGTCTAAAAAAAATTATGCGGTGCGGACGAACGAGGTTGGGCAAACGGAGTATGTTTGTTTAAAAACGAAGAATTCAAAATAGTCGACATGCTGTCAAGAGATTTTGCAATAACGGATATTTGCGCCATGATGGGCGTAAGCCGTGCAGGTTACTATAAATGGAAGCGTCGTGATCCCTCTACGCGTGACCTTAATAGGGAAACGATGGTGGAGTTCGTTGAGCAGATGCACTCGGAACATTCTACCCATGGATACCGTTGGGTGGTAGCTTTCATACGTAATGAGCTTCGAGCCACCGTTAGTGACAACTTTGTCTACAAGTGTTTTCGTTATCTTGGTATTCAGTCGGAAACACGTCCTTGTTTTGCCATAGGCTATGATACTCCAGTGAACTATCATCTGATTTCATGAAGGGTGTAAATACTTGAAGAACTTTCATATTGGAACAGACTATCCTATTTTCTTTGTTTTTCTATTTCTTTAAATATACCACCGTCTTACCTCCACCATATTTTCGTATAATTCCCTCTTCTAAATAGGTATTTAACAGTATAGTTGCCTTGTATCGGCTTATGCCGGCTAGTCTCGTGAAATCGACACAAGTGATGCAACCTTGTTCATCCAGATGTTGCATAAGGATGCTAAGGCATTTGTCTTCATCGGGATTGCCATTGCTTCGGTAAGGTGATTCCATGCGTTCCAACGGTAATGGCTCCATGTTCTCACGGAATTTTTTGTTGATGCGCAGGTTTACTTTATTCAGGTGGATGGAAGGAGAGCGGATTTCTTTCTTCTCCATTACCGGGCGGTCGCATTTCAGCGATAAGGAGAAATAACCTAATTCTCCGACTTCCACAATCCAGCCTTGTTTCAACCAATGTTGTAACTCATCGGTAATTGCTTGCAGGCATCCTTCAATGGTGGCCTGACTGAAGCCGTTGCTTTTAGATACTAATTCTATAAACTTCTTAGCATCAAGAGTTCCTGATGGAATCACTCGTGCGTGAAGTGGTTGCTGCTCATCCTTTTTTTGTGGGTTGCCACTGGCATAAAGATCGTAATAAACACTCATGTCTTATTTTGTTTTTAGTTATTCAGTAAATATTGTCTCCGGCTACATGATTTTATTCGTTTGACTATAGTCATTTAAAATGTTGACTATAGTACTTCTTTTATTTGACTATAGTCTATCGAAAGAAACACTATAGTCAAATGAATTAATTCGTGCACTCAAAGGTATTAATTATTTCAGGTAAAGACACTAATTTATGTATTAAATGAGAAAATACTATCTGCCCCTTTATATTTTCTTTTAAAAACGATACCTTTGAAGTGTTTTCTTTCTTTTTTATCAAGTATGGATTGATTTCCGGCAAGTTCTCCTATATTTCCCGAATTAACATTCATTAACTTATTTGCCGTAATACTTTTTAATATCTCTTGTGTATTAGCTAATAGATATTGAACTATTAACTTTAAAGACTAATATTATGGAAAAAGATTCTCCTTTTTCATCCACCGGCAGAAGGTGTATTGTAACCCTAATGTGCATATTTGTCACTGCTTTTGTTTATGCACAACAGCAAAAAATATCGGTTAGTATCAAAGAGCTTCCTCTTAAAGAAGCTATCAGTCAGATAGCAGAGAAGGCATCGATGAATGTAGCCTATAGTAAAGAATTTGTGGATACGAGTAGGAAAGTGTCATTGGAGGTAAAAGACACAGAGGTAAACAAAGCGCTAACTCTTTTGCTAAAAGGGACTAACATTGGGTTCCGTTTCCTGGATGACAGTATTTTATTTTATAATAAAGAATATCAAAATAAAACTGAACCTGTTGATTCGCAAGGAGAGAAGAAGGAACTGTATGTGAAAGGTAAAGTTACTGACGAGAATACGGAACCGATCATCGGAGCCACCGTATCGGTAAAGGGATCGACTACGGGTACAATCACCGATATCAATGGTCAGTATTCCATCAAGGTACCCTATGGAAGTACACTTCGGTACTCATACGTCGGCTACCGTGAAGAAAGCGTTATAGCGAAAGCAGCGACAGTAAACGTAGTGATGAAAGAGAATGCTGTCAGCCTGGAAGATGTAGTAGTTGTAGGCTATGGCGTGCAAAAGAAAGTGAATGTAACAGGTGCCGTATCTATGGTTAAAGCGGAGGCTATTGAGAACAGGCCTATAACTAACGTAACTACGGGGCTGCAAGGATTGTTACCTGGAGTTAGTATCGTTTCTTCTTCGGGGCAGCCGGGTGCTGTGCCCAGCATCAACATTCGTGGTACGGGAACTATTAACAGTAGTACAGCACCTTTGATCTTGATTGATGGAGTAGCCGGGGGAGACATCAACTTATTGAATCCTTCGGACATCGAAAGCGTATCCGTACTGAAAGATGCCGCCTCATCGGCCATTTATGGAGCACGTGCCGCTAACGGTGTTATTCTTGTAACGACTAAAAAGGGAGAAAAGAAAGAGCGTGTAGTATTCCAATATAACGGATATGCTGGATTCCAGACTCCCACAGCATTGCCCGAACTTGTTAACGGAAGGGAATACATGGAACTCTCCAACGAAGCCATGAGTGCTGCCGGATTTTCCAAGCCCTATACACAAGAGGCTTTCGATAAATATGATTCGGGACTGTATCCCAACGAATATTCCAATACTGACTGGATTGACGAAATATACAAAAGCCGGGCTTTTCAGACGGGGCATAATGTGAGTGCACGGGGTGGAAGCGAGAAAACCGGATTTTTTATGTCGTATGGTTTCCTGGATCAGGATGGGCTGGTTGTAGGTGACGGATATAGTTCAAAAAGACACAATGCGCGTATCAGTGTAAACACGGAGGTGTATGATCGTCTGAAACTGACCGGACAGATGAGCTATGTCGATTTCTATAAAAAGGACTTAGGTTATAGCGGCACATCAGGAGTATTCCGCCTGTCACAGCGTATGTCTCCGTTACTTCCCGTCATGTGGCAAATTCCTGACGAGAATGGCCGGATGGTAGATAGTGAGAACTGGTCGTACGGTTCGGTACGTAACCCCTTGCAGGTAGCTTATGAGTCGGGAATGGAAGAACGGAAAACACGTGTGCTCAATGGTATTTTCAATGCAGATCTCAAAATTATAGACGGACTGAACGTAGGTATGCAGTACTCTGCAAATATATATACCCGCCAGGTGGATGAGTTTAACCCGAAGATGTTGTCTTATTACTCGGACGGTAGCCCGTTGAAAGCAAATGAAGATGCCAAGGACTATATCTCACAAAGCCATCTCGACGTTATGACCCAAACGTTGCAATTCACCCTGAACTTTAATAAAACCATAGGGCGCCACGAGTTGGGAGCATTGATGGGATTTTCGCAAGAGTGGGAAAACAGAAGCACATTGGGTGCTACACGTGATAATGTGATGGTTGAGGATATTCACGTTATTAGTGCCGGAATGATTAATTTTATGAATAGCGGAACAAAAGACGAGTGGGCTTTACGTTCTTACTTTGGTCGTGTCAACTATGCTTTTGACGGTAAATACCTGTTTGAAGCTAACCTGCGTGCCGACGGAACTTCAAGATTTGCCAAGGGCAATCGTTGGGGATATTTTCCATCATTCTCGGCAGGATGGAACTTCTCACGTGAAAAATTCATGGAGTTCGCTACTTCGGTATTGAGCTCGGGTAAGCTGCGTGCTTCCTGGGGTGAGTTGGGAAATCAAAACATTCCCGGTAATTACTACCCCTACTTGTCACCTATCATAACAGAAGAGTCTTATCCTATCGGAGCTTCTAATACACCTGTTATGGGACTTTGGCAAAACAAAATCGGTAATCCCGACATCAAGTGGGAAACCATCCGCATGCTTAATTTCGGGGTAGACCTTAGTTTTTTGAACAATAGACTGAATGTGGACTTTGATTGGTATAAGAAAGAAAATATTGATGCATTGGTTCGTCCCGATGTTCCGGCTATTGTCGGGGTTTCCAGTAGTAACGTAGGTTATGTCAATCTTGGTAAGATTGATGTCAAAGGATGGGAACTTAATCTGTCATGGCGTGATAAGATTGGAAATGTAAATTACAATCTCGGGTTCAATCTGTCGGACGCCCGTAATAAGATTACCGATTTGGGTGGAACTCCGGAGTCGCTGACTAGTACGGCTTCCGGTTCGTATCGTCGGGTAGGTGATCCGATAGGTGCTTTCTATGGTTATCTGACTGATGGGCTGGCGCAAGTGTATGACTTCGAATCAGTGAATACAACTACAGGTAAGTACCAGAAACCAAAATTTCCTCTTGTTGCATCACAAAACGGCATTGTACAGCCCGGAGATATTAAGTATCGGGACATCAGTGGGCCTGACGGCGCTCCCGACGGGGTAATTGATGACTACGACAAAGTGGTGTTTGGCGAGAAAGAGCCCCATTACACCTATGCAATCAAGGGTGGTTTGGAATGGAAAGGCATTGATTTCAGTTTCTATTTGCAAGGCGTAGGCAAAGTTGCCGGTTACCTTGAGGATGAGGCTCGGCATGCGTTTATCAATGACTACTCAATCCCTAAAAAAGAGCATCTTGACAGATGGACGCCTATGAATCCAAATGCTTCTTATCCCAGACTTTATCAGTCGCAGGAGCACAACAGGCTCTTCAGTGACTACTGGAAAGAGGATGCATCGTACTTGCGCCTGAAGAATATTCAGATAGGTTATCGTTTTCCTGCCCGGATGGTGGCACCTCTTGGCATTAATAGTCTTAGAGTATATGCTTCGGCAGATAACTTGTTTACTAAAACCGATTACTTCGGGGCTTATGACCCTGAAGTGAGGACCACCAGCGGAGATGTCTATCCGCAAGTAAAAACCTATGTTTTTGGATTATCAATAACATTCTAACCTATTAAACGACTATAAAGATGAAATACTCAAAATACTTTTTAATCATTGCTTTATTTGGTATAGTTACCTCATGTAGCGATTTCCTGGATAGAACGAACCCTAACGAGCCGGACAATGTAACATTCTGGGTGAATGAAGATCAGCTTAAAAATGCCTTGCCTCCCTGTTACGAAGCTTTACAAAAAGACTATCTCGTGAATTGGAGCGAATCGACGGCCGAAACTGTTATGTGGGGGAATATTACTAGTGGACTAAGTAAGGTTTCGGGAGGCAAGCACTCTTATACTGACGGCTTCCCCTTCACTACCTATTGGACAGGAGCGTATAGCTATATTTATCGCTGCAATAATTTTCTGGACAACTATAATAAAGCGCAGGTAGCTCAAAATAAGAAGGACGTTTATGCCGCAGAAGTAAAAACCATCCGGGCGCTTATGTACTTTTACCTCACGGTGTTTTGGGGTGATGTACCTTGGGTAGGAGAAGTCATCCAGCCCGAAGATGCATATATCGAACGTACTCCCAGAGAGAAAGTCATTGACCAGCTCGTCGAGGATTTGAAATGGGCGGCAGAGCGCATGCCTGAAGAAAGGTATACGGGCGATAAACTGGGAAGGCTTGACCGCTGGGGCGCTTTAGCCATATTGGCACGTATTGCCTTGCAAAACGAAAGATGGGAACTGGCTGCAAAAACGAGTGAATATATCATCGAAAACAGTCCCTATGGTCTGTATGAATATGAAAAACTATTTCATCACGAAGGAGATGTCGAGAATGATCCGAAAAATATCGAAGCTATCGTATATAGTCTTTTTGTACCTGAAATCCGTACACAAAGTCTGCCTAATGAAACTTGCAGTCCAACAGATTATATACGCCTCAATCCAACGAAGTCGTTAGTGGATGCTTATCTGTGTACAGACGGTAAACCGGCAAAAACCGGATTGGAATATTATAAAAAGACCGGTGTGCAGACCTCATCGTTATACAAGTCGCCTGAAGAGCATTATGTGGATTACTTCCAGAACAGAGATCCTAGAATGAAGATGACTTTATATGCTCCGGGTGACAAATGGCCGGGAGGAGATGACGGTGATCCTGATACGGATAAGGCCAACGAGATATTTAATCTGCCTCGTTTTGCTTCATTGCAAGATAATAACCGTGTGGGGGCAAATAGCCGTACAGGTTTCTATCTGAAAAAGTATAACGATATTGATTTGGCCGGCTCAAGTGTGGGTGGACATGGGAATCTCAATGTCATCCGCTTTGCCGAAATATTGCTGATTTATGCCGAAGCCACTTTCGAACTACAAGGCAAGAAACTGACACAAACACAGATTGATTACTCCATCAACAGGCTTAGAGATCGTGTGAATATGCATCGTATGAACCTTGACGAACTTAGCGCATGGGGGATGGATCTCGAAACCGAATTGAGAAGAGAACGTCGCATTGAGTTGGCAGGTGAAGGAACAAGATACGCCGATGTGATGCGCTGGCGTGAAGGCGAACTTCGCTTTGGACGTGCCATCACCGGTCCCAGCCTGAAAGTTTGTATGAATGATTTGGGTGCCAACCCGTATCCCGATACCGGAGTAGATGAGTTTGGTGATGTTATCTACGAAAAGTCTACCGCGGAAGGCGGCGCGCGTTACTTCGACGCAACGAAACATTATTTGTGGCCCGTGCCTAATCCCGAGCGTCAGAAGAACCCTCTGTTAGGACAAAATCCGGGCTGGGAAAAGTAATCATTTAAAAATAGAAATCATGTATTCAATGAAGAAATATTTATTATTGTTTTTATGCCTGACTTTGGGTGTTGCCTATGCGCAAGATACTCTACGGGTGCGGGTAATGACCTATAATTTAAGATTTGGCGAACTGGCATCTTTAGAGGAACTTGCTCATCACATCAAATCCTTCAAGCCTGATTTTGTGGCGCTTCAGGAAGTGGATAGCAAAACAGACCGTAAGCGTACCCCGCATCAGAAGGGGAAGGATTTTATATCCGAACTTGCCTATCATACAGGGATGTTTGGGCTTTACGGAAAAACGATTGACTATTCTACCGGTTATTACGGTATTGGGATGTTAAGTAAATATCCATATATTTCTGTCCAAAAGATAATGCTGCCCCATCCGGTCAAAGAGCATGAGAGACGGGCCATGCTGGAGGGATTATTCGAAATGGGTAATGATACCATTGTTTTTACCTCTACGCATCTGGACGTCAACTCTCAAGAAACACGGGCGGAGCAAATAAAATTTATTACCGGGCATTTCAAAAATTATAAATATCCTGTAATTTTGGGAGGTGATTTCAACGCGCGTCATTACTCGGAGGCAATACGTGGTATGGATAGCTGGTTTGCTGCAAGCAACGATGATTTTGGAATGCCGGCATGGAAACCTGTGATTAAGATCGATTACTTGTTTGCTTACCCGCAAAAAGGATGGCGTGTGATTAGTACACAAACTGTTCAGTCGCTTTTGTCAGACCATTTACCGATTATTACGGAACTGGAATATGTGAAAGAAGCATCGAAGAAAAAATATTGATACTCACTTATAACATTTATGATTTTCTATGATACATACAATAATCAAGTATTTATTGATTTCAACAACGCTTTTTTTCTGCTCATGCCACAAGCCTAAGACGGATATTATCACCCCCGCCAAACAGTTAATAGAACGTCAGATTGGGGAAAGAGCACAGTCTATCCACTTTGAATATATCGAACCATCCGACGGTAAAGATATATTCGAAGTGATAGCAAGCGACGGCCGGCTTACCCTAAGGGGAAGCAGCTCCGTTGCTATCTGTTACGCTTTTCATACGTACATGAAAGAGGCCTGCAAGAGTATGAAAACATGGAGCGGTGAACATATAACGTCGGTGATGCCGTGGCCCGATTATGAATTGTATGAACAGGTGTCCCCTTATGAGTTGCGTTATTTCCTTAATGTTTGTACATTCGGCTACACTACTCCTTACTGGGACTGGGAGCGTTGGGAAAAGGAAATTGACAGGATGGCTCTTTATGGTGTAAATATGCCTTTGGCTACTGTGGCCAGCGAAGCCATTGCGGAACGGGTATGGCTGCGTATGGGATTGAACAAAGAAGAAATCCGTGAGTTTTTCACTGCCCCCGCACACCTTCCCTGGCATCGCATGGGCAATCTGAACAAGTGGGACGGTCCCTTATCTGATGCATGGCAACAGAACCAAATCGCTTTGCAGCATCAAATCCTGACCCGTATGCGCGAGTTGGGTATGCAGCCCATAGCACCCGCGTTTGCAGGTTTCGTGCCGGAAGGATTCGTCCAGAAACATCCCGACACACAATTCCGGCACATGCGGTGGGGTGGTTTTGATGAAGAGTACAACGCCTATGTATTGCCACCGGATTCACCTTTTTTCGAAGAGATAGGCAAACTGTTTGTCGAAGAGTGGGAAAAAGAGTTTGGAGAAAATACGTATTATCTCTCGGATAGTTTTAATGAGATGGAGCTGCCTATCGATAAGGAAGATAAAGAAGCGAAATATAAGTTATTGGCCGAGTATGGAGAAACGATCTATAAATCAATTGCAGCCGGAAACCCGGATGCCGTTTGGGTTACACAGGGATGGACATTCGGATATCAACATTCATTCTGGGATAAAGAATCGCTTAAAGCCTTGTTAAGCAATGTACCTGATGATAAAATGATTATCATTGATTTGGGCAATGATTATCCGAAATGGGTGTGGAACACCGAGCAAACATGGAAAGTACATGATGGGTTTTACGGAAAGAAATGGATATTCAGCTATGTACCCAACTTTGGTGGGAAAAACACCATGACAGGAGACTTGGACATGTATGCTAGTTCCTCGGTCAAAGCATTACGTGCCGCAAATAAAGGTAACTTGATTGGGTTCGGTTCTGCCCCTGAAGGACTCGAAAACAATGAGGTTGTTTACGAACTGTTAGCCGATATGGGATGGTCATCAGATAGTATCGACCTGGACGATTGGATGAAGATATACTGCGAGGCCCGTTATGGAGGATATCCCGATGCCATGGAGGAAGCTTGGAAACTTTTTCGGAAAACAGCATATAGTTCTTTATATTCATACCCCCGTTTTACCTGGCAAACCGTAATATCCGATCAACGGCGGATCAGTAAAATCGACCTTAGTGATGATTACTTGCAGGCTATACGTTTGTATGCTAGTTGCGCTGACGAACTGAAAAGCTCTGAATTATACAGAAACGACCTCATAGAGTTTGTTTCGTATTATGTAGCGGCTAAAGCTGAAAATTTTTATAAGCAGGCCCTAAAAGATGATTCGGAGAATCGTGTTCTCGCAGCGCAACGTAATCTGCAACAAACTGTTGATTTGTTGATGGACGTTGACAGGCTGTTGGCCTCTCATCCTTTATATCGATTAGAAGAATGGGTGGAACTTGCGCGCAATAGCGGAACAACTCTTCAGGAAAAAGATGCTTATGAGGCAAATGCCAAACGCTTGATTACAAGTTGGGGTGGTATTCAGGAAGATTATGCTGCCCGTTTCTGGAGCGGGCTGATTAAAGACTACTATATCCCTCGTATACAGCTCTATTTCACAAAAGACCGGAATAAAATCCGAGAATGGGAGGAGCAATGGATTACATCTCCCTGGAGTAACAGTACGACTCCGTTTGATGATCCGGTCGAGGCTGCATTGAGTTTAATAGAGAAAACAAATAAGTGATAGCTTTTATGAAAAAGATTGTATTGGCATTCGACTCGTTTAAAGGTTCGGTCGGTTCTTTCGAGATAGCGAAAGCTGCCGAAAAAGCGATTCAGGAGGAATTACCCGACTGTCAGATTATACGTTTCCCCATAGCTGATGGCGGCGAAGGGACTACAGAAGCTCTATGCTCTGCCCTTCATGCTCAAACGGTGTCATGTCGGGTGCATGATCCATTCATGAAGCCAATTGAAGTATCGTATGGCATCGTAAACAATGGTGCGATGGCTATTATCGAAATGGCCTCGGCCTGCGGTCTGCCATTAATCGATTCAAGTCGGAGAAACCCCATGAAGACTACGACTTATGGAGTTGGAGAAATGGTTGCTGACGCATTAAAACGCGGGTGTCGGGAATTCATTATCGGTATCGGCGGAAGTGCTACGAATGATGCGGGAATTGGTATGCTAAAGGCTTTAGGTGCACGTTTTTTAGATAGCGGAAACGGTGAGTTGGAGCCTGTCGGCGAAAATCTGATAAAAGTCCATCAAATAGATATTTCCCAATTGAATCCGGCATTGAAGGAGAGTCACTTTACGATCGCCTGTGATGTTAGTAATCCATTTTTTGGAAAAGAGGGTGCAGCCTATGTATACGCTCCCCAAAAAGGGGCAAATAGTTTGCAAGTGATAGAGTTGGACAATGGGTTGCGGCATTATGCACAGGTGATAAAGGAATATACAAATATGGATATATCGCAGCTTCCCGGTGCCGGAGCAGCCGGAGGAATGGGAGGCGGCCTGCTTCCGTTTTTGAATGCAGAATTGCAATCCGGAATAGAAGTTATATTGAAAACGCTTCGTTTCGAAGAGGTCGTCCGACAGGCAGATCTGATACTGACCGGAGAGGGTAAACTGGATCGCCAGACTGGTATGGGAAAGGCGCTGGACGGAATTTTACGTGTCGGTGAGAAATGTCAGGTTCCGGTGATAGCGCTGGGGGGAGCGGTCGAAGCCACCGAAGCGCTTAATAGGATGGGGTTTACTGCCGTACTGCCTATTCAACCTTTTCCGGTAACACTTGAAGAGGCGATGCGACCGGAGTTTACGAAAGAAAACATAGAGAGAACGGTGCGACAGGTGGTGAGAATCATAAAACAATTTACTAAATAATACTCAATGACAGCGATAGGCGCATTAATCGGGCTTTCATTATCCATACTGTTAATCATAAGAAAGCTTTCTCCGACATACAGTCTGATTATCGGAGCGATAGTTGGAGGGTTGTTGGGAGGACTATCTTTAAATGAGACTGTTACGGTGATGACCGAAGGGGTGAAAGAGGTCACCCCGGCGGTATTGCGGATTCTGACAGCCGGAGTCTTGTCAGGCATATTAATACAAACCGGGGCTACCACGGTCATCTCCAATGCGATTATAAACAAAATGGGTGAAAAACGGGTATTTATGGCATTGGCACTCGCAACGATGTTGCTTTGTACGGTAGGCGTATTCATTGATGTGGCTGTGATAACCGTTGCGCCGGTGGCTCTTTCGATAGGCAAGCGTCTAAACCTGTCTCCATCTGTGTTACTTATTGCTATGATCGGGGGAGGTAAGTGTGGAAATATCATATCACCTAACCCGAACACTATTATAGCAGCCGGAAATTTTAATGCGGATTTATCGTCTGTAATGTTTGCCAATATTTTACCGGCAGTGATCGGTTTGTTTTTCACTGTTTTTGTTATTGTCCGTCTGATGCCTCAAACAGTGAAAAACAAAAAAACAATGATGCAAACAGAGGATAAAGAGGAAGAGAGAAATCTGCCTTCGTTAAGAACCAGTCTGATTGCTCCTGTTGTTACGATTGTTTTATTGGCATTACGTCCTGCGGCAGGAATCAATATTGATCCTTTGATAGCTTTGCCGGTAGGTGGCTTATGTGGTGCTATCTGTATGAAACAATGGAAAAACATTCTTTCGAGTATAGAATATGGACTGCAAAAGATGTCTGTGGTAGCTATTCTGCTGATAGGAACTGGGACTATTGCCGGCATCATAAAGAACTCTTCTTTGAAAGACTGGATTCTTACAGGATTAGATCATGCTCATATTAGTGATGCATTGATTGCTCCTATATCAGGTGCATTGATGTCGGCGGCTACCGCATCGACAACAGCCGGAGCGACACTGGCTTCTTCTTCGTTTGCTGAAACGATATTGGCTATAGGCATTTCTGCAGTTTGGGGAGCGGCTATGATTAATTCCGGAGCTACAGTTCTTGACCATTTGCCACATGGTTCGTTCTTTCATGCGACAGGAGGCGTATGCGAACTCAACTTTAAAGAACGTCTGAAGCTGATACCTTATGAATCGCTTATAGGGATAGTGTTAGCTGCCGGAACGACTATTTTATATATAATAAGTAATTAAAAGAATCAAATATTATGAATCCGAACAAACGGTTACTTTCGCTTGATGTACTTCGGGGTATTACTGTTGCCGGGATGATCTTGGTCAACAATACAGGAAAGTGCGGGTATAACTTTGCCGCTTTTGCACATGCCAAGTGGGATGGCTTTTCGCCGGCCGATCTGGTATTTCCGATGTTTATGTTCCTGATGGGTATTTCGACCTACATCTCCTTGTGTAAGTATAACTTCCAGTGTCGACCGGCCATTGCGAAAATCATAAAAAGAAGTCTCTTATTAATATTTATTGGTCTGGTTATGGAGTGGTTCATAACAGCAATAGATAGTGGTAACTATTTTGATTTGAGTCAGCTCCGGTTGATGGGAGTTATGCAACGGCTTGGGATTTGTTATGGTATTACAGCCTTATTGGCCGTGACAATACCGCATAAGCGTTTTATGCCATTAGCTATTATCTTGCTGATTGTCTACTTTATACCTCTTTACAAGCAAATTGGAAACGGATTTGAAAAGAGTGCGGATAATATCGTCGGGATTGTTGATTCGGCTATTTTAGGGTCTAACCACATGTATCTTCAGGGCCGCCAGTTTGTCGATCCCGAGGGGATACTTAGTACGATTCCCGCTGTGTCTCAAGTAATGATCGGTTTTGTTTGTGGAAAGATAATCATCGATATTAAAGACAATGACCGCCGGATGCTGAATCTATTTCTTATAGGTACCACGCTGTTGTTTGCCGGCTATTTGTTAAGCTATGCCTGTCCTTTGAATAAACGTTTGTGGTCTCCTTCGTTCGTTTTGCTCACTTGTGGGATTGCGGCATTGTCATTGGCATTGCTGCTCTATATCATTGATGTGAAGCAGAATAAAAAGTGGTTTTCGTTTTTCGAAGCATTTGGAGCGAATCCGCTTGTAATTTATGTGTTTAGTTGTATAGCCGGAGGATTGCTTGTGCATTGGCATATTCATACAACAGTGTTCAATAATTTGCTTAACCCGTTATTCGGAAATTACTTCGGTTCATTTATGTACGGTGTATTTTTCCTGTTGTTCAATGGGCTGTTGGGATATGTTTTGTTAAAAAGAAAAATCTATATAAAATTATAAATCAGAATGAAAAGAAAAAGTGTATACACGTGTCTGGTTATGCTGCTTATGTCGTTGGCTCTTCAGGCTAAAGACAAAGACGTAGCTGTTGCGGAAGCATTATTGAAACGTTTGCTGCCGTCATACATCGAGAGTTTTCAGTTTCAAAAGTTAAAAGGAGAGAAAGACTGCTTTACGATAGAGTCTGTAAAAGATAAAATTGTAATCGGTGGAAACAACGCTAATTCAATGGCGATGGGACTGAACCATTACTTGAAATATTACTGTCTCACTACAGTGTCTTGGTATGCGGATATAGCCGTTGAAATTCCTGAAGAATTGCCGATGGTTGGTGAGAAGGTGGTTTCGGAAGCGAGAGTGGATACTCGTTTTTTCCTGAATTACTGCACGTATGGTTACACGATGCCTTGGTGGCAATGGAAAGAATGGGAACGTTTTATTGACTGGATGGCCCTTAATGGTATAAATATGCCTTTGGCAATTACCGGACAAGAAGCCGTGTGGTATAAAGTCTGGTCGAAAATGGGAATGTCGGACATCGAAATACGCTCTTACTTCACGGGACCGCCGTATCTGCCCTGGCATCGGATGGCTAACATAGATCGTTGGAACGGTCCGTTGCCGATGGAATGGCTGGAACACCAGGTAAGCTTGCAGAAAAAAATACTCGCGCGTGAGCGTGAATTGAATATGAAGCCTGTATTGCCAGCCTTTGCCGGACATGTACCTGCCGATTTAAAACGGCTCTATCCCGAGGTCGATATTCAACATTTGGGCAAATGGGCCGGCTTTGCTGATGCATACCGTTGTAATTTTCTGAACCCTAACGATGCTTTGTTTGCGAAAATTCAGAAGCTATTTCTTGATGAACAAAAAAAACTTTTCGGAACCGATCATATTTATGGTTTAGATCCTTTCAATGAGGTTGACCCGCCCAGTTTCGAACCCGAATATTTGCGGAAGATAGCTTCGGATATGTACGCTACATTGACGGCTGCCGATCCCAAAGCCCAATGGATGCAAATGACATGGATGTTTTATTTTGATAAAGATAAATGGACTTCCGAGCGAATGAAGGCTTTGCTGACAGGAGTGCCACAGAATAAAATGATATTACTTGATTATCATTGTGAAAATGTTGAATTATGGAAAAGAACAGAGCATTTTCATGATCAGCCCTATATTTGGTGTTATCTGGGCAATTTCGGGGGAAACACGACTTTGACAGGTAACGTCAAAGAAAGTGGCGCACGACTTGAGAATGCTCTTATTAACGGTGGAGGCAACCTTAAAGGGATCGGCTCTACGCTGGAAGGATTGGATGTGATGCAATTTCCCTACGAATACATTCTTGAGAAAGCATGGAATCTGAATGTAGATGATAATAAATGGATTGAATGTCTGGCTGACAGGCATGTGGGATGCGTGTCGCAGCCTGTGCGCGATGCTTGGAAACGATTATTCAATGACATTTATGTACAGGTGCCGCGCACACTGGGTACTTTACCCGGGTATCGCCCTGCGTTGAATAAGAACAGTGAAAAACGCACAAGTAATGTGTACAGCAATGTTGAACTACTAGAGGTTTGGAGAAAACTGAACGAAGCACCTTCTGACCGGAGGGATGCTTTTCGCCTGGATTTGATTACTGTAGGCAGACAGGTGCTTGGAAACTACTTTCTTGACGTGAAAATGGAGTTTGACAGGATGGTTGAAGCTAAAGACTATCAGGCTTTGAAAGCTTGCGGCGAGAAAATGAAGGAGATATTGAATGATTTGGATAAACTGAATGCCTTTCATCCTTACTGTTCGCTGGATAAATGGATTGATGATGCGCGGAAGATGGGAGATTCTCCCCAATTGAAAGACTATTATGAAAAGAACGCTCGCAACTTGATTACGACTTGGGGAGGAAGCCTGAACGATTATGCCAGCCGTTCGTGGGCCGGGCTGATAAGTGATTATTATGCAAAGCGCTGGGAGGTGTATATCGATACATTCATCAAAGCGGCCGAGAAAGGTGTAGAGGTGGATCAGAAGCAACTTGAAGATGAATTAAAAGAAATAGAAGAAGGTTGGGTAAATGCAACTGATCGGAAGGATGTTCGAAAAGATATTCATTCAGCAACTGACGGATTATTATCCTTCTCAACCTTTTTATTCAGCAAATATCAAAGACTGGTGAAATAAATAAGAGGCCTGTTTTATTTGTTGCTCGCGATTCATGCTATATCAGAAAGAATTAATATATTTGAAAATAAGGACTTAATATAATAAGTTTTTTATTTTCATATTTAAAATGATTAAGATGTCCCAGAAATACTCACAGGATGAAGCCCAAGCTTTGGTTAAGGCTCTGAAAGAGGGGAACCAGCTGGCATTTAGTATTGTATACAAGACGTATGCGGCGCAGACCTTTTCTTTGGCATTTAAATATCTGCT